>OJYH01000002.1_pt1 | contig 365577 bp, 327 predicted proteins | sample 1600921 | NCBI WGS metagenome assembly OJYH01 (sample SAMN04436912, study PRJEB24849) | human gut metagenome | biome: human gut; feature: NICU; material: stool | host: Homo sapiens | place: USA: Saint Louis, MO | collected 2012-05-10
GAGCGCACCCTTGGTAAGGGTGAGGTCCCCAGTTCGACTCTGGGTATCAGCACCAGTTATACGCAGTAAAAAGTAAAAGAATTTGTCTGGCGGCAACAGCGCGGTGGTCCCACCTGACCCCATGCCGAACTCAGAAGTGAAACGCCGTAGCGCCGATGGTAGTGTGGGGTCTCCCCATGTGAGAGTAGGGAACTGCCAGACATCAAATAAAACAAAAGGCTCTGTCGAAAGACAGGGCCTTTTGTTTTATCTGCTGTTTGTCGGTGAGCGCTCTCCCGGAGTAGGACAAATTCGCCGGGAGCGAATTTGCACGGCGCGCAGCGCCGCCCGGCAAACCGGCGGCGCTGACGCCCGACTAGTGGATGACCTGCGACAAAAATGCCCGCGTACGTTCGGACTTCGGCCGGGCGAAGAACTCATCCGGCGGCGCCTGCTCGACGATCTCCCCGCGGTCCATAAAGATAACCCGATCCGCCACCGTACGGGCAAAACCCATCTCATGCGTCACGCAGAGCATGGTCATCCCGGACTCCGCCAGCCCAATCATGGTATCCAGCACCTCCTTCACCATCTCCGGATCCAGCGCCGACGTCGGCTCATCAAACAGCATAATTTTCGGCTTCATGCACAGCGAGCGGGCGATTGCCACGCGCTGCTGCTGGCCGCCGGAAATCTGCCCCGGAAACTTATGGGCGTGCTCGGCAATGCGCACGCGCTCCAGATAGTGCATGGCCAGCGCTTCGGCCTCCTTCTTCGGCATCTTCCTGACCCAAACGGGCGCCAGGGTGCAGTTCTGCAGCACCGTCAGATGCGGGAACAGATTGAAGTGCTGAAAAACCATGCCGACTTCCTGGCGCACGCGCTCAATGTTGCGAATGTCCTCGTTCAGCTCGATACCGTCGACCACGATCCGCCCCTGCTGATGCTCCTCCAGGTGGTTGATGCAGCGAATGGTGGTCGATTTCCCCGACCCGGACGGTCCGCACAGAACGATGCGCTCTCCCTGCCTGACGTGCAGATTGATATCCTTCAGCACGTGAAACTGCCCGTACCACTTATTGACCTTATCGAGCGTAATCATCGCTTCGGCTGACTGCTGTAATGGTTGACTCATAGTGTCCTCAGTGCGGCGAACGCCCGGTGTTAAAGCGCTTCTCCAGATGCTGGCTGTAGCGCGACATGCTAAAACAGAAGATCCAGTAGATCAGGGCGGCAAAGACGTAGCCCTCGGTCGACATCCCGAGCCAGGCGGGATCGACGGTGGCCTGCTGCACGCTGCTGAACAGATCGAACAGCCCGATGATGATCACCAGGCTGGTATCCTTAAACAGCGCAATAATGGTATTCACCAGTCCGGGAATAACCAGCTTCAGCGCCTGAGGCAGGATCACCAGCCCCTGGGTTTTCCAGTAGCCCAGCGCCAGCGACTCGGCGGCTTCGTATTGCCCTTTCGGCAGGGCCTGCAGTCCGCCGCGCACCACCTCCGCCACATAGGCCGACTGGAACAGGATCACCCCGACCAGCGCGCGAACCAGCTTGTCGATGGTGGTGCCTTCGGCCATAAACAGCGGCAGCATCACCGACGACATAAACAGCACGGTGATAAGCGGCACGCCGCGCCAGAACTCAATAAAGATAACGGACAGCACGCGTACCACCGGCATGGTCGAACGGCGGGCCAGCGCCAGCAGGATCCCCAGCGGCAGCGCGCCGGCAATGCCGACCGAGGCGATAACCAGCGTCAGCGTTAGCCCGCCCCACTGGCGGGTTTCCACCCGCTCCAGCCCGAGGAAGCCGCCGTACAGCAGCACCCAGACGACAACAGGGTAGACCACGGCCCAGCAGGCGATATAGCGGCCGCGCCGGGGCATGGCGCGCCAGAACATCGGCACGATGCTCAGCAGGCCGATCGCCAGCGCAAGATTGATGCGCCAGCGCTGATCGTGCGGGTAGAGGCCATACATAAACTGGCCGAAGCGCTGATGAATAAAGACCCAGCAGGCCCCGGATTTGGTGCAGTCGGCGCGGGTGGTGCCTATCCAGTTGGCCTGCAGAAAGGCCCAGTTGAGCAGCGGCGGCAGGATCTCCGCCAGCATCCACAGGCAAAACAGCGTCAGCAGCGTATTCAGCCAGCTGGAGAACAGGTTTTTACGCGCCCAGCGCAGGGCGCGGCCCGGCCCGGCAATCGCCGGACGGTCGGGCTGTGACAGGAGAGCTTTCGTCATCATGATCCCCTAGCGCTCGACCAGCGCCATTCGGCGGTTATAGATATTCATCAGCAGCGAAATGACGAGGCTGATAATGAGGTACACCGACATGGTGATGGCGATGGTCTCAATGGCCTGGCCGGTCTGGTTCAGGACGGTGCCGGCGAACAGCGACACCATATCCGGATAGCCGATGGCGGCCGCCAGCGAAGAGTTTTTAACGATATTCAGGTACTGGCTGGTCAGCGGCGGGATGATCACCCGCAGCGCCTGGGGCAGGATCACCTGGCGCAGGGCGACCGGATGGGGCAGCGCCAGCGAGCGTGCGGCCTCAAGCTGGCCGTGGGGGACGGACTGAATGCCGGCGCGGATGATCTCGGCAATAAAGGCCGAGGTGTAGACCGACAGCGCCAGGGTCAAAGCCGCCAGCTCCGGGATCAGCGCCATGCCGCCGCGGAAGTTGAAACCGCGCAGGGCCGGTACGTCCCAGTGGATCGCCGCGCCAAATACCCCGTGCGCCAGCAGCGGCAGTACAATCAGCAGCCCAATGGCCGCAGGCCAGGTGCGGCGCAGGCGCCCGGTTCGTATCTGCAGGTTTCTGTTGTAGCGGTACAGCCCGATACTCAGCAGCGCGGCCAGCGCTACGGCGCCGAGAAACGCCAGCAGGCCTTCGCCGAACTGCGGCGCCGGAATATAGAGGCCGCGGTTGCTGAGGAACATCAGATCGAAGGCGCTTAGCGCCTGGCGCGGGCCGGGCAGGTTGCGCAGCACCGCAAAGTACCAGAAGAAGATCTGCAGCAGCGGCGGGATATTGCGAAAGGTCTCGATGTAGAGGGTTGAGAGCTTGCGCAGCAGCCAGTTTTCCGACAGCCGGGCGAGGCCGAGGAAAAAACCGAGAAACGAGGCAAAGAGAATGCACAGGGCGGAGACCAGCAGCGTATTGAGCAGTCCGACCATGAACACGCGGCCGTAAGTATCGCCTTCGTTGTAGTCAATCAGGTGCTGGACAATACCGAACCCGGCGCTGCGGTCGAGAAAGGCAAATCCGGAGGTGATACCGCGGTTGCTCAGGTTAATGATGGTGTTGTGGATCAGATAAATAAAGACAGCGGCCACGGCTGCCAGCGTAACTATCTGAAATAGCCAGGCGCGCACCGTTGGGTTTGAGAGAGAGAGCGAGCCCTTCACGGCTGGGCGGCGATGAGACATAGTGGAACCTCAATAACGGGACTCTGAGTGGGCACCGCCGCAGCGGCGCCCGTTACCGCCTGATCCTTAACGTACCGGCGGCGCGTACTGAATGCCGCCGTTGTTCCACAGGTTGTTCTGCCCGCGCTTAATCTTCAGGGCGCTGTCCTTACCGACGTTGCGATCGAAAATCTCGGCGTAGTTGCCGACCTGCTTAACGATGTTGTACGCCCACTTATTATCGAGTTTGAGGTCCTTACCGAAATCGCCCTCTTTGCCGAGCAGGTGCGCCATATCCGGCGTGGTCGGATTGGCCGCTTTCGCGTCAACGTTCTTCGAATCAATGCCCATCTCTTCGGCGTTAAGCATGGCAAACAGCGTCCAGCGCACGATGGCGAACCAGTCATCGTCGCCGCGGCGAACGACCGGGCCGAGCGGCTCTTTGGAGATAACCTCCGGCAGCACGACCCACTCGTCGGGCTTGCTCAGCTTGATGCGCAGGGCGTAGAGCTGAGACTGATCGGAGGCCAGCGTGTCGCAGCGTCCGGACTCCAGCGCCTTCGCCGACTCATCGGAGCGGTCAAAGGTTACCGGCGTGTATTTCATGTTATTGGATTTGAAGTAGTCCGCCACGTTCAGCTCGGTGTCGGTACCGGCCTGAATACAGACAGTGGCGCCGTCCAACTCTTTGGCGCTTTTCAGGCCCGCTTTGTTGTGGGTCAGGAAGCCGATGCCGTCGTAATAGGTGACGCCGGTGAAGGACATGCCCATGCCGGCATCGCGGGAGGAGGTCCAGGTGGTATTACGCGACAGCAGGTCTACCTCGCCGGACTGCAGGGCGGTGAAGCGCTCTTTTGCCGTCAGCGGGGTATATTTTACTTTGCCGGCATCGCCGAATACGGCGGCGGCCACGCCGCGACAGACATCAACATCAATGCCGGTAAACTTGCCGCTGGCATCGGCATAGGAGAAGCCGGGCAGCCCGTCGCTGATCCCGCACTGTACGAATCCTTTCTTTTTTACCGCATCCAGGGTGGTGCCGGCGTGGGCCTGATTCGCGACGGCGAGCAGTACGCCAGCCGCTGCGAGGCTGGCGATCATCATCTTTTTCATAATGCATCCTGTGTGGCGTTGAAATTATCGTTATATAAATCGCTCATCAGAGCGTGAAAAACCTGTCTGTGGCTATGGCCATTTCCTGTGAAGCAAACGGAGTGCCAGAATTGCGATTAGCGAAATAACGGAACCGGAAGTGCAACAGAGTGAGTGTAGACAGGAAAGGAAAAGCCGAGCGCGCCGGACTGGTGCAAATTTGCAACTTACGCCACAAAATAGAGCAAAATAGTTTCAATAAACCGCAATAAGAAAAAGATGATTTCGCGAGTGAAGATTACTGAGAAAATAGATAGCGGGGCAATGTGAAATTCATCACAGAGATGCAACGCGTTAATAATAATTAAATCGATTAGCGGTGGGGATTAGCAACAAAAAAAATGACGGCCAGCGCTGAGGGAAAAAAATGCGCACGATAATAGTGCAAAAGCGCGGTAACCCGCGCTTTTGCAAACACTATTTAGTCAGCGCCACGATACCCAGCGTCAGACCCGCTAACGCCGCGGCACCGCCGGCGATGGCGCCCGCCGTTTCCCAGTTATCCTGCGTCGTGCCCTTCACACAGGTATTGGTATGGACCAGGCGGCCCTGATCGTCATATACCGGCACGCAGGGGGAGTCGTGTGCGCAACCGGCAAGCGTCGCGGCAAGAACCGCAACGGAAATTAATCTTTTCATGATATTACCTCTCTTTAACCGTCGCCGATGATTAACACCTGCCTTGCGGAATGAGGGTAATTTTATCACCGCGTAAGCCGCGTGCGCAGACGTAAAAAGTCTCAATTTATGAGCTGTGTAAAAAGCATGGAGGTATTTAACGCAGATTTCACCGATTATGGAGAAACTGTGCAGAATAAAGTTCTGATTATCTTGCGCGGAGAGTTCAGACTGGCTGAGATTTTAAATAGGGGCACCGCAAGTGCCCGCTAATAATATATCAGGGTTGTTTAATCTGCTATTTGAATACTGCTGGCGCTCATCGGTTTTCCAAGGAAATAGCCCTGCAGCGTATCGCATCCGAGCGCGGTCAGAAATTCCAGCTGCTGCTGCGTTTCAACGCCCTCCGCCACCACATTCAGCTTCAGCGTGCGCGCGAGGGCGACAATTGCCGAAACGATGGTGGCATCCTCGCCTTCGCCGGTCAGCTCCTTCACAAAGGCACGGTCGATTTTTAGTTCAGAGGCCGGCAGCCGCTTAAGGTAGAGCAGGCTGGAATAGCCGGTACCAAAATCATCAATCGATGCCTTAATGCCGATCTGCGTCAGACTGTTGAGCATCGCAATACTCTGTTCCGGATTGCGCATCGCCGTGGTTTCGGTGATCTCCAGAATCAGCAGTTCAGGCGGGATGTGGTGACGGACAAGCGCTGCGGTGACGATAGCCACAAGCTGCTGATGCTCGAACTGGAGCGGGGAGAGATTGACCGCTATCGACCACTCCAGTTTGCCGGCTGAACGCCATGCCGCCAGCTGGCGGCACGCTTCATTGATGACCCAGTTGCCTACCGGGATAATTGCGCCGGTTTTTTCTGCCAGCGGCAGGAAGAGGTCCGGCGTCAGCAGCCCCTGCTGCGGGTGCCGCCAGCGCAGCAGAGCCTCAAAACCAATGAGTTCTTTGCTGGTAGTCCGGAATTTCGGCTGGTAGTGCAGGCTCAGCTCCTGGCGATCGATGGCGCTCCACAGATCGTTAGTCAGCTGCAGCTGGTGCCGGGCGAAGGTGTTCATCGACGGCTGGAAAAAGTGGTAGCCGTTGCGCCCCGCGTGTTTGGTGTGGTACATCGCGGCATCGGCGTTGAACATCAGGTCACGCTCGCTTTGGCCGTCGAGCGGATACAGGGCAATGCCGATGCTCAGGGTGACCACCAGCTCGTAGCGCCCGATGCTGAATGGTCGATCAATGGTCGCCACCAGCGTTCCGGCGAGGCGGGCGGCATCTTCCGGGGCATCAATTTCCGCCAGCAGTACAAACTCATCGCCGCCGATGCGCGCCAGCGTAAACTGGTCCTTAAGCGGTATCTGCAGACGCTGCGTTACCGCAACTAACAGCCGGTCGCCCGTTTCGTGACCGAAGGCATCGTTCACCGCCTTGAAGCCGTCCAGATCGATAAACATCAGCGCGAACTGGCTGCCCGCGCGCTTAGCTTTGCCTATTGCCTGCGCCAGACGGTCTTCAAAAAGCACCCGGTTTGGCAGGCGGGTTAAGGTGTCCTGCAGGGCCAGTTGAGCAAGCTCCTGATTCGCCTGCGCCAGCGAAGAGGCCAGCAGCGCAGTACGGGCCTGAAGGCGAGCGTCGAGCATGGAGAGCAGCAGCGTAATTGCCAGAATAAACAGCGTGACGATGCTTACCATCGCGGCAAGCCAGCGGCCGTGCATCCCGTCGTGCGCCATCGCCATCTGCGGTGGCATCTGCGCGGCCATCATGCCCGCGTAGTGCATGCCGGCGATAGCAATACCCATCAGTATGGCGGCGCCAAAGCGCATCAATGCGACCTGGGCGGCCTCCAGGCGCAGGCGAAAAGTGAGCCAAAGTGCGGAAAAGGAGGCCAGCAGCGCAATAATAACCGAGGCGATAACCCACCCGTAGTGCCAGATAATAGGCGCACTGACTTCAATAGCCGCCATGCCGGTATAGTGCATCACGACGATACCGGTGCCCATCACCAGCGAGCCTGGCAGCAGCCGGCGCGGAGAGAGGCGGTCTACGCTTACCAGCCACAGGGCAAAAAGCGAGGACGCAATGGCCACGATCATGGAGAGGCTGGTTAACCACAGGCTATAGTGCATGAGCATGGCGTTATCCATCGCCATCATGCCGATAAAGTGCATCGACCAGATACCAATGCCCATCGACACGCCGCCGCCGGTTAACCAGAACGCCGCCGTTTTCCCGCGGCTGGTAGAGACGCGCCCGGCCATGCTCAGCGCGGTCCAGGCAGCAAGAATGGCGATCACAAATGAGATCGCGACGAGAAGGGGGTTGTAGTGGCTAAGCGGCATGGTGTCATCAACCGGTTTTCAGAGCTGCGACATTACCACTCTCTCTTCGCCCGGCATAGTGAATTTAAACCACCGCATTTAAGGGGTTATGGCGATACAATCACTCTTTTTATCGCCTTTAAGCGCTTATTCACCCATGCTCAGATCGGAGCACTTCACTAACTTCAGTGGGTTAACTGAATCCATATTGCGACACTTGTCATACTCGGTTGTCAGCACTTCAATCAGGTGCATGACGATGCCCTCAAAGAGGAACATCAGCAGAGCAAATGCGATAAGCCATCCGTACTTTCTGAGCATAAGCCGCTCCACGCTGTAGAAATGAAGAAGGAGTCTGGCAATATACACGAAGCGCGGGCCCGCAAAAGGCGCCGCGCAAAATAATCTTCATCTTCTGGTCTGCGTCACTATGCTGCTGGTCATCGCGAACCTTCGTTTCCGGAGGCGTCAGGCGTAATGATTTTCACAGAACCGTCGCGGCACTGGGACTCATACTCCGGCGGGATCCTCCTGTCGCTTATCAGAATATCAAACGTCGATAGCGGGCCGATACTGGCGGGCGCAACCTCGTCAAACAGACTGTGCCGTGCCAGCACCACCTTACGCAGCCCGCGTCGTACGGCTTTTTGCTTGGTCATCAGGTCGTCCGGGTTAAACCAGCTGACGCCAAAATGCGTGTGTATACCGCTGGCGGAGATAAAGACTTTACGCGGATTGAGCGAGTCGAGCGGTGAAGGATTATTGGGATCGTAAAACGCATCGCTCTTTGGCCGGTAAGTCCCGCCGCACAGGATGGCGGTGGCATTCGGTTTCTGATTTAACGCGATGAAAACCTGATGTGAATAGCATATGCCGGTAAACGTCATCTCATCGGGGATCATGCTGATAACCAGCGGCATTTCGCTGCCGTTGTCAAAAAACACGACATCGTGCTCGCTGACCAGGCCTGCGGCCAGCTCGGCGATAGCCAGCTCGCCCTGCTGACTTTTTTTAACCGGCGCTGCAGCAGGCAGGGAAGAGGCCGGCTTATTGACCATCACGATATAGCCACCCAGCAGAGAGAGCGGTAAATCCGTATCTTCCTGGTTCAGATCGCGGCGGATGGTCATGACGGAGACCTCAAGCATACGCGCTGCGTCCTTGAGATGAATGCGGTCGGTCTTCTTCAGGAGTGCCATCAAACGGCGGATGCGCTCTTTCTGCTTTGTTTCCATTAGCTTCTCTCTGACAGAGGCAGTAAATGTTCTTCTGGTAACATTATAGTGAGGGAAATCACGTCTGAAGAATCACTATACGCGCGCCTCCTAGGCTTGAAAAGCGAAGTTGCGGCTTTCTTTGGATATAAAAGAGTTATTTTTCATCGAATTGACGATTTCTAAGTGATGTTTGTCACAATTTTATTCCCGGACAGCGTCAGTTAAATAAGCAGTACGATGTTTGTTCAATCGCGATCATAGTCACAAATGATAATAAAATAACATGATAATGTTATTATATTATCATTGCTATGTGACAGTTTCAGAGAGGAAGGAAAATGGATATCGCGGTTATCGGCTCCAATATGGTGGACCTCATCACCTACACCAACCAGATGCCTAAAGAGGGTGAGACGCTGGAGGCACCGGCCTTTAAAATCGGCTGTGGCGGCAAAGGGGCAAATCAGGCCGTGGCGGCTGCGAAGCTCAATTCAAAGGTCATGATGCTGACCAAAGTCGGCGATGATATCTTTGCCGATAACACTATTCGCAACCTCGAATCATGGGGCATCAATACAACCTATGTGGAAAAAGTCCCCTGTACCACCAGCGGCGTGGCGCCTATTTTTGTAAATCCTAACTCAAGCAACAGCATCCTGATTATTAAAGGTGCCAACAAGTTTCTCTCACCGGAAGATATCGATCGTGCGGCAGACGATTTGAAAAAATGCCGCCTCATTGTCTTACAGCTTGAAGTGCAGCTTGAGACGGTATATCACGCTATCGCCTTTGGCAAAAAACACGGTATTGAAGTGTTGCTTAATCCGGCGCCCGCGCTGCGCGAGCTGGATATGCACTACGCCTGTCAGTGTGATTTCTTTATCCCTAACGAAACTGAACTGGAAATTATTACCGGGCTGCCGGTAGACAGTTACGACAGTATCCGCAACGCAGCCCGTACATTGCTCGATAAAGGCCTTAATAACGTTATTGTGACCATGGGCGAAAAAGGCGCGCTGTGGATAGCGCGCGATAAAGAGGTCCATGTCCCTGCATTCAGCGTCAATGCGGTCGATACCAGCGGCGCTGGCGATGCATTTATCGGCTGCTTTGCCCACTACTATGTCGCCACCGGCAATGTAGAAACAGCGATGAAAAAAGCGGTACTTTTTGCGGCATTAAGTGTGACCGGCAAAGGTACACAATCATCTTATCCGAGCATTGAGCAATTTAACGAATTTCTGATGCTCAACGAAGAATAACCCTGCACGGTAAAAGGTAGCACTATGAACGATCAAAACATCATTCAGATGCCTGATGGCTATCTGAATAAAACCCCGTTGTTCCAGTTTATTTTGTTATCCTGTTTATTCCCGCTCTGGGGATGCGCAGCCGCTCTTAATGATATTCTTATTACGCAATTTAAAAGCGTATTCGCACTCAGCAACTTTGCCTCGGCATTAGTGCAGAGCGCTTTCTATGGTGGCTATTTTTTGATTGCCATTCCGGCATCGTTAATTATAAAAAAAAACAGCTATAAAGTTGCTATTCTCATTGGGCTTACGCTCTATATTGTTGGTTGTACGCTCTTTTTCCCGGCCTCACACATGGCAACCTATACCATGTTTCTGGCGGCTATCTTTGCGATTGCCATCGGTTTGAGCTTCCTGGAGACGGCAGCGAATACCTATAGTTCAATGATTGGACCCAAGGCCTACGCTACCCTGCGCCTGAATATCAGCCAGACTTTTTATCCGATCGGCGCCGCCTCCGGCATTTTACTCGGTAAATATCTGGTGTTCTCTGAGGGCGAGAGCCTGGAGAAGCAGATGGCGGGAATGAATGCTGAACAGATCCATCACTTTAAGGTGCTGATGCTGGAAAACACCCTTGCGCCGTACAAGTATATGGTTATGGTGCTGGTGGTGGTTATGCTGCTATTCCTGCTCACCCGCTTTCCGACCTGTAAGGTAGCTTTCTCGGGCGAACGCAAGCGCCCATCAGCGCTGGATACCCTGCGTTATCTGGCAAAAAATACCCGCTTTCGCCGCGGTATCGTCGCGCAGTTCCTGTATGTCGGAATGCAGGTTGCGGTCTGGTCCTTCACTATCCGCCTGGCGCTGGAGCTGGGGGATATCAACGAACGCGACGCCTCGAACTTTATGATTTACAGCTTCGCCTGCTTCTTTATCGGCAAATTTATCGCCAACATTCTGATGACGCGCTTTAACCCGGAAAAAGTCCTCATCCTCTATTCGATCGTCGGCGCATTATTCCTGGCCTACGTGGCGCTGGCGCCGAACTTCAGCGCGGTATATATCGCCGTGCTGGTGAGCATTCTATTCGGACCGTGCTGGGCGACGATCTATGCCGGTACGCTGGACACGGTGGACAACGAACATACTGAGATGGCGGGGGCCGTGATTGTGATGGCCATCGTCGGGGCGGCGGTCGTCCCGGCGGTACAGGGCTTCGTTGCCGATATGTTCCACTCGCTGCAGATCTCATTCCTGGTTTCAATGTTCTGCTTTGTCTACGTCGGGATCTACTTCTGGCGCGAAAGCAAAGCGCGCGGCGCGCGGGCGTGTGAAGCCGCCTTATCCTGAGGAGAATAGCGATGAAAACGCGTATTGCCCTGTGGCGTGAACTCTTCACTGAACATCCACGCAGCCTGGTACAGAGCCGGACGTTCAGCATCAGCGCCTTTCGCTACGCCAGCGGCGTCGAGGGGCTGAAGATTGAGAACAGCCGCGGCCATTTGATCGTGCTGCCCTGGATGGGGCAGATGATCTGGGATGCCTGCTTTGACGGTCGGGATCTTACCATGCGCAACATGTTCAGCCAGCCGAAGCCTGCGGCGGAGGTGGCGGCCACTTATGGATGCTTTGCTTTTCACTCCGGCCTGCTGGCCAACGGGTGTCCGTCACCCGAAGATACGCACCCTCTGCACGGCGAAATGCCCTGCGCGCCAATGGATGACGCCTGGCTTGAAATAGAGGACGACAGCGTTACCCTGCGCGGCCGCTATGAATACGTGATGGGGTTTGGCCACCACTACCAGTCTGAACCTGGTGTGGTGCTGCGTGCCGACAGCGCGCTGTTTGAGATCCAGATGGTCGTAACCAATCTGGCTTCAGTCGCCATGCCGCTGCAGTACATGTGCCACATGAACTACGCCTATGTTCCCGGGGCGACGTTCAGTCAGAATATTCCCGATGCGGCGCTGATGCTGCGCCAGTCGATACCGGCGCACGTGAAGCCAACGCCGTCGTGGCTGGCGTTCAACCAGCGCATTATTGACGGTAAGGAGGCGCTTACTTCTCTGAATGCCCCCGAGCATTATGACCCGGAGATCGTCTTTTTCGCCGACGGGCTGGATGCCTTTACGCCGGTGCCGGAGTTCAGAATGACGGCGCCGGACGGCACGACATATCTCACCCGCTTTCGCAGCGCGGAGTTCAATTACGCAACGCGCTGGATCCTCTATAACGGCGATCAGCAGGTGGCAGCCTTTGCGCTCCCGGCCACCTGTCGCCCGGAAGGTTTTCTCGCCGCGCAGCGCAGCGGTACGCTGATCGTGCTTGAGCCGCAGCAGACGCGCCGGTTCCACGTTACGACAGGGATTGAACAGCCCTGATTTAACGTCATTCAGCCAATAAAAAAGGCGCTTCCCCATGCCGGTTCGCGCCTTTTATATCAACAACATAACTGACTAGTATCAGTTCATGCCGTATTTTTTCAGTTTCTTACGCAGGGTGCCACGGTTGATACCCATCATCAGGGCAGCGCGGGTCTGGTTACCGCGGGTGTATTGCATCACCATGTCCAACAGGGGCTGTTCTACTTCAGCCAGTACCAGCTCATAGAGGTCATTCACATCCTGACCATTCAGTTGAGCAAAATAGTTCTTCAGTGCCTGTTTTACCGAGTCACGCAGAGGTTTTTGAGTTACCTGGTCCTGAGAGTTAACGGTAGAAACGGTCAGTACGTCAGAATTTACGCGTTGTTCGAACATAGTTCTGTCAGCTCTTTATTTCTGTTTACGCAAAATTTTCGAAGTATGCCTCCAACGCCTCCAGCTGTTCGCTGGCATCCTCAATGGCGTTGAATGTGCGCCGAAACTGGTCATCTGGTGCATGTTCCTGGAGATACCAGGAGACGTGCTTGCGCGCGATTCGATACCCCTTTGCCTGACCGTAAAAATCATGCAACTCACGAACGTGCGCGCAAAGTAAGCGCTTCACCTCTGCCAGCGGCAGCGGCGGAAGCAGCTCCCCAGTGTCCAGATAATGCTGGATTTCCCGAAAGATCCAGGGTCTTCCCTGAGCTGCGCGGCCTATCATCAGGGCATCAGCCCCCGTATAGTCGAGCACAGCTCTGGCTTTAAGCGGGTCAGTAATGTCACCATTCGCGATAATCGGAATGGAAACTGTCTGCTTAACTGCCCGAATGCTGTCGTATTCAGCGTCTCCGTTAAACAAGCAGGCGCGGGTGCGTCCGTGAATAGTCAGAGCCTGGATGCCACAGTCTTCAGCCAGTTTGGCAATCTCTACACAGTTACGGTGTTCCGGCGCCCAGCCCGTGCGAATCTTGAGAGTAACAGGAACGTCCACTGCGTTAACGACCCCGATAAGGATCGACTTCACCAGATCCGGGTACTGCAAGAGGGCTGAGCCTGCAAGCTTGCGATTCACCTTTTTTGCCGGGCAGCCCATATTGATATCAATAATCTGGGCACCGCTTTCGACGTTAATACGCGCGGCTGCCGCCATCTCTTCGGGGTCGCTTCCGGCTATCTGCACCGTGCGAATTCCCGGCTCATCAACGTGCACCATCCGCAAACGGGACTTGTCGCTCTCCCAGACCTGCGGGTTGGAGGACATCATCTCGGAAACGGTTAAACCTGCTCCCATCTCATAGCACAGTGTCCGAAATGGCCTGTCGGTGATACCGGCCATGGGCGCTGCGATCAGGCGATTTCTGAGCTGGTGGTGTCCGATGCGCATGAGTTAAGAAATGACCATACTGTGACTGCAAGGCGGCGTATATTACGCATTTTTTACGCGATATGAAAGGCCAAACTTTGAGCAATCCTCTGTTGTAGATCAATGAATCGCCTGTCCCGACAGACTCGCTATTTTTATTTTATTTAAAATCATATGGTTGAGTAAATTCGCAGAATTTATCTACAGATACAATTTTGAGTAACTTCTCGTTTTTTCTGGCAACTGCTGAAGCAGAAAAGGGATTAAACGGCGATTTTTTCAGCATTTTATGCCGCATATTGCGAGCTGGGTCTCATTTTGGCCCGGCCGCCTGATGCAGGCGCTGAGGGTCCGGATTGCTCATTTTATGACCCTCAGCACGTTTATCTTAGCGGCGAGTACCGGTGATGCGGCACCACTCCTCTTTCTCAACCACCGGATCGAGGTCAAAAAGCGCGGCGTAGGCTTCGCAGACGCTATCGGCCTGACTTGCCAGAATCCCGGAGAGGCCCAGCAGGCCGCCCTCTACCGGCAGGACGCTAATCAGCGGCGCCAGCTCGCGCAGGGGACCGGCGAGGATATTCGCGACCACAACGTCGGCTTTCATCGCGTCAGGCTGGTCCTGGGGCAGATAGAGCGACAGGCGGTCGGATACGCCGTTGCGCTCGGCGTTATCGCGGCTGGCCTGGATCGCCTGCGGATCGATGTCGATCCCGATAGCGTGGGCCGCGCCAAGTTTGAGGGCGGCGATCGCCAGAATGCCCGAGCCGCAGCCGAAGTCGATCACTGTCTTGCCCGCCAGATCGAGGCCGTCGAGCCACTGCAGGCACAGGGAGGTGGTGGGGTGGGTGCCGGTACCGAAGGCCAGGCCCGGATCGAGCATCACGTTAACCGCGCTCTCATCCGGCACGTCGCGCCAGCTCGGGCAGATCCACAGACGATCGCCGAAACGCATCGGGTGGAAGTTATCCATCCACTCGCGCTCCCAGTCTTTATCCTCAAGCTGCTCTATCTTATGGGCAAAGCCGCTGCCCAGCAGGGGATGCTGTTCAAGGATGGCCACGACCTCGTTCATGTTGGTTTCGGCATCGAACAGGCCGATAACGTCGGTATCGCCCCACAGGCGCGTTTCGCCCGGCAGCGGCTCAAAGACCGGCGTGTCGTGCGTGTCCTGGAAGGTAATGGAGACGGCGCCTGCTTCCATCAGGGCATCGCTCAGCGTCTCGGCGTTGGCGCCGGAGGCGTTCAGTTTCAGTTGGATCCACGGCATGGCAAAACTCTTTTAATGATTAACGGTGATATTCGGAGCCTCCGCCACCGGGCGACCAAAGCGGTTGCCGATGACAAAGGCCAGTAAACTTAACAGCAGCGACGGCACGATCGGATGAAAGCCCAGGTACTGGATTTTCAGCGTCGCCAGTACGGCGTACAGCACGCCGCCGACGATCATCGCGCTCAGTGCCCCGGCGGCGTTAGCGCGCTCCCAGTAGAGCCCCAGCACCAGTGGCCACAGAAACACGGCCTCAAGGCCGCCGAAGGCCAGCAGATTGAGCCAGATTATCATCTCCGGCGGCCGCCAGGCGGCGAGCAGCAGCAGAGCCCCCAGCAGCAGCGTGATAACGGTGGACATCCGCTTCAGCCGCGTTTCGTTGTGCAGCTGTTCAGGGCGCAGATCCAGATACAGGTCTTTAATGAGGGTAGCGGAACTCTGCAGCAGCTGCGCATTGATGGTGGACATAATCGCGGCCATCGGCGCGGCGAGGAAGATCCCGGCGGCGAACGGCGGCAGTACCTTCACCATCAGGGTCGGGATCACCAGGTCCGGTACGGTGAGGTCGGGGATAACCGCCCGGCCAAGCGCCCCTGCCAGATGCATGCCCAGCATCAGCAGGGCGACCACGATAGTGCCAATAATAATGCCGCGATGCACGGCTTTGCTGTCCTTGTAGGAGATGCAGCGCACGGCGGTATGGGGCAGGCCAATCACCCCGAAGCAAACCAGTATCCAGAAAGAGGTCATAAAGGTCGGAGAGAGAATATCATCGGCCCCCTGCGGTGCAACAAGCTTTGGATCTATCTGCGCCAGCGTCTGCACCGCGTGGCCCAGCCCGCCGGCGGCGTGAATGACGCCTGCCAGCAGCACCAGAGTACCGACCAGCATCACCAGCCCCTGCAGGGCATCGTTAAGCACGCTGGCGCGGAAGCCGCCGAAAGCGGTATACAGAGCGATGGTGATGCCGAAGAGCAGCAGGCCGGTTTCATAGGGGATCCCGGCGGCGGTCTCCAGCAGGCGCGCGCCGCCGATAAACTGCACGGCCATCGCGCCGATAAAAGCGATGAGCAGGCTCAGGCTCGCCAGCCAGACCAGCGCCCGGCTGCGGTAGCGGGCCAGCAGCATATCGTTGAGCGTGACCGCATTATAGCGCCTCGCCAGAATGGCAAATTTCTTGCCCAGTACCCCGAGCGATAACCAGACAGCGGGCAGCTGGATCATCGCCAGCAGCACCCAGCCAAGCCCATATTTGTACGCCGCACCTGGACCACCAATAAAAGAGCTGGCGCTGATGTAGGTGGCGGTCAGGGTCATCGCCAGCACGAAACCGCCCATGGAGCGGCCGCCGAGAAAGTATTCATTAAGGAAGCCGCCGCTCGCGCGCTTGCGCATCGCATACACCGACAGGCCGAACACCAGCAGCAGATAGGCAATGAGCGGCAGGATCACGTCAGACTGCATCATCATCCTCCAGCGACATATCCCGGAACACGAAGCGCACCATCGCCCAGCAGAGCAGAATAAACAGCAGCGGCGTCAGCAGGCAGGCCATTTCAAACCAGTGCGGCAGGCCGGTGAATCCCTGCAGTGAATTGGGGATGTAAGCACTCGCCAACCAGGCGGCAAGATAGAGCAGAGTAAGCCATAACGCCCAGCGAGCTTCTTTGTGGGCCTGGATAAAACGTTTGTCCATAAGGGTCCCGGGGGTAAAAGGAAATCGGGGGATTGTACTAGCAGAAAGGCAAAAAAGAAAAAGGCCGGAAGATCCGGCCTTTTTTGCGGGCTGCGGGATTACTTATCCTGCAGGCCGAGCTTTTTCTCCAGGTAGTGGATGTTGGTGCCACCGTGCTGGAAGTTTTCGTCGGTCATAATACGCATCTGCAGATCGACGTTGGTCTTAATGCCGTCGATGATAAGCTCCTGCAGGGCAATCTTCATGCGCGAGATAGCCACGTCGCGGTTTTCACCGTAGCAGATGAGCTTGCCGATCATCGAGTCATAGTACGGCGGTACGGTGTAGCCGGCGTAGATATGAGATTCCCAGCGCACGCCAAAACCGCCCGGTGCGTGGAAGCGGGTAATTTTACCCGGGCTCGGCAGGAAGGTGTTCGGATCTTCGGCGTTGATACGGCACTCGACCGCATGACCGCGCACCTGCACTTCTTCCTGCTTGATGGACAGCGGCTGACCGGCAGCAATGCGCAGCTGCTCTTTGATCAGGTCAACGCCGGTGATCATCTCGGTCACCGGATGCTCAACCTGGATACGGGTGTTCATCTCGATGAAGTAGAACTCGCCGTTTTCGAACAGGAACTCGAAGGTACCCGCGCCGCGATAGCCGATATCCACGCAGGCTTTCGCGCAGCGCTCGCCGATGTAGCGGCGCAGCTCCGGGGTAATGCCCGGTGCCGGCGCTTCTTCTACGACCTTCTGGTGGCGGCGCTGCATGGAGCAGTCGCGCTCTGCCAGATAGATAGCGTTACCCTGACCGTCGGCCAGTACCTGGATCTCGATATGGCGAGGATTCTCCAGGTATTTCTCCATGTAGACCATGTCATTGTTGAAGGCGGCTTTCGCCTCCGCTTTGGTCATGGAGATGGACTGCGCCAGCTCGGCGTCGCTGCGCACCACGCGCATACCGCGACCGCCGCCTCCGCCGGAGGCTTTGATAATCACCGGATAGCCGATACGCTTGGCGTGGGCGCGGTTCTTATCCATGTCGTCGCCCAGCGGGCCGTCAGAGCCCGGTACGGTCGGCACGCCCGCTTTTTTCATCGCGGTGATCGCGGACACTTTATCGCCCATCAGGCGAATGGTGTCGGCTTTCGGACCGATGAAGATAAAGCCGGACTGCTCAACCTGCTCGGCGAAGTTGGCGTTCTCGGACAGGAAGCCGTAGCCGGGGTGAATGGCGACGGCGCCGGTGATCTCAGCGGCGCTGATGATTGCCGGGATGTTCAGATAGCTTTTTACGGACGGAGCCGGGCCAATACAGACCGTCTCATCCGCCATCAGGACGTGCTTCAGGTCGCGATCCGCGGTGGAGTGCACGGCAACGGTCTTAATGCCCAGCTCTTTGCAGGCACGAAGAATACGCAATGCGATCTCGCCGCGGTTGGCGATAACAATTTTATCCAGCATGTTCGCCTCGTTATTCGATGACGACCAGCGGCTCGTCAAATTCTACCGGCTGACCGCTTTCTACCAGGATTGCCTTCACGGTACCTGATTTGTCAGCTTCGATCTGGTTCATCATTTTCATCGCTTCGACGATGCACAGGGTATCGCCCACGTTCACTTTCTGGCCTACTTCGATAAAGGCTTTCGCGTCCGGGCTCGGAGTGCGGTAGAACGTACCAACCATTGGGGAGCGTACGATGTGGCCACTGAATTCTGCTTTTGCCGGCGCTTCCGGTGCAGCGGCTGCCGGTGCAGGCGCGGCCTGTGGGGCTGCCATTGGGGCAGCGTAAGCCTGCTGCATTACCGGGAAGCCCGCATTCGCCGCGGTGCGGCTGATGCGTACAGACTCTTCACCTTCAGAAATTTCCAGTTCGGAGATACCTGATTCTTCAACCAGCTCGATCAGTTTTTTAATCTTACGAATATCCATGAGTGGGTTCCGTACTCTTTGTTTAGTGTGATTGTGACAGGCGTTTTACCGCCGTCTGTAAAGCGTATGTATAACCATCGGCGCCTAAGCCACAGATGACGCCGGCAGCAATATCAGAGAGATATGAATGGTGGCGGAACGGCTCGCGGGCGTGCACGTTGCTCAGATGTATCTCGATAAACGGGATACTCACCGCCAGCAGGGCATCACGGATCGCTACGCTTGTGTGCGTGAACGCGGCCGGATTGATCAGGATATAGTCAATGCTGTCTTTAGCCTGATGAATACGGTCAATGATGGCGTGCTCGGCATTCGACTGCAGATGCTCCAGGGACGCATTCAGAGCGCTGGCCTCGGCGGTTAAACCGTTAACAATTTCGGCTAACGTCAGGGTGCCATACTTCTCTGGCTCACGGGTGCCGAGCATGTTCAGGTTCGGACCGTTCAAAAGCAAAATGCGAAACTTACTGGTCATTGTGCTGCTATCTCCTGCAACTCTCAGGCGAAAAACAAAATATACCTTCGATACGCGATTGTCATCTTTTCAGTGGTTAAAAAAGCACTGTCCGGAAAACCAAAGTCGCACATTATAACGATTTCGTTGCATTTGGCAGCTAAATACTGGTCTTATCAGGGAAGATTATCAACTCAAAAATGAAAAAGCCCTCTGAAGAGGGCGAGTTCTGCGGCTAACAGCACATTATCGGCAATTATCGCCACCACTGGCGGAACTTCTTCCAGCGGCAGCCTAGCAGTACAATCGCGGCGGCGGCGTACAGCAGCGGCTGGGGCGACACTATCTTCACTGACCACAGATAGTGGATCGGCGCGAGGATAGCGACCAGATAGACGAAATTATGCAGCTTTTGCCAGCGCGGGCCCAGCTTTCGCTGCGCGCGCTGAAAAGAGGTCGCCGCCAGCGCCAGCAGGATAACCCAGCAGATGAGTCCCAGCGTCAGGTAGGGACGAGTGACCACCTCCTGACCCAGCAGTCCCAGATTGTGAATGCCCAGCTCAAGCAGCGCGTAGCTGATGAGGTGCAGCGTGGCCCAGGCAAAGCACCACAGCCCCAGCATTCGCCGGGTGCGTATTAATAAAGGCTGCTTAGCGTAGCGCGCCAGCGGGGCGACCAGCAAGGTGGCGAGCAGAAGTTTCAGAGCCATCCTACCGGTAAAATGCTGGATATCCTTCGCCGGATCGGCGCTGAAATAGCCCTGATGCCCGGCCCAGAATAGCCAAACCAGCGGTAAGAAAGCGGCAAGATGCAGCCCGGCCTTGAGCCAGGTTATCTGCTTCGCGGTCAGGCGCACTCAGAAATTCTCCCGCAGATTAAGGCCCCGGTATAAGGAGGCGACCTCGTCGGCGTAGCCGTTAAACAGCAGCGTCGGCTGGCGCTTAACGTCCAGCACCCCGCCGGCGCCGATAAATCGCTCGCTGGCCTGCGACCAGCGGGGATGATCGACGTGCGGATTGACGTTGGCGTAAAACCCGTACTCATCGGGCGCCGCGAGGTTCCACGTGGTCGGCGGCCGCTCGCGGGTGAGGGTGATGCTGACGATGGACTTGATGCCCTTAAAGCCGTATTTCCACGGTACCGTCAGGCGCACCGGCGCGCCGTTCTGCGGCGGCAGCGCCTTGCCGTAGACGCCGACGGTCAGCAGCGTCAGCGGATGCATCGCCTCATCGAGGCGCAGTCCCTCGACGTAGGGATACTTCAGCCCGCCGCCGATAAAGCGGTCCTTTTGTCCCGGCATGATCTCGGGAGCATAGAGCGTTTCGAAGGCCACGTATTTGGCATTGCCGGTCGGATCGGCCTGCGCCAGCAGTTTGTGCAGCGGAAAGCCGATCCACGGCACCACCATTGACCACGCCTCGACGCAGCGCATGCGGTAAATGCGCTCCTCAAGCCCGAAGCGTTTCGTCAGATCGTCATGATCCAGGGTCAGCGGTTTATTGACTTCGCCGCCGATTTTCAGCGTCCAGGGATCGGTTTTCAGGCTACCGGCGTTGGCAGCCGGGTCGGCTTTATCCAGACCAAACTCATAGAAGTTGTTGTAGCCGGTGACTTTATCTTCCGGCGTCTTCGCCAGGGCGGGCTGCCACTGCGGCGGACGGGAAAAGTCGAGCGGCTTGCCGGAGGGCGCCGGCGGGCGGTCGTTGCCCTTGAACCAGTCAAGCAGGTCGGCCTGCGGCGCGGTTGAGAATCCGGCTGCGCCGATGCCGAGCAGCTTCAGCACCTGGCGGCGCCTGAGCATGAAGGCCGACTCGGCCGTTACGTCGGCTTCGGTTAATTTTTTCGGGAGCATAGCCACCTCCGTGATGGTTTTTGTTAATCATGACGGAGGCGGCGGGTTATCGCGAATATGTCACGAAAATTTGAAGGTTAAGCGATTTTCACCAGCGTGCGGCCCTGCACGTCATTATTAATGATCCGCTGGGCAAATTCCGGCGCCTGCGCGAGACTTATCTCGGTGGCGGCCTGCTGGTAGAAATCGGCAGGCAGCAGCTCGGCCAGGCGTCGCCACGCTTCCGCCCGGCGTGCCGGCGGGGTCATTACCGAGTCAACGCCCTGCAGGCGGACGTTGCGCAAAATAAACGGCATCACGGTGGTCGGCAGCGCAAAGCCGCCGGCCAGGCCGCAGGCCGCTACGCAGCCGCCGTAGTTCATCTGCGCCAGCACTTTCGCCAGCACCTTATCGCCCACGGTATCGACGGCACCGGCCCACAGCTGTTTCTCCAGCGGGCGGGTTTCGGCAAATTCGCTGCGGCTGAGAATACGGCTGGCGCCGAGGCTGCGCAGGTAGTCGTGGGTGCTCTCGCGGCCGCTGACGGCTACAACCTGATAGCCCAGCGCGTGCAGCAGCGCGACCGCCGTACTGCCGACGCCGCCGCTGGCGCCGGTGACCACCACCTCGCCATCCTGCGGGCGGATGCCGGCATCCGCCAGCGCCATCACGCACAGCATGGCGGTAAAGCCCGCGGTGCCTAAAATCATCGCCTGACGGCCATCAAGTCCCGTCGGCTGAGGCACCAGCCAGTCGCCTTTTACCCGCGCACGCTGCGCCAGGCCGCCCCAGTGATTTTCACCGACGCCCCAGCCGGTGAGGATCACCTGCTGCCCGGCGTGGAAACGCGGATCTTCACTGCTGTGCACGGTGCCGGCGAAATCAATCCCCGGCACCATCGGGAAGTTGCGAATGATTTTGCCTTTCCCGGTGATGGCGAGAGCATCCTTATAGTTGAGGCTTGACCAGGCGATATCGACCGTGACGTCGCCCTGCGGCAGCTGGCTATCCTCAATGTTGCGCACGGATGCGAGAGTCTTCTCATCCTGCTGCTCTAAGATTAACGCCTGCATAATCCCTCCTCGGGGCTCAGTGATTGGAAAAAATTTTCTGAAGACTATACTCGTTTACTTAAGTGTGGCACCGATTTGACGCAATAAATTGCCAGATGCGTTTACTCTGGTAGTATGCAGGGGCCATGCTGGAACGCGAGTTGGTGCTCACTGACTCGATCAGGCGAAAGCGGGTGTCCGGTCAGTCGGGCTGTTTTTGACTTACGGAGTTAATACAAGGATGCGATTAACGACGAAATTTTCCGCTTTTGTGACGCTGCTTATCGGCCTGACTATCTTTGTCACGCTTATCGGCTGTTCACTCAGCTTCTATAACGGCATTCAGCAAAAGATCGACTCCCGCGTGCGCGCCGTGGCGACCATTATCGACTCCCGTCTCATTACAACGCCTTTCAGGCAGCTCGATCAGCAGTTGGATGAGATCATGGTTCCCGTTGATATCGTGCGTATTCAGTGCGTCATCGACGGTAAAATCATCTTCAGCCACGCGCGCAACAGCAGCTATCAGCCGATGGGCAGCAGCTATCGCTTTCGCGAACTCAGCGTGCCGTCGATGCGCAACCCCGGCATGACCATTCAACTGCGCTATCTCGATCCGGTGGTTAACGACTTCGACTCCCTGCTGACGACCGCGCCGCTGACCTTTGCCATCGCCTTTATGGTGCTGACTATCTTCTTTGCCGTGCGCTGGTTGCGCAATCAGCTCTCCGGGCAGGAGCTGCTGGAGCGGCGCTCGACGCGCATTCTCAACGGCGAGCGGGGCAATCAGGTGCGCGGGTCGGTGCATGAATGGCCGGCGCTTGCCAGCAGTGCCCTCGACGCGCTGCTGGCGGAAATTCAGTTTGCCGGCGAGCAGCGCAGCCGCATGGATACCCTGATCCGCTCCTATGCCGCTCAGGATAATAAAACCGGGCTCAGTAACCGGCTGTTCTTTGATAATCAGCTGGCGACCCAGCTTGAAGACCCCGACAAAGTCGGTTCTTACGGCATCGTGATGCTGATCCGCGTGCCGGAATTTGACCTGCTGCGCGACAACTGGGGGCGCGCCGCCGCGGAAGAGCATTTCCACACCTTCATTAATATGCTCTCCACTTTTATGATGCGCTATCCCGGCGCGCTGCTGGCGCGCTATCACCGCAGCGACTTTGCGGTGCTGCTGCCGCACCGCACGCTGAAAGAGGCGGACAGCATTGCCGGGCTGCTGCTGAAGGCGGTCAACACGCTGCCGCCGACCAAAATTCTCGACCGCGACGACATCATGCATATCGGTATCTGCAGCTGGCGCAGCGGGCAAACCACCACCCAGGTGATGGATCACGCCGAGGCGGCGGTGCGCAACGCGGTGCTGCAGGGCAGCAACAGCTGGGCGGTGTATGACGACACCCTGCCGGAGAAGGGCAGGGGCAACGTGCGCTGGCGCACGCTGATTGAAGAGATGCTTACCCGCGGCGGTCCGCGCTTTTATCAAAAGCCGGCCCTGCAGTACGATGGCCGCGTGCACCACCGGGAACTGATGTGCCGCATGTACGACGGTAAGGAAGAGGTGGCGGCCGCCGAGTACATGCCGATGGTTATCGAGTTTGGCCGCGCCGAAGAGTATGACCGCCTGCAGATCACCCGCCTGCTGCCTTTCCTGTCGTTCTGGCCGGAAGAAAACCTCGCCATGCAGGTAACCGTCGCCTCGCTGATTCGCCCCCGTTTCCAGCGCTGGCTGCGGGATACGCTGATGCAGTGTGAAAAATCGCAGAGAAAGCGGATTATTTTTGAACTTGCAGAGGCGGATGTTTGTCAACATATCAGCCGGTTACAGCCCGTGGTGCGTTTGATCACGGCATTAGGCGCCAGAGTGGTGGTTATTCAGGCCGGATTGACCCTCGTGGGCACCAGCTGGATCAAGGAGCTGTCGGTTGAAGTGATTAAGCTCCATCAGAGCCTGGTGCGCAATATAGAGAAGCGTAGCGAGAATCAGCTGCTGGTGCAGAGCCTGGTTGAAGCCTGCAAAGGAACATCCACCCAGGTTTATGCCACCGGCATCTGCAGCCGCAGCGAGTGGCAGGTACTAAGAGAGTGCGGCGTATTAGGCGGTCAGGGGGTATTTTTTGCGCCTGTTCAGCCGCTTGATACCAGCGTGAAAAAATATTCGCAAAGATACTCTGTTTAGTCTGCCGTTTAGCGTGATTTCACGTAGAATAACGCGCGCTATTGCTTCGGTGGTCCGCGCGGGCGACCTGCCGAAATGTTTCAGGAAAAGCCAGTGTTCGTCCTTTAAGTCAGCTGCAATGTCGGCGAGGAGTGCTGCGGCTCTGACGGCGTCAGACCGAAATTGTAACAAAGGAAACGAACTGCACTAATTTTCACCGTTGCAGATGATTTTTGCGCCTTGTCGCTGCTGCGTGTGGTTGGTAAAGTAAGCGGATTTTGTGTTCCGCCCCAGCTTTCAGGATTATCCCTTAGTATGTTGAAAAAATTTCGTGGCATGTTTTCCAATGACCTGTCCATTGACCTGGGTACTGCGAATACCCTGATTTACGTAAAAGGACAAGGCATCGTACTGAATGAGCCGTCCGTGGTGGCCATTCGTCAGGATCGTGCTGGTTCCCCGAAAAGCGTCGCGGCCGTCGGTCATGAAGCGAAGCAGATGCTCGGTCGTACGCCTGGCAATATCGCGGCGATCCGCCCGATGAAAGACGGCGTGATCGCCGACTTCTTCGTCACCGAAAAGATGCTTCAGCACTTCATCAAGCAGGTTCACAGCAACAGCTTCATGCGCCCGAGTCCGCGCGTGCTGGTGTGCGTGCCGGTAGGTGCCACGCAGGTTGAGCGTCGCGCCATTCGCGAATCTGCACAGGGCGCTGGCGCCCGTGAAGTATTCCTCATCGAAGAGCCGATGGCAGCAGCAATTGGTGCGGGTTTGCCGGTTTCTGAAGCAACCGGTTCCATGGTGGTCGATATCGGTGGCGGTACGACAGAAGTGGCCGTTATCTCTCTCAACGGCGTGGTTTACTCCTCTTCCGTGCGCATCGGCGGCGACCGCTTCGACGAAGCTATCATTAATTATGTGCGCCGCAACTACGGCTCGCTGATCGGTGAAGCCACCGCCGAGCGCATCAAGCATGAGATCGGCTCTGCCTATCCGGGCGACGAAGTGCGCGAAATTGAAGTTCGCGGTCGTAACCTGGCCGAGGGCGTGCCGCGCGGCTTTACCCTCAACTCCAACGAAATCCTGGAAGCGCTGCAGGAACCGCTGACCGGTATCGTGAGCGCGGTAATGGTGGCCCTTGAGCAGTGCCCGCCAGAGCTGGCGTCCGATATTTCCGAGCGCGGTATGGTGCTGACCGGGGGGGGGGCGCTGCTGCGTAACCTCGACCGCCTGTTAATGGAAGAGACAGGAATTCCTGTCGTAGTTGCAGAAGATCCACTGACCTGTGTTGCCCGCGGCGGCGGCAAGGCGCTGGAAATGATCGACATGCACGGCGGCGACTTGTTTAGCGAAGAGTAGTCAGCCAGAAGTCCGGGGCAGCCTCCGCTGCTCCGTTGATTTCACTGACGCGAGAGTACGCATAGCCTATGAAGCCCATTTTTAGCCGTGGCCCATCGCTGCAGATTCGCCTGATTCTGGCGGTGCTGGTCGCGCTTGGCGTGATTATTGCCGACAGCCGCCTCGGTACGTTCAGCCAGATCCGAACGTACATGGACACAGCCGTAAGCCCTTTCTACTTTATCTCCAATGGTCCCCGGGAACTTCTTGACGGTATCTCACAAACCCTGGCGACCCGCGATCAGCTTGAGCTGGAAAACCGCGCCCTGCGTCAGGAGCTGCTGCTGAAAAACAGCGACCTGCTGATGCTGGGTCAGTACAAGCAGGAAAACGCCCGCCTCCGCGAGCTGCTGGGTTCGCCGCTGCGTCAGGACGAGCAGAAGATGGTTACCCAGGTTATCTCCACCGTGAACGACCCTTACAGTGACCAGGTGGTCATTGATAAAGGCAGCGTCAACGGCGTCTACGAAGGCCAGCCGGTCATCAGCGACAAGGGCGTGGTGGGCCAGGTCGTTGCGGTGGCCAAGCTGACCAGCCGCGTGCTGCTGATCTGCGATGCGACCCACGCGCTGCCGATTCAGGTGCTGCGTAACGACATCCGGGTGATTGCCGCCGGTAACGGCTGCACCGACGATCTGCAGCTGGAGCATCTGCCCGCTAATACCGATATCCGCGTTGGCGACGTGCTGGTGACCTCCGGCCTCGGCGGCCGCTTCCCGGAAGGCTATCCGGTGGGCGTAGTCTCCTCGGTTAAGCTGGATACCCAGCGCGCCTATACGGTGATTCAGGCGCGGCCGACCGCCGGCCTTCAGCGCCTGCGCTACCTGCTGCTGCTGTGGGGCGCCGATCGTAACGGCGTAAATCCGATGACGCCGGAAGAGGTGCACCGCGTAGCCAACGAGCGCCTGATGCAGATGATGCCGCAGGTGCTGCCTGCGCCGGATGCGATGGGCCCGCCGGCGCCGATGCCTGCGCCCGCGACCGGCATGGCCGGTAGCGCACCGCAAACTTCCTCGCCTGCGCCTGCGGGAGGACAATAGTGGCCAGCTATCGTAGCCAGGGACGCTGGGTTATCTGGCTATCGTTTCTGGTGGCCCTGCTGCTGCAGGTTATGCCCTGGCCGGATGACCTGATCGTCTACCGGCCTAACTGGGTGCTGCTGATCCTGCTGTACTGGATCCTCGCGCTGCCGCATCGCGTGAATGTCGGCACGGGTTTCGTGATGGGTGCCATACTTGATCTCATCAGCGGTTCAACGCTCGGCGTACGCGCGCTGTCGCTCAGCATCATCGCCTATCTGGTGGCGCTCAAATATCAGCTGTTCCGCAACCTGGCGCTCTGGCAGCAGGCGCTGGTGGTGATGCTGCTATCCCTGTCGGTCGATATCGTGGTGTTCTGGGCGGAGTTTCTGGTCATCGACGTTGCGTTCAGGCCGGAGGTCTTCTGGAGCAGCGTCGTCAACGGCGTGCTCTGGCCGTGGCTGTTTTTGCTGATGCGCAAAATTCGCCAGCAGTTCGCTGTACAATAAAAGGTTTCTATACAATGCTTTATCTCGCTTCCGGCTCCCCCCGTCGTCAGGAGCTGCTGACGCAGCTGGGCGTGCGTTTCGAGCGCATCGTGCCCGGCATTGAAGAGCAGCGTCGCCCGCAGGAGCCGGCGTCGCAGTATGTCTCGCGCCTGGCGCGGGACAAGGCGCGGGCCGGGGTTGCGATGGCAGAGCGCGATCTGCCGGTGCTTGGCGCAGACACGATTGTCGTGCTTAATGGTCAGGTACTTGAGAAGCCGCGTGATGAAGCAGAGGCGGCCGCCATGCTGCGCCAGCTCTCCGGTCAGACGCATCAGGTGATGACGGCGGTGGCGCTGGCCGACCGCGCGCAGATCCTTGATTGTCTGGTGATGACAGACGTCACCTTCAGGGTATTATCAGACGAGGATATCGCGGGCTACGTCGCCTGCGGTGAGCCGATGGACAAGGCTGGAGCATACGGTATTCAGGGGCTTGGCGGCTGTTTCGTCAGAAAAATAAACGGCAGCTATCACGCTGTCGTCGGCCTGCCGCTGGTGGAGACCTGGGAGCTGCTCAGTAACTTTAACGCACTGCGTGAGAAAAGGGATAAACATGACGGCTGAATTATTAGTAAACGTAACACCTTCCGAGACGCGGGTGGCGTACATTGACGGCGGCATTTTGCAGGAGATCCACATCGAGCGCGAAGCGCGGCGTGGCATCGTAGGCAATATCTACAAGGGTCGGGTCAGTCGCGTACTTCCGGGTATGCAGGCGGCATTTGTAGATATTGGTCTGGATAAGGCGGCGTTTCTTCACGCCTCCGATATCATGCCGCACACCGAGTGCGTGGCCGGGGACGAGCAGAAGCAGTTTACCGTGCGCGATATCTCTGAGCTGGTCCGCCAGGGTCAGGATCTGATGGTGCAGGTGGTTAAAGATCCGCTCGGCACCAAGGGCGCGCGGCTGACCACCGATATTACGCTGCCGTCCCGCTATCTGGTGTTTATGCCGGGCGCTTCCCACGTGGGCGTTTCGCAGCGCATTGAAAGCGAGGCCGAGCGCGAGCGCCTCAAGCGGGTGGTTACCGACTACTGCGACGAGCAGGGCGGCTTTATTATCCGTACCGCCGCCGAGGGCGTGTGCGAAGATGACTTAGCTTCCGATGCCGCCTACCTCAAGCGGGTGTGGACCAAGGTGATGGAGCGTAAAAAACGCCCGCAGACCCGCTACAAGATGTACGGCGAGCTGGCGCTGGCCCAGCGCGTGCTGCGCGATTTTGCCGACGCGCAGCTCGATCGCATCCGCGTCGATTCGCGCCTGACCTTCGAGTCGCTGATGGAGTTTACCGCCGAGTATATGCCGGAGATGACCAGCAAGCTGGAGCACTACAGCGGCCGCCAGCCCATCTTTGACCTCTTCGACGTCGAAAATGAAATCCAGCGCGCGCTGGAGCGCAAGGTGGAGCTGAAGTCCGGCGGCTACCTGGTTATCGATCAGACCGAAGCGATGACCACCGTCGATATCAATACCGGCGCGTTCGTCGGCCACCGCAACCTCGACGACACCATTTTCAATACCAATATCGAAGCCACCCAGGCGATTGCCCGCCAGCTTCGCCTGCGCAACCTGGGCGGTATTATCATTATCGACTTTATCGATATGAATAACGATGACCACCGCCGCCGCGTGCTGCATTCGCTGGAGCAGGCCCTGAGTAAAGACCGGGTCAAAACCAGCATCAACGGCTTTTCTCAGCTGGGGCTGGTGGAGATGACCCGCAAGCGCACCCGGGAAAGCCTGGAGCACGTGCTGTGCAACGAATGCCCGACCTGCCAGGGGCGCGGGCGCGTGAAGACGGTGGAGACCGTGTGCTATGAAATCATGCGCGAGGTGGTGCGCGTCCACCACGCCTACGACTCCGACCGCTTCCTGGTGTACGCCTCCGCTGCCGTCGCCGAAGCGCTGAAGGGCGAGGAGTCCCACGCCCTGGCAGAGGTGGAGATCTTTGTCGGTAAGCAGGTCAAGGTGCAAACAGAGCCGCTCTATAATCAGGAGCAGTTCGACGTGGTCATGATGTAATCCCAGCAGCTACAAGGAGAGATGCGTGAGGCGCTTACCCGGGATCCTGCTGATCGCTTTGGCAACACTGGTCGTTATCGTCGCGCTGCTGGTCAGCGGCCTGCGTCTGGTTTTGCCACATCTGGACAAATGGCGCCCGCAGCTGCTGGCGCAGATCAGCCAGATAGCCGGGCGTCCGGTTGACGCCTCGCAGCTGAAGGCCAGCTGGCAGAACTTTGGCCCGACGCTTGAGATCCGGGACCTTAAGACCACCTTTGAAGACAACGGCCAGCTTTCGGTAAAGCGCATCTCGCTGGCCTTTGACGTCTGGCAAAGCCTGCTGCACCTGCGGCCGCAGTTTCGCGAGCTGACCTTCTGGCAGCTGAAAATCCACACCGACTCTACCCTGCAAAGCAACGACAGCGACGACGAGCTGAAGCCCGACCGCGTCGGCGATCTGTTTTTGCGCCAGTTCGACCACTTCACCCTGCGCGACAGCCAGCTGAGCTTTATGAGCATGTCGGGCCAGCGCATCGAGCTGGCTATCCCGCAGCTGACCTGGCTTAACGGCAAAAATCGCCACCGCGCCGAGGGCGAGCTCAGCCTCTCCAGCCTGACCGGACAGCACGGCGTGATGAAGGTGCGGATGGACATGCGCGACAGCAGCGGGCTGCTCAACGAAGGTCGCGTCTGGCTGCAGGCGGACGATATCGACGTTAAGCCGTGGCTTAACAAGTGGACCCAGGATAACGTTGCCCTGACCTCCGCCCGCTTCAGCCTGGAAGGCTGGCTGACGCTCGACAAGAGCGATATCACCAGCGGCGACGTGTGGCTGAAAAAGGGCGGCGCGGGCTGGCAGGGCGCTAACCGCCAGCAGCACACGCTCTCGGTTGATAATCTGACCACGCACGTTTCCCGCGAGGGCGACGGCTGGGCTTTCCATATTCCCGATACCCGCATCGCCATCGACGGCCAGCGCTGGCCGCGCGGGGCGCTGGCGATGGCCTGGTTCCCCGGCAAAGAGAAGGACGACGGCGAAGTGCGCATCCGCGCCAGCAACCTTGAGCTGGGCGGCCTGGCGGGCCTGCTGCCGATTGCCGAAAAGATCTCCCCGTCGCTGGGCGATATCTGGCAGACCACGCAGCCTCACGGCAAAATCGACATGCTGGCGCTGGATATCCCGCTGCAGGCCGCGGACAAGACCCGCTTTAAGGCGGCGTGGAGCGACCTGGCGTGGAAGCAGTGGAAGCTGCTGCCGGGCGCCGAGCACTTCTCCGGCGAAGCCGAAGGCAGCGCCGGCAATGGCATTCTCCGCGTGTCGATGCAGAATGCCGTCATGCCGTATGAAACCGTCTTTCGCGCACCGCTGGAAATCAGTAAAGGCGTGGCGACGCTAAACTGGGTGCAGAACGAGAAAGGCTTTATGCTCGATGGCCGCGATATCGACGTTCAGGCGAAGGCCGTCCGCGCCCGCGGCGGCTTCCGCTGGCTGCAGCCGGAGGGCGACGCGCCGTGGCTCGGTATTCTGGCGGGCATCAGCACCGACGACGGCGGCCAGGCGTGGCGCTACTTTCCGGAAAACCTGATGGGCAAGGATCTGGTGGACTACCTCAGCGGCGCCATTCAGGGCGGCCAGGCCGACAGTGCCACCCTGGTGTACAGCGGTAATCCACACCTTTTTCCGTACAAGCATAACGAAGGCCAGTTCCAGGTCTGGGTACCGCTGCACAATGCGACCTTTGCCTTCCAGCCCGGCTGGCCGGCGCTCACTAACCTCAATATCGATCTCAACTTCCTCAACGACGGTCTGTGGATGCAGGCGGATAAGGTTGCGCTCGGCGGCGTCACCGCCTCCGATCTTCACGCCGCCATTCCCGATTACTCGAAGCACAAGCTGATTATCGACTCGGATATTCGCGGTCCGGGCAAAGCCGTCGGTCCCTACTTCCAGCAGACGCCGCTGAAAAAGTCCCTCGGGGCGACCCTCGACGAGCTGCAGCTGGACGGCGACGTCAGCGCCCGCCTGCATCTGGACATTCCGCTCAACGGCGAGCAGGTGCTGGCAAAGGGCGATGTGAAGCTTGCCAACAATTCGCTGTTCATTAAGCCGCTCAACAGCACGCTGGAAAATCTCAGCGGCGGTTTTACCTTTGAGAATGGCAATCTGCAGAGCGGTCCGCTCAGCGCCAGCTGGTTTCATCAGCCGCTGAACGTCGATTTCTCCACCCGCGAGGGCGATAAGGCCTATCAGGTGGCGGTTAACCTTAACGGCAACTGGCAGCCCGCGAAAACCGGTCTGCTGCCGCAGCAGATCAATGACGCCATTACCGGCAGCGTGCCGTGGCAGGGCAAGGTCGGTATCGACCTGCCCTACAAAGGCAGCACCCGCTATAAGGTGGATATTGCCGGCGATCTGAAGAACGTCAGCAGCCGCCTGCCGGCGCCGGTGAGTAAAGCGGCGGGCGACCCGCTCCCGGTGAAGGTAAACGTCAGCGGCGGCCTCGATCGCTTTGATTTGACCGGCAGCGTGGGCGACAAAAACCATCTCAACAGCCGCTGGCGACTCGATAAAAAGCTGGTGCTCGATCGCGGTATCTGGACCAGCGACAGCCGCACGCTGCCGCCGCTGCCGGACAGCGCCGGACTGGAACTGAATCTGCCGGCGATGGACGGCATGGAGTGGCTGGCACTGTTTCGCAAGGGGGCCGGCGACGGCATTAGCGCCACCACCTCGTTCCCGGGGAGAATCACCCTGCGCACGCCGGCGCTGTCGATGGGCGGCCAGCAGTGGAATAACCTGAGCATTGTCTCGGAACCGGTTATCGGCGGCACGAAAGTCGAGGCCCAGAGCCGGGAGATCAACGGCTCGCTGACGATGCGCGACAGCGGACCGTGGCTGGCGGCCATCAGCTACCTTTACTACAACCCGTCCTCCTCTTCCTCTTCGACAGGCAGCGCCGAGGGCGGCAGTAATCCGTTTGGCGCCAGTTCGGGCATTGACTTCAAAGGCTGGCCAAACCTGCAGCTGCGCTGCGCCGAGTGCTGGCTGTGGGGGCAAAAATATGGCCGCATTAACGGCGATTTCACCATTAAAGGCGACACGCTCTCCCTGAGCAACGGCCTGGTGGACACCGGCTTTGCCCGCCTGACGACCAGCGGCGAATGGGTTAATGCGCCCGGCGGCGAGCGCAGCGCGCTGAAGGGCAAGCTCAGCGGTAAGAAAATCGACACGGCGGTGAGCTTCTTTGGTCTCGATTCGCCGATCCGCGACTCTTCGTTTGACGTTGATTACGATCTGCACTGGCGCGCGGCGCCGTGGACGCCGGACGTCACCTCGCTCAACGGCATCATCAAAACCCACTTCGGCAAGGGCGAGTTCACCGATATCAGCACCGGCCATACCGGACAGCTGCTGCGGCTGGTAAGCTTCGATGCCCTGCTGCGCAAGCTGCGTTTTGACTTCAGCGATACCTTCAGCGAAGGCTTCTACTACGACTCGGTGCACAGCACCGCGTGGATCAAAGATGGCAAGCTGCATACCGATGATACGCTGGTGGATGGGCTGGAGGCGGATATCGGCCTCAAGGGGTCCGTCGATCTGGTGCAGCGGCGGGTCGATATGGAAGCTATCGTGGCGCCGGAAATCTCCACGACCGTCGGCGTCGCCACGGCCTTTGTTATCAACCCGATCGTCGGCGCGGCGGTCTTTGCCGCCAGCAAGGTGCTGGGGCCGCTGTGGAACAAGGTTTCCATTCTGCGCTATCGCATTACCGGGCCGATTGACCAGCCGCAGATCAACGAGGTTCTGCGCCAGGCGCGCAGCGATAAAACGCAATGATTTGACGGGGCGCGCGAATTGCCCCACTCTCATACCATTCTGAGTATTCCTGGCTAAAAGTGATTAAAACGATGAGTCTGAACCTGGTAAGTGAACATCTGCTGTCGGCGAACGGCCTGAACCATCAGGATCTGTTCGCCATACTTGGGCAACTGACCGAGCGCCGCCTCGACTATGGCGATCTCTACTTCCAGTCGAGCTATCACGAATCCTGGGTGATGGAAGACAGCATCATTAAAGACGGCTCGTACAATATCGACCAGGGCGTCGGCGTGCGGGCGGTGAGCGGTGAAAAAACCGGTTTTGCCTATGCCGACCAGATAAGCCTGCAGGCGCTGTCGCAGAGCGCACAGGCGGCACGCACTATCGTGCGCGAGAGCGGCGACGGCAAAGTCCACGCCCTCGGCGGCAAAGACCATCCGGCACTGTATACCCGCCTCGATCCGCTGCAGAGCATGAGCCGGGAAGAGAAGCTGGATATTCTGCGCCGCGTCGATAAAGCGGCGCGGGCGGCCGATAAGCGCGTGCAGGAGGTCTCCGCCAGCCTGACCGGCGTTTATGAACTGATTCTGGTGGCGGCGACTGACGGCACCCTGGCGGCGGACGTGCGTCCGCTGGTGCGCCTCTCTGTTAGCGTGCTGGTGGAGGACGGCGGCAAGCGCGAGCGCGGCTCCAGCGGCGGCGGCGGCCGCTTCGGCTACGAGTGGTTCCTCGCCGACGTTGATGGAGACGTTCGCGCCGATGCCTGGGCCAGAGAAGCGGTGCGCATGGCGCTGGTGAATCTCACCGCCGTTGCCGCTCCGGCGGGAACGCTGCCGGTGGTGCTCGGCGCGGGCTGGCCGGGCGTGCTGCTGCACGAAGCGGTCGGCCACGGTCTGGAAGGGGACTTCAACCGCCGCGGAACGTCGGTATTTAGCGGCCAGATGGATAAGCTGGTAGCGTCTGAACTCTGCACCGTGGTGGATGACGGCACCATCGCCGACCGCCGCGGCTCCGTCGCCATTGACGATGAGGGCACGCCGGGACAGTACAACGTGCTGATCGAGAACGGCGTGCTGAAGGGCTACATGCAGGATAAGCTCAACGCCCGCCTGATGGGCATGAAGCCGACGGGCAACGGCCGCCGCGAGTCCTACGCCCACCTGCCGATGCCGCGCATGACCAACACCTATATGCTGGCGGGAAAATCGACGCCGCAGGAGATCATCGAGTCGGTCGATTACGGCATCTTCGCCCCGAACTTCGGCGGCGGCCAGGTGGATATCACCTCCGGCAAGTTCGTGTTCTCCACCTCGGAGGCCTACCTGATTGAAAAGGGTAAAGTCACCAAAGCGGTGAAGGGCGCGACGCTGATTGGCTCCGGCATTGAGGCAATGCAGCAGATTTCGATGGTCGGCAACGACCTGAAGCTCGATAACGGCGTCGGCGTCTGTGGCAAAGAGGGCCAGAGTCTGCCGGTAGGCGTCGGTCAGCCGACCCTGAAGGTAGATAACCTGACGGTGGGCGGCACCGCATAACCTCTCATGGCCCGCTTCGGCGGGCTTTCTGCCGCTATCCCTTGTTTCCCTTCATGCCCTGAAAGCGCTTCGCGACCTCAATAAAGTAATCCGTCATATAGTTGATACACACCTGCACTTTGAGCGGCAGCTTGTCTTTCTCGGTATAGACGGCGTATACCGGGCGGGGATCGGACTGGTAGCGCGGCAGCAGGATCTCAAGCTCCCCGCGATTAATTTCATCAATGACCCACATCAGCGGCACGAAGGCGATACCTGCCCCGGCGGTCAGCCAGCGGCTGAGCGTCATCGGATCGTTAGTCACGAAGCGCCCCTGCGGGCTGAGGCGGGTCGAGTTTCCTTCCGGATCGACCAGCTCAAATTCGTTGTGCACCCGAATGCTGTACTCAAGCCAGGAGTGGTTTGCCAGGTCGGCGGGTTTTTCCAGCGCGCCGGCCTGCTGCAGATAACTGTGCGCGGCGCACAGCACCATCGGCATGGCGCCAAGGCGGCGCGAAAACAGCCCTGAGTCCTGCAGGGTACCGACGCGGATCACCAGATCGAGACCGTCGGAGATCAGATCCGGGGCCGGGATACCGGTTACCAGATTCACGGAGAGGTCCGGGTACTCCCGCAGCATCTCAGCGGTGATCCTTGAGAGGACATTTTGTGCCATGGTTGAAGAACAACCAACGCGCAGTGTGCCGATAGGGGTGTTGTTAAAGGCGTACAGCTGCTCGTGGACATCCTGCACCTCAAACAGCATCCGCCGGCACCCCTGGTAGTAAATCTTACCCGCCTCGGTGAGGCCAAGGCTGCGGGTACTTCTGTTTAACAGCTTGACTTGCAACTCATTTTCGAGACGGGAAACAGTCTGGCTGATTGACGATACGCTCATTTCCAGCTGCCGCGCCGCCGCTGTAAAGGAGCCAAGCTCCACCACTTTGGCGAAGACGGACATGCGTTTTAGTCTTTCCATTGTTCACTCTGAGTTAAAAGTGATTTAGATCACATAATATAGATCATGCAATAACTGTTACGATAATATACTGTTAGCTGAATAATAAAATTATCGCTCTTACCTGCACTCTCTAATCGTTCAAGGTCAACATGAGTCTGTTTCCCGTTATCGTGATTTTCGGTCTGTCTTTTCCGCCGATCTTCTTTGAATTGCTATTGTCGCTGGCCATCTTCTGGCTCCTGCGCCGGATGCTTATTCCCACCGGGATCTATGATTTTGTCTGGCACCCCGCGCTGTTTAACACCGCACTATACTGCTGTTTGTTCTACCTGATATCACGCTTGTTTGTCTGAGGTCGTTGTGAAAGCACTCATAAGAAAATTTTCCCGTACGGCGATTACGGTCATCCTGGTGATACTGGCGTTTATCGCGATTTTTCACGCGTGGGTCTACTATACCGAGTCACCGTGGACCCGCGACGCGCGCTTTAGTGCCGATGTGGTCGCAATAGCGCCGGACGTGTCGGGCCTGATCACCGAAGTTGACGTTAAAGACAACCAACTGGTGAAGAAAGGGCAGACGCTGTTCATCATTGACCGCCCGCGCTATCAGAAGGCGCTGGCGGAAGCGGAAGCCGACGTCGCCTACTACCAGGCGCTGGCGGATGAAAAGCGCCGCGAAGCGGGCCGACGCAACCGCATCGGCCCCGTGGCGCTGTCGCGGGAAGAGGTCGATCAGGCCAATAGCAGTCTGCAGACTGTCGAACATCAGCTGGCGAAAGCGCAGGCGACACGCGATCTGGCGCGTATCGATCTTGAGCGTACCGTGATCCGCGCCCCGTCTGACGGCTGGATAACCAACCTCAACGTTTACGGCGGCGAGTTTATTACTCGCGGTTCAACCGCGGTGGCGCTGGTGAAGAAAGGCACCTTCTACGTTACGGCTTATATGGAAGAGACCAAACTCGAAGGCGTGCGTCCCGGCTACCGTGCGGAGATCACCCCGCTTGGCAGTACCCGCGTGCTGAAGGGCACGGTGGACAGTATTGCATCCGGGGTAACCAATGCCAGCAGCACCGTCGATGCTAAGGGAATGGCGACCGTTGACTCCAACCTCGAATGGGTACGCCTGGCGCAGCGCGTGCCGGTACGTATTCATCTCGACAAGCAGACGGATAATCTCTGGCCTGCGGGCACAACCGCGACGGTTATCGTCACCGGAAAGCAGGATCGCGACCGGGATAAGATGAATTTTTTCCAGAAGCTGGGTATGCGCCTGCGTGAGTTTGGTTAATTACCATGGGCATCTTTACTATTGCCAGCCAGCATTTACGCTTTGCCATCAAGCTTGCGTGCGCCCTTGTGCTGGCGCTGTTTGTTGGCTTTCACTTTGAGCTGGAGACCCCCCGCTGGGCGGTGCTGACAGCGGCCATCGTGGCCGCGGGGCCAGCGTTCGCTGCCGGAGGCGAACCCTATTCCGGGGCGATTCGCTATCGCGGTATGCTGCGTATCTGCGGCACCTTTATTGGCTGTATCGCGGCGCTGATTATCATCATTATGATGATTCGCGCGCCGCTGCTCATGCTGCTGGTGTGCTGCCTGTGGGCGGGTTTCTGTACCTGGGTCTCGTCACTTGTCAGGGTTGAAAACTCTTACGCGTGGGGACTGTCAGGGTACACTGCGCTGATTATCATTATCTCTATCCAGTATGAGCCGCTGCTGGCACCCCAGTATGCCGTGGAGCGCTGCAGCGAGATTGTCCTCGGGATCCTTAGCGCTATCGTAGCGGACCTGCTCTTTTCTCCGCGATCCATCAAGCAGGAGATAGACCGCGAGCTTGATTCCCTGCTGGTTGCCCAGTATCAGCTGATGCAGCTTTGCATCCGTCATGAGGACGCTGAGGAGGTGGATAAATCCTGGAGTGGTCTGGTTCGCCGTACGCAGGGTCTGGCGGGAATGCGCAGTAACCTCAATATGGAGTCCTCCCGCTGGGCAAAGGCTACCCGCCGCCTGAAGGCGATCAATACGCTCTCGCTGACGCTGATTACCCAGGCATGCGAAACGTATCTGATTCAGAATACGCGCCCGGAGGCGGTTGCCCCCGCCTGGCGCGAAATGTTCGACCAGCCGGTTGAGACCGCCCAGGATGTGCATCGACAGCTCAAGCGTATGCGGCGTATTCTTTCCTGGACCGGGCAGCACGATATTCCCGTCACCATCTCCAGCTGGGTAGGGGCGGCAACGCGTTATCTTCTGTTAAAGCGCGGGGTCATTGGCAATACCAAAATCAGCGCCCTGGAAGAGGAGGTTTTGCGCAGCGAGGCCGTGGTTAAGGCGGAGTCCGCCGAGCGACATCATGCGATGGTGAATTTCTGGCGAACCACGCTCGCCTGCGCGCTGGGAACGGTCTTCTGGCTGTGGACCGGGTGGACGTCCGGATCGACGGCAATGATTATGATCGCCGTGGTCACGTCGCTTGCGATGCGGATGCCGAATCCCAAAATGGTTGCTATCGACTTTCTGGTTGGGACGCTGATTGCGCTGCCGGTAGGCTCACTTTACTTCCTGGTGATTATGCCCTCCACGCAGCAGAGTATGCTGCTGCTCTGCATCAGTCTTGCTGTTCTGGCCTTCTTCATTGGTATCGAGGTGCAAAAGCGGCGGCTGGGCTCGCTGGGGGGACTGGCGAACATCATCAACATCATTGTGCTTGATAACCCGATGACCTTTCACTTCAGCCAGTTTCTGGATAGCGCGCTCGGCCAGATTGTTGGCTGTTTTCTGGCGCTGATTGTTATCCTTCTGATTCGCGATAACTCCCGTGCGCGTACCGGCCGCGTGCTGCTTAATCAGTTTGTGTCGGCAGCGGTGTCGTCCCTGACCACCAATAAAGCGCGGCGCAGGGTCAACCATCTGCCGGCCCTTTATCAGCAGCTGTTCTTGCTGCTGAATAAGTTTCCCGACGACTTGCCGAAGTTTCGCCTGGCGCTGAACCTGATCATCGCCCACCAGCGCCTGCGTAACGCGCCCGTGCCGGTTAACGATGACCTCTCTGACTATCATCGGGTGCTGCGGCGTACCGCCGATAAGCTGATTTCTGCCATCAGTGACGATAAGCGGCACCAGTACTTTGAGCAACTGCTGGAGCAGCTGGATATCTATCAGGAGAAACTCCGCTACTGGGAAGCGCCGCTGCAGGTCACCGAGCCGGTAGAGCGGTTAACCGCTATGCTGAGGAAGTACCAGGTGGCGCTGACGCAGAGTTAATTACTCTCACAGCCGACGCCTCAGGGCGTCGGTTTTTTTATGGCTATACTTAACTGCCGCCGTAGCCAACCGCCGTCAGGGAGTGGAAAAATGAAAACCTGGACTTTTGATTTTAATGCCATCGCCAGCCGCAGCGATTTCTATCGCGAGTTTGCGCGTGCATCCGGTCTTGAAGGGGCGAAGGTCAGCGATCTCGACTCGCTGTGGGAGACGGTGATTGCCGGACAGCTTCCCCTCCCGCTGGAGATAGCCTTTGTCCACATGACGGAAAAGCAGCGACGTCGCTACGGGGCGCTGATTCTACTGTTTGATGAAGCCGAGGAGGAGCTGGAAGGGCAGCTGAGATTCAATATTCATCAGGCATAAAAAAGCCCCCGGGGACGGGGGCAAGTCGTCACCTAAGACGACGAGGGTTTATTTGTACAGCTCGGCGGTTGCGTGCCAGCTATCGCCGGTATGAGCTTCGATAACGCGGTAGCTGCTGGCGCCCTGTTTTTCTGCTTTGGCTGCCAGCTCCTGGCGCATATCCATCGGCGAGCTGCCAATCTGGGAAACGGTCACGGTACCCATCGGCTGCAGGCCCTGGGCCTGCTCTGCGTTAACCTGATGCACCGCGGCGGCGGCGCTGAAAGAAAGAACGGATGCCAGTCCTGCTGCTGCTACGATAGTTGCAATTTTCATCGTTGTACTCCTCAATCTGTTTACGCTGCGGCCAGAAGGTTTAACGTGCTTTTTTTATGCCTGGTGCCGCGCGGCGTCTCTGTTCACTGTTGTTCGTCAGACATTGCTCAATGCTGAAAAATTATTTATACGGCTCGTTACTTACTTATAGAGCTCTGCGGTCGCGTGCCAGTGCGAGCCGGTACGGGCTTCAATGATGCGGTAGGAGGAAGCGCCCTGCTCCTGAGCTTTCTGGTCCAGCATCGCGCGCATATCCATCGGCGATGAGCCAATGGCGCCGACGGACACGGTGCCCAGCGGCTGGCGGTTTGCCGCCTGGTCGAGGTTGATGGAGTCGGCTGCGACAGCACCAAACGAGATGACGGAGAGGATACCCAGAACACTTAATGTTGTTTTGATTTTCATGATTTCTTACCTCGTCGAATTTTTTATTGGGGTCATTTGTTTCGTGACCCTCATCACAAAATTAAGTATACACTAGTAACGCAAAAAATTAATACCAGACTAATTGTTTCATCTGTCATAAAGTAACAAAAAAGCTATTTTTAATAGCTGAATGGAATAAAAAAAGAAACTGTTAATGAGTTATTCTAATTAAATCAAGTAGATACTTGAAATTAGCCTTTTGTGCGATTATGAAAACGAGATTGACTGAATGAGGACAAAAAAGCAGTTAATCGCACTTAGTGTTAAATGTTTTGGGGCGTAATGTAGCGAGCTGATGGCCGGGAGAGGGTATAAACGCTCCGGCGGGGAGCCGGAGAGCGGGATCACAGTTCCTGTTCGAACAGCACCAGGATGGCTTCATACAAATCTTTGACGCTGAAGCCGCGCGCCGGGGTGGTGAAAATAGTGTCATCCCCGGCGATGCTGCCAAGGATACCTTCCGCTTTACCCAGCGAGTCCAGCAGGCGGGCAATAAGCTGGGCGGCGCCGGGGCTGGTATGAATCACCACAACGGCATCGTTATAGTCGATATCCAGTACCAGGTTCTTGAGCGGGCTGGAGGTGGTCGGCACGCCCAGTTCGGCGGGCAGACAGTAGACCATCTCCATTTTCGCGTTGCGGGTACGCACTGCGCCAAACTTGGTCAGCATGCGGGAGACTTTCGACTGATTGATATTATCGAAACCCTCTTCCTGCAGGGCCTGCACAATTTCGCCCTGCGAGCTGAACTTCTCTTCTTTAAGCAGCGACTTAAACGCCTTAATTAACTCTTCTTGCTTAGCGGAGCTTCGCATAATTCACCCATACTATGGCGGTAGATACAACATTATTATGCATATAAATGAATTTTTATGCAAATACTCTGCCACAAGTCAGGCTGAAATAATGTTATGAAAGACGCGAATTTTATCAAAAATCGTTATCGGGGAACATGCTTTCGTTGCGCTGTTAAATTGCGCCAAAAGGTGAATTAAATGTTATGAAAATGATATTGTTTTGCTTGATGATGTGGGTGTATTGTAACCAACATCGACCGTAACCACGCGCGGAGTAAGCTCTTGATCGGCTGCAAAGTGAGCAATAGCACGACTCTGATGCGGGGAGAGCCGCATTCTTTAGTTACGTTAGTTGTTATTAGGCGGTCCGTGAATTAAGGTTCCCGCGACGGAGTTACGGTAGATGAAACTAAAACATAATAAGGAGTTTAGGATGAAAGTTGCAGTCCTCGGCGCAGCTGGCGGTATCGGCCAGGCGCTTGCCCTACTACTTAAGACCCAACTGCCCTCAGGCTCAGAACTCTCCCTGTATGACATCGCGCCGGTGACCCCGGGCGTGGCGGTGGATCTCAGCCATATTCCCACTGATGTGAACATCAAAGGCTTCGCCGGCGAAGACGCCCGTCCTGCTCTGGAAGGCGCTGACCTCGTGCTCATCTCGGCAGGTGTTGCCCGTAAACCGGGTATGGATCGTTCTGACTTGTTCAACGTCAACGCCGGCATCGTCAAAAACCTGGTGCAGCAGATTGCCGAAACCTGCCCGAAGGCGTGCATCGGCATCATTACGAACCCGGTCAACACCACGGTGGCGATTGCCGCTGAAGTGCTGAAAAAAGCCGGCGTGTATGACAAAAATAAACTCTTCGGCGTCACCACGCTGGATATCATCCGCTCCAATACCTTTGTCGCTGCGCTGAAAGGCAAACAGCCGACCGACGTTAACGTACCGGTGATCGGCGGCCATTCGGGCGTCACCATCCTGCCGCTGCTGTCGCAGATCCCGGGCGTGAGCTTCTCCGATCAGGAAATCGACTCGCTGACGAAGCGCATTCAGAATGCGGGTACGGAAGTGGTTGAGGCGAAAGCCGGCGGCGGGTCCGCAACGCTCTCTATGGGTCAGGCTGCGGCGCGCTTTGGCCTGTCGCTGGTGCGGGCGCTGAACGGGGAGAAGGGCGTAGTGGAGTGTGCCTACGTTGAAGGCGACGGCGAATATGCCCGCTTCTTCTCCCAGCCGCTGCTGCTTGGCAAGAACGGTATCGAAGAGCGTCAGCCGATCGGCGCGCTCAGCGCTTATGAAAAGCAGGCGCTGGAAGGCATGCTGGATACGCTGAAGAAAGATATTGTTCTCGGCGAAGAGTTCGTCAACAAGTAAGCACCGGCTGCTGAAGCAAAAAACCGGAGCGCGTCAGCGTCTCCGGTTTTTTTTCGCCACTCAGTTGGTGGCCGGGTACTCCTGCACCGTCACCTTCAGGGTTATCTTCTTGTCGTCGCGCATTACGACCACCGGGATCTCAGAGCCCGGGCGGATCTCGGCGACCTGATCCATGGTTTCCAGCGCGGAAATGGCCGGTTTGCCGTTCACGGTGATAATAACGTCGTTAACCTGGATCCCCGCCTGCGCCGCCGGGCCGCCCGGGGCGACATCGTTAACCACGATGCCCTGGATCTGATCCAGCGCGCTGCTCTGGGTATGGAGCGGGGCGATTTCACGGCCGCTGATGCCGATATAGCCGCGGATCACCCGGCCATCGCGGATGAGTTTATCCATGATTTTCGTCGCCAGCTGGAACGGGATGGCAAAGCCGATACCTTCCGGCGTTTCCCCGTCATTGCTCTTGTCGAACGACAGCGTGTTGATCCCCATCAGCTCGCCGAGCGAGTTTACCAGCGCGCCGCCGGAGTTGCCGTGGTTAATAGAGGCATCGGTTTGCAGGAAGTTCTGGCGCCCGGAAGGGTTCAGGCCGATACGGCCGGTGGCGCTGATAATGCCCTGGGTAATGGTCTGCCCGAGGTTGTAGGGGTTGCCGATAGCCAGCACCACATCGCCGATGTGCGGCGTGCGCTTGGGATTGATCGGGATCGTCGGCAGGCCGCCGGTGGCGTTGATTTTCAGCACCGCCAGGTCGGTCAGGGTATCAGAGCCCACCAGCAGGGCTTCAAACACGCGTCCGTCCTGCAGGGCGACGATTATCTGGTCCGCATCGTTGATAACGTGCTTATTGGTAAGGATATAGCCGCGATCGTCCATAATCACGCCGGAGCCGAGGGTCAGCATATTGTGGCTGCTGTTATTCAGCGCCCGATTATAGACGTTCACGACCGCAGGCGCGGCGCGCTTCACCGCCTGGTTGTAGCTGGCGGGCGATTCATCGGTGCTGTCATAGCGCGGTGACGACAGCGGATTGAGCTGGCGCAAAGAGGGCATGGTGGCCAACAGGATCGCGCTGACAATCAGACCGATAGCAATAGAACGAATAAGCTTTACGAGCATGATGCAGTTATCACTGAGTGGGATTCTGGCGCAGCATACCATGAGTTGCGGGGACATCACACGCGGGCGATGTCCCCCTGTGAGCTGGCTTAGCGCAGCAGCAGATAGAGATTCTGATTTCCGCGCATAATGCTGAGGGCGATGACGTCGGGTTTGCCTTCCAGCACCTTGCGCATGTCGGCGAGGGTGCGGGTGCGCTGGCGGTTAATGCCGATAATGACGTCGTCTTTATGCAGGCCGCTCTGCGCCGCCGGACTCTGCGGCGCGACCTCTTCAACGCTGACGCCCGGCGTACCGTCCTTCATCTGGCCGTCGCTCAGCGCCGCGCCGCTGAGGGCAGGGGCCAGCTCTTCGGCAGAGGCGGTCGTGGAAGGGCTCTTATCCAGCGTGACCTCAACGTCAACCGGTTTACCCGCGCGCACCAGGCCGAGCTTCACTTTGGTGCCTGGGGCCGTGGTGGCAATACGCGAGCGCAGTTCGGCAAAGCTGCTGAGCATCTTGCCGTTGAGGCTGACGATCACGTCGCCCGACTGCACGCCGGCCTTCGCTGAACCGGAGCCGGGTACCACTTCGCTAATAAAGGCTCCGCGCTGGACGTTCATCTTCATCGCGCTGGCGATATCGGCATTCATCTCCATGCCCCGTACGCCCAGCAGGCCGCGCTGCACTTCGCCGCTCTGCATAAGCTGATGAGCGAGGGTCATCGCCATGTTACTTGGAATGGCAAAGCCGATACCGATGCTGCCGCCGCCGGAGGCAAGGATCGCCGTGTTCATGCCGATCAGCTCGCCGTTGAGGTTAACCAGCGCGCCGCCGGAGTTGCCGCGGTTTATTGAGGCATCGGTCTGGATAAAGTTCTCCAGCCCCTCAAGGTTCAGCCCGCTGCGCCCCAGCGCCGAGACGATCCCGGAGGTCGCAGTCTGGCCGAGACCGAACGGGTTGCCGACGGCCACGGCGAAATCGCCGACCCGCAGCTTATCGGAGTCGGCGATGGCGATTTGCGTCAGGTGGTCAGCCTTCTGCAGCTGCAGCAGGGCAATATCGCTCTGCTCGTCGCTGCCGACCAGCCTGGCGGTAAATTCCCGGCCATCGTTAAGCAGGATGCTGATTTTCTGCGCGTCGCTGACGACGTGGTTGTTGGTCAGCACGTAGCCTTTGGCGGCGTTAATAATGATACCGGAGCCCAGACCTTCAAACGGCTGCGGCGCCGCATTGGGGGCCGCGCCGCCAAAGAAACGCTTCAGTTCATCGGGAACCTGGGGGCCGGCGTCAGGCGCCGCGCTGCCCTCCACCTGCACGCTGACCACGGCAGGCAGCACTTTCGCCAGCATCGGAGCCAGGCTCGGCATCGGCGGCTGGCCGGGGATCTGTGCGGGGAGGGAAGCGAACGCTGGCGCAGCGGCGCCGGATAACAGTCCAATGCTTAATGCCATCGCACGCAGTAAGGGGGTCTTATTTTTCATTGATACGCCTCTAAGGGCTGGATGTATAAATGAATGATAGCCGGGATAAGGAAGGAGACACAGGCGCTATGCGTGCGCCCGTGGTTTTTTTAGCGAATTATTCGCGATGCGCGCCGCCGCGCAGCAGGCCGGATGCGCCTTCTGAATAGTCGCGCGGCATCTGCACCGGCGCCTGATCGTTGCCAGCTTCGGATTCGGCAAGGCGATTGCGGAACGGATTGCTCTCGGCGCTCAGCTCGGGCAGCAGGCTGCTGGAGCTTTTCGCCATGTGCTGATACAGCTGGCGGTAGTCGTGGGCCATGTTATCGAGAAGTTCGGCGCTCTGGGCAAAGTGGCTGACCAGCTCTTCGCGATACTCTTCCAGTTCTGCTTTGTTCTTTTCAAGTTCGTACTGCAGGGCCTGCTGCTGGCGTAACTTGCGGTTACCAAAGCGCATTGCGACGGCACCGATGATGATACCGACGACTAAACCAATTAGCGCATATTCCCAGGTCATGAACTTCTCCCGTTGTTTTGTGATTCCGTAGGGTTGGCAGTAAGGCTCATCGCCCGCGCCTGATGATAATGCCACTATAACCGCTATTTCTGTAGAAGTGGAATCCCGGGCGCACATCGCGTAGTGTAGAACGGCTTTTTTTTCGACATATTATGAACGGCCACCTGCGGTTTTTCAGGACATAACAACACGCTATGCAAAGCATGACGCCATCATCGCAATATCTTCAGGCCCTCCGCGAGGGCAGCCACCAGCCCGACGACGTCCAGCGCGATGCCGTCTCCCGGCTCGACGCCATCTATCAGCAGCTGGTCGCCCGGCCAGAGCCGCAGAGCAGCCCCGCCGGCGGCCTGCGGGCAACTTTCAGCAAGCTGCTGGGCAAAAAGGAAGCGCCTGCCGCCGCGGCGCCCGTGCGCGGTCTCTATATGTGGGGCGGCGTCGGGCGCGGCAAGACTTGGCTGATGGACATGTTCTATCAGAGCCTTCCGGGCAGCCGTAAACAGCGCCTGCACTTCCACCGCTTTATGCTGCGGGTGCACGAGGAGCTGACCGCCCTGCAGGGCCACAGCGATCCGCTGGAGATCATCGCCGATACCTTCAAGGCGGAAACGGACGTGCTCTGCTTCGACGAATTTTTTGTTTCCGACATCACCGACGCCATGCTGCTGGGCGGGCTGATGAAGGCGCTGTTCGCCCGGGGTATTACCCTGGTGGCCACCTCGAACATTCCGCCCGATGAGCTATACCGCAACGGTCTGCAGCGCGCGCGCTTTCTGCCGGCGATTGAGGCGATTAAGGCCCACTGCGATATCATGAACGTCGATGCCGGTATCGACTACCGCCTGCGCACGTTGACCCAGGCGCACCTCTGGCTATCGCCGCTTAACGCCGAGACGCAGCAGCAGATGGAGAAGCTGTGGCTGGCCCTGGCAGGCGCGCCGCGCGGGGAAAATCCGCCGGTGCTGGAGGTCAATCACCGGCCGCTGGCGACGCTGGGGGCTGGAAATCAGACCCTGGCGGTCTCCTTTACTACGCTGTGCGCGGAGGCGCGCAGCCAGCATGACTATATTGCGCTTTCCCGCCTCTACAGCGCCGTCATGCTGTTCGACGTCCCGGTGATGACGCCGCTGATGGAGAGCGAAGCGCGGCGCTTTATTGCGCTGGTGGATGAGTTTTACGAGCGCCACGTGAAGCTTGCGGTCAGCGCCGCTGCGCCGCTGTACAGCATTTATCAGGGGGAGCGGCTGAAGTTTGAATTCCAGCGCTGCCTGTCGCGTCTGCAGGAGATGCAGAGCGAGGAGTACCTCAAGCGCGAGCATATGCCCTAGGTTAAAGCGCCGCTCTGCAACAGAAGCGGGGATTTGCACCCTCTCCCCGTGGGAGAGGGGTGGGGTGAGGGCATCCGTCGATACCGCCCGCCAAAAAAGGGGTCGATCTTTAACCCCGACTTCTCTATAATCTTGCGACCCCACGTTACGAGAAGGTTTTTTTCCCGAAACTTTCTAGTGTCGGCATAGGCTATTCGAAGGGGTAGGTTTGCCGGACTTTGTCGTGTGAACCTCAACTTAAGCGTTTGGGTGTTCACCAACGTGTAACTAATTATTTGGGTAAGCTTTTAATGAAAACTTTTACAGCTAAACCAGAAACCGTAAAACGCGACTGGTATGTTGTTGACGCGACCGGTAAAACTCTGGGCCGTCTGGCTACTGAACTGGCTCGTCGCCTGCGCGGTAAGCACAAAGCGGAATACACTCCGCACGTTGATACCGGTGATTACATCATCGTTCTGAACGCAGAAAAAGTTGCTGTAACCGGCAACAAGCGCGAAGACAAAATGTACTACCACCACACCGGCCACATCGGTGGTATCAAAGAAGCGACCTTTGAAGAGATGATTGCCCGCCGTCCTGAGCGTGTGATTGAAATCGCGGTTAAAGGCATGCTGCCAAAAGGCCCGCTGGGTCGTGCTATGTACCGTAAACTGAAAGTTTACGCGGGCAATGAGCACAACCACGCGGCACAGCAACCGCAAGTTCTTGACATCTAATCGGGATTATAGGCAATGGCTGAAAATCAATACTACGGCACTGGTCGCCGCAAAAGTTCCGCAGCTCGCGTGTTCATCAAACCGGGCAACGGCAAAATCGTTATCAACCAGCGTTCTCTGGAACAGTACTTCGGTCGCGAAACTGCCCGCATGGTAGTTCGTCAGCCGCTGGAACTGGTCGACATGGTTGAGAAACTGGATCTGTACATCACTGTTAAAGGTGGTGGTATCTCTGGTCAGGCTGGTGCGATCCGTCACGGTATCACCCGCGCGCTGATGGAGTACGACGAGTCCCTGCGTGGCGAACTGCGTAAAGCAGGCTTCGTTACCCGTGACGCTCGTCAGGTTGAACGTAAGAAAGTCGGCCTGCGTAAAGCACGTCGTCGTCCGCAGTTCTCCAAGCGTTAATTGTTTTCTGCTCAGGCAGAACAATTGGCCAAAAAGCCCGCTTCGGCGGGTTTTTTTATGGATAAATTCTGCCTTATCCACAGCTACTGTCCCTGTTTTTACTCCTTTTTCGGTATTTCCTACATCCCTTCACCACAAAGGCCGTAAAATCTGGTAAACTATCATCCAATTTTCTGCCCAAATGCCGGTGATAGCTCATTTTTTGTCGCGTAAACGGACGAAATACGCTTTCGGCAGGTGGGCCTAAAACATCTGGCTGGCCACGCCGTGGCCGGCAGCAGTACAAATTCTGAATATACCTGGAGGTTTTCATGGCTGTCGCTGCCAACAAACGTTCGGTAATGACGCTGTTTTCTGGTCCTACTGACATCTATAGCCATCAGGTCCGCATTGTGCTGGCCGAAAAAGGTGTCAGCTTTGAGATAGAGCACGTGGAGAAGGACAATCCACCGCAGGATCTGATTGACCTCAACCCGAATCAAAGCGTGCCGACCCTGGTGGATCGTGAGCTGACCCTGTGGGAATCCCGCATCATCATGGAGTACCTCGATGAGCGCTTCCCGCACCCGCCGCTGATGCCGGTTTATCCGGTTGCGCGCGGCGAAAGCCGCCTGTACATGCAGCGCATCGAGAAAGACTGGTACACGCTGTTGAATACCGTTGAGAACGGTACTGCTGCACAGGCCGATGCCGCCCGCAAGCAGCTGCGCGAAGAGCTGCTGGCCATTGCGCCGGTCTTCACGCAGAAGCCGTACTTCCTGAGCGATGAGTTCAGTCTCGTTGACTGCTACCTGGCGCCGCTGCTGTGGCGTCTGCCGGTCATGGGTATTGAGCTGGTTGGCGCCGGTTCGAAGGAGCTGAAGGCTTACATGACGCGCGTCTTTGAGCGTGACTCCTTCCTCGCCTCCCTGACGGAAGCCGAGCGCGAAATGCGCCTGGGCCGGGGTTAACGCCATGGACGTGTCACAGTTGACGCCCCGTCGCCCTTATCTGCTGCGGGCATTCTATGAGTGGCTGCTGGACAACCAGCTTACGCCGCATCTGGTGGTTGACGTGACGCTGCCAGATGTACGCGTCCCTATGGAGTACGCCCGCGACGGGCAGATTGTCCTGAACATCGCGCCGCGCGCGGTAGGCAACCTTGAGCTGTCTAACGACGAGGTGCGCTTCAGCGCGCGCTTCGGCGGCGTGCCGCGCCAGGTATCGGTGCCGCTGGCTGCCGTACTGGCGATATACGCGCGCGAGAACGGCGCTGGTACGATGTTTGAGCCGGAGGCGGCCTACGACGAAGACACCGTACAGGTGAATGACGGCGACGCCGGGCAGGACAGCGCTGAACCCGAAACCGTGATGTCGGTTATTGACGGCGATAAGCCTGATAGCGACGACGACCACGAGCCGGATGATACGCCGCCGCCGCGCGGCGGTCGTCCGGCGCTGCGGGTCGTGAAGTAAAGCCCGCCAGCAACAGGAAAATGAAAAGGCCCGGCTGCTGATGCACGCCGGGCCTTTTTGATCCGCCGCGTTCGCGGCGGCGTCAGATTACACTTCCAGCCAGTTCATGATCCCGTCGGCCGCCTTGCGGCCTTCGGCGATGGCGGTGACCACCAGATCGGAGCCGCGCACGATGTCGCCGCCGGCAAAGATTTTCGGGTTGCTGGTCTGGAACGGGTTATCGCTACCTTCCGGCGCGATGACCCGGCCCTGTGAATCCAGCTCAACGCTGTGCTTCTCCAGCCACGACATGCTGTGGGGACGAAAGCCGAAGGCCATCACCACGGCGTCGGCCGGGATCACGTGCTCGGAGCCGGGGACGATCTCCGCCCGGCGGCGGCCCTTCGCGTCCGGCGCGCCCATTTCGGTACGCGCCATCTTCACGCCGCACACCCGGCCGTTGGCGTTAACTTCAACGCCCAGCGGCTGGATGTTGAACTGGAACTCCACGCCCTCTTCGCGGGCGTTCTTCACCTCGCGCTTCGAGCCGGGCATGTTCTGCTCGTCGCGGCGGTAGGCGCAGATGACGTGCGATGCGCCCTGACGAATGGAGGTGCGCACGCAGTCCATCGCCGTATCGCCGCCGCCGAGGACCACCACGCGCTTGCCTTCCATGCTGACGTAGGGCTCGTGCGCGGTTTCGCCGTAGCCCATGATCTGCTTAGTGTTGGCAATCAGGAACGGCAGCGCGTCGAACACGCCTTCTGCATCTTCGTTCTCCAGTCCGCCGCGCATCGACTGATAGGTGCCGACGCCGAGGAAGACTGCGTCATAGTCGCCGAGCAGTTCGTCGATCTGCACGTCGCGGCCGACTTCCGTATTGAGCTTAAATTCAATGCCCATATCGGTGAAGATCTCGCGGCGGCGGGTCATCACCTCTTTTTCCAGCTTGAAGGCCGGAATGCCGAAAGTCAGCAGGCCGCCGATCTCCGGGTGGCGGTCAAAGACCACCGCCTTGACGCCGTTGCGGGTCAGCACGTCGGCGCAGGCGAGGCCCGCCGGGCCGGCGCCGATGATGGCGACGCGCTTGCCGGTTGCCTTGACGCCGCTCAGGTCCGGGCGCCAACCCATTTCGAACGCCTTATCGTTGATGTAGCGTTCGATGTTGCCGATGGTCACTGCGCCGAACTCGTCGTTCAGAGTGCAGGAACCCTCGCACAGGCGGTCCTGGGGACAGACGCGGCCGCACACTTCCGGCAGCGTGTTGGTCTGGTGAGACAGCTCTGCCGCTTCAAAAATTCGCCCCTCATTGGCCAGCTTTAGCCAGTTGGGAATGTAGTTGTGTACCGGACACTTCCATTCGCAGTACGGGTTGCCGCAGGAGAGGCAGCGGTCCGCCTGCGCCTTGGCCTGGCCCTCCGAGAAGGGCTCATAGATTTCGACAAAATCAATTTTGCGGATCTTCAGCGCTTTTTTCGGCGGATCCACGCGCTGTAAGTCGATAAACTGGTAAACGTTCTGACTCATTACTACCCCTTACTGCGCCTGCACGCGCAGCTCTGCTGCGCTGCGACTACGGTGACCCAACAGTGCTTTGACATCGCTGGACTTCGGCTTAACCAGTGCGAACTTCGCAGAGAACTCCGGCCATCTGGCGAGGATCTCTTCCCCGCGCTGGGAGCCGGTGAGCTGTACGTGCTCAACGATCAGCCCGCGCAGATGCTCCTCATGGATAGCCAGCGAATCGACGTACAGCATCTCCACCAGCTCCGGGTTAACTCGCTTGCGGAACTCGCCGTCTTCGTCGAGTACGTAGGCAAAGCCTCCGGTCATCCCAGCGCCGAAGTTGACGCCGGTTTTGCCGATCACGCAGACGATGCCGCCGGTCATATATTCACAGCCGTTGTCGCCGATGCCTTCCACCACGGTGATGGCGCCGGAGTTGCGCACGCCGAAGCGTTCGCCCGCCCGGCCCGCGGCGTACAGGCGGCCGCCGGTGGCGCCGTACAGACAGGTGTTACCGATGATTACGGCTTCGTGGCTGCGGTAGGCGGAGCCCAGCGGCGGACGAATGGCGATAAGGCCTCCCGCCATCCCTTTGCCGACGTAGTCGTTGGCGTCGCCGGTGAGGTGCAGCTCCACGCCGCCGGCGTTCCAGACGCCGAAGCTCTGGCCCGCGGTGCCGCTGAAGTACGCCTTGATCGGGTCGGACGCCAGGCCCTGATCGCCGTGGGTGCGGGCGATATAGCCGGAGAGCGATGCGCCGACGGAGCGATCGGTATTGCGGATATCAAACCAGAAGGTTTTGCTCTGCCGCTCGTCGACGAAGGGCTTCGCCTGCTGCAGCAGCTGGGCGTTGAGCACCCCGTTGTCGAACGGCGGGTTGTTCTCGGTGCAGTAGAGCGCCTTGCCTTCGTGCGGCGTGGCGGTCTCCAGCAGTTTGCTCAGGTTAAGCTTCTGCTGTCTGGCGGTGAAGCCCTCCAGCTCTTTGAGCAGGTCGGTGCGGCCAATCAGATCCACCAGCCGCTTAACGCCGAGCTGCGCCATCAGCTCGCGGGTTTCGCGGGCGATAAATTCAAAGTAGTTGGTCACTTTGAACGGCAGGCCGTGGTAGTGGTTCTTACGCAGCTTGTCATCCTGGGTTGCCACGCCGGTCGCGCAGTTGTTCAGATGGCAGATGCGCAGGTATTTACAGCCCAGCGCCACCATCGGGCCGGTGCCGAAGCCGAAGCTCTCCGCGCCGAGGATCGCCGCCTTGATGATATCGACGCCGGTCTTCAGACCGCCGTCCACCTGCAGGCGGATTTTGTGGCGCAGACCGTTGGCCACCAGCGCCTGCTGGGTTTCCACCAGGCCCAGCTCCCACGGGCAGCCCGCGTACTTCACCGAGGTCAGCGGGCTGGCGCCGGTGCCGCCGTCGTAGCCGGCAATGGTAATCAGGTCGGCGTAGGCTTTCGCCACGCCGGTGGCGATGGTGCCGACGCCCGGCTCGGACACCAGCTTCACGGAGATAAGCGCCTGCGGATTGACCTGCTTGAGGTCGAAAATCAGCTGCGCCAGATCCTCAATCGAGTAGATATCGTGGTGCGGCGGCGGTGAAATCAGCGTTACGCCCGGCACCGAGTAGCGCAGCTTCGCGATGTACGGCGTCACTTTGTCGCCGGGCAGCTGGCCGCCCTCGCCGGGCTTCGCGCCCTGGGCCACTTTAATCTGGATAACGTCGGCGTTCACCAGATAAGCCGGCGTCACGCCGAAGCGGCCGGAGGCGACCTGCTTGATGCGCGACACTTTACTGGTGCCGTAGCGGGCCGGATCTTCGCCGCCTTCGCCGGAGTTGGAGTTGCCGCCGATGCCGTTCATCGCCTCGGCCAGCGCTTCGTGGGCCTCCGGGCTGAGGGCGCCGATGGACATCGCCGCCGTATCAAAGCGTTTAAACAGTTCCTGCGCCGGTTCGACGTCGTCGATGCTGACCGCAGTATCGCCCGGGTTAATGGCGAGCAGATCGCGCAGGGTGGCCGCCGGACGCTCGTTGACCAGCGCGGCGTACTCCTGATAGTCGGCGTACTCGCCGCTTTGCACCGCTTTCTGCAGGGTGCGCACCACGTCCGGGTTGTAGGCGTGGTATTCGCCGCCGTGGACGTACTTGAGCAGGCCGCCCTGAGAGAGCGGTTTGCGCACCAGCCACGCCAGGCGGGAGAGGTTCTGCAGATCCTGCTGGAAGTCCTCAAAGCCGGCGCCGCCGATGCGGCTGACCACGCCCTGGAAGCAGAGGCCGGAGACGTCATCGTGCAGGCCCACCGCTTCGAACAGCTTCGAGCAGCGGTAGGAGGCGATGGTCGAGATGCCCATTTTGGACATGATTTTGTACAGGCCCTTGTTGATACCGTTGCGATAGTTCAGCATCACCTGGCGGTAGGCTTTTTCAATCACTTTGCCGTCGACCAGCTTGGCCAGGGTCTCATAGGCCAGGTAGGGGTAGATAGCGGTGGCGCCAAAGCCCAGCAGTACGGCGAAGTGGTGTGGATCGCGGGCGCTGGCGGTCTCAACGATGATGTTGGCATCGCAGCGCAGGTTTTTATCCACCAGCCGGGTCTGGATGGCGCCCACCGCCATCGGCGCGGGCACCGGCAGGCGGTTTTTGGCAATATTGCGGTCGGAGAGCACCAGCAGCACCGTGCCGTCGCGCACCATCTGCTCGGCTTTATCGCACAGCGCTCTCACCGTCTCTTCCAGCGTCGCTTCGCCAGCGTCGAAGGTAATGTCCAGCGTATCGGCGCGGTAGTGCTCATCTTCAATGGTGGTCAGCTGCTTAAAGTCGGAGTAGAGCAGGATAGGCGACTTAAAGCTCAGGCGGTGCGCCTGGCCTTCCGCTTCGCAGAAGACGTTCATTTCGCGGCCGATGCTGGTGGCCAGCGACATCACGTGGGCTTCGCGCAGCGGATCGATCGGCGGGTTAGTCACCTGGGCGAACTGCTGGCGGAAGTAGTCATAGATGATGCGCGGCTGGCTGGAGAGCACGGCAAACGGCGTGTCGTCGCCCATTGAGCCGACTGCCTCCTGGCCGTTTTCGCCCAGCACGCGGATCACCGTATCCAGCTCTTCCGAGCTATAGGCAAACTGTTTCTGGTAGCTGGCGAGGGTATCATCATCCATCTCGCGGCTGCCGACCTCGGCGTCCGACAGATCTTCAAACGGCACCAGGCGGCGGACGTTGCGCTCCATCCACTCTTTGTACGGGTGGCGGATCTTCAGATCGTAGTCGGTTTCAGCGGAGTGCAGAATGCGGCCGACGCGGGTGTCGATAACCATCAGCTCGCCCGGGCCGACGCGGCCTTTCTCTACCACTTCGTCCGGCTGGTAGTCCCAGATGCCCACTTCGGAGGCGCAGGTGATGAGCTTGTCTTTAGTGATGACGTAGCGCGCCGGGCGCAGGCCGTTGCGGTCAAGGTTACAGGCGGCGTAGCGGCCGTCCGACATCACGATGCCCGCCGGACCGTCCCACGGCTCCATGTGCATGGAGTTAAAGTCGAAGAAGGCGCGCAGATCCGGATCCATATCCGGGTTGTTCTGCCAGGCAGGCGGCACCAGCAGGCGCATGGCGCGCACGATATCCATCCCGCCCGCCAGCAGCAGCTCCAGCATGTTATCCATGGAGCTTGAGTCGGAGCCGGTTTCGTTAACGAACGGCGCGGCGTCGTGCAGATCGGGGATCAGCGGCGTCTGGAACTTATAGGTGCGGGCGCGGGCCCACTGGCGGTTGCCGGTGATGGTGTTGATCTCGCCGTTGTGCGCCAGGTAGCGGAACGGCTGGGCCAGCGGCCAGCGCGGTACGGTATTGGTGGAGAAGCGCTGGTGGAACAGGCAGATGGCCGATTCCAGACGCAGGTCCGCGAGGTCCAGGTAGAAGCGCGGCAGATCCGCCGGCATACACAGACCTTTATAGATATTAATCAGGTTCGACAGGCTGCAGACGTAGAACTCTTTATCGTCCAGCAGGCGCTTTTCGATGCGGCGGCGGGCGATAAACAGGCGGCGCTCCATATCGCGCGGGCGCCAGCCTGCCGGGGCGTTAACGAAGATCTGCTCAATGCGCGGCAGCGAGGAGAGGGCCACTTCACCCAGTACACCCTCATTGGTCGGGACATCGCGCCAGCCGGCAATCGACAGCGTTTCGCGCTGCAGCTCTTCTTCCACCACTTTACGGGCGGCGCTGGCCAGGCCGGTGTCCTTATTCAGGAACAGCATCCCGACCGCGTAGTTTTTGGCTAAGCGCCAGCCGCGCTCTTCGGCGACCATGCGGAAGAAGCGATCGGGTTTTTGCAGCAGCAGGCCGCAGCCGTCGCCGGTTTTACCGTCGGCCAGGATCGCTCCGCGATGCTGCATACGCGCCAGCGCGTGGATCGCAGTACGCACAACCTTGTGGCTAGGTTCGCCTTCTATGTGGGCGATCAGGCCGAAACCACAGTTATCTCTCTCAAGAGACTTATCGTACAACATATCAGTGAACCTCCCCAGGCTCTACGGATGCACTCTGATGCCGGCGCGCGCGGGCGCAAAAAGGGCAGGGCGGCGGGGCACGGGCCACGCATTCGCCCTCTTACAATCCTTTCGTTTCGGTAAACAAGTATTCGGACTTGCTATCAGAGGGAATCTCAATTACTGCATAAATATGATGAGCAGACCGCTCATCGAGAAAGCTTCCAGCGGATCCTCAACTTATCGGGAATATTCACGCAGGTCAAATGGCAAGCTTATTTATGAAAAAGCATGCTATATGTCATCTAACTCTATAATATATAACATATTTGTTTTGTTTTTAGATTGTATTTATCCCTTTGCGGGCAAAGAGGTTATGTGATCTGACTCACTATCTGACGGGGCTGGCGTGGAGGGTCTGTGCTGAACTGCTTTTTATTTGCAGATTATTATTCTACTAAGGCGGTTAAACCCGCATGATGTCACTGTTTTTAAGCCGTGGAGACAATAGTGAAAAAAGCGCGTTCGGCATAAGAAAAAGTAATCACCTTTCAGGTGAATGAAATCGCGTTTATCGTGACTGATTATGCAACGGATGTATTGCCCCCGCGGCGCTTGATCCAGGTCATCGCCGTCAGAGACTAAAAATGGCAGGCTTGCCCCCTTTCTTCGGGGCGGCCTATCAGATTATGCAGTTACAGAAATTAGTCAATATGTTTGGTGGGGATCTCAAGCGGCGCTACGGCGAAAAGGTCCACAAGCTGACCCTGCACGGCGGTTTTAGCTGCCCGAACCGCGACGGTACGCTCGGACGCGGCGGCTGCACCTTCTGTAACGTGGCGTCCTTTGCCGACGAGGCGCAGCAGCATCGCTCTATCGCCGACCAGCTGGCCCACCAGGCGCAGCGGGTTAACCGCGCCCGGCGCTACCTGGCCTACTTTCAGGCCTACACCAGCACCTTTGCCGAGGTCCAGGTGCTGCGCGGGATGTATCAGCAGGCGGTCAGCCAGGCGAATATTGTCGGCCTCTGCGTCGGGACGCGCCCCGATTGCGTGCCGGGGGCGGTACTGGATCTGCTGTGCGAATATAAAGAGCAGGGCTATGAGGTCTGGCTGGAGCTGGGCCTGCAGAGCGCGCTGGATAAGACGCTGCATCGCATCAACCGCGGGCATGATTTTGCCTGCTATCAGCAAACTACCCGGCAGGCGCGGGCGCGCGGCCTGAAAGTGTGCGCGCATCTGATCGTCGGCCTGCCCGGCGAGGGACAGCCCGAGTGTATGCAGACTCTGGCGCGGGTTGTCGATGCCGGCGTTGACGGCATCAAGCTGCATCCGCTGCATATCGTCACCGGCAGCACGATGGCAAAAGCCTGGCAGGCCGGGCGGCTCGACGGCATTGCGCTGGAGGCGTATACGACGATCGCCGGAGAGATGATCCGCCATACGCCGCCGGAGGTTATCTACCACCGCATCTCCGCCAGCGCCCGCCGCCCTACGCTGCTGGCGCCCCTGTGGTGCGAAAATCGCTGGACCGGCATGGTAGAGCTGGACCGCTATCTGAGCCTGCACGGCGTTCAGGGATCGGCGCTGGGCACGCCCTGGCTGGGGTAGACCAGGCGCATCACCCCGCAATTTTCCGCACAACCTTCAACGCGTTGCTCAGAATTGAGTATTATTGAGCGACGTTGTGGTGAAGGAAACTCCTATGAAGCAAATCCGTAAGCTTGCGCAGTACTATGTCGACCTGATGATGAAGCTCGGCCTGGTACGCTTTTCCATGCTGCTGGCGCTGGCGCTGGTGGTGCTGGCGATTGTGGTTCAGATGGCGGTAACGATGGTGCTTCATGGCCAGGTCGAAAGCATCGACGTTATTCGCTCCATCTTCTTTGGTCTGCTGATCACGCCCTGGGCGGTCTATTTTCTCTCGGTGGTGGTCGAACAGCTGGAGGAGTCCCGCCAGCGGCTCTCCAATCTGGTGGCGAAGCTTGAGGAGATGCGCGACAGGGATCTTAAGCTCAATGTCCAGCTTAAGGACAATATCGCCCAGCTCAACCAGGAGATAAGCGACCGCGAAAAAGCCGAGGCGGAGCGCCGCACCACCCTGGAGCAGCTGCGCATTGAGATGCAGGAGCGCGCGGAGACCCAAATTCAGCTCGAACAGCAGTCATCGTTTCTGCGCTCGTTTCTCGACGCCTCGCCGGACCTGGTGTTCTACCGCAACGAAGACAAAGAATTTTCCGGCTGCAACCGCGCGATGGAGCTGCTGACTGGCAAAAGCGAAAAGCAGCTGGTTAACCTGCGCCCGCAGGACGTCTATTCAGAAGAGGCGGCCGCAAAAGTCATCGAAACCGATGAGAAGGTATTTCGCCACAACGTTTCCCTGACCTACGAACAGTGGCTCGACTATCCCGACGGCCGCAAGGCCTGCTTTGAAATTCGCAAAGTGCCCTATTACGACCGCGTCGGCAAGCGCCACGGCCTGATGGGCTTTGGCCGCGATATTACCGAGCGTAAGCGCTATCAGGACGCGCTGGAGCGCGCCAGCCGGGATAAGACCACCTTTATCTCTACTATCAGCCACGAGCTGCGTACGCCCCTTAACGGCATCGTGGGCCTGAGCCGCATCCTGATGGATACCGAGCTGACCGCCGAACAGGAGAAATACCTCAAAACCATCCACGTCTCGGCGGTGACGCTCGGCAATATCTTCAACGATATTATCGATATGGATAAAATCGAGCGCCGCAAGGTGCAGCTCGATAACCAGCCGGTGGACTTTACCGGCATTCTTTCAGACCTGGAAAACCTTTCCGGCCTGCAGGCGCAGCAGAAGGGGCTGCGCTTCGTCATGGAGCCGACCCTGCCGCTGCCGCATAAAGTCATTACCGACGGCACGCGCCTGCGCCAGATCCTGTGGAATCTGATCAGCAATGCGGTCAAGTTTACCCAGCAGGGGAGCGTCACGGTGCGCATCTGCTACCAGCAGGGCGATATGCTGCGCTTCGAGGTGGAAGATTCCGGGATCGGGATCCCGCAGGAGGAGCAGGATAAGATCTTCGCCATGTACTATCAGGTTAAAGACAGCCAGGGCGGCAAGCCGGCAACCGGCACCGGTATCGGCCTTGCGGTATCGCGCCGCCTGGCGAAGAGTATGGGCGGCGATATCACCGTCGCCAGCCAGCCGGGGAAAGGCTCTACCTTCACGCTCACCGTCCATGCGCCGGCGGTGGCGGAAGAGGTGGAGGATACCCTCAGCGACGACGAAATGCCGCTGCCGGCCCTGCACGTGCTGCTGGTTGAGGATATTGAACTTAACGTTATCGTCGCCCGCTCGGTGCTGGAGAAGCTCGGCAACACCGTGGACGTGGCGATGACCGGCAAGGCGGCGCTGGAGATGTTCGCGCCGGGCGAATATGACCTGGTGCTGCTGGATATTCAGCTGCCGGACATGACCGGGCTGGATATCTCCCGCGAGCTTAAAAAGCGCTACCAGGCGGACGATCTGCCGCCGCTGGTGGCCCTGACGGCCAACGTGCTGAAGGACAAGAAAGAGTATCTTGATGCCGGGATGGACGATGTGCTCAGCAAACCGCTGGCCGTGCCGGCCCTGACCGCGATGATCCAGAAGTTCTGGGATACCCGTAATGATGAGGAGAACAGCGTGGCGGAAATCGACAGCAGTAAAGCGCAGAGCGTACTGGATACCGACATGCTCGACCAGTATATCGAGCTGGTGGGGCCGAAGCTTATCACCGACGGTCTGGCGGTGTTTGAGAAGATGATGCCGGGCTATCTGGCGGTGCTGGAGTCCAATCTCACCGCCCGCGATCAGAAGGGTATTGTTGAAGAGGGGCACAAGATTAAAGGTGCCGCGGGATCGGTCGGCCTGCGCCATATTCAGCAGTTGGGACAGCAGATCCAGTCACCCGATTTACCCGCGTGGTGGGATAACGTCGGCGAGTGGGTCGAAGAGATGAAAACCGAGTGGCAGCAGGACGTGGCGACGCTCAGGGCATGGGTTGCCGGAAAGTAGAAAAAAATGACCCCGGCCAGGCCGGGGTGCGCGAACGTTGCGCCAACACCAGGGAAATCGTAGCCGCGCTTAATCATTCGAATAAATTTTAGGCGCACGCAGCCGGTGAATGGTTACACGCTGATAAAGATAGCAAAGCTTGCGGTAAATGTTACATAAATCAGTAAAATATGTGAAGCGTAGCGGTTTAATCACAATTATTAATTACCTGGTCCTACCAAAAATAAGGGAGACGCGTAATGAAAAAAATCGGCGTAGTACTGAGCGGCAGCGGCGTTTACGACGGCAGCGAGATACATGAGGCGGTCATCACTTTGCTGGCTATCGCCCGCAGTGGTGCTCAGGCGGTCTGCTTTGCGCCGGACAAGAGCCAGGCCGATGTGGTGAACCACCTCGCCGCAGAGCCGGCCTGCGAACAGCGGAACGTACTGATTGAGTCCGCGCGAATTGCTCGCGGCGATATTCAGCCGCTGAGCGGCGCGCGGGCAGAGGAACTGGACGCGCTGATTGTTCCCGGCGGTTTCGGTGCGGCGAAAAACCTCTGCACCTTTGCCGCCGAAGGCAGCGCCTGCCGCGTCGATGAAAGTCTGAAGGCGCTGGCCCTCGCGCTGCACCAGGCGGGCAAGCCGCTGGGCTTTATGTGCATTGCGCCGGCGATGCTGCCGAAGATTTTTGACGTTCCGCTGCGTATTACTATCGGTACCGATATTGATACCGCCGAGGTGCTGGAGGAGATGGGCGCCGAGCACGTTCCCTGCCCGGTGGACGATATCGTGGTTGATGAAGATAATAAGGTGGTGACGACACCCGCTTATATGCTGGCGCAGAATATTGCCGAAGCGGCGACCGGTATTGAGAAGCTGGTGGCGCGCGTGCTGGCGCTGAGCGAATGAGCCAGCGCCGGTCTCCGGCAGGATGGCTGCGCCGTATTCTGCTACGCGCCGTTCTGCTGCTGGCGGTTGTCTGGGGCGGCGGTATTCTGCTGTTCAGCGTTGTGCCGGTACCTTTTTCGGCGGTGATGGTCGAGCGGCAGCTCGGGGCCTGGCTCAGTGGCGATTTTGGCTACGTGGCGCACTCTGACTGGGTTGGCATGGATGAGATCTCGCCGTGGATGGGGCTTGCGGTCATCGCCGCTGAAGATCAGAAGTTCCCTGAGCACTGGGGTTTTGACGTGGCGGCCATTGAAAAGGCGCTGGCGCACAACGAGCGCAGCGATAGCCGCATTCGCGGGGCATCGACGCTCTCGCAGCAGACGGCGAAAAACGTTTTTCTGTGGGACGGCCGCAGCTGGCTGCGCAAGGGGCTTGAGGCGGGGCTGACGGTCGGGATCGAAACGGTGTGGAGCAAGCGGCGGATCCTGACGGTCTATCTGAACGTAGCGGAGTTTGGCAACGGCGTGTTCGGCGTCGAGGCAGCGGCGCAGCGCTATTTCCACAAGCCCGCCAGCCGGTTGACCATGTCGGAAGCCGCGCTGCTGGCCGCCGTGCTGCCGAATCCGCTTCGCTTTCGCGCTGATGCCCCTTCAGGCTACGTGCGCAGCCGCCAGGCGTGGATTATGCGCCAGATGGGGCAGCTCGGCGGCGAAGGCTTTATGGCCAGCCACCGGCTGCGATAGGTTATGCCGTGACTTTTTGCGGGGCTGCAATGCCATCTCTGCCGCCGTCGCCGCTGCTCTTCAGCGCGGTTGCCAGCGCCGGCTGCCTGAGAAATCGCTGCCACAGGCGCGCCTGCTTGCGGTGGCAAAACCATGCAGACCAGGTCGCCACGGGCAAAAACGTGCTCTCGCCAATGTTGTCGCAGACCACCGGCACCACTTCCGACTCGCTGATGCGCTGGCAAAGGATGTTCTGCGGCTTCAGCGTCATGGTTACGATGCGATTTTCATACAGATAGGTTTTCAGCGCTTTCAGCAATTGGCGAAGCGTGCGGAAATCTTCTTCATAGTGGCAGTTTTCCGCAAACTCGGTCATGGTTACTGAGGGCTTACCGTCAAAGTCCAGAATCGCGTCGTACACGTAGCCGGTACCGCAGTCGGTTTCAACCGTGCCGTAGTAGCGCGGAAGGCCGCGCCAGTCCTTCAGACGACGTGACAGATGGCGGTAGTAGCCCAGTTCGCGCTTGATTTCTTTATCGCCGCCGCTCTCGCTGTTGTAGACGACTTTAATGCAGCGGGCAGGGTCCGTCGGATGCGAGTAGCATTTGCGGTGTCTGCCGGTGCCGAGCGGCTTAGTTTCAGATAAATGGATCATGGGCCTTCCCTTTTTCGGTTAATTCCTGGAATTAGCCCTAAATTTAGCGCAAACCGGCGCCTTAAGGTTTTCTTAATATTTATATGGGTAGGTAAAGAGCACTTTTTGTTCGTCACTCCGTATATAAGGTATAAAAAAACGCCTTTCGGCGTCTTTTTGGAATAAGAGAAAGCGCGGTGGAATCAATCTTCGTCAAAGCCGGCGTTGAACAGCGCAATCACCGCCGCGAGGGCCTCTTTTTCCTGCGGACCGGTAGCGACAATTTCAATCTGGCGGCCCTTTGCCGAGTCCAGCATCAGCAGGGCGATGACGCTGCTGGCCTCCGCTTCTGTCCCCTCGTCGTTGCGCAGCAGCACTTCGGCATCATAATCCTGCACCAGTTCGAACAGCTTCATCGCCGGGCGGGCGTGCATACCCAGCCGGTTTGTGATCTCAACGGTTTGCTTAACGGTCATGATTTGCGTTTTTCCAGCGTTCTGTGCCGGGACTGGACGTTCTTGCCGCGGGAGCGGAAGTAGTCCGCGAGCTGCTCGGCAACGTAGACAGAGCGGTGTTTACCGCCGGTACAGCCGACGGCCACCGTCAGATAGCTGCGGTTGTTGGTTTCCAGCATCGGCAGCCAGAGTTCAAGATAGCTGCGGGTCTGATAGATGAAGTTATGGACTTCGGTATGCCGATCGAGGAAGGCCGCCACCGGCTTGTCGAGTCCGGTCATCGGACGCAGCTTGGGATCCCAGTGCGGGTTCGGCAGAAAGCGCACGTCGAACACGTAGTCGGCGTCAATGGGAATGCCGTGCTTGAAGCCAAAGGACTCGAAGACCATCGTCAGTTCGCGCTCGCGCTTGCCCAGCAGTCGGGTGCGCAGCATTTCCGCCAGTTCGTGAACGGACATCTCCGAGGTATCGACAATCAGATCCGCCCGCGAGCGCAGCGGTTCCAGCAGATCGCTCTCCTGATCGATGGCGCTTTCCAGCGACAGATTTTTGCTTGAGAGCGGGTGCAGGCGGCGGGTATCGCTGTAGCGGCGGATAAGCGTATTGCGGTCGGCATCGAGAAACAGCAGCTGCGGCGAGAAATCCTCGGGCAGGTTTGCCATGGCCGTTTCGAAGATCTCCGGAGATTCTGGCATATTGCGCACGTCGATGCTGACGGCGGCGGAGATTTGGCGATCGGCCAGGCTTTTTGCCAGCTCCGGCAGCAGCACCACCGGCAGGTTGTCGACGCAGTAGAACCCCATATCCTCCAGCGCGCGCAGGGCGACGGATTTCCCTGAGCCAGAGCGTCCGCTGACGATCATCAGGACCATGCGATATTTCTCCTTTGCGCCGAAGCGGCAGCGTTATGCGTCGTCATCATCGCCTTCTTCACCGGTAATTATCCTGTACAGCTCTTCGTCGCTCTGCGCGCCGCGCAGGCGGCGGCAGATAGTTTTATCCGCCAGTCGTTTCGCCACCAGAGAGAGCGTGTGCAGATGCGTTTTCGTCTGATCGGCAGGCACCAGCAGGGCAAACAGCAGGTCTACGGGCTGATTATCGATGGCATCGAAGGCAATGGGCGTCTCAAGCTGGACAAACACGCCGACCGCCCGCAGCGTATCCTCCTCGAGCTTGCCATGAGGGATCGCAATGCCGTTGCCAATGCCGGTACTGCCCATCTTTTCACGGGTCAGTATTGCTTCAAAAACCACCTGCGGCGGCAGGCTCAGCTGTTTGGCCGCCATTTCGCTGATGATTTCGAGCGCGCGTTTTTTACTCTGGCAGTGGACGCCACTGCGGGTACATTCCTGGTTAAGGACAGTGCTCAGTTGCAGAGCGGGATCGTTGTTCATCATAATTTCACCTGCGTTTCGCCCGCCCCGGTTAACCGGAGCGGGCGAACGCCCGGACGATTAGTGTTGTTTTAGTTTGTCTTTGTGCTTGTTCAGCTGCCGCGCCAGCTTATCGATGAGGCCGTCGATAGCGGCATACATATCCTGCCCTTCCGCACTGGCATGGATTTCGCCCCCGTTCACGTGCAGGTTGGCATCCGCGATATGGGTCACCTTTTCCACTTTTAACACCACGTAGACCTGATTTATCCGTTCGAAGTACTGCTCCAGCTTGGCAAACTTCGTGTTCACGAAATCGCGCATGGCCTCAGTAATTTCGACGTTATGGCCGGTGATATTGAGCTGCATAGTGTCTTCCTTATCGGTTGTGTCAGACCAGCTGTTTACGCTGATTTGACGGCGGAATGGATAAAGACTCTCGGTACTTTGCAACGGTGCGGCGTGCCACCATGATACCCTGCTCGGACAGCATGGTAGTCAGCTTACTGTCGCTCAGCGGTTTCGCGGGATTTTCCGCGGCAATTAATTTCTTCACCAGCGCGCGAATGGCCGTCGAGGAGGCTTCGCCGCCGCCCTCGGTGCTTACGTGGCTGGAGAAGAAATACTTAAGCTCAAAAATGCCCCTCGGGCTGTGGAGATATTTCTGCGTGGTGACGCGAGAAATCGTGGATTCGTGCATCTCGACGGCCTGGGCGATGTCCGCCAGCACCATCGGCTTCATAAACTCTTCGCCCTGATCAAAGAACGCCTGCTGCTGTTCAACGATGCAGCGGCTGACCCGCAGCAGGGTATCGTTGCGGCTCTCAAGGCTCTTAATCAGCCACTTCGCTTCCTGCAGATTGCTGCGGATAAACTGGCTGTCGGCGTCGCTGCGCGCGCTATTGCACATCCCGGCGTAGTGCTGGTTAATCTGCAGGCGCGGAATGCTGTCGGAGTTCAGTTCGACGGTCCAGCGGCCGCTCACCTTGCGCACCAGCACGTCGGGGATGACGTACTCCGGCTCGCCGGTCTGAATCGACTGTCCCGGACGCGGGTCGAGGGACTGGATAAGCGTGACCGCCTCTTTCAGCACCTCTTCGCGCATGCGGGTCACGCGCATCAGGCTGCGAAAGTCGTGGTTCGCCAGCAGATCCAGATGATCGCTGACGATACTTCTGGCTTCCGCCAGCCAGGGCGTATCGCTGGCGTACTGGGAGAGCTGAATCAGCAGGCAGTCGCGGAGATCTTTTGCCGCCACGCCAATCGGATCGAAGCGCTGGATGCGCTTGAGGACCGCTTCAACTTCTTCAATATCGATATCCGCATCGCCGATGCTTTCAAGGATATCTTCGATGGGGATAGTGAGGTAGCCGGTGTCGTCTACGGCATCAACGATGGAGGTGGCAATGGCGCGGTCGGTGTCCGAGAAGGGCGTCAGCTCCACCTGCCACATCAGATAGTCCTGCAGCGACTGGGTGGTTTCGCCCTGATAGACGGGCAGCTCGTCGTCCTGATAATCGACGCCATTTCCCGAGGGGGTGCCGGCGGTGTATATCTCATCCCAGCTGGCATCAAGAGGCAGCTCCTCCGGCATCTCTTTCTGCTCAAGCGCATCGACGCTGTCGAGCGCTTCGGTATCGGCACTTTCAGGCGACTCAACTTCTTCGTGAAGATCGGTTTGCTCAAGCAGGGGATTGCTCTCGAGCGCCTGCTGGAGCTCCTGCTGAAGTTCCAGCGTAGAGAGCTGCAGCAGACGAATGGCCTGCTGCAATTGCGGCGTCATGGCGAGCTGTTGGCTGAGCCTTAGTTGCAAACCTTGCTTCATAATCAGAATCAATTTCTCCGGGCAGAACGTCGATATTCAATACCCTATCAGAGTCTGAAGTCTTCCCCAAGATAGACGCGCTTAACTTGCTCATCCTGCAGGATCTGTTCTGGCGTGCCGTGGGCGATAAGGTGGCCCTGGCTGACGATATAGGCACGCTCACAGACCGCGAGCGTCTCACGGACGTTGTGGTCGGTGATCAGCACGCCGAGGCCGCTGTCGCGCAGGTGCTCGATGATGCGCTTGATATCGATAACGGAGATCGGGTCAACGCCGGCGAAGGGCTCATCGAGAAGGATAAATTTCGGATTGGCCGCCAGCGCGCGGGCGATCTCCACGCGGCGGCGTTCACCGCCGGAGAGCGCCTGGCCGAGGCTGTCGCGCAGGTGCTCAATGTGGAACTCCTCCATCAGCTCGTTGGCGCGGTCCACGCGCTGCTCGCTGTTCAGGTCGTCGCGGATCTGCAGGACGGCCATCAGGTTATCGTAAACGCTCAGGCGGCGAAAAATGGAGGCTTCCTGCGGCAGATAGCCGATCCCGCGGCGGGCGCGGGCATGCAGCGGCAGCAGGCTGATATCTTCGTCGTCAATAATAATGTTGCCCGCATCGCGTGGTACGATGCCGACCACCATGTAGAAGGTGGTGGTCTTACCGGCGCCGTTCGGCCCGAGCAGGCCGACAATCTCGCCGGAGTTAACGTCCAGGCTGACGTCTTCAACGACCCGGCGGCCCTTGTAGGCTTTCGCCAGGTTTTTTGCAATTAATGTTGCCATAACGAATCAGTTACTCTTCTTTTGACCGGCGGGGGCGCTGCTGTTTTTATCCTGCAGCTGGTTCGGGACCAGAACGGTGGTCACGCGTTTGCCTTTTTCGCTGTACGCCTGCATTTTCTGCTGCTTAACCAGATAGGTAATTTTGTCGCCCTTAATGTTGCTGTCGAGCTGTTCCAGATAGGCATTGCCGGTCAGGACTACCAGGTCGTTGGCGGTTTCATAATGCATTTTCGCAGCGTGGCCTTTGACCGGCTTGCCGCTGTCCTGCATCTGATAGAAGGTGGCCGGGTTACCGTAGCCGTCCATGATCTCTTTGCCTTTCTCGCCGTTAGGGCGAGTGACGACCACCTTGTCGGCGTTAATTTTGATACTGCCCTGGGTCACGATGACGTTGCCGGTAAAGGTCGCCACGTTACCCTGCATATCCAGCGACTGCTGATCGGACTCGATATGGATCGGCTGATCGGTATCGCCAGTCAGGGCCAGCGCCGGCAGACTGGAAGCCAGCAGGGCGCTGGCAATAACAAGCTTAAGGCTGAGTTTAGTTGTTCTGAGTTTCATATGAGGTTCTCACCTTTTCAATCAGCTTCGCGGTTTTGCTGCGTAAATTGCCGCGCATCTTCAGGCCGCTGGAATTAAATGTTGTACCGTAAAGTGTAACCAGATCGTCGGAACTTACGTCCTGTGTGACCAGATTAACCTGGGCATTATCCGTTGTGATTCTGCGCAACTGCGAGTCCGGGGTCAGGGCCGTGATCTCAACGTGACCATAAAGATACAGCATACGATCGTTGGTCAGCTTCGCTTTGTCGGCTTTGACTGACCAGGTCGCCACTTTATTGGCATCGTTTACGTCAAATGTCGTTAATACCGGCTGCATAAACCAGGACTCCGCCGGCTCAGAAAAATACTCCACGTGATCGGCGATTAAATGATAGGCCAACGCACCTGTGGGGTTGTAAACAACCGTTGAGGTATGCTCGCTCTGATAGGTTGGCTCGCCGCTGTTGACAACGGGCTTCACCGCATCATCTTTATCGACAAGGTTGATACCGATAAAGACAAGCACCAGCAGCGATAGCAGAATGATAACCCAACGTCTGGTTTTACTCATAGCGATTGCCCTTTGGCCTCGTCCAGCTTGCCCTGCGCCAGCAGCAGCAGATCGCACACTTCACGCACCGCACCGCGCCCTCCGTTGATCCGCGTGACGTAGTTGGCACGCGGCGTCAGCAGCGGATGCGCATCGGCGACCGCCACGCTCAGGCCGACGTTTGCCATCACCGGCCAGTCAATAAGGTCATCACCGATATAGGCGACCTGATCGGGGCTGAGCGCCAGCTTTGCAAGCAGTTCGCGGTAGGCGACAAGTTTGTCAGACTGGCCCTGCCACAGCCAGGTGATACCCAGCGTTTTACAGCGGTCTTCTACCAGTTTAGCGCTTCGCCCGGTGATGATGGCAACTTCGATGCCAGAGGTGAGCGCACAGCGGATCCCGTAGCCGTCGCGGACATTAAAGGCCTTCAGCTCTTCGCCGTTGTTGCCCATGTAGATAAGGCCGTCAGACATCACGCCATCGACATCCAGAATCAGCAGGCGAATGTTTTTCGCCCGCGCCATCACGTCGGCGCTAACGGGGCCATAGCAGGTCGATATCGACTCGCCAGCGTTGCTCATTATTTTTTATCCTTACTTACACTACGCCAGCGCGCAGCAGATCATGCATATGTACCACACCCAGCAGATGGTCGCCATCCGCAACCATCACGCAGGTAATATTGCGCGACTGCATCAGGTTCAGGGCATCCACAGCAAGAATGCCTGAGCGGACGCGGATGCCGCCGGGGGTCATGACGTCGGCGATGCTCAGATTGCGCACGTCGACGCCCATATCGAAGACGCGACGCAGGTCGCCGTCGGTGAAAATACCTTCAATCGTCATCTGCTCATCGCAGATAACGGTCATGCCCAGATTTTTGCGGGTGATTTCCAGCAGGGCATCGCGCAGGGAGGCCTCTTTGCTAACGCGGGGAATTTCGTCGCCGCTGTGCATGATATCGTTAACCCGCAGCAGCAGCTTGCGTCCCAGCGCGCCGCCGGGATGAGAAAGGGCAAAATCCTCCGCCGTAAAGCCGCGCGCTTTGAGCAGCGCAACCGCCAGCGCATCGCCCATCACCAGCGCCGCCGTGGTGCTGCTGGTTGGCGCCAGACCCAGCGGGCAGGCCTCTTTCGGCACGCTGACGCAGAGGTGAATATCGGCCGCTTTCGCCATGTTGCTTTCCGGGCGGCTGGTGACGCAGATGAGCGGCACGTGCAGGCGCTTGAGCACCGGGATCAGCGCCAGGATCTCGTTGGACTCTCCGGAGTTAGAGAGGGCGATGACGATATCCTGCGCGGAGACCATGCCAAGATCGCCGTGAGCCGCTTCGCCGGGATGTACAAAGAAGGAGGGCGTGCCGGTGCTGGCAAAGGTCGCCGCCATTTTGCGGCCGATGTGGCCGGATTTCCCCATGCCCATCACGACCACTTTACCGCTGCAGGAGGCCATCTTCTGGCAGGCGAGAACGAAGTCCTGATTGATATACTGGTCAAGCTGCGCCAGACCTTCACGTTCAATCTCCAGAACCTCACGTCCTGCCTGCTGAAAGTCAAAATCCGGCTGAACATCTGTGTGTGACATAACGATCTTCCAGTTTACTCTGTGAAAAACGGCGTGCCCAACCACAGGAACGCCAGCCAAACAAAAAAGCCGCCGGTGAGCAGCGCGCCCGCGCATTTGCCAATCCGCGCTTTGCGTCGCCAGCACAGCAGGGCAAAAATAAGGCTCACCAGCACCATCACGCCGTAATCGCGGCTAAAGGCCAGCGGATTAAAGGCGCCGGGCGCGACCAGCGCCGGGATCCCCAGGACGATGGCAAGGTTAAAAATGTTGGAGCCGATAATGTTGCCGATGGCGATATCATCTTCTCCTTTACGCGCGCCGGCGATGGCGGTCGCCAGCTCCGGCAGGCTGGTGCCGACGGCGATGACGGTCAGGCCGATGGTCAGTTCGCTCAGGGCGAAGTAGTTTGCCAGCACGGTTGCATTATCAATCACCATCCGGGTCGCCATCGGCATAATGATAAGCGCAACGCCGAGCCACAGAAACGCCACCGACAGCGATCCGTCCCGCGGCAGCTCGGCCAGCTGGTCCCGCGTCAGGCTGTCGACGCCCTGTTTCTCCGCAAGGCGGGCGATTTTCACCATGAAGAGCAGCCATGCCGCCGCCAGCGCCAGCAGAAAAACGCCGTCCGCCCGCGAAAGCTCGCTATCATACAACACAAAACCGGTAAGCACGCTGGCCACTAACATTAGCGGTAATTCACGGCGCAGGATATCGGAATGGACGCTAAATGTGTGCAGCAGCGCGGAAAGACCGAGGATCAATAACATATTGACGATATTTGAACCAATTGCCGTTCCGATGGCCAAATCAGTTTGACCGTTCAGGGAGGCGCTGACCGAGACAATGATCTCCGGCAGAGAGGTACCGATGCTGACGATGGTCATGCCGATAAGCAGCGGTGGAATATTCAGCGCCCGGCAAAGAATAGAGGCGGAAAAGACAAGACGATCGGCGCTGTAGACCACCAGGAATAAACCAATAATTAACAGAGCCGTCGCTAAAAGCATCTAAAGTCCTTTCTTCAGGTATAATCGTCTTCTGGCTAAAGTAGCTCATGCGGCGCAGACGAAGCGCTAATTTTGACTTTATGCGCTGGAAAAGTAAAACAAATGCCTGCTTTCGCTAATCGTGGCGGGTAAGATTCTGTAAAAATAATGTGTTGATGGCGTGATTACGCGCCATGCTTACGCTTAAGAGATTTCTCCGGGGATGTATCGATGAGTCAGACACAGGAAAATTTAGTCGAGGTCCGCGACGTCAGCTTTTCGCGCAGCGGGCGTCCTATTTTCGATAACATCTCGCTGTCGGTGCCGCGCGGTAAAATAACGGCCATTATGGGGCCATCGGGTATCGGTAAAACGACGATGCTGCGGCTCATTGGCGGACAGATCCCGCCGGACAGCGGTGAGATCCTTTTTGATGGCGAAAACGTGCCAGAGATGTCGCGCAGCCGACTGTATGACGTGCGCAAGCGCATGAGCATGCTGTTTCAGTCCGGCGCGCTGTTCACCGACATGAACGTTTTCGATAATGTTGCCTACCCGCTGCGCGAGCACACCATGCTGCCGCCCGCGCTGCTCAAAACTACCGTCATGATGAAGCTGGAAGCCGTTGGCCTGCGCGGCGCGGCAAAGCTGATGCCTTCTGAGCTGTCCGGCGGTATGGCGCGGCGCGCGGCGCTGGCCCGTGCCATTGCCCTTGAGCCCGACTTAATTATGTTCGATGAACCGTTCGTCGGACAGGACCCTATTACCATGGGCGTGCTGGTGAAGTTGATTTCCGAACTTAACAGCGCGCTGGGCGTGACCTGTATTGTGGTCAGCCACGATGTGCCGGAAGTCCTCAGTATTGCCGATTACGCGTACATCGTGGCGGAGCGAAAAATTGTGGCCCACGGCAGCGCTCAGGAGCTGCAGGAGAACTGCGATCCGCGCGTACGCCAGTTCCTCGACGGCATTGCCGATGGCCCGGTACCCTTCCGCTTCCCCGCGGGCGATTACTATCACGATTTACTCGGAACAGGGAGTTAAGTTGCTCATGCTGTTAAATGCACTGGCAAGGCTTGGACGCAGCGGGATTACCACCCTCGCGACGTTCGGCCGCGCCGGGTTAATGTTATTCAATGCCATTATTGGCAAACCGGAGTTTCGCAAGCACGCACCGCTGCTTGTGCGCCAGCTGTATAACGTTGGCGTACTCTCGATGGTGATAATCCTGGTTTCCGGGGTCTTCATCGGCATGGTTCTGGGTCTGCAGGGGTATCTGGTACTCACGACTTACGGTGCTGAAACCAGTCTCGGTATGCTGGTGGCGCTTTCGCTGCTGCGCGAGCTGGGACCTGTTGTTGCGGCGCTGTTGTTTGCCGGTCGTGCCGGCTCGGCGCTGACGGCGGAGATTGGCCTGATGCGCGCCACCGAGCAGCTCTCCAGCATGGAGATGATGGCGGTCGATCCGCTGCGCCGGGTTATCTCGCCGCGCTTCTGGGCCGGGGTTATCTCGCTGCCGCTGCTCACCATCATCTTCGTCGCCGTCGGCGTCTGGGGCGGCTGGCTGGTCGGCGTGAGCTGGAAAGGTATTGATGCAGGCTTCTTCTGGTCGGCGATGCAGAATGCCGTTGACTGGCGGATGGACCTGGTTAACTGCATCATTAAAAGCGTGGTGTTTGCCATCACCGTAACATGGATTGCGTTGTTTAACGGCTACGATGCGATCCCGACTTCTGCCGGGATCAGCCGCGCAACGACCCGCACCGTGGTGCACGCGTCGCTGGCTGTGCTGGCGCTTGATTTTGTGCTGACTGCACTGATGTTTGGGAATTGAGTTCATGCAAACGAAAAAAAGTGAAATCTGGGTAGGGATATTTTTACTGGTGGCGTTTCTGGCGGCGCTGTTTGTCTGCCTGAAGGCAGCTAACGTGACCTCCCTGAGGGCTGAGCCGACCTATCAGGTCTATGCGACCTTCGATAACATCGGCGGCCTGAAGGTCAGCTCTCCGGTGCGTATTGGCGGCGTGGTTATTGGCCGGGTTGCCGATATTTCGCTGGATCAGAAAACGTATCTGCCGCGCGTGACGCTGGATATCGAAAGTCAGTACAACCAAATCCCGGATACCAGTTCGCTGGCTATCCGCACCTCCGGCCTGCTCGGTGAGCAGTACCTGGCGCTCAACGTCGGGTTTGACGACCCTGAGATGGGAACGTCTATGCTTAAAGAGGGCAGTACGATTCAGGACACCAAATCAGCGATGGTGCTGGAGGACCTGATCGGCCAGTTCCTTTACAGTAATAAGGGAAATGACAAGAAGGATTCTGGCGATGCGCCGGCGTCCGCCGAAGGACACACTGACGCTGCGGCACCTGCAGGAACCGCACACTAATCTCAGGAGAAGAATCGATGTTTAAACGCTTACTAATGGTTGCGATGCTGGTGATTGCCCCGCTGACGGCGGCAACGGCTGCGGACCAGTCTAACCCCTACACGCTGATGAATCAGGCCGCGAAGAAAACCTTCGACAGGCTCAAGCACGAGCAGCCGAAGATCCGCGCTAATCCAGACTACCTGCGCCAGGTTGTCGACCAGGAGCTGCTGCCGTATGTGCAGGTGAAATACGCAGGCGCCCTGGTACTGGGCCGCTACTATCGCGAGGCCACGCCGGCCCAGCGTGATGCCTATTTTGCCGCCTTCCGCGAGTACCTGAAGCAGGCCTACGGTCAGGCGCTGGCAATGTACAACGGTCAGACCTACCAGATTGCCCCGGAAAAGCCGCTGGGCGATGCCACCATTGTGCCTATCCGCGTGACCATCATCGACAGCAACGGCCGTCCGCCGGTGCGCCTGGACTTCCAGTGGCGCAAGAACAGCCAGACCGGCAACTGGCAGGCGTTTGATATGATTGCAGAAGGCGTGAGCATGATCACCACTAAGCAGAATGAGTGGAGCGATCTGCTGCGTACCAAAGGGATTGATGGCCTGACCGCCCAGCTGAAGTCCATCTCCAGCCAGCCTATCACCCTGGACAAGAAACAGTAATGAGCTCGCTGAACTGGACGCGCGACGGCGGACGGCTGTCGCTACAGGGAGAACTGGACCAGGATTTCCTGGTCCCGCTCTGGGACGCTCGCGTAGAGGCGACCCGTGGCGCAGAAACCATCGATATTAGCGCCATTACCCGCGTCGATACCGCGGGCGTGGCGCTGCTGGTGCATCTCGTTGCGCTGATCCGCGCCGAGGGGAGGACCGTCCATATCGAAGGCAAGAGCGAAAAAATGACGACCTTTGTCCAGCTCTATAACCTGCCTGAAGACGCTCTCCCCTAATAGATTCAGCGTATTACTCTTAAAAGCCCCGACGTTTTGTGCCTCGGGGCTTTTTGCTTGTTTAAGACTGCGCCACTTTCCTCTAAGATGTTGGGCTGTTTTCACACTCAGATGAAATTGCACCCATGGAAAATCAAGAAATTCAGACAGTGCTGATGAACGCACTCTCCCTCCAGGAAGCCCACGTCACCGGCGACGGCAGCCACTTCCAGGTTATTGCCGTGGGTGAGCTGTTCGACGGAATGAGTCGGGTCAAGAAACAACAGACAATCTATGCGCCGCTGATGGAATACATCGCCGATAACCGCATCCACGCCCTGTCTATTAAGGCATACACGCCGCAGGAGTGGGCGCGCGATCGTAAACTCAACGGTTTTTAAGCAGCGGACCTTGCCGCTGCGCAGACACATTTAGAAGAGACTTATTGAATGGATAAATTCCGTGTACAGGGGCCTGCGCGTCTTCAGGGCGAAGTCAGCATCTCCGGCGCGAAAAACGCCGCGCTGCCTATCCTTTTTGCCGCGCTGCTGGCCGAAGAGCCGGTTGAAATCCAGAACGTGCCGAAGCTGAAAGACATTGATACCACCATGAAGCTGCTGAGCCAGCTCGGTACCAGCGTTGAGCGCAACGGCTCCGTGTGGATTGATGCCAGCAAGGTCAACGTCTTCTGCGCCCCTTACGAGCTGGTGAAAACCATGCGCGCCTCTATCTGGGCGCTGGGACCGCTGGTGGCGCGCTTTGGCCAGGGCCAGGTATCTCTGCCGGGCGGCTGCGCTATCGGCGCGCGTCCGGTGGATTTACACATTACCGGCCTTGAGCAGCTCGGCGCTGAGATCAGGCTGGAAGAGGGTTACGTCAAAGCCTCCGTAGAGGGACGCCTGAAGGGCGCGCATATCGTCATGGACAAAGTGAGCGTCGGCGCCACGGTGACCATCATGAGCGCCGCAACGCTGGCTGAAGGCACTACCGTGATTGAAAACGCCGCCCGCGAGCCGGAAATTGTCGATACCGCCAACTTCCTCAATACGCTGGGTGCGAAAATCAGCGGCCAGGGCACCGACCGCATCACGATTGAAGGCGTTGAGCGTCTGGGCGGCGGCGTTTATCGCGTCCTGCCGGACCGTATCGAAACCGGCACCTTCCTGGTGGCGGCGGCCATCTCCGGCGGTAAAATCGTCTGCCGCCACGCCCAGCCGGATTCGCTGGATGCGGTGCTGGCGAAGCTGCGCGAAGCCGGTGCCGATATCGAAACCGGGGAAGACTGGATTAGCCTCGATATGCACGGCAAGCGCCCGAAGGCCGTGAACGTGCGCACTGCGCCGCACCCGGGTTTTCCGACCGACATGCAGGCACAGTTCACGCTGCTGAACATGGTGGCCGAAGGGACCGGCGTTATCACCGAGACCATCTTTGAAAACCGCTTTATGCACTTACCGGAACTTATCCGCATGGGTGCCCGCGCGGAGATCGAAAGCAACACCGCCATTTGCCACGGCGTCGAGAAGCTCTCCGGCGCGCAGGTGATGGCGACCGATTTGCGCGCTTCAGCAAGCCTGGTGCTGGCGGGCTGCATTGCCGAAGGGACCACCATCGTCGATCGCATCTACCACATCGATCGCGGCTACGAGCGCATTGAAGATAAGCTGCGCGCGCTGGGTGCGACCATTGAGCGCGTAAAGGGCGAATAAGCCGCCCTTCACCGCTGTCTGTGAAAGCCCGTACCGCTTGCGGTACGGGCTTTTTCATTACTTCTTACCGGAATGGCGGATACGCTGCCGTCGGTCAATAAACTCGTGGGTCACGGGGTCGTGGTAGCGCGAGGGCCAGATAATCCACGGATCGGTCTCCAGTGCGGCGGCAATAATCGACTCTCCCTTCGGCCACGAGCGGATGAGTGCATTGGCCAGCGTCGATGAGCTGAGGCCATTTTTGCGCGACTCGGCGGCGAGGGAAGTCCCTTTCTTTCTGAGGCCGGCAATGATATCGGCCGGATGCCAGTCAATTAGCTTGTCCATACTCTTCTCCATTCCTTAAATACCACGTCAGTAGTAAGGGTTATCTTCGTGATGCTGATTTAACCACTTGTGTTCATATAAGTTCAAGTAACGATGATCAAATCAGACAAAACTTGGATGGGGGGAGAAAAGGGAGATTTCCCGCGCCAGGCTGGCGCGGGACTGGGCGCGGGGCGTTAGCGGTCGCGCTGGACGGCGATATGGGCGAGACCGATGAGCGCCTCTTTCCACGGGGTGTCGGGCAGCGAGTGCAGGGCGGCAATGGCTTTGTCCGCCTCTTCTTCCGCGCGCTGGCGGGTCCACTCCAGCGAGCCGCAGTCGGCCATGGCGGCCAGCACCGGCTCAAGCAGGTGGCGACCGTTGCCGTCAAGAATAGCCTGGCGGATCATCGCCGCCTGCTCCGGCGTGCCATGATGCATGGCGTGCAGCAGCGGAAGGGTCGGTTTGCCCTCATTGAGATCGTCGCCGACATTCTTACCGAGGGTTTTACCGTCGGCGCTGTAGTCGAGAAGATCGTCAATCAGCTGGAAAGCGGTGCCGATATAGCGGCCGTAGTCCTGCAGGCCTTTTTCCTGTTCTTCCGTGCAGTCGGCCAGCAGGCCGGAACACTGGGAAGCAGCCTCGAACAGGCGGGCGGTTTTACTGTAGATAACCCGCATGTAGTTCTCTTCAGTGATATCCGGATCGTTGACGTTCATCAGTTGAAGCACTTCGCCTTCGGCGATGACGTTAACCGCTTCGGACATAATTTCGAGGATCTTTAAGGATCCGAGGCTGGTCATCATCTGAAAGGCGCGGGTGTAGATAAAATCGCCAACCAGCACGCTGGCCGCATTGCCGAAGGCGGCATTGGCGGTGGCTTTGCCCCGGCGCATATCCGACTCATCCACCACGTCATCGTGCAGCAGGGTGGCGGTGTGGATAAATTCGATGAGCGCGGCGATAGTGACGTGGGCGTGACCTGTATAGCCCACTGCGCGCGCCGCCAGTACAGCGATCATCGGGCGAATACGTTTGCCGCCGCCGCTGACGATGTAGTAACCCAGCTGGTTTATCAGCTGGACATCAGAATCGAGTTGCTCAAGGATTGCCGCATTGACACCCGCCATATCTTGCGCGGTTAACTCATTGATTTTTTCTAAATTCATCGCAAATGCCGGGCTTAATGTCCAATTTACCGCTTATCCAAACGGGATAACGAAAGGGTCGAAACATAATTGTAGCTCTGATTGTACTGAAAAAACGACGCAGATAAACGTTGCCGTGTCGGTTGTAGTTTTTTTCTGCATGGATTGACGATCCCACTTGTCAAAGGCTCTCCTTTTGCGTAATATTCGCGCCCTATTGTGAATATTTATAGCGCACTCTGAATCACACGAGGATGTGCGCGGAAGCGGAGTTTATATGTACGCGGTTTTCCAAAGTGGTGGTAAACAACACCGAGTAAGCGAAGGTCAGACCGTTCGCCTGGAAAAGCTGGACATCGCAACTGGCGAAACTGTTGAGTTCGCTGAAGTTCTGATGATCGCAAACGGTGAAGAAGTCAAAATCGGCGTTCCTTTCGTTGATGGCGGCGTAATCAAAGCTGAAGTTGTTGCTCACGGTCGTGGCGAGAAAGTTAAAATCGTTAAGTTTCGTCGTCGTAAACACTATCGTAAGCAGCAGGGCCATCGTCAGTGGTTCACTGATGTGAAAATTACTGGCATCAGCGCCTAAGACCTGAGGAGTAGATTAAATGGCACATAAAAAGGCTGGCGGCTCAACTCGTAACGGTCGCGATTCAGAAGCAAAACGTCTGGGCGTAAAACGTTTCGGCGGTGAAAGCGTTCTGGCAGGTAGCATCATCGTTCGTCAGCGTGGCACCAAATTCCACGCAGGCAACAACGTTGGTTGCGGCCGTGACCACACTCTGTTTGCAAAAGCAGACGGCAAAGTGAAATTCGAAGTTAAAGGCCCGAACAACCGCAAATACATCAGCATCGTTGCTGAGTAAGTTTTTCGGTCCGGTAACGGATGAAAGCCCCGCAACGTGTTGCGGGGCTTTTTACATTAGAAGTCCGGTAAATTTCTGACAGGGAAACGGGCATGAAACAGCAGGCGGGCATTGGTATTGCGCTGGCCCTCACCACTGCGATGTGCTGGGGTGCGTTGCCGATCGCGATGAAGCAGGTGCTGGTAGTGATGGAGCCGCCGACGGTGGTGTTCTGGCGCTTTCTGATGGCCAGCATCGGGCTGGGCATTATTCTGGCCGCCAAAGGCAAGCTGCCGTCGCTGCGGCTGTTCCGCAAGCCCCGCTGGCTGGTGCTGCTGGCTATCGCTACCGGCGGCCTGTTTGGCAACTTTATCCTGTTCAGCTCTTCCCTGCAGTACCTGAGCCCCACGGCATCGCAGGTAATAGGCCAGCTGTCGCCGATTGGCATGATGGTGGCCAGCGTGGTGATCCTCAAGGAGAAGATGCGCGGCACCCAGATAGTGGGCGCTACCATGCTGCTGTGCGGGCTGGTGATGTTCTTCAACACCAGTCTGGTGGAGATCTTCACCCGGCTGACGGACTACACCTGGGGCGTGATCTTTGGCGTTGGCGCCGCCACGGTCTGGGTCAGCTACGGCGTCGCGCAAAAGGTGTTATTGCGCCGCCTGGCGTCACAGCAGATCCTGTTTTTGCTGTACACTTTATGTACGATAGCGCTGCTGCCGCTGGCAAAGCCGGGCGTCATTACCCAGCTCAGCGGCTGGCAGCTGGCGTGCCTGATTTTTTGCGGACTGAACACGCTGGTAGGCTACGGCGCGCTGGCGGAAGCGATGGCGCGCTGGCAGGCGGCGCAGGTGAGCGCGCTGGTGACGCTCACGCCGCTGTTTACGCTGTTATTTTCAGATTTATTATCAGTGGCCTGGCCCGATTTCTTCGCCAGACCGATGTTGAACCTTGTCGGTTACCTCGGTGCGTTTGTCGTGGTTGCGGGCGCGATGTATTCCGCCATTGGCCATCGTCTTTGGGGACGGTGGCGTAAGCGTGAAGCGGTTGTACCGTTACCCCGCTCAGGCGAATGATTTACGGAGAGTAAAATGAAGTTTGTTGATGAAGCAACGATCCTCGTTGTGGCAGGTGATGGCGGCAACGGCTGCGTCAGCTTCCGTCGCGAAAAGTATATCCCGAAAGGCGGCCCGGACGGCGGCGACGGCGGCGACGGCGGTGACGTCTGGCTTGAGGCCGATGAGAACCTGAACACGCTGATCGACTACCGCTTCGAGAAGTCCTTCCGCGCCGAGCGCGGGCAGAACGGCCAGAGCCGCGACTGCACCGGTAAACGCGGTAAAGACGTGACCGTCAAAGTGCCGGTCGGCACCCGGGTGATTGACCAGGGTACCGGCGAAACGATGGGCGATATGACCAAACACGGTCAGCGCCTGATGGTCGCCAAGGGCGGCTGGCACGGTCTGGGCAACACCCGCTTTAAGTCCTCCGTTAACCGTACTCCGCGTCAGAAGACGATGGGGACGCCGGGCGACAAGCGCGACCTGCAGCTGGAGCTGATGCTGCTGGCGGACGTCGGGATGCTGGGGATGCCGAACGCCGGTAAATCCACCTTCATCCGCGCCGTTTCTGCGGCGAAGCCGAAAGTGGCGGACTATCCGTTCACGACCCTGGTGCCGAGCCTCGGCGTGGTACGCATGGACAGCGAGAAGAGCTTCGTGGTCGCCGATATACCGGGACTTATCGAAGGCGCTGCTGAAGGCGCAGGCCTTGGCATCCGCTTCCTCAAGCACCTGGAGCGCTGCCGCGTACTGCTGCACCTGATCGACATCGATCCTATCGACGGTTCCGATCCGGTAGAGAACGCGCGCATCATTATCGGCGAGCTGGAGAAGTACAGCGAGAACCTGGCCTCCAAGCCGCGCTGGCTGGTCTTCAACAAAATTGACCTGATGGACAAAGCGGAAGCCGAAGCAAAAGCCAAAGCGATTGCAGAGGCGCTGGGCTGGGAAGAGAAGTTCTACCTGATCTCCGCCGCCAGCCAGCAGGGCGTGAAGGATCTGTGCTGGGACGTGATGACCTTCATCATCGAAAACCCCGTGGTGCACGCCGAAGAAGAGAAGCAGCCCGAGAAAGTCGAGTTCATGTGGGATGACTACCATCGCCAGCAGCTTGACGAAATGGAAGCGGAAGAAGAGGAAGAGTGGGACGACGACTGGGATGAAGACGACGAAGAAGGCGTCGAGTTCATCTATAAGCGTTAATCACGCTACTTCCAGAAAAGGCGCCTCCCGGCGCCTTTTTCACATTAGTTGTTCTGGTAAATGTCTTTATACAGCCGGCTCTCAAAACGCACCAGCGGAATGCGGCGGTTGCGCTGGTCGGCGGGCTCCACGGCATAGCCGGACAGATACTGGACGAAGGCCATGCGCTGACCGCTGGCGGTGGTGATAAAGCCCGCCAGGTTGTACACGCCCTGCAGCGAACCGGTTTTTGCCGATACCTTGCCGTCGACGCCCGCCTGGTGCAGGCCCGCGCGATACTGCAGGGAGCCATCGTGGCCCGCCAGCGGCAGCATGGTAATGAAGTTAAGCTCGCTGTCGTGCTGGGCGATGTACTGCAGCACCTGCATCATGGTGGCGGGTGCGATCAGGTTGTGGCGCGACAGGCCGGAACCGTCGGCAATAATGGTGTTACCGAGATCGACGCCCGCCTTCTGGCGCAGGATCTGCCGCACCGCGTCGGATCCCGCACGCCAGGTGCCCGGCACGCCGAAGCGGGCGTGGCCGATGGTGCGGAAGACGGTATCGGCAATCATGTTATCAGACTTCTTGAGCATGATCCGCAGCAGATCGTGCAGCGGCGCCGACTGGGTGCTGGCAATCACCGTGCCCGGCTCGTTGGGCAGCGTCTGGCGCAGCAGCGTGCCGCTGTAGGTTATTCCGGCATCTTTCAGCTCAGCCTTGAGAATTGCCCCCGCATAGCCTGCGCCGTCCTGGATGGCGAAAGCCAGGGGCAGGGGCTCGCTGCGCTGCGGCAGGCAGCCGGTCAGCGTGTAGCGGTTCAGATCGCCCGGCACCACGTCCAGTTCACAGTACTGCGCCTCGCCGGAGCCGCGCGCCAGGGTGCGCACCTGGCTGAACATGGTCACCGGATAGTAGGACGCCACGCGGATAAAGGCGAGGTCGCCGGGCTTTTGCGCGCTGTAGAGCGATACCGAGAAGCAGTTGCGATCGACGATCGCCGCCGCGGGGGGAGCGCTGAAGCACTGGGTCAGGTCGTTCCACGGCCAGCCCGGTGCCTTATCGTGGCTGGCAAATACCGAGGTGTCGATAAGCACGTTGCCGTCAATTTTCTCCACGCCGGATTTTTTAAGTACCGCCACCATGTTGCGGATATCCTGGCGTTTTAGCGTCGGATCGCCGCCAAATCGTGCAATCAGGTCGCCTTTCAAAACGCCGCCATCTACGCTACCCTTACGCTCCAGCGTGGTGGTAAAGCGAAAATCGGGGCCCAGCTGCAGCAGCGCCGCCAGCGCGGTGATTACCTTCTGGGTACTTGCCGGCAGGGCCATTTGCTGACCGTGGTAGTCGCTGCTGGGCGCCTGAGCGCCTATCTTCTGTACCATAAAAGCAAGGTTGGCACCGGCCGGAAGCTGATTGATATATTCGTCAACGTTGGCGGCCTGAACGCTGAAGGCTAAACTGCTGGTCAATCCGATGATAAATCTGGAGAATCGCATAATCTCGCGCTAACAACCTGGAAACAAGCCGTCATACTACGGCGCAAAGCCCTGTAAAGTAAACGATGACCCATAGTGAACTTCAGGGTAAAATGTGTATCAAACAGAAAAATTACCGCTGACCTGGAATTGAAGTTCCGGGTCAGTTTTCTTTTTGCTTCTCCCCTGGCTCAGGCCCAGCCAGCAGGGGGAGAGGACGCGGTGCAGCGCTGCGCTGTGCCCAAAGGAATGATGAACGAGGTAGAACACATGCAAGCGATCCCAATGACCTTACGCGGTGCTGAAAAATTACGCGAAGAGCTGGATTTTCTGAAGTCGGTTCGTCGCCCGGAAATCATCGCGGCCATCGCCGATGCGCGCGAGCATGGCGATCTGAAAGAGAACGCCGAATATCACGCAGCCCGCGAACAGCAAGGGTTCTGTGAAGGCCGTATCAAGGATATCGAGGCAAAGCTCTCCAATGCCCAGGTGATTGACGTGACCAAAATGCCGAACAACGGCCGGGTCATCTTCGGTGCCACGGTGCAGGTACTGAACCTGGACAGCGACGAGGAGCAAACCTACCGCATCGTGGGTGACGATGAGGCGGATTTTAAGCAAAATCTGATCTCGGTGAATTCGCCTATCGCGCGCGGCCTGATCGGTAAAGAGCAGGATGATGTCGTGACGATCCGCACGCCCGGCGGCGAAGTGGAATACGAAATCATCAAGGTTGACTACCTCTAAGCGCGCGCTTTCGGCGCCAATGTAAAGATAGGAAAAAGGCCGCAATGCGGCCTTTTATCAACGTTAAGAGCGTGGCATTTTGCTCACCTGCCCGCTGGAACCCCTCGTTTTACACATCAGATGTGTTCAATTCAGGTTACTCTTAACGTGGCAGCGAGATTTTACGCTCTGCTGTTGGGCGGTACAGAACCAGCGTTTTACCGATGACCTGGACATTGCAGGCGCCGGTTTCGCGAACGATAGCTTCCACGATAAGGCCTTTAGTCTCGCGATCTTCCGAGGCGATCTTCACCTTGATAAGTTCGTGGTGCTCTAACGCTTGTTCAATCTCGGCCAGTACCCCTTCGGTCAAACCATTGTTGCCAAGCATAACTACCGGCTTGAGCGGATGTGCCAGACCTTTCAGGTGCTGTTTTTGTTTAGTACTCAGATTCATCGTATATTTTTGCTTACGTTGGGATTGAAAACGGCTCATTCTACCGCCATCTCCCAACTATCGCCAAATCAGCGCGTCAAAATTTACGCAGCTGCTACGATGAACTACCCGAACGGGAATGTTAAATGACAGGTAAAAAGCGTTCTGCCAGCTCCAGCCGCTGGCTCCAGGAACACTTTAGCGATAAATATGTGCAGCAGGCGCAGAAAAAGGGGTTACGTTCCCGTGCCTGGTTTAAACTTGATGAAATACAGCAAAGTGACAAACTTTTTAAGCCGGGAATGACTATTGTTGATCTCGGTGCTGCGCCCGGCGGCTGGTCTCAGTATGCTGTTACGCAGATCGGTAACAGCGGCCGCATCATCGCATGCGATCTTTTACCGATGGATCCGATTGTTGGTGTGGACTTCCTTCAGGGCGATTTTCGTGATGAATTAGTGCTGAAAGCGCTGCTTGAACGCGTAGGCGACAGTAAAGTCCAGGTTGTCATGTCCGATATGGCACCGAACATGTGTGGAACACCCGCGGTGGATATCCCCCGCGCCATGTATCTGGTGGAACTGGCCCTTGAGATGTGCCGTGATGTGCTGGCACCGGGCGGCAGTTTTTTAGTGAAGGTGTTTCAGGGCGAAGGTTTCGAGGAGTACCTGAAGGAAATTCGCTCCCTGTTTACGAAAGTGAAAGTTCGTAAGCCGGACTCTTCCCGCGCTCGTTCGCGTGAAGTGTACATTGTAGCGACCGGGCGTAAGCCATAGTTACCGTAACCTAAGCCGCGGCCCGTGCTGGCGCGGTTTCAAATTCGGTAGATATAGCGTAACCTGACGCTGTTATTAACACAGTTGTAATAAGAGGTTAATCCCTTGAGTGACATGGCGAAAAACCTAATACTCTGGCTGGTCATCGCAGTTGTGCTGATGTCCGTGTTCCAGAGCTTTGGGCCCAGCGAGTCAAATGGCCGTAAGGTGGATTACTCTACCTTCCTGCAAGAGGTCAATCAGGACCAGGTTCGCGAAGCGCGTATCAATGGACGTGAGATCAACGTTACCAAGAAAGACAGTAACCGTTACACGACCTACATTCCGGTAAACGATCCCAAACTGCTTGATAATCTGCTGACCAAAAACGTAAAAGTGGTTGGTGAACCGCCGGAAGAGCCGAGCCTGCTGGCTTCTATCTTCATCTCCTGGTTCCCGATGCTGCTGTTGATTGGCGTCTGGATCTTCTTTATGCGGCAAATGCAGGGCGGCGGCGGCAAAGGCGCAATGTCGTTTGGTAAAAGCAAAGCGCGGATGCTGACCGAAGATCAGATCAAAACCACCTTTGCAGACGTTGCCGGCTGTGACGAAGCGAAAGAGGAAGTGGGCGAGCTGGTGGAGTACCTGCGCGAGCCGAGCCGCTTCCAGAAGCTGGGCGGTAAAATTCCTAAAGGCGTGCTGATGGTGGGCCCGCCGGGTACCGGTAAAACGCTGCTGGCAAAAGCCATTGCCGGCGAAGCGAAAGTCCCGTTCTTCACTATTTCCGGTTCTGACTTTGTGGAAATGTTCGTCGGCGTCGGCGCATCCCGCGTGCGCGACATGTTCGAACAAGCCAAGAAAGCGGCACCGTGCATCATCTTTATCGATGAAATCGACGCCGTGGGCCGCCAGCGTGGCGCAGGCCTCGGCGGCGGTCACGATGAACGCGAGCAGACCCTGAACCAGATGCTGGTTGAGATGGACGGCTTCGAAGGTAACGAAGGTATCATCGTTATCGCCGCGACCAACCGTCCGGACGTACTCGACCCTGCGCTGCTGCGCCCGGGCCGCTTTGACCGCCAGGTCGTGGTTGGCCTGCCGGACGTTCGCGGCCGCGAGCAGATCCTGAAAGTCCATATGCGTCGCGTACCGCTGGCGCCGGACATCGACGCGGCAATCATCGCGCGCGGTACGCCGGGCTTCTCCGGTGCGGATCTGGCGAACCTGGTCAACGAAGCGGCCCTGTTTGCCGCCCGCGGTAACAAGCGCGTGGTGTCGATGGTCGAGTTCGAAAAAGCGAAAGACAAAATCATGATGGGTGCGGAGCGCCGCTCCATGGTGATGACCGAAGCGCAGAAAGAGTCCACCGCGTACCACGAAGCGGGCCATGCGATCATTGGTCGCCTGGTGCCGGAGCACGATCCGGTGCACAAGGTAACGATTATCCCGCGCGGCCGCGCGCTGGGCGTAACCTTCTTCCTGCCTGAAGGCGATGCCATCAGCGCCAGCCGTCAGAAGCTGGAGAGCCAGATTTCCACGCTGTACGGCGGTCGCCTGGCGGAAGAGATCATCTACGGTGCTGAGCACGTTTCCACCGGCGCGTCTAACGACATCAAAGTGGCGACTAACCTGGCCCGCAACATGGTTACCCAGTGGGGCTTCTCTGACAAGCTGGGCCCGCTGCTGTATGCGGAAGAAGAGGGCGAAGTGTTCCTCGGTCGTTCGGTTGCTAAAGCCAAGCACATGTCTGACGAAACGGCGCGCATCATCGACCAGGAAGTCAAATCCCTGATCGAGCGCAACTACGGTCGCGCGCGCCAGATTCTGAATGACAATATGGACATCCTTCACGCGATGAAAGACGCGCTGATGAAGTATGAAACCATTGACGCGCCGCAGATCGACGATCTGATGGCACGCCGTGAAGTGCGGGCACCAGCGGGCTGGGAAGAGCCGCCGGCGCCGAAAGACTCCGACAACAATGGTACGCCGCGCGCGCCGCGTCCGGTTGACGAACCGCGCACGCCGAATCCTGGTAATACCATGTAAGCGCGGCGAAATATCGCTATAATCGAAACCCCGGTGCAGCTTGTCTGCCCCGGGGTTTTTCTTTTCAGACAGGGACCACGCATGAAACTCTTTGCCCAGGGCACCTCACTCGACCTTTCTCATCCCCACGTGATGGGGATCCTCAACGTCACGCCGGACTCCTTCTCCGACGGCGGCACCCACAATCAGCTGACCGATGCCGTGAAGCACGCCAACCTGATGATTAACGCCGGCGCCACCATTGTTGACGTTGGCGGCGAGTCCACGCGGCCGGGCGCGGCCGACGTCAGCGTTGACGAGGAGCTGGCGCGGGTGATTCCGGTGGTGGAGGCGATTGCGCAGCGCTTCGAGGTGTGGATCTCGGTCGATACCTCTAAGCCCGAGGTGATCCGCGAATCGGCCCGCGTCGGGGCGCACCTCATCAACGATATCCGCTCCCTGTCTGAGCCCGGCGCGCTGGAGGCTGCGGCGCAAACCGGTTTGCCGGTGTGCCTGATGCACATGCAGGGCGAGCCGAAAACCATGCAGGCGGCGCCGCAGTATGACGACGTTTTTGCCGAGGTGAACCGCTACTTTAGCGAGCAGATCGCGCTCTGCGAGCGGGCAGGGATCGCAAAAGAGAAATTGCTGCTCGACCCCGGATTCGGATTCGGTAAGAATCTCAGGCACAATTATGCCCTCCTCGCGCGCCTCTCGGAGTTTCATCACTTTGGCCTGCCGCTGCTGGTGGGCATGTCGCGCAAGTCGATGGTGGGCCAGCTCCTCAACGTCGGGCCTTCTGAGCGCCTGAGCGGCAGCCTGGCCTGTGCAACGATTGCGGCAATGCAGGGGGCGCAGATCGTTCGCGTCCACGATGTTAAAGAAACGGTAGAAGCGATGCGCGTAGTGGAAGCTACGCTGTCGGCAAGGGAAAACAGATACTATGAGTAACCGTAAATATTTTGGTACCGACGGCATCCGCGGCCGCGTCGGCGATGCGCCCGTCACGCCGGATTTCGTGCTCCGCCTCGGCTTTGCCGCCGGTAAAGTGCTGGCCCGCCACGGCTCGCGCAAAGTGATCATCGGCAAAGACACGCGTATCTCCGGCTATATGCTGGAGTCAGCCCTGGAGGCCGGTCTTGCCGCCGCGGGCCTGTCAGCGGCCTTCACCGGCCCGATGCCGACGCCTGCCGTCGCCTACCTGACCCGCACTTTCCGCGCCGAAGCGGGCATTGTCATCTCCGCCTCGCACAACCCGTACTACGACAACGGCATCAAGTTCTTCACCATCGACGGCACCAAGCTGCCGGACGAAGTTGAGGAGGCCATTGAAGCCGAGATGGAAAAACCGCTGACCTGCGTTGAATCCGCCGAGCTGGGCAAAGCCAGCCGCATTGTCGATGCCGCCGGCCGCTATATCGAATTCTGCAAAGCCACCTTCCCCAACGAGCTGCGCCTCAATGAGCTGAAGATCGTGGTCGACTGCGCCAACGGCGCTACCTACCACATCGCGCCAAGCGTCTTTCGCGAACTGGGCGCCCAGGTGATCGCTATCGGCTGTGAGCCGGACGGGGTAAACATCAACGAAGAAGTCGGGGCGACCGACGTTCGCGCCCTGCAGGCGCGGGTGCTGGCGGAGAAGGCCCACCTCGGGATCGCCTTCGACGGCGACGGCGACCGGGTGATCATGGTTGACCACGAGGGCAATAAGGTCGACGGCGACCAGATCCTCTACATCATCGCCCGCGAGGGCCTGCGCCAGGGCCAGCTGCGCGGCGGCGCCGTCGGTACGCTGATGAGCAACATGGGGCTTGAAGTTGCCCTTAAACAGCTTGGCATTCCCTTCACCCGGGCGAAAGTGGGCGACCGCTATGTGATGGAAAAAATGAAGGAGAAAGACTGGCGCATCGGCGCGGAGAACTCCGGACACGTTATCCTGCTGGATAAGACCACCACCGGCGACGGGATCGTCGCGGCGCTACAGGTGGTGGCCGCGATGGCGCGTAACCACATGACGCTGCAGGATCTGTGCAGCGGCATGAAGATGTTCCCGCAGGTGTTAGTGAACGTCCGCTACAAGGACAGCGCGGTGAACCCGCTGGAAAACGAGACGGTAAAAGCGATTGCGCAAGAGGTTGAGCAGGCGCTCGGTAACCGCGGCCGCGTGCTGCTGCGCAAGTCCGGCACCGAGCCGCTGATCCGCGTGATGGTCGAAGGTGAAGACGAAGCGCAGGTGACCGCTTTTGCTCACCGCATCGCCGACGCGGTAAAAGCCGTATAATCCGCAGGTAACTGCTTAAAAAGGCGGCATTTGCCGCCTTAAAATTGCGTAACGTCTCGTCTTTTGCTGTTTTTTTCCGCACTTGATACAATGCGCTGAAATTGCCCTTGCGAAGCCCATTCGCTTTGGTTAGTATTCACACCCGCTTCAGTGGGAAAGTTAATAAACGTCCCGCTTTATTGGTTGAAGCAATTGGTATGCGGTAATCCCGCAAGGAACAGGTTGATTATGTACGAAGCTCTTTTAGTCGTTTTCCTTATTGTTGCGATTGGCCTCGTAGGGCTTATTATGCTGCAGCAGGGTAAAGGCGCTGATATGGGAGCCTCCTTCGGAGCAGGCGCATCCGGAACGCTGTTTGGTTCAAGTGGTTCAGGCAACTTCATGACCCGCATGACCGGCATCCTCGCGGCGCTGTTCTTCATCATCAGTCTGGTTCTTGGCAATATCAATGCTAACAAGACCCATAAAGGAAGCGAGTGGGATAACCTGAGCGCACCGAAGACGGAGCAGACTCAGCCAGCAGCCCCGGCCCAGCCGAGCAGCGATATCCCGCAGTAAAAAGTAGTACCCCGTACCGAGGTGGTGGAATTGGTAGACACGCTACCTTGAGGTGGTAGTGCCCTAACGGGCTTGTGGGTTCGAGTCCCATCCTCGGTACCAATATTCCAGAAAAAAGACGCTGCAAAGCGTCTTTTTTTGTATCCACGATCCGGATAACCGGCGCTCTGCTTTCTCCCGCTGATTACCCGCTCTCCGCGCCCTCCGTATTCATCCCCGCCGCGCCGGCCAGTGCCGGGTAGCAACTTTGCATAGCCGCAATTGAGATATGTCGCCGCCCGTCGCCGTGCGAGGATATTTTTCCACACATAATGCACGGGAGGTAATATGTCGCAAAGCCATGCCACGACGCTCAGGGTTAATACGCAGCGGGAAGAGGCGCCGGTGCCGCTGCCCGCCGGGCCGGCGCAGGTGATACGCGATGATGCGGAGGCTATTGCCGTCGCCCATCGGCTGGCGGAGAGTTTTGCCGCGGAGGCCGCGCTGCGCGACCGGGAGGGCATCCTGCCCCTGCGCGAGCTGGACGCCTTTTCGCAAAGCGGACTGTGGGCGATGACCGTTCCCAAAGCGTGGGGCGGAGCGGGCGTTTCCTGGGTCACGGTCGCGAAAGTGATCGCCATTATCTCGGCGGCCGACCCGGCGCTCGGGCAGCTGCCGCAGAATCACCTGGCGGGCGTCGCCCACCTGGTGGAGGACGGCACCCCGGCGCAAAAGGAGGTTCTGCTGGCAGAGGTCCTGGCCGGGCTGCGCTGGGGGAACGCTTTCTCAGAGAAAGACTCGCGCACGGTAGCCGAATTCCGGACCCGCTTTCACATCGAGGGCGACGATGTCGTGATTAACGGCGAGAAGTTCTACGCCACCGGCGCGCTGCTGGCCCACCGGATCCACGTTGTGGCCGTCGACGAGCGCGGCAGGGCGCACCTGATCGTGGTGGACCGCAATACGCCGGGGCTGAGCGTCATCAACAACTGGTCCGGCTTCGGCCAGCGCACCACCGCCTCGGGCACCGTGCTGCTGGAGAACGTTCGCGCGCCGCTGTCGCGGGTCATCCCCGTTTTTCAGGCCTTTGAGCGTCCGACGGCCGCCGGCCCTGTCTCGCAGATTATCCAGGCGGCAGTGGATGCGGGCATTGCGCGGGGCACGATTGAGGATACGCTGCGCTTCGTGCGCGAACGCTCGCGCCCCTGGGTGGACAGCGGCCAGGCGCGGGCGGCGGAAGATCACTTTACTCTCGCCGCGGTCGGCGATCTGAAGATCCGCCTTCACGCGGCGGAGGCGCTGCTGTGGCGCGCCGGGGAGGCCATCGATCTCGCCCTGCGGCAGCCCGATGAACAGACGGTTGCCGCAGCGGCGGTGGCGACGGCGGAAGCCAAAGTGCTCACGACGGAGATAGCCATTCTGGCCGGCAATAAGCTGTTTGAGCTGGCCGGTACCCGCTCCACGCTGCAGGAGCTTAATCTCGATCGCCATTGGCGCAACGCGCGCACCCACACGCTGCACGATCCGGTGCGCTGGAAGTATTACCACGTCGGGAATTATTACCTCAACGGCACCCCGCCGCCGCGTCACGCCTGGAGCTGAGAAAGCGGCGGGCCGCGCGCGCCATACGCAACCGGCGCGCTTCTGCGTTAAAAGGTATTTTCAGGCGCAGAGCGCGATGGGCATCCACTGCGGGTCCGCTACGCTGCCCCTTTTTCCGCGCCCCCGTTTCGGCCTGAACCTGCCGCAAGCCGTCCGGCGTATGGCGGAAAGAGGATGTGGGGGCGTTATTCATCGTATTTTTCATATGGACAATTTTACGGTTATTTTTGAGTGTAATAAATGAATAATACGATAGTATGGACCGGATATTGGCAGCGTATCAGCGTGAATAGTTTATGAATTTTCTTTTTACTTAATATGACTATTTTGCGGCTGAAGTGAATAAGGCGGTACTAAAAGGCAAGCGGTGCGCAGGGGGAGTGCTTCTGACATATTATTTTGCCATTTTACGCGCGGCGGAGACTCATAAGATATTCAATAAAGAGTAATCATTACGTGCACTAATACATTCGGCATATAACATTCAGTAGATGAATAATTCGCAATACAATGTGATGCAGATCACGTTAAACCCTTTTATTTTATGGGAAATTGCTCAAAACATAGATGTTATTGAGCATTCGCTGTGTGATTTTAAAAAGATCGCATAGTAAGTAACGTCTATAAGCACATCTTTTAATTAGCGGTATGGATACATGGAGTGAAATCAGGGAGTTTGCTATCTCACTTTTTTAACGCTGAAGTTAATTCATTCAATATTTTGTTTTTATAAAAATAACAACTGAGTTTGCCGTTGTGGAATACCTCTTTCCTGTAATCTATCCTGGCGAGCACGCACGTGTGGCTAATTTGTATCTCAAGTACTGGATTCTTACTGCGTAATTCTGACTAAATATATTGGTTATAGCTACATCAGGATAGAGCGTTATCGATTGGACAATAAGGATATATCAGCTCTATGCGCACTTTCAAAGTTAATACTCTCGCCAGAGTCATCAAAGGCACGCTGATGATCGGCGCGTCCTGCCTCGCTTCAGGTATCCCGTATTCTTACGCAGATCCCACGGTCATTTCTGATGAAACCCGTGACCACTTATCGGCATTGGAAGTGGGTATGGAGATCGTTGGTACTAATATCAACATTATTACAGCCGCAGAGGGGGATAACGGCCACAGTGTTGTGGCTGAGAATGGTGGACGCATCGCCCTGACGGATAGCTATGTCTCCTCTATTGCAGATGGCGTTGATGCCGTTACCGCTCAGGTTTTGTCAGCCTCCGTCATTACCAATAATGTGAATATTGAAACCGGCGGTGACAATGCCTGGGGGGCCCTTGCTTTTAATACCGGGACCATAAGCCTGAATGGTGGACGCATAAATACATCTGGAGCTGATAGCATCGGAGCTGCTGCCAACTATGCGCGGGTTGATGCCGATAATATAGCCATCGGAACGACGGGTAAAGATGCCGATGCAGTTGCCGCCTTTAATCAGGGGCAGCTCACCATTCACGATGGACAGATAACGACTGCAGGTGACGACGCAAGGGGCGCCGTGGCTAGCGGAGCGGGATCTATTATGTCTATTGATGGCGGCAGTATTACTACTCAGGGTGAAGACGCCTATGGCGTTCTGGCTCTCAATGCAGGCATTGCTGATATTAATGATGGAACGGTTACGACGAGCGGATTATACAGCCACGGTCTTGTATCCTACGGCAGCGATGCCACACTGACGGCAAAAAGTAGCGTAATCGAAACGAGCGGTGAGGCTGCCAATGGTCTGCAGAGTCAGAACAGTGGTCATATCGTTATTCAGAGCAGTAAGGTCAGCACAACCGGCCTGAATGGCATTGGTATGTATTCAACGGGTACCGGCTCATCAATTGAAGCGCAGGATGTCGATATTCAAACCTCAGCTGAGCGGGCGTATGGCGTTGGCGTAATGGGCGCTGCCAGCGCGGCTATCCGCGGTGGTTCGGTGACGACGGCGGGGCCAGAGGCGTATGGTCTTGCCTCGGGAGGTGCTGGCTCATCGCTGACGGCTGAAAATGTGGCTGTGCTGACCGGCGGGGAAAACGGCTACGGCGCGCTTGCGGAGAAAGGCGGAAAAATCGCCATTCAGGGGGGAAAAATCACCACGACAGGACTGCAGGCGAGCGGTATCGCTCTACGCAATCCTGATAGCGCAGTTGAGACACAGGACGTGAGCATACAGACGTCAGGTGACTATGCGTCTGGCGTGGGCGTTACGCTGGGCAGCGGGGCCACAATACGCGGCGGCGCTATTGCCACTACCGGAGTGGAAAGCCACGGTCTGACGAGCAGTGATGCAGGTTCACGGTTAAATGCACAAGACGTTGATATTAAGACCGGCGGCGAAAATGCCTATGGTACTTATGCAATAAAGGGGACCACTGCGGCGATTAATGGTGGAAATATAAATACGACGGGGCAAGGAGGCGTGGGGGTTGCAATCCTGGACTCAGGCACTTCTGTTGACGTATCCGACTTAACTATTGCGACGTCAGGAGAAGTCGCTTACGGCGTGGTGGCTTTGGATGGCAGTAAAGCGACTGTTACTGGCGGCACGATTATAACTCATGGCAAAGAAAGCCACGGTGTAGGCGCGGGCGATGCGGGGTCATCCGCCGTGATTAAACAGGTCAGCATTGAGACATCGGGAGAGATGGCGCGGGGCGCCAATGTCAGTAATGCTGAAATGACGCTGGACAATAGTGATATCACCACCCACGGTGAGAATGCCTACGGCATTTTCGTGAATAAAGGGGGACATGCCGTCGCGACTAACGGTAGCGTGATCACGAGTGGCGTACAGGGCCATGGGCTTGGCGTTACAGACGCAGGGTCTTCCCTGACCGCCGAAGGGCTCGCTGTTGAGACCCGTAATGCCTACGCCATGGGCGCGGATGCCGCCTCCGGGGGCGCGATTACGCTTAAAGATGCCCGGGTAAACACGCTTGGCGAAGGTGCTTACGGACTCATCATGTATGATGGCGGCGCCATTTCCGTCAGCGGAAGTGAGGTGCAAACCCAGGGCGCAAATGCCCACGCCATTCAGGCGACCCGCGATGGCATCAACGGCTCTACGGGCTCGGCTGCCGTCAACACCGTTCGCGTCACCAACAGTAGCCTCAAATCGGCGCAGGGCGATACCATTCACGTCAAAGGTACGGCGATGGACGTTGCCTTTGACCAGGTGAAAGATCAGAGTGCCGGCAGCGGCCTGCTTATCAATGCCCTGAACGATCAGAGCGGCAACCGCGCGACGGTGAATTTTAGCGCCAAAGATTCGGCGCTCGTGGGCGATATCGTTGCGGAGGATGGCAATAGCGTATCCGCGACGCTGGATAACACGACATATACCGGCGCGGTGAAAAACGGCGCGACGCTGGCCCTTAATTCGGGCAGTACGTGGAATGTCACCGGCGACTCCAGGCTGAGCCAGTCGCTTGATAACGCAGCGACTATTGCCTTCGCCGCTCCGGTTAACGGCCATTATAAAACGCTGACGACGCAAAACTATACCGGTAACGGCGGGACGATTATTTTTAATTCTGTCCTCGGCGACGATAGCTCACAGAGCGACAGGCTGGTTATTCTCGGTGATTCCGCGGGTTCTTCTAACGTCCGGGTCAATAACCTCGGCGGCAAAGGCGCGCAAACTATCGAGGGGATCGAACTCATCGCCGTAGGCGGTAAGTCAGACGGCGTATTTGCCCGCTCAGGCCGTATTGCGGCAGGGGCCTACGATTACGATCTGCAAAAACGCGATAAAAATTGGTATTTAACTAGCACTTACGTGGAGCCGGTGAAGCCCGTCGATCCGGTTGATCCCGTCACGCCGACCGATCCGGTGACGCCGGTTGATCCCGCTACGCCGACCGACCCGGTAACGCCGGTCGATCCCGTTACGCCAACCGATCCGGTAAAACCCGTTGAGCCGGTCACCCCAACCGATCCGGCAACACCGGTTGATCCTGCGAAGCCGACCGAACCCGCAGAGCCGGTCACGCCCGTTGATCCGGGTGGCAAAGGAAGCGGTGGCGGCACTTCCGGGTCGGCAAAACATGTCTATCGTCCGGAAACCGGCAGCTATACCGCTAACCTGATGGCGGCCAATACGCTGTTTAACCTTACGCTGCACGACAGGCTGGGTGAGACGCAGTACACCGATGTCCTGACCGGTGAGCAGAAGGTCACCAGCCTGTGGATGCGTAATGAGGGTGGACACCAGAGAAGTAAAATGGCCGGCGGGCAAAATAAAACCCAGGCAAACCGCTATGTGGTGCAGTTGGGTGGCGATCTGGCCCAGTGGACCAGCAACGGGCTGGACCGCTACCATCTGGGCGCTATGGCGGGTTATGCAAACCAGAAAAGCCGGACCCATTCGTCCCTGACGGGCTACCATTCCCGGGGACAAATCCACGGTTACTCAACGGGCCTTTATGGCACCTGGTATGCCAATGAGGCGGATAAGTCGGGACTTTACGTTGATAGCTGGGTGCAGTACAGCTGGTTCAAAAATAAAGTGAACGGCGATGAGCTGCCGGCAGAGAAATACAACTCCCGCGGCTTTACCGCTTCCCTGGAAAGCGGCTACAGCTTCCTGCTTGGCGAGACCCGAACCGCAGAGAATATGGTCAACTCATACTGGATCCAGCCTCAGGCGCAGGCGATCTGGATGGGCGTTAAGGACAAAAAGCATACCGAAGATAACGGTACGCGGGTGCGCGGTAAAGGCCAGAACAACATCCAGACGCGTCTGGGGATGAAGGCCTACATGCAGGGACACAGTGCGATGGATGAGGGTAAGGAGAGAAACTTCCAGCCCTTTGTCGAGGCGAGCTGGATCCATAATACTAAGCGCTTTGGCGTCACCATGGACAGCGTCACCACAAAAATGGACGGTGCCCGAAATATCGCAGAGATCAAAACCGGTGTTGAAGGGCAGATCTCTCAAAACGTTAATCTGTGGGGCAATGTCGCCCAGCAGGTGGGGGATAAAAAATACAGCGATACGCAAGCAGCAATTGGCATTAAGTATCTTTTCTGATGCCATCTAAGCACACTGCGGGCCCTTTGGGCCCGCTTTTTTTACCTGGTGCACAAACACGTGATGCAAATAACGTTAATTTTGCTGTTCGCTATTATTAATCGTGATTTCAAGATCCTGAATTACTGCATCAATATCATCCAGCAGCTTACCCTGCTTGTTAAGCAGCGTATCAAATTTACCGGCGTACTCTTTATCCTTGTACTCGCCCTCATCAAACGCCAGCCAGTGGCTGGAGAGCGTTTCGGTATTGCTCTGCGCATAGTGGCGCATCTCTTTTAACTGTGTGGCGACGTCACGCAGGTAGTCAGCTTTGGTTTTAACGATTTCAGTATCACTCATGCTAATTTTCCTTATGCAGTTAAAATAACGCCTGAGATATTTAGCATAGAGCAATATAGCGTGAATTCACTAAGAATAATCGGAAGTGTCTGCGGCGGGAGAATTTCCCCGGAAATAACTCCGGGGAGAGATATTACTGCGGCGAGCGGCTACGGTTGTGCCGGATGGTCATATTTTTCATATCAATACCGGAGGGCTGCTGGTATATCTCAAGACCAAAATAGCGGGCGATTGCCAGCACATACTCAAATATTTCAGACTGCGTATCCTCATATTCGGTCCAGAACACGTTCGAGGTGAAGCAGTAAATTTCCAGCGGCAGGCCTTCTGAGGTCGGACTGAGCTGGCGCACCACCAGATACATATCGTTGCGGATATCGGTGCGGCGGCGAAGGTAGTTAAGCAAGTGCTTTCTCAGCAGTTCGAGGTTGGTTACGCCGTGTTCAATCAGCTCATGAGCGTTAATTTCACCGACCCGGGTCTTAAGCCAGGTTTCCAGCATGGCGTATTTATCCGCCGACATCTTTTCCAGCGAATGCAGCAGATCCATGGTGGCGAAAGCAATGCTGGACTGGTCGATAAAAAAGCTGCGCTTTATACGCCGGCCGCCGGACTCAAACATCGGCTGCCAGTTGGTATAAGACTCGGTAATAAAGTTTTTGGTCGGCACCCAGGAGACGGTGTTGTCCCAGTTGCGGACTGTGATGGTATGCAGGGCAATATCCGTGACCTCGCCGCTGATATTATTTTGCGGCATTTCGATCCAGTCTCCTTGTTTGATCACGTTGGAAGACGAGACCTGAATATTGGCCACCAGCGAGATAAGCGTATGCTGAAATACCAGCATTAGCACGGCGGCGGCGGCGCCGAGGCTTGAGAAAATAATCACCGGTGAGCGGTTAGATAGCGTGGCAATCACCAGAATAGTGGCAATGGATGACACCAGTATTTTGGCTATCTGAATGAAGCCTTTAATCGAGTGCTGCTTCTCACCGTGCTTCTTGATATAGATGATATTGACCAGATCGAGCATCTGGATCACCATCATGGTGAGGTTAATAATAAACAGCACGCCGCAGATGGTCTTAATCGCCTCCAGCAGCCCCGCGGGCAGGCCAACGATCAGCTGCGCCAGCACATACACGGTAACGACCGGCACGAGGTTCGCCAGGCCGCGGGCGATACGCGTATCTTTATCGTGGGGATCCGATTTTTTTGTGTGCAGGATGAAGCGTCTGACAATGTTCAGCAAAAAAAACTTACAGATCATTGAGGCGACGAAACCGGCGAGCAGTAAAAAAATCACCGCGACCACGGAAAACGCAATTTCATTGCCCCGAAGCCAGTTCCAGGCGATAAGCAGATCGTGCATAAGGGCGTTCCTCAGTATGCGAAGAAATAGACCATCATGGTTATTCTGAGTATATCGTTTTTACAAAAGATGGGATTTTAGCGACACGTTAAGAATAAGCGGGAGAAGAGAGCCGCCGGCGGAGGAGGGCGCCGGCGGCAGGGACTATCAGGACTTATCGCCGTTTTCGAGGTTCTCTACCTGCGGGATGCCGTCCACGGCGGTGCTGGAGAGCAGACCGGTGCGCGCGTAGCCGAACAGCTTCTCGCGGGTATCGGTGATATCCAGGTTACGCATGGTCAGCTGGCCGATACGATCGTCCGGCGAGAACACCGAGTCGCCTTTCTCCATCGTCAGGCGCTCCGGCTTGTAGGTCAGGTTGTCCGATACCGTATTCAGGATCGAGTAGTCATTGCCGCGGCGCAGCTCCAGCGTCACTTCGCCGGTGATCTGGCTGGCGACCCAGCGCTGCAGCGCATCGCGCAGCATCAGCGCCTGGGAGTCAAACCAGCGGCCCTGGTACAGCAGGCGGCCAAGCTGGCGACCGTGGGCGTGGTACTGCTCGATAGTGTCTTCGTTGTGAATTCCGGTCAGCAGGCGCTCGTAGGCGATATGCAGCAGCGCCATGCCCGGGGCTTCATAAATACCGCGGCTCTTGGCTTCAATGATGCGGTTTTCAATCTGGTCGCTCATGCCCAGTCCGTGGCGGCCGCCGATGCGATTGGCTTCCATCATCAGCTCGACGTCGTCGCTGAAGGTTTTGCCGTTCAGCGCCACCGGATGACCCTGCTCAAAGCGCACGGTCACTTCTTCGGCCGGGATCTTCACATTCTCGTCCCAGAACTTCACGCCCATGATCGGATTGACGATTTTGACGCTGGAGTTCAGGAACTCAAGATCCTTCGCTTCGTGCGTCGCACCGAGCATGTTGGAGTCGGTCGAGTAGGCTTTCTCAACGGACATCTTGTAATCGAAGCCGCAGGCAATCATAAACTCTGACATCTCCTGGCGGCCGCCCAGTTCGTCGATAAAATCAGTATCGAGCCACGGCTTGTAAATTTTCAGCTCGGCGTTGGTCAGCAGCCCGTAACGATAGAAGCGCTCGATATCGTTGCCTTTGTAGGTGCTGCCGTCGCCCCAGATGTTCACGCCATCTTCTTTCATCGCGGCGACCAGCATGGTGCCGGTTACGGCGCGGCCCAGCGGCGTGGTATTGAAGTAGGTCAGGCCGCCGGTGGTATTGTGGAACGCACCGCACTGAATCGCAGCGATGCCTTCGGCTACCAGCTGCTTACGGCAGTCGATAAGACGAGCATTTTCGGCGCCATATTCCATTGCCCGACGCGGGATCGTGTCGTAATCATCCTCGTCCGGCTGGCCCAGGTTTGCGGTATAGGCATAAGGCACGGCGCCTTTTTTTCGCATCCACAGCAGTGCGGCGCTGGTGTCCAGACCGCCGGAGAAAGCGATGCCAATACGTTGACCAACCGGAAGATGCTTGAGTATCGTCGTCATAAAGTAAAACCCTGCTTGCCAGACTGTGTTGAAGTGTATGCGCTTACTGAAATTGCATGTTTATGCAAAATAAGTGAGTTTTCATTTAATCATCTTTTTAGGGTAACAGGAAGGGCTTCGTCGGGTTTCACCGAAAAAATCTGCCACAACTTGCTAACACAGGCATATCAGCAGGTTTCGCCGGCGGGCGCAATCCTCCGATCCTTTCATTGACAGACGCCACTCCTTTTCTCTATACTGCACCCCGATTTTACGTCCCGTCTCGGTACCAAATCCCAGCAGTATTTGCGTTTTTTGCTCAAAATGGGTAAAATACGCCACGTTTCAGGCGCGGGGTGGAGCAGCCTGGTAGCTCGTCGGGCTCATAACCCGAAGGTCGTCGGTTCAAATCCGGCCCCCGCAACCACTTTCCCTTTGAGTTCTTTTTCAAATATACTTCGCACAATCGTTGACGAATTTGAAAAAATTCTCTCGGAAAGTACTCGAACCGCAGTTGCGGTTCCAGGGTTCAGTTATATAAAACCCCGATTTATCGGGGTTTTTTGTTATCTGACTAAAGAATAACTGGGCTTTATGCCCTTTTTTTATGTCCTGGGGGTGGGCTTGTCCACATTAGAACAGAAATTGACAGAGATGCTGACGGCGCCGGTTGAGGCCTTGGGCTTCGAGCTGGTCGGCATCGAATTTATTCGCGGTCGCACATCGACGCTGCGCATCTATATTGATAGTGAGAATGGCATCAATGTTGATGATTGTGCTGATGTGAGCCACCAGGTCAGTGCCGTCATGGATGTCGAAGACCCCATTACCGTCGCGTACAACCTGGAAGTTTCCTCACCGGGACTCGACCGTCCTCTGTTTATTGCCGAACACTACACCCGTTTTATCGGCGAAGAGGCATCTCTGGTCCTGCGCATGGCGGTTCAGAACCGTCGCAAATGGCAGGGCATTATCAAAGCGGTAGACGGTGAAATGATTACACTCGCTGTCGAAGGCAAAGATGAAGTGTTCGCGCTGAGTAACATCCAGAAGGCGAACCTGGTTCCCCACTTTTAACAGTCTGGATTGAGGTGAAAGGCCACGATGAACAAAGAAATTTTGGCTGTTGTTGAAGCCGTTTCCAACGAAAAGGCGCTGCCGCGCGAAAAGATTTTCGAAGCACTGGAAAGCGCTCTGGCAACGGCGACCAAGAAAAAATACGAGCAAGAGATCGACGTTCGCGTTGAAATCGACCGCAGAAGCGGCGACTTTGATACCTTCCGCCGCTGGTTAGTGGTCGAAGAAGTCACAATGCCGACTCGCGAAATCACTCTCGAAGCGGCCCGCTACGAAGACGAAAGCATGAACGTGGGCGACTACGTTGAAGATCAGATTGAATCTGTCACCTTCGACCGCATCACCACGCAGACCGCCAAGCAGGTTATCGTGCAGAAAGTGCGCGAAGCCGAGCGTGCGCTGGTCGTCGATCAGTTCCGCGAGCACGAAGGTGAAATCATCACCGGCGTGGTCAAGAAAGTGAACCGCGACAACATCTCTCTGGATCTGGGCAATAACGCAGAAGCCGTTATCCTGCGCGAAGACATGCTGCCGCGTGAAAACTTCCGTCCGGGCGACCGCATTCGCGGCGTACTTTACTCCGTACGTCCGGAAGCGCGCGGTGCGCAGCTGTTCGTCACCCGCTCCAAGCCGGAGATGCTGATTGAACTGTTCCGCATCGAAGTGCCGGAAATTGGTGAAGAAGTTATCGAGATTAAAGCCGCCGCCCGCGATCCGGGCTCCCGCGCTAAAATCGCGGTAAAAACCAACGACAAGCGTATCGACCCGGTCGGCGCCTGCGTGGGTATGCGCGGCGCGCGCGTTCAGGCTGTCTCTACTGAGCTTGGCGGCGAGCGTATCGACATCGTGCTGTGGGACGATAACCCGGCGCAGTTTGTGATTAACGCCATGGCCCCGGCTGACGTAGCATCCATCGTGGTTGATGAAGATAAACACACCATGGATATCGCGGTAGAAGCGGGCAACCTGGCGCAGGCGATTGGCCGTAACGGTCAGAACGTCCGCCTCGCCTCGCAGCTAAGCGGCTGGGATCTCAACGTCATGACCGTTGATGACCTGCAGGCGAAGCATCAGGCGGAAGCCCACGCGGCGATCGACACCTTCACCAAATATCTCGATATTGATGAAGAGTTCGCCACGGTACTGGTGGAAGAAGGCTTCTCCAGCCTCGAAGAGCTGGCCTACGTGCCAATTAAAGAGCTGCTGGAAATCGACGGTCTCGACGAAGATACCGTAGAAGCCCTCCGTGAACGCGCGAAAAACGCATTGACTACGCTGGCGCTGGCCCAGGAAGAGAGCCTCGGTGATAACAAACCGGCTGACGATCTGCTGAACCTTGAAGGTATGGATCGTCCTCTGGCGCTCACGCTTGCCGCCCGCGGTGTTTGTACGCTGGAAGATCTCGCCGAGCAGGGCATTGATGATCTGGCCGATATCGAAGGGTTAACCGACGAGAAAGCCGGCGAACTCATCATGGCCGCACGCAATATTTGCTGGTTTGGCGACGAAGCGTAATAAACTGTAGCAGGAAGGAACAGCATGACCGATGTAACCGTAAAAACGCTGGCCGCTGAGATTCAGACCTCTGTGGACCGCCTGGTACAGCAATTTGCTGATGCAGGTATCCCGAAGAAGGCTGATGATGCAGTAAGCCCGCAAGAGAAACAAACTCTGTTAACGCACCTGAACCGTGAAAACAACTCCGGTCCGGGTAAGCTGACGCTGCAGCGCAAAACGCGCAGCACCCTGAGCGTCCCGGGTACCGGTGGTAAGAGCAAATCGGTACAGATCGAAGTCCGCAAAACGCGCACCTTTGTAAAACGCGATCCGCAGGAAGCCGAACGACTGGCCGCGGAAGAAGAGGCGAAGCGTGAAGCGGAAGAACAGGCCCGCCGCGAGGCTGAAGAAGCAGCCAAACGCGAGGCACAGGCAAAAGCTGAACGTGAGGCCGCGGAAAAAGCCAAGCGCGAATCTGCTGAGCAAGCAAAGCGTGACGCTGCGGAAAAAGACACAGTGAATCAACAGACAGACAATATGACCAAAACCGCCCAGGCCGAAAAGGCCCGCCGTGAAGCCGAAGCCGCCGAGCTGAAGCGTAAATCGGAAGAAGAAGCGCGTCGCAAGCTGGAAGAAGAAGCTCGCCGCGTAGCGGAAGAAGCGCGCCGCATGGCTGAAGAGAACGAGAAGAACGGCGTTGATACCGTCGAGCCGGTAGAAGATACCAGCGACTATCACGTGACCACTTCCCAGCACGCGCGCCAGGCTGAAGACGAAAACGATCGCGAAAGCGAAGGCGGCCGTACCCGCACCCGCAGCGCGAAAGCGGCGCGTCCTCAGAAGAAAGGCAACAAGCACTCTGAATCGAAAGCCGATCGTGAAGAAGCCCGTGCGGCCATTCGCGGTGGTAAAGGCGGCAAGCACCGTAAAGGTTCTACTCTGCAGCAGGGCTTCCAGAAGCCGGCGCAGGCCGTTAACCGCGACGTGGTGATTGGCGAAACCATCACCGTCGGCGAGCTGGCGAACAAGATGGCGGTCAAAGGCTCTCAGGTCATCAAAGCGATGATGAAGCTGGGCGCGATGGCGACCATCAACCAGGTTATCGATCAGGAGACCGCGCAGCTGGTGGCCGAAGAGATGGGCCACAAAGTTATCCTGCGTCGTGAAAACGAGCTGGAAGAAGCGGTAATGAGCGACCGTGATACCGGCGCGGCGGCTGAACCGCGCGCACCGGTAGTGACCATCATGGGTCACGTTGACCACGGTAAAACCTCGCTGCTCGACTACATTCGTTCTACTAAGGTTGCCTCCGGCGAAGCGGGTGGTATTACCCAGCACATCGGTGCCTACCACGTAGAAACCGACAACGGCATGATCACCTTCCTGGATACTCCGGGCCACGCAGCGTTTACCTCCATGCGTGCCCGCGGTGCGCAGGCGACGGATATCGTTGTCCTGGTGGTTGCTGCCGACGACGGCGTGATGCCGCAGACCATTGAAGCTATCCAGCACGCGAAAGCGGCGCAGGTGCCTCTGGTGGTTGCCGTCAACAAAATCGATAAGCCGGAAGCCGATCTGGACCGCGTGAAGAACGAACTCTCCCAGTACGGTGTTATGCCGGAAGAGTGGGGCGGCGAAGCGCAGTTCATCCCGGTTTCCGCGAAAGCCGGTACCGGTATCGACGACCTGCTGAACGCTATCCTGCTGCAGGCGGAAGTGCTCGAACTGAAAGCGGTACGTAAAGGTATGGCCAGCGGCGCGGTTATCGAATCCTTCCTCGACAAAGGCCGTGGCCCGGTTGCCACCGTGCTGGTGCGCGAAGGTACCCTGCACAAGGGCGATATCGTGCTGTGCGGCTTCGAGTACGGCCGCGTGCGTGCGATGCGCGACGAACTCGGCAAAGAGGTGATGGAAGCGGGTCCGTCCATTCCGGTTGAGATCCTCGGCCTGTCCGGCGTTCCGGCTGCCGGTGACGAAGTGACCGTGGTTCGCGACGAGAAGAAAGCGCGTGAAGTTGCGCTCTATCGTCAGGGCAAATTCCGCGAAGTTAAGCTGGCGCGTCAGCAGAAATCCAAGCTGGAAAACATGTTTGCCAACATGACCGAAGGCGAAGTTCACGAAGTGAACGTGGTGCTGAAGGCCGACGTACAGGGTTCCGTGGAGGCGATCTCCGACTCCCTGCTGAAGCTCTCCACCGACGAAGTGAAGGTGAAGATCATCGGCTCCGGCGTGGGCGGTATCACCGAAACCGACGCCACCCTGGCAGCAGCGTCCAACGCTATCCTCGTGGGCTTCAACGTGCGTGCCGATGCCTCTGCGCGCAAAGTTATCGAAGCGGAAAGCCTGGATCTGCGCTACTACTCCGTCATCTATAATCTGATCGACGAAGTGAAGGCGGCGATGAGCGGCATGCTCTCTCCGGAACTCAAGCAGCAGATCATCGGCCTGGCCGAAGTGCGCGACGTGTTCAAATCACCGAAATTCGGTGCGATCGCGGGCTGTATGGTTACCGAGGGCATCATCAAGCGCCACAACCCAATCCGCGTTCTGCGCGACAACGTGGTTATCTATGAAGGCGAGCTGGAATCCCTGCGCCGCTTCAAGGATGACGTTAACGAAGTCCGTAACGGCATGGAGTGTGGTATCGGCGTGAAGAACTACAACGACGTTCGCGTTGGCGATATGATCGAAGTGTTCGAGATTATCGAGATCCAACGTAGTATTGATTGATCCACAGCGGATTGATCAATGTAGGCCGGGTAAGCGAAGCGCCACCCGGCAGTTATTTAAAAAGGGGCTTTTAGCCCCTTTTTTATCTGGAGAATTTACTATGGCGAAAGAATTCGGTCGCCCGCAGCGCGTGGCCCAGGAGATGCAGAAAGAGATTGCTATCATCCTGCAGCGCGAAATCAAGGACCCGCGTCTGGGCCTGATGACCACCGTGTCCGGCGTCGAGATGTCCCGCGATCTGGCCTATGCGAAAGTGTACGTCACCTTCCTCAACGATGAAGATGAAGCTTCCGTTAAAGCGGGCATTAAAGCCCTGCAGGAAGCCTCCGGCTTTATCCGCAGCCTGCTCGGCAAAGCGATGCGCCTGCGCATCGTGCCGGAGCTGACCTTCTTCTACGACAACTCGCTGGTTGAAGGTATGCGCATGTCTAACCTGGTGACCAGCGTGGTGAAGCATGACGACGAGCGTCGTGTGAACCCGGACGACAGCAAGGAGGACTGATGAGTCGTCCCCGTCGTCGCGGTCGCGATATTCACGGCGTGCTGCTGCTGGATAAGCCGCAGGGCGCCTCCAGCAACGACGTGCTGCAGAAGGTGAAGCGCCTGTACAACGCCAACCGCGCCGGGCATACCGGCGCGCTGGATCCGCTGGCGACCGGCATGCTGCCGATCTGCCTCGGTGAGGCCACCAAGTTTTCTCAGTACCTGCTCGACTCCGACAAGCGCTATCGCGTCATCGCGAAGCTCGGCCAGCGCACTGATACCTCCGACGCCGATGGCCAGGTGGTCGAGGAGCGCCCGCTGACCTTTAGCGACGCCGACCTCGCCGACGCCCTGGAGAGCTTCCGCGGCGATACGATGCAGGTGCCGTCGATGTACTCCGCGCTCAAGTACCAGGGCAAAAAGCTCTACGAGTACGCGCGTCAGGGCATCGAGGTGCCGCGCGAGGCGCGGCCGATCACGGTCTATGAGCTGCTGTTCATCCGCCACGAAGGCGATGAACTGGAGCTGGAGATCCACTGCTCCAAAGGCACCTACATCCGCACCATCATCGACGACCTCGGTGAGAAGCTCGGCTGCGGCGCCCACGTCATCATGCTGCGCCGCCTGGCGGTGAGCCGCTATCCGATCGAGCGCATGGTGACCCTGGAGCAGCTGCAGGCGCGGGTAGCGGAGGCCGAAGCCCGCGAGATCCCGGCGGCACAGCTGCTCGACCCGCTGCTGATGCCGATGGACAGCCCGGCCTCCGATTTTCCGCTGGTCAATCTGCCGCTGACCTCGTCGGTCTACTTTAAGAACGGCAATCCGGTGCGTACCGCCGGCGCTCCCGCAGGCGGCCTGGTCCGCGTGACGGAAGGCGAAGAGGGTAAGTTTATCGGCATGGGCGAAATCGACGACGAGGGCCGCGTGGCGCCGCGTCGGCTGGTGGTTGAGTACCCGCAGTAATCGGCCCATCTTGCGATAACAGGCCGCTGCGAGTAGAATATCGCCGCTTAGCGTCCGGCTTTTGTTAAACAACCGCCGGGGCGCTAACCTCGGGGCTGCTGAATTAGAGATCGGCACCCCTTTATTTCTTTTAATCTGGAGTACAACATGTCTCTAAGCGTTGAAGCTAAAGCAAAAATCGTTTCCGAGTTTGGTCGTGGTGCTAACGACAGCGGTTCTACCGAAGTTCAGGTTGCCCTGCTGACCGCGCAGATCAACCACCTGCAGGGCCACTTTGCAGAGCACAAAAAAGATCACCACAGCCGTCGTGGTCTGCTGCGCATGGTTTCTCAGCGTCGTAAACTGCTCGACTACCTGAAACGTAAAGATGTTGCACGCTACACTGCGCTGATCGAGCGTCTGGGTCTGCGTCGCTAACTCTTGCGAGTTTCTGAAAGAGGGGCCTGATGGCCCCTTTTTTCACACTGACGGCAGCAATTAAACAGAAAGTAATGTATTGTTTGTGTTGCTGTAATTAACACTCTTCAGTGCAGCGTTTCGCGCGGCTAATGAGAGTCCTGGGCACTCTGGCGCAGGCTTCTCATTAGTCGCGAGGATGCAGTGAAGATAAGTTCCATTAGCGGCTCGCTGAAGGCAGCCGTTACTTATTGAGAAAGGAAAAGATTTTGCTGAATCCTATCGTTCGCAAGTTCCAGTATGGTCAACATACCGTAACCCTCGAAACCGGCATGATGGCGCGTCAGGCTTCTGCTGCCGTCATGGTAAGCATGGATGACACTGCGGTTTTCGTTACCGTTGTTGGTCAGAAAAAAGCCAAGCCGGGCCAGGACTTCTTCCCGCTGACCGTGAACTATCAGGAGCGTACCTACGCTGCCGGTAAAATCCCGGGCGGCTTCTTCCGCCGTGAAGGCCGTCCGAGCGAAGGCGAAACCCTGATTGCGCGTCTGATTGACCGCCCGGTTCGTCCGCTGTTCCCGGAAGGTTTCGTTAACGAAGTGCAGGTTATTGCCACCGTTGTTTCCGTAAACCCGCAGGTTAACCCGGACATCGTCGCGATGATCGGTGCTTCTGCCGCGCTGTCCCTGTCCGGTATTCCGTTCAACGGCCCGATCGGCGCCGCGCGCGTGGGCTACATCAACGACCAGTACGTGCTGAACCCGACCCAGGAAGAGCTGAAATCCAGCAAACTGGACCTGGTGGTTGCCGGTACCGAAGCCGCCGTGCTGATGGTGGAATCCGAAGCCGAACTGCTGAGCGAAGACCAGATGCTGGGCGCCGTGGTATTTGGCCACGAGCAGCAGCAGATCGTCATCCAGACCATCAACGATCTGGTGAAAGAAGCGGGCAAACCGCGCTGGGACTGGCAGCCTGAAGCCGTTAACGAGCCGCTGCTGGCGCGCGTTACCGAGCTGGCGCAGTCTCGCCTGAGCGACGCCTACCGCATCACCGACAAGCAGGAGCGCTACGCGCAGGTTGACGTCATCAAGTCTGAAGTCATCGACACCCTGGTTGCCGAAGACGACTCCCTCGACGCTAACGAGCTGGGCGACATCCTGCACGGCATTGAGAAAAATGTCGTTCGCAGCCGCGTGCTGGCCGGCGAGCCGCGCATCGACGGTCGTGAAAAAGACATGATCCGCGGTCTGGATGTGCGCACCGGCGTACTGCCGCGCACCCACGGTTCCGCGCTGTTCACCCGCGGCGAAACGCAGGCGCTGGTCACCGCGACCCTCGGCACCGCCCGCGACGCGCAGAACATCGATGAGCTGATGGGCGAACGTACCGACAGCTTCCTGTTCCACTACAACTTCCCTCCGTACTCCGTTGGCGAAACCGGCATGGTCGGTTCACCGAAGCGTCGTGAAATTGGTCACGGTCGCCTGGCGAAGCGCGGCGTGCTGGCCGTGATGCCGACCACCGAAGAGTTCCCGTATACCGTTCGCGTGGTGTCTGAAATCACCGAATCTAACGGCTCCTCTTCCATGGCGTCCGTGTGCGGCGCCTCGCTGGCGCTGATGGACGCGGGCGTGCCGGTGAAATCTGCGGTTGCCGGTATCGCGATGGGTCTGGTGAAAGAGGGCGACAACTACGTCGTACTGTCTGACATCCTCGGCGACGAAGACCACCTCGGCGACATGGACTTCAAAGTGGCGGGCTCCCGCGACGGTATCTCTGCGCTGCAGATGGATATCAAAATTGAAGGCATCACCAAAGAGATCATGCAGGTGGCGCTGAACCAGGCTAAAGGTGCGCGTCTGCACATCCTGGGCGTGATGGAGCAGGCGATCAACGCGCCGCGCGGCGATATCTCTGAATTCGCACCGCGTATCCACACCATCAAGATCAGCCCGGACAAGATCAAAGACGTGATCGGTAAAGGCGGCTCGGTGATCCGCGCGCTGACCGAAGAGACCGGCACCACCATCGAAATCGAAGATGACGGTACCGTGAAGATCGCAGCGACCGACGGCGACAAAGCGCAGCACGCTATCCGCCGTATCGAAGAGATCACCGCTGAAATCGAAGTTGGCCGTATCTACAATGGTAAAGTAACCCGCATCGTTGACTTTGGCGCTTTCGTTGCCATCGGCGGCGGTAAAGAGGGTCTGGTTCACATCTCGCAGATCGCCGACAAGCGCGTAGAGAAAGTGACCGATTATCTGCAGATGGGTCAGGAAGTACCGGTTAAAGTTCTGGAAGTTGACCGCCAGGGCCGCGTACGTCTGAGCATTAAAGAAGCGACCGAGCAGACTCAGCCTGCGGCCGCGCCGGAAGCACCGGCGGCGGAACAGGGCGAGTAAGGTTGCCGTTAGCCCTCCGCGGTAGCGGAGGGCGCATTCCGGGCAGGACGCTTGTTTGCTGTTGGGGGACAGGACGTTCATCCAATCGTTGTCTTCGGGAGTGGGAAATGAAGCCTTTTTTGCGCTGGTGTTTCGTTGCGACAGCACTCACGCTGGCGGCAGGATGCAGCGACTCCTCTGCCTGGCGTAAGAATGAAGTCCTGGCGGTGCCACTGCAACCAACGCTGCAGCAAGAAGTCATTCTGGCGCGCATGGAACAAATTCTTGCCAGTCGGGCTTTAACCGATGATGAACGTGCACAGCTTTTATATGAGCGCGGAGTGTTGTATGATAGTCTGGGTCTGAGGGCACTGGCGCGTAATGATTTCTCGCAAGCCTTAGCCATCCGACCGGATATGCCTGAAGTATTCAATTACTTAGGCATTTATTTAACGCAGGCAGGCAATTTTGATGCTGCCTATGAAGCGTTTGATTCTGTACTTGAGCTTGATCCAACTTACAATTACGCTCACTTAAACCGCGGCATCGCGCTCTATTACGGTGGGCGCGCTAAGTTAGCGCAAGATGATCTGCTGGCGTTTTATCAAGACGATCCCAATGATCCTTTCCGTAGTCTGTGGCTCTACATCGTTGAGCGGAAGCTCGATGAGAAGCAGGCTAGCGTCGCGCTGAGGCAGCGCTATGAAAAATCGGACAGAGAACAATGGGGATGGAACATTGTCGAGTTCTACCTCGGTGACATCAGCGAAGCAACGCTGATGGACAGACTGAAGGCAGACGCAACGGATAACACCTCGCTCGCTGAGCATCTCAGTGAAACCAACTTCTATTTAGGTAAGTACTACCTAAGTCTGGGGGACAGGGACAGCGCTACGGCACTGTTCAAACTGGCGGTTGCTAACAACGTTCATAACTTTGTTGAGCACCGATACGCATTGTTGGAATTAGCGCTCTTGGGCCAGGAGCAAGACGACCTGGCAGAATCGGACCAGCAATAGCTGACGAACAAATCAGCCCAAATCTTTTTTGATTGCCATCACCTTCGCGGGTGAGGGCTTTACTGTTCGTCAATTCAACTAATTTGAGCCGGTTCACACTTTTGATGAAAATAGCCCCAATTTTTCACGATGAGGTATGTAGACTGGCCGCCATATTTGAGGCACACGTACTACATGGCTGAATTCGAAACCACTTTTGCAGATCTGGGCCTGAAGGCTCCTATTCTTGAAGCCCTGACCGATCTCGGTTACGAAAAACCATCTCCCATTCAGGCTGAGTGTATTCCTCACCTGCTGGGCGGCCGCGACGTGCTGGGCATGGCCCAGACCGGTAGCGGTAAAACTGCGGCGTTCTCGCTGCCGCTCCTTAACAACCTCGATCCTGAGCTGAAGGCACCGCAGATCCTGGTGCTGGCCCCGACCCGCGAACTGGCGGTTCAGGTTGCCGAAGCAATGACCGATTTCTCTAAACATATGCGCGGCGTAAACGTGGTGGCCCTGTACGGCGGCCAGCGTTATGACGTGCAGCTGCGCGCCCTGCGCCAGGGCCCGCAGATCGTGGTCGGTACCCCGGGCCGCCTGCTGGATCACCTCAAGCGCGGCACCCTGGACCTCTCTAAGCTGAGCGGCCTGGTGCTGGATGAAGCCGACGAAATGCTGCGGATGGGCTTTATCGAAGACGTCGAAACCATCATGGCCGAGATCCCGGAAGGTCACCAGACCGCCCTGTTCTCCGCCACCATGCCGGAAGCGATCCGCCGCATCACCCGCCGCTTTATGAAAGAGCCGCAGGAAGTGCGCATCCAGTCCAGCGTAACCACCCGCCCGGACATCAGCCAGAGCTACTGGACCGTCTGGGGCATGCGTAAGAACGAAGCGCTGGTGCGCTTCCTCGAAGCCGAAGACTTTGATGCGGCGATTATCTTCGTGCGCACCAAAAACGCGACCCTGGAAGTGGCGGAAGCCCTGGAGCGCAACGGCTACAACAGCGCTGCGCTGAACGGCGACATGAACCAGTCCCTGCGCGAGCAGACCCTGGATCGCCTGAAGGACGGTCGTCTGGATATCCTGATCGCCACCGACGTTGCCGCCCGCGGCCTCGACGTTGAGCGCATCAGCCTGGTCGTTAACTACGATATCCCGATGGATACCGAATCTTACGTTCACCGCATCGGTCGTACCGGTCGTGCGGGCCGCGCCGGCCGCGCCCTGCTGTTCGTTGAGAACCGCGAGCGCCGCCTGCTGCGCAACATCGAACGTCTGATGAAGCTGACCATTCCGGAAGTTGAGCTGCCGAACGCCGAACTGCTCGGCAAGCGTCGTCTGGAAAAATTCGCCGCCAAAGTACAGCAGCAGCTGGAAAGCAGCGATCTGGACCAGTACCGCGACCTGCTGACCAAACTGCAGCCGGAAGGCCAGGAAGAGCAGGAACTGGATATGGAAACCCTGGCCGCAGCGCTGCTGAAAATGGCCCAGGGCGAACGTCCGCTGATCCTGCCGCCGGATGCGCCGATGCGTCCTAAGCGCGAATTCCGCGATCGCGACGACCGCCGCGGTGACCGCAACGATCGCGGTCCGCGCGAAGACCGTCCGCGTCGCGAGCGTCGTGACGTTGGCGACATGCAGCTGTACCGCATCGAAGTGGGCCGCGATGACGGCGTTGAAGTTCGTCATATCGTTGGCGCTATCGCTAACGAAGGCGACATCAGCAGCCGCTACATCGGCAACATCAAGCTGTTCGGCTCCCACTCCACCATCGAGCTGCCGAAAGGTATGCCGGGCGAGGTACTGCAGCACTTTACCCGCACCCGCATCCTCAACAAGCCGATGAACATGCAGCTGCTGGGCGATGCGCAGCCGCACACCGAACGCCGCGGCGGCGGCCGCAGCTTCGGCGGCGAGCGCCGTGAAGGCGGACGTCCTGAAGGGCGTCGCTTCAGCGGTGAACGTCGCGAAGGCGGCCGCAGCTTTGGCGGCGAACGTCGTGAAAGCCGCGGCCCGCGCCGCGACGACAACGGCAACCGCCGTCGCTTCGGCGGCGACGCATAATCAAAGCGTAAAATGCTGAGATTAGGCCCGTAAAGTAAAAGATACAGCCCCGGTCACCGCGATCGGGGCTTTTTTTATTCCATTTGTACTCGTGTACTGGTACAGTGCTTCGCGTAAACTCAGGAGAAGATTGATGGCGACACTCACTACCACAGCATCGCGCCCGTCACTGTTTGGCGGCGTGGTGATTATCGGCGGCACCATAATTGGCGCAGGGATGTTCTCCCTGCCGGTGGTCATGTCCGGAGCGTGGTTTTTCTGGTCGCTGGCGGCGCTGCTGTTTACCTGGTTCTGTATGCTGCACTCCGGGCTGATGATCCTTGAGGCTAACCTCAACTACCGCACCGGCGCCAGCTTCGACACCATTACCCGCGACCTGCTGGGCAAAGGCTGGAACCTGGTTAACGGTATCTCGATTGCCTTCGTGCTCTATATCCTGACCTACGCCTATATCTCGGCCAGCGGCTCTATTCTGCACCACACCTTTAGCGAGTTGTCGCTGAACGTCCCGGCGCGGATGGCGGGCTTCGGCTTTGCGCTGCTTGTGGCCTTTATCGTCTGGCTGAGCACCAAAGCGGTAAGCCGGATGACCGCTATCGTACTGGGCGCCAAGGTGATCACCTTCTTCCTGACCTTCGGCAGCCTGCTGGGCCACGTCCAGCCGGTGACGCTGTTTAACGTCGCGGAGAAAAACGCCTCCTACCTGCCTTACCTGTTGATGACCCTGCCGTTCTGCCTGACGTCGTTCGGCTTTCACGGCAACGTGCCGAGCCTGATGAAGTACTACGGTAAGGATCCGCGCACTATCGTGAAGTGCCTGGTGTACGGCACGCTGCTGGCGCTGAGCCTGTACGTTATCTGGCTGCTGGGCACCATGGGCAACATCCCGCGCCCGGAATTTATCGGCATTGTGCGGCAGGGCGGCAATATTGACGTGCTTGTGCAGGCCCTGAGCAGCGTGCTGAACAGCCGCAGCCTGGATCTGCTGCTGGTGATTTTCTCGAACTTTGCGGTGGCCAGCTCCTTCCTCGGCGTGACTCTGGGACTGTTTGATTACCTGGCGGATCTGTTTAAGTTTAACGACTCGCCGCTGGGGCGCTTTAAGACCGCGCTGCTCACCTTTGCGCCGCCGATTGTCGGCGGCCTGCTGTGGCCAAACGGCTTCCTGTACGCCATCGGCTACGCGGGCCTGGCCGCCACTATCTGGGCCGCCATCGTGCCGGCGCTGCTGGCGCGCAAGTCCCGCAAGCGCTTCGGCAGCCCGCAGTTCCGGGTCTGGGGCGGCAGGCCGATGATTATCCTGATCCTGCTGTTTGGCGTCGGCAACGCGATTGTGCACACCCTGGCGAGCTTTAATCTGCTGCCGGTGTATCAGTAGAAGAGTCCCTCACCCTAACCCTCTCCCTACTGGCTGTCTCTTAGTCACATTTTGATTCAGAGGTAGTGTGAGGATATTTTAAAAAAACAATATGTTATGAGTGGTGGAATAGTTCCGTTCACTATAAGAACTCCGCTTCTCTGTGAGGCATTCTGCGGTGAACGTGTTAAGGGAGCTCGCCGCCGCTCCCTTAACAATCCCGGCTCCCGGCAACAAAAATCGCCGCTGCGCGGAACCTCAGATTCTGCCGTCTGGCTTTCGGGTACGGCTCGACTCGACATCCTGTCTCGTTTCGCCTCAGCCCGCATCCCTGCGGGCTGCCCCGGCCAGACGGCAGAATCTGAGGCGATTTTAAGCCGGAGTTTAAAACCCTCAGTCAGGATAAGCGTCTTACTGACATGATTGAACCGAGGATTTGTGTATAAGAGACAGCCCCACAGGGGAGAGGGGAGGGCATCAGGTCGCACTACCTACTCCTGGCCGATTATCTCCCTGTACACCTCCATCGCCAGCTCAAACGAGCGCAGCCGCGCCTGGCAGTCGTAGATCTGCCCGTTAACCATCACCTCATCCGCCCCGGTCTCGCGCAGCAGCGACTCCAGCCCGTGGCGCACCTTCGCCTTATCGCCGACGATCGACATGCCCAGCGCCCGGTCAACGCCGTACTTCTCGGCGGGCGTCCAGACGTGGTCCATATTCTCCACCGGCGGCGGCAGCTGGTTGCTCTCGCCCCGGCGCAGTTTGACGAAGGCCTGCTGCATGGAGGTGAACAGAAACTCCGCGTCGCGCACGCTGTCGGCGGCGATAACGTTGACGCAGACCATCGCGTAGGGTTTAGCGAGCCGCGCCGACGGCTGGAACTGGCTGCGATAGAGCTGCAGCGCCTGGAACAGCATATCCGGCGCGAAGTGCGAAGCGAAGGCGAAGGGCAGCCCGAGCTGCGCCGCCAGCTGGGCGCTGTAGAGGCTGGATCCGAGTAGCCACACCGGAATTTTTTCGCCGTAGCCCGGCACCGGACGCACCTGCGGCTCTGGATCGCAGGCGTCAAACCAGTTCACCAGCTCCGCCACGTCGCGGGGGAAATTGTCGATATCGCCGCTCATGTGGCGACGCAGGGCGCGCATGGTCGGCTGATCGCTGCCCGGCGCGCGGCCGAGGCCGAGGTCGATTCGCCCCGGATAGAGCGTGTTGAGCGTGCCGAACTGCTCGGCAATTACCAGCGGCGCGTGGTTGGGCAGCATCACGCCGCCGGAGCCGAGGTGCAGGGTGGTGGTATTAGCTGCCAGGTAGCCAATCAGCACCGAGGTGGCCGCGCTGGCGATACCGCTCATGTTGTGGTGCTCCGCCAGCCAGTAGCGGTGGTAGCCCAGCCGCTCGGCCAGACGGGCGAGTTCGAGAGAGCGGGAGAAGGCCTCTCTCGCCGAGGAGCATTCGGGGATCGGCGCTAAATCAAGCACCGAAAAGTTGAAATGTGTATTGGTCATAGAGGCTCACTTTGTCTTCGTTACATTTAATACTGTATGAAAAAACCGTAACGATCGTTAACAAAGTGAGCTTTTTTTATGCCTGCAGTTCGAGACCGGCCAGCCGCCTCCAGTAGCCGTTGCAGTCGCTGTTGCGCTCAAGACTCAGCGGCGACGCGCCGTTTTCATTGGCGCGGAAGGCGTCGAGCATCGCGAAGGTTTCCGTACCCATCGGCGACAGGCGCACTACGTCAACCAGACCCTGCATCGAGGTCAGCTCGTTGCCGAGATTGTAGACATAGCCGCTCATGGTCTGAATGCCGTTGAGCACGAACACCTGCTGATTCTCCTGGGAGAGGATCGGCCGCCCGGTGGGATAGTTGATGCAGCAGGTCTCGCACTCGTCCTTCGGCCTGTCCTCGGAGCGGGCGGTAAAGCAGCGGGCGGAGTAGGCCAGCGGCAGGTGGCCGTAGCTCAGGACTTCCACCTCAAACTTGTCGCGAATGCCCAGCTCGTCGCACTGGCTCAGCAGGTTCGCCAGCCAGTCGCGGGAGAGCTCTACCGGCATACACCAGCGCGTCATGCCCTGCTTGTGCAGCAGGCGCAGGGTGACGGCGTTGTAGCAGTTGAGCGCGTGTCCGGCGACAAACGGCAATTTGCGCTCGGCGCACATATTCACCGCGCCCAGGTCGCTGGCCTCAATCAGAAAGTCGCCGTTCTCGACGTAGCGCTTCAGCTCGCCGAGCTCGGAAGAGGCCTGCACCAGCGCAAGCGTTGACAGCACCACCTGCTTGCCGCTGCCGGCGACGCTTTTTGCCATCGCCAGCCAGTCGCCTACTTTGGTGGCGCGGCGCTTGCTGCATACCGCCTCGCCGAGATAGATAATATCGGCGCTGCTGCTCATCGCCTGGCGGTAAAAGTCTTCCAGCGTCTCTTTCGGCCAGTAGTAGAGTACCGGCCCTAATGCATATTTCATTGCGTTACCTACTGCCATTTGCGGTGATAGGCGCCCAGCGTGGTCTGGGTGCCTTCGGACATGGAGCCGAGCGTCTCCATCCACGCGGCCTGTGGGACGAAGTTCTGCGGGTCGGCGATGCAGCGGTCGATCGCATGCCGCCACACCTTCGCCACCTGGCTGACGTAGGCCGGGCTACGCTGGCGCCCCTCGATTTTCACCGAAGCGATATTGGCCGCCAGCAGCTCCGGCAGCAGCTCCAGTGTATTGAGGCTGGTCGGCTCTTCCAGGGCGTGATAGCGCTGGCCGTCCACCATATAGCGTCCTTTACACAGCGTCGGATAGCCGGCGTTTTCGCCGTCCTGATAGCGGTCGATCAGCACTTCGTTAAGGCGCGACTCCAGGCCCTGCGGCGTCTGCTGCCAGCGCACGTAGCGGGCCGGAGAGCAGGCGCCGACGGTGTTCGGCGACTCGCCGGTTAAGTAAGAGGAGAGATAGCAGCGCCCCTCGGCCATGATGCACAGACTGCCGAAGGCGAATACCTCCAGCGGCACCGGCGTGACGCGGGCCAGCTGCTTCACCTGATGGATGGAGAGCACGCGCGGCAATACCACGCGGGCGACGTCGAAGTTGCGCTGGTAGAAGCGAATCGCCTCTTCATTGGTGGCGGAGGCCTGCACCGACACATGGCGCTCGATGTGCGGATAGCGCTCGGCGGCGTACTCCAGCATCGCAATATCGGCGAGGATCAGCGCGTCGGCGCCGAGCTGCGCCGCCATATCGACGGCGCGCTGCCAGCGGGCGTAGCCGTCCGGATGCGCGAAGGTGTTAATGGCGATGTGCAGCTTGCGGCGGTGCTGGTGGACAAAGCTGACCGCGTCCTGCAGTTTCTTTTCGGTGAAATTAAGACCGGCAAAGTGGCGGGCGTTGGTATCATCTTTTAGCCCGATATAGACCGCATCGGCGCCGTTTTCGATGGCCGCCTTAAGCGCCGGAAGGTTTCCGGCAGGGCAGAGCAGCTCCATAAGTATTCCTGAAGGCAGCGACCCGCAGGGCCGCAGAATTGTTAAGGAACCGGGATTTTAGTTAACCCATCGTCGACAATTTTTGATTTGAGGCAGTTAAAAGCGTATTGATGGCATCAATAATGCCCGCGATTGCCAACAGAATTGTTGATTCATGCCGCGTTGTGCGAGTATGGATGTGGCAGAATAGAGAAACTATTGCATTTAAGGGAGTAAAGCTCGTGTTGAATAAACTGCGTTCACGCCTGGTTGAAATGGGCCCAACATTAATGCGCCTCCCGGTGCGGGTTACGCCTTTTGCCCTCAAGCGTCAGGTGCTTGAACAGGTGCTCGGCTGGCAGTTTCGCCAGGCGCTGGCCGACGGTGAGCTGGAATTTCTTGAAGGGCGCTGGCTGAGCATTGACGTGCGCGATATTGGCCTGCGCTGGTTCACCACGGTCGAAAACGGCCGTCTGGTGGTCAGTCCGTCGGCGACGGCAGACGTCAGCTTCAGCGCCGATGCCAGCGATCTGCTGATGATCGCCGCGCGCAAGCAGGATCCTGACACGCTCTTTTTCCAGCGCCGGCTGGTGATTGAGGGTGACACTGAGCTTGGGTTGTATGTTAAAAATCTGATGGACGCTATTGAGCTGGAGCAGATGCCGGGCGCGCTGCGCGTCATGCTGCTGCAGCTGGCGGACTTTGTGGAGGCGGGCCTCACGAGCGCGCCGCAAACCAGACAGACATCGGTAGGTGAACCATGCTGATTCGGGTAGAAATTGGTATAGATGCGCCGGGAATTGATGCACTGCTGCGCCGGTCGTTTGACGGCGGCGCGGAAGCGGATCTGGTTCACTCCCTGCGGGAAGATGGTCTGATCACGCTCGGGCTGGTGGCGACGGACGATGAAGGGCAGGTGGTCGGCTACGTGGCCTTCAGCCCGGTCAGCGTCGACGGTGAAGAGCGCCAGTGGCTGGGCTTAGCGCCGCTGGCGGTGGACGCACAGTACCGCGGCCAGGGCATCGGTCGTCAGCTGGTCTACGACGGGCTGGATTCGCTCAATGAGTTTGGCTACGCCGCCGTGGTAACGCTTGGCGATCCGGCACTGTACGGCAAGCTTGGTTTTCAGCCTGCCGCCCGCTACGATCTGCGCTGCCGCTGGCCGGGCACCGAGGCCGCCTTCCAGGTTCATCCGCTGGCGGATGATGCCCTGAACGGCGTCCGTGGCCTGGTGGAGTACAGCGACCACTTCAATCGCTTCTGAGCGGCGCGAGCAGCGCTTCCAGCGACGTTTCTCCGGCGACGAGGCGCTCTTTCTGGCGCTTCGTCAGCTGTTTAATCCGGTACTCAATGCGTAACGCAAGTGAGCGCTCGCCAACTTCCTGTGAAAAGGCCAGCGTCAGCTCGCCTCTGCCGCGCAGCGCCTTCGCGCCGGTGCCTTTCTGATGCTGCTGCACGCGCCGGGCGACGTCGGTGGTGATCCCGGTATAGAGGCGGTTATCCGCCGCGCGGATCAAATAGACAAACCAGCACACTGCGCCTGCTCCTGTGATAAGTTGAGCGGCACCATAGCATGAGGGAGGCAAAAAATGGAGTCACTGAGCGCAATCAGCCGCTGGCTGGCGAAGCAGCACGTCGTCAGCTGGAGCGTAGCGCGCGACGGCGAACTGTGGGCGGCCTGCGCGTTTTATCTCTACGACAGTGAAAAGGTAGCGTTCTACATCCTCAGCGATGAATCGACCCGCCACGCGCAGATGAGCGGCAGCCGGGCGGCGATTGCCGGGACCGTTAACGGTCAGCCAAAAACCGTCGCGCTGATCCGCGGGGTGCAATTTCGCGGTGAGATCCGCCTGCTCCGGGGCGATGAAGCGGCAGCCGTGCGCGAGCGCTACAACCGCCGCTTTCCGGTAGCGAGAATGCTGGCAGCCCCGGCGTGGGAGCTGCGCATTGATGAGATGAAGTTTACCGACAACACCCTCGGCTTCGGTAAAAAGCTGCTCTGGGCGAGGGACTCAGGCGCCGAGCAGGCGTAGCGCTTCGCGGTTAAAGGCGGGCAGGTCATCCGGCGTGCGGCTGGTGACCAGCTGGTCTTTATCCACCACAACTTCCTGGTCATAAAACTCGCCGCCGGCATTTTTCACGTCCACTACGATAGGCTTCACCGCCGTCAGCTTGCGGCCGCGTACGGCGTCGGCGCTGATCAGTAGCTGCGGGCCGTGGCAGATGGCGAATACCGGCCTGCCGCTGTTGATAAATTCGCGGGTGAAGTCGACAAAGCGGTCGTCGCCGCGCAGCGCGTCCGGCGAGTAGCCGCCGGGCAGCAGCAGGGCGTCGAAGTCGCCGGGCTTCGCCTCATCAATGGCTTTATCAATGGTGACTTTCGCTTCGCCCTGCTTGCCGGTAACCGTTTTGCCGGCCTCTTTCTCAATGGTTACTACCTGGTGCCCGGCCTTTTTAAACTCCGCGGCGGGCGAGGTGAATTCGGAATCCTCAAAGTCATCGGTAATCAGTACGGCAATCTTCTTGCTCATAGGTTTCCTCCATGTTTCAGGTTTTAAAAAGTTAAGCTTACGACCTACCATTAAGCATGGCGCACCCAGCCGCGAGCGCCACACGGATAAATCTGCAAAGGAGCAGGCGATGAATAACGTACTGATAACCGGCGCTTCTGGGTTAGTTGGTGATCACTTACTTCGGATGCTGATTCAGCAGCCCGGCGTTTTGCGCATAGCGGCCCCTAGCCGGCGGCCGCTTGCCGGCGTCGGTGACAAGGTGCAGAACCCCTGCGATCCGCAGCTCACCGATGCGCTGGCGCAGGTCGCGGGGCCGATAGATACGGTGTTTTGCTGCCTCGGCACCACCCGCCGCGAGGCGGGCAGTAAAGAAGCTTTCGTCCACGCCGATTATGCGCTGGTGGTCGATACCGCGCTCACCGGGCGCCGCCTCGGGGCGCGCCACCTGCTGGTGGTCAGCGCGATGGGCGCCAGCGCGCGTTCGCCGTTCTTCTACAGCCGGGTGAAGGGCGAAATGGAAGAGGCGCTGATTGCCCAGGGCTGGCCGCATCTCACCCTCGCTCGCCCCTCAATGCTGATCGGCGAGCGGGCCAAAAGGCGCGCCGGCGAGTCGCTGCTGGCGCCGCTGTTCGCTCTGCTGCCCGGCAACCTGAAAAGTATCGACGCCCGGGACGTCGCCCGGGCGCTGCTGCGGGAGGCGCAGCACCCCTCCGCCGCCGGGACGGTGATTATTCCCTCTGCAAAACTGCGTGAAATGGCCGCAGGTGAAGAGTAATATCTCGCCACGCAAATCTTCCGGAGCTTAATGGTATGACTGGTCAGTCTTCCTCCCGGGCGGTATCCCCACTGGCGTGGTGGAAACCGGCCCTCTTTTTCCTCGTTGTCATCGTCGGCCTCTGGTACGTCAAGTGGCAGCCCTATTATGGTAAGGCTTTCACCGCTGCCGATACCCACAGCATCGGTAAATCGATTATTGCTAACGCCGCCGATAACCCGTGGCGGGCGGCGCTCGACTACGCGATGGTGTATTTCCTCGCGGTGTGGAAAGCAGCGGTGCTCGGCGTGCTGCTGGGGTCGCTGATTCAGGAGCTGATCCCCCGGGACTGGCTGCTGCGCACCCTCGGTCAGCCGCGTTTTCGCGGCACCCTGCTGGGCACGCTGTTCTCCCTGCCGGGCATGATGTGCACCTGCTGCGCGGCGCCGGTGGCCGCCGGGATGCGCCGCCAGCAGGTGTCGATGGGCGGGGCGCTGGCGTTCTGGCTGGGGAATCCGCTGCTCAATCCGGCAACGCTGGTATTCATGGGCTTCGTGCTGGGCTGGCAGTTTACGCTGATCCGCCTGGCGGCCGGCCTGGCGACGGTGCTGATCGTCGCCTCGCTGGTACAGCGCTGGGTGAAGGAGCCGCCGCGGGCGCAGGTGGTGCCCGACATTGCGCCGGAGGCGGATAACCGGCCGTTCCTGCTGCGCTGGGGCAGCGCGCTGTGGACGCTGTTCTGGAATACCATCCCGGTCTATATCATCGCCGTGCTGATCCTCGGCGCGGCGCGGGTGTGGCTGTTCCCCCACGCCGACGGCGCGGTGGGCAATACGCTGTTCTGGGTGATTGCCATGGCGATCGCGGGCTGCCTGTTCGTGATCCCGACGGCGGCGGAGATCCCAATCGTACAGACCATGATGGCCGCCGGGATGGGCGTAGCCCCGGCGCTGGCGCTGCTGATTGCCCTGCCTGCCCTGAGCGTACCGTCGCTGGTGATGCTGCATAAGGCATTTCCGGCGAAGGCGCTGTGGCTGAGCGGCGCGCTGGTGGCGGCGTGTGCGGCGGTGACGGGCGGACTTGCCCTGCTGGCGTGAGGAAAGAAAAGCCCGGCGGCTGCCGGGCTGAGAGATCACTTAATGGTGGTAAACGCCGTGGTGACGTGCTTGACGCCGCTAACCCGGCTGGCGATATCTGCCGCCGCCTGCGCTTCGCGGGCGGTAACCAGCCCCATCAGGAACACTTCGCCGTTCTCGGTGGAGACCTTCACGGAGGAGGATTTCACCTGATCGCTGCCCAGCAGCTGGGAGCGCACTTTGGTGGTTATCCAGGTATCGGAAGAGGCGGTGCCCAGGCCAATCGGCGCGCCCTGGCGAATTTCGTTAAACACTTCCGTTGCGCCGTCGACGCCCATGGCGATCTGCTTGGCCTGAGACGCCAGCGACGTTGACGGCGCCTGGCCCATCAGCAGCACTTTGCCCTGGTAGGCCATGACGCTGATGCGCGCCTCTTTCTTCAGCTGTTCATCTTTGTTCAGCGCGCTGTTGACGCGCAGCTCCAGCGTACCGTCATCGACCTGAGTGCCGACGGTGCGCGCATCCGTTGCCGTTTTGGTGCCAACTGCCGCCGTACCGACGACTGCCGCTGCGATACAGCCCTGCAGCAGCAGCGCAGAGATAAGGACTGCGAGGGGCGCTAATGCTTTCATGAGTACTCCTTAATCGTCCTGATGTGGAAAAAGCGTGTTATCGATCAGATCGCACAGGCAGTTGACCGTCAGCATATGCATCTCCTGGATGCGGGCACCGCGGTGGGAAGGAATGCGGATCTCGACATCCTGCGGCCCTAACAGCCCGGCCAGTTCCCCGCCGTCGTAGCCGGTCAGCGCCACGATGGTCATATCGCGGGTGACGGCAGCCTCAACGGCCTTAACGATGTCGCGGCTGTTGCCCCGGGTCGAGATAGCCAGCAGCACGTCGCCGGCGTGGCCGAGGGCGCGAACCTGCTTGGCGTAGATTTCGTCGTGCAGACGATCGTTGGCGATGGCGGTCAGCACCACATTATCGGTAGTCAGCGCAATGGCGGGTAAACCGGGACGCTCTGTTTCAAAGCGATTGATCATGCAGGCCGCAAAGTGCTGGGCGTTGGCCGCCGAGGTGCCGTTGCCGCAGCAAAGGATCTTGTTGCCGTTGAGCAAGGACTGCACCAGCGTCATGGCGGCCCGGGAAATGGCATCCGGCAGCGCTTCCGCTGCGGCAATCTGGGTCTGAATGCTTTCCGTAAAGCAGGCTTTAATTCTGTCGAGCACGGTATCCCTTAATTCTTCTGTCAGGCTATTCGCCAAAGGCATTTTGCAGCCATTCGATCTCACTGCCGGTGAAGGCTACCACATCAAACCGGCAATCCACAGTATCAAAACTCCCATTGTGGCGGGCGAGCCACAGGCGGGCGGCGTGTAATAACTTCAGCTGCTTGCTGCGGGTCACGCTGGCGGACGCGCCGCCGAAGTGCGCTGAGGCCCGGTAGCGGACCTCAACAAAGACCGTCACCGCGCCGTCGCGCATGATGAGGTCAATTTCGCCGCCGCGCACGCGCACGCCGGCGGCGATAAAACGCAGTCCTTTGCGCTCCAGCCAGCGGCGCGCCTGCTGTTCAAACGCATCGCCGGTCTGTTTGCGGCTTAACTGGCGGGAACGATCTGCCCCTGCTGGTATTTGAGCCATGACAACTTCCTGTTGATCACACAATCCTGATTGGCGCTCAGATCGCCGGTATTGCCGCGCAGCTCGTAGCCCGGCATCTGGCGCATCTGTGAGAAGTGGTTCGCCAGCGTCCACGCATCCGCGCCCATCGCGTACAGGCGCGCCAGCGAGTAGTCGTTATGTACGGCACTCAGCGCCTGGCGCATCAGCGACGGGTTGCTGCCCGCCAGCATCGGAATTTCGCTGTACTGCAGGCCGTCCATTTCTAGGCGGAAGTCCGGGCCGGCGGTGCCCTGGGCGCTGCGCGAGCTGGCGTACAGCGTCGCGCCGCTGCGGCTGCCGTTGCGCATGGAGATCATCGGCTTGATGTAGGCAATTTCATCCGGCGTGGCGACGATATAGGCTGCGTCGACGCTGCCGCCGCTGGCCGGCTGGGTGTCCGCCGGGGCGGGGATCGTCAAATCGCCGAGCGTCACGCTCTGCGGCTGGCTGGCGGCCACCGGCGTGCCGGTCAGGGCAATGCCGCCGCCGCCGTTGACGCCGCCGCGCAGTTCGCTGAGCGAGCCAAACTTCTGCTGCAGCACCACGCCGCCGCCGAGGCTCTGCCACTCCTGGGCAAAGGCGTTCGCCACGCGATCGCCCAGCGCGCTGCGCGGGATCAGCAGCAGCGGAGCCTGCTTGCCCTGCTCGTGAATGTGGCGCGCGGCGTCGCGGGCCTCATCTTCCGGGGAGAGCGCGAAGTAGCAGATATTGGCGCGGTTTTCGACGCTCTCCGGCTGGTTGAGGGCCAGCACGTTAAGCGGCGTATTGCTCTTCACCACGCCGTCAACGTCGTTTTTCAGCAGCGGGCCGACCACCAGCGAGGCGCCGTCCTGCTGCGCCTGGGTCAGAAGCTGGCTCAGCGGCGCGCTGGTGGTGTCATACACCTTCAGTTCGACGGAGGAGGGCGCAGGAGCGGGAGCGGAGGCGGCGGTGGAAGCCGGCTCTGCAGCAGGCGGCACGCTGTAGGGGACTGGTGCGGCGCTCTGCGGCTCCGGCGCTGCGCTATTCGCCGTGCTATCGGCTGCGCTATCCTGCGGCTGATCCGCCGCCGGCGTCGGCACCGTTTCGCCGTCCTGCTCGGATCCCGGCGCGCGCACCGGATTGGCCTGAGTACCTGCGGCCTGCGGCTGCTGGGTCAGGTCGTCGGTCCCGGCCGCGGCGGGGCTGGCCACGCCGGTGTCATCAACGTTTGCGGCCTGCGCCGACTGCTCGGGCACGGCGCTGCCGCTGATGGCGCCCGCGCCGCCGTTTTTCGCCGCCTCAAAGCCCTGCTGGATGGTGCGCCCAAAGACGGCGGCCTGGCCGTTGAGCGGCAGCAGCAGGGCGATTTTGCTGGTGGAGGCCGGTTTAAAGTTCTGTACGTTGGCAAGCTGGCTCGGCAGCATCTTCGCGGCGGGGTTCTGCGGATAGCGGGTCTGCCAGTCCTTGATCCCGGCCTTGAGCATCTCCGCATCGCCCCGGCTGTCGAACCACACCCGCTGCAGATCGAGCCAGCCCTGCAGCACGTTCTCGTCGGCGTTAATCACCAGCGCCGCGGCCTGCTCTTTGCTCATTGACGCCAGGGCCTGCCAGGTCGCGTCAATGTTCTTCTGTTTATCCTGCTCTGCGGTCAGCAGCGGCTGCTGGGCAATCAGCGCCCGCAGCAGCGTCAGCGATGGCTTGCCCTGCTCAGCGGCGATAACGTCCTGCCAGTAGCGGGCCTGCTGATCCTTACGCACGGACGCCGCGTCCAGCTTTGCCAGCAGCGCCTTCGCCGCGGCGGGATCGTTCTGCGCCAGCTTCAGCTCGACCGCCAGCAGCGCCTGCTCCTGGCGCTGGGTCTCGCTCAGGTTCTGCGGCAGCTGGCCAAACAGCTCCTGCGCCTTCTGGCTCTGGCCCTCTTTCAGCAGGGCACGAATGGCGAGTAATTGCCAGGTTGTCTTGCTATCATCTGAGCTCTGCTGCATCTGCTGCAGATAGTAGTTAGAGTCGGCCTGTGCGCTCCCCTCAAGGTGCGCGGCAGGTTGATCGGCGCTCTTTTGAGTGCCGCAGCCGGCAAAAAATAACGCGGCCAGTACGACAGGCAGGCAGCGCGCGGCTTTAGAACGAAAAGAAGTTAACGGTACCATTACGTATCCAGTGCTCTTTTTTAGATTAGTGCTCAATATTAAATCGGCTATACGGACGAAACAATGAAACATCGTGAATCAGCGGACAATTCTCAGGGCCAGCTCTACATCGTGCCCACGCCAATCGGTAATCTGGCTGACATCACGCAGCGCGCGCTGGAAGTATTACAGTCCGTCGATTTGATTGCCGCAGAGGATACCCGCCATACCGGCCTGCTGCTGCAACATTTTGCGATTAGCGCCCGCCTTTTTGCCCTCCACGACCACAACGAGCAGCAAAAAGCCGACACGCTGCTGGCGAAACTGCAGGAGGGGCAGAATATCGCCCTGGTCTCCGACGCCGGCACGCCGCTGATTAACGACCCCGGCTATCACCTGGTGCGCACCTGCCGCGAGGCGGGCGTGCGCGTGGTGCCGCTGCCCGGCCCCTGCGCGGCCATTGCCGCCCTCAGCGCCGCCGGGCTGCCGTCGGACCGCTTCTGCTATGAGGGCTTCCTGCCCGCCAAATCAAAAGGCCGCCGCGATACCCTGCGGGCGCTGGAAAACGAGCCGCGCACGCTGATTTTCTACGAATCCACCCACCGGCTGATCGACAGCCTGGAAGATGTTGCCGCCGTGCTCGGCGAGTCCCGCTACGTGGTACTGGCCCGCGAGCTGACCAAAACCTGGGAAACCATCACCGGCGCGCCGGTGGGCGAACTGCTGGCGTGGGTCAAAGAAGACGAAAACCGCCGCAAGGGCGAAATGGTGCTGATCGTTGAAGGCCACAAGGCGCAGGAAGACGCTCTGCCGGCCGAGGCCCTGCGTACCCTGGCGTTGCTGCAGGCGGAGCTACCGCTGAAGAAGGCGGCGGCGCTGGCGGCGGAGATCCACGGCGTGAAGAAAAATGCGCTCTATAAATATGCGCTGGAGCAGCAGGAGGGGTGATCGCGTGAGCCGCTACCAGCCGCCGTTTTCGATTACCCCCGCGATGCTCAACAGCATCGTCGAAGCCGGAGAGCTGCTGGGCCACTGGGCGGCCCGGGCCGGGCGCGCGTCGCCGCTGCTGCGCAAAAAGAACCGCATTCGGACGATTCAGGCTTCGCTCGCCATTGAGCATAACTCCCTGAGCACCGAACAGGTAACGGCAATCCTGGAAGGGCGGCGAGTGCTGGCGCCGGTAAAAGATATCCAGGAGGTACGCAACGCCATCCTGGCCTATGATCGGATGTCCGCCTGGCAGGCGTGGCGGCTCGGCGATCTGCTGGCGGCGCATCGCCTGCTGATGGCGGGGCTGGTGGAGATGCCGGGCCAGCTGCGTCAGGGCGACGTCGGCGTTTATCGCGAGAGGACGCTGATTCACATGGCGCCGCCGGCGTCCCAGGTTCCGCGCCTGATGGCCGACCTGCTCGGCTGGCTGAAGGAGACGGATATCCATCCGCTGATTGCGGGCTCGGTCTTTCACTACGAGTTTGAATTTATCCATCCGTTTACCGACGGTAACGGCAGGATGGGGCGCCTGTGGCAGACGCTAATCCTCAGCCGCTGGCGCAGCGAGCTGGCCTGGCTGCCCGTTGAAACCCTGATCCACCACCAGCAGGCGCGCTACTATCAGATCCTCGGCGAGTGCGACCGGGGAAGCGACTGCACGCGCTTCGTTGAGTTTATGCTGGGAAATCTCACCGACGCGCTAAAAGCAGGACTGGTGTCGGAAGAAATGTCGGAAGAAATGTCGGAAGAAATGTCGGAAGAAATGTCGGCGCCGCTGTCGGACGTCGAGCGGGCGCTGCTGCGGATCCTGCGCCAGGAGCCTCAGCTGACGGCGGCCCGGCTGGCGCCGCAGCTTGGCGTTTCTCAACGCACCGTCGAACGCTATCTCAGCGCGCTGGTGCGCAAAGGCTACCTGCGGCGCAGCGGCTCCACCAAGCGCGGCCAGTGGATCCTGTGCCGCGCCGATTAGCGCCGCGGCCTGTTACCACATTAGATCGTCCGGGATCTTAAAGTCGGCGTACGGATCGTCCTCATCCTGCACCTCTTCGCTGAGCGCGCTGTGCAGCACAATGCTGTCGGCATCGCGCTGGGTGATTTTTTCGGCGACCACTGCGGGGATAATGGCATAGTCGCTCTTGCCGTCGGCGGTCAGCAGCCGGGCGATAGCGAGGCGGCCGTTAATCAGCTGGGTCTGAGTCTGCTTATCGACGGCGATTTTTTTAATGACGCTGCCGTCGGTGAAGTTGAAATCAATCGCGCCTCGGTTGATGACGATGCGGTTCATCTCAATCAGCTGCTTAACCTGGGCCTTGTACTCTTTGGCAAGCGCAGCCTGCTTCTGCTGCTCGCTCAACTGGCGGTCGCGCTCGGCCTGCGCCTTTTTGTTCTCTTCCACGGCTTCGCGGGCCTCGCGGGCCTGAACGCGGGACTTCTTCGCCGTTCTCTGCACTTTCGCCATCTTTTTGCTGCTGACCAGACCGGCCTTCAGCATCTGCTCTTGAAGGGTGAGTTTTGTCATCCTGGTGTCTGCGTTGGGGGGTTGTAGGGCAGAGTATACCGCTAATTGCGCGCGGCGAAAAACGGCCCGGACGGGGATCCGGGCCGATAGCTTAGCGGGCGGGGGTTGCCTCCCACACCAGCGTTTCAAACGGCTTGAGGGTAATGACCGTTGGCGCATCGTAGCTTTGCGGAACGGTATCGTTGCTGCCGTAGACCGGTTTGAGCGTAAAGGCCGTTGCTTCTCCCGACGGGATCTCAAACGCCCGGCTCAAATCCAGATAGAAGCGCTGCGGCTTATCCGACGGGTTGCGCAGGCCGAGGATCGCTTTTTCCTTGCGCCACGACGCCCAGCCGTACACCTCCAGCGCCGTCGGGTTGCCGCCGACCCAGTGGGTATCCACCAGCACGTCGGCGTTGGCCCGGGACCACTTCGCCGCCTCCGCAAGCGTGTTCCACTTGGCATCGTTAAGCATCGATGGCGTGATGTACAGCTCCTGCAGCTGGGTGCCGGTGGCGAAGAAGCTCCACGCCTGGTCGGCAAAATCGCCGTCGGTCTGCACCTTCTCCAGCCCGTAGTAGGCGTGCGCCGCGCTGACGATGCCGTGATACATCAGCGAATTCAGCGGGAACAGCGGTCCCTTGCGCACGATCGAACGCCAGGTTTCCGCATCGCGATAGGTCATCCACCGCTGCACCGGCGTCCCCGGCCCGTAGAGGTTGATATCGTCCCCCTGGCGCCAGATGGAGTCGGCATAGAACAGCCACGACGGGCTGGCGTTGGTGCCGGTGGTCAGGTTGATAAACAGATCCGGCCTCGCGCTGCGCATGTTGTGGATCAGCGCGATAGAGGCGTCAAAATCGGAGGCGAACTGGCTGCCCGCAATATGCGAATTGGCGTTGCCCATGCCGTCGAGCTTAAACGACGTAATGTGCTCGTTGTTGATAAGGCTGAGGATCTGCTGGTTGAAGTTTTTAAAGTAGTTCGGCCCGGAGAGGGCAAACTTGCCGTCGACGGTTTCATAACCGTACTCCTGCGCGTGGGATACGCGCTCATCGCGCGGTTTGTTATAGCCGCCCCACGGCGACAGCCACAGGCCGACGGAGCTGTCGACGCTGGCGGCCTTTTCCCGCACCGCTGCAAAGCCGTTGCTGAAGGCCGGGCCGAACAGCCAGCGTCCGCTTCTGTCGTCCCAGCCGTCATCAAGCAGAAACGCGTCGAGCCTGACGCCCCTGCCGGTGATGAACGATTTATCCCACTCGTCCATGCGGGTCATCACATCCTGCTCGCTGTAGGGAGTGAAAAAGCCGATATCCATCCAGCTGTTGTAGTGCAGATAGGGCTTATAGGGCCGCGGACGCACGGCGTTGATAAACAGGTTTACGCTGCGCCGCAGCTGGCTGACTTCAGGAAACGTGCCGAAGTAGACGGTATAGCTCACCGGGCTGCCCGGCTGCACCGGCGTCTTCAGCTCGACGTTGAGGTTGGTGGTGGCCTCGTAGGCGTAGGTGTTGACGATAGGCTTATCCGGCATGATGAAAAAGCTGTCGGCTACGATCGGCGAACTGTTGATATCGCCGTCAACGTAGGGCGCCTGGGACTGGCCGGCGGTGGGAAAGAGGGTGATTTTCGCCACTTCGCGCGGCTTACCGACCGCCGCAACCGTATAGCCGATGCTGGCGTATTTGCCCTTCAGCACGTTCAGCGTCAGGGTGACGCTGTAGTCCGGGTGAGCGTACCCGACCAGCAGCGTATTGCCCTGCTTTTCCACCTGGGTGATTTTGAAGTCCGCCGCGTGGATGACTTTTTCATCCGGCAGCGTCAGAAAAAACGGCTCTTTTGGCGACAGCAAATGGCCGCTGCCGGCGTCCTTAATCGCCAGCTTTTTGCTGGCATCGTCAAAGGTAAAGGCAATGCCCTCATTGCTCAGCTGGTACTGCGCGGCGTGGCCGGCGGCGGAGATAAGCGCCGCCAGCAGGGCTGCGGCTCCCTGAAGTTTGTTCATCGCTGATATCCTTATGGGTTAGGCTTCCTGCAATAGCTGCAGGCGCTCTGCGGAGCCGCAGACGCGAATTTTGCTGCGGACAACCGCTTTCATCGCTTCCATGCCGACGCGCATGTAGAAGCGCGGATCGTTGCCGTCGGGATTGTCGGCAAACCAGGCTTTCACGGCGTTTGAGAAAGCGATTTTCAGTTCGGTGGCGACGTTAACCTTGCACACCCCAAGGGCGATGGTGCGCCGCACGTACTCGTCCGGCACGTCGCTGGCGCCGTGCAGCACCAGCGGGACGCTGACCACTTCCCGGATCTCCCCGAGGCGCTGAAAGTCTATCTTCGGCTTTTTGGTATAGAGACCGTGGGCGGTGCCGATGGCTACCGCCAGGCTATCGACGCCGGTCTGCTCCACGAAGCGCCTGGCCTCCTGCGGATCGGTCAGGAAGGCGCTCTCTTCGTCAACGTCCATATCATCTTCGACGCCGCCGAGGCGCCCCAGCTCGGCCTCGATGCTGCAGTCGTTGAGGTGGCAGAAATCGACTACCGACTTCACCAGCTTCACGTTCTCCGCAAACGGAAAGTGGCTGCCGTCGATCATCGCGCTGCGCACGCCGGCGTTGACCTTGCGGCGGATATCGGCCAGCGTTTCGTGGTGATCGAGGTGGATCGCCAGCGGGATTTTAAAGCTGCGGGAGTAGGCGCTGCACAGGGCGTAGATCTCTTCAAACGCGATGTGCTTAAAGGTGCCCGGCGTGCCGGCGAGGATCACCGGCGATTGCATTTCGCTGCACACCTCAACGATTGCCTGAATCGTCTCGGCGTTGTGGATATTGAACGCCGGCACGGCGTAGCCCTTAGCCTGAGCGTCCTGCAGCAGATATTTGGTTGAAATAATGCTCATCGTTGACTCCTTTAGCCTACCCAGGGATGGATGGCTACGCCTTTCACCACCCGGTTGACCGTCCCGTTCGCGGAGGGCGTATCCGGCGTATTGCCGACGTGCAGGGATTCGCTGAGGGCGAAAGCCTGGGCGTACATCAGAAAGCAGAACGCCAGCTCGACGTCGGTAAACTCGCGCGCGGCGGGCAGCAGAATATGCGGCCCGGCGGTAACGGCGGCGTCCTGACCGGCGGCGATGGCGACAACCCGCAGCGCTTCACCGTCGCGGCGCAGCTCGCTGAGCAGATCGAGATCGTACTGGCGGGTGTAGGGATGGCTGGAGACAAAGACCACCACCAGCGTCTCGCCGTTCACCAGCGACTTCGGCCCGTGGCGAAAGCCCGTCGGCGAGTCGTAAAAGGCGGCGACTTTCCCGGCGGTCAGCTCCAGCACCTTGAGGGCGGATTCGCGCGCGGCGCCCTGCAGGCCGCCGCTGCCGAGGTAGACCACTCGCGTCCACGGCTCGCGGCCGAAGACGTTGCCGCTGAAGTCGTCGAGACCGTTGAGAATGGTCTGGCAGCGCCCGGCGACGTCGCGAAAGCGGCGGCTGTTGACCGCATCCGGGGCGAAGACGGCGAGACAGCTTGCCATCATGGTGGTGATGCTGCTGGTCATCGCAAAGCCCCGGTCGTGGGTTTCCGCAGGCATCAGCAGCGCGAAGGCGTTATCGGCCTCCCGCGCGTTCTGGTACAGCGAGCCCGCCTCGTTACAGGTGATGGCCAGGTGGTAGCACTCGCTGACGAACTGGTTAGCCAGGTTGACGGCGGCGACGCTCTCCGGGCTATTGCCGGAACGGGCGAATGAGACCAGCAGCAGCGGGCTGTCGGTTTTCAGATAATCCATCGGGTTACTCACCAGATCGGTGGTGGCGATGGCGCTAAAGGTTTTCCCGGTGTGGCGCGAAAGCCAGGGGGCGATAATATCGCCAATAAAAGCGGAAGTGCCCGCGCCCGTCAGGACGATGCGCAGATCTTTTTTAATGAGCAGCGGAGCCAGAAAAGCGTCGATCTGCTGGCGAATGCTGTCGATATGAGTCAGGGAGCGGAGCCAGCTGGCGGGCTGCTGACGGATCTCTTCTTCCGTCCAGGTCCCGGTGCCGGAGAGCGTTTGCGTTTGCGGCATTACATCGTCCTTCTGTTGCGTGGAATCAACGGCAGGCATCATTGGTAAAAGATAAATGCTGTCTTTCGTTTTGTTTCTCACGGTCAAGTTATGCGTTAAATAAAAATAAAATGAAGATGAAAATGATCAATTTTTAGTGAAACGAAAATATTGTCCATAGCGGAGTTACGAATCCTTTCTATGGAAAGGAAAAGAAAGTAAAGCTACAGGGTTTGTGCCAGGCCCTGGGCCCGGAGCTTCTCCGGGCCCAGGCTATCGGGCGCTGCTCAAATGCCTTCCTCTGCCGTTTGCGCTTCCCGGCGGCGGTCCAGTTCGTCCACCAGGCTGGTCAGGCCGCGGTGGCCGCACTCCAGGGCCATCCTGCGAAACGCCTCGCTGCTGAGATCGTCCCGCTCCAGCACCATTTCCAGCATCAGCTGCAGATTGGTTCCGGCGATCACCTCCCGGCCCGGCTTCTGCATCGCCAGAGTGGAGGCCACGCGGAACGGCGTTCCGCCAAGCAGATCCGTCAGAAACACCACGTCCTCCAGCGGATCGAGGCGGGACAGCGCCTCCTCCATCTGTTGGGTGAGCAGGGCCGTCGTCGAGGCCTCCGGAAAATCGATCGCTACGAACTGCGGCTGCTCACCGAGGATCTGTTTCATGGCGGTTTCCATTCCGCTGGCGAAAGCGCCGTGACCCGTCAAAATAATACCCAGCATCTGAGACCTCTTTTCGCTTACAGGAAATGGCAGAATTTGCCGACGACGCCCAGCACCACGGTGATACCGATCAGGCGCAGAGGGCTCCAGCCTCGGCGCACCAGCCAGAACATGGCCAGGGTATAGACCAGCGGCAGGAAGGCGGGCATCAGCTTATCGATGACGTCGCTCTGCAGCTTGACCACCGCATCGCCGGCGTTAATTTCAAGCGTGGTGCTGAGCCGCACGTAGGTTGCCACCAGGGCGCCAATCACCGTCATGCCGACAATAGAGGCCGCGTGGCCGACCTTCTTGGTGTTAGCCTTAATCAGCGGAATGGCCGCCACGCCCATCCGGTACGCGTAGTGGGCAAGGCCGAAGCGCAGGCCGAGGTGCACGACGTTAAACATCAGCAGGAACACCACCGCGCCGAGGATCGAGCCCTGCAGCGCCAGGCTGGCGCCGATGCCGCCGCAAATCGGCAGCAGGGTCAGCCAGAACATGGCATCGCCGATGCCGCCCAGCGGCGCGCCGACGGCGATTTTGGTGCTCTGAATGCTGTTCACATCCTGTTTGGAGCGCTCCATCGCCAGGATGATGCCGATAACAAACGTCACCAGGAACGGGTGGGTATTGAAGAAGCCCATGTGTCCCTTCATGGCGCGGGCGAGGTCGCGCTTGTTGGTGTGGATCTTCTTCAGGGCCGGCAGCAGGCCGTAGAGCCAGCCGGAAGCCTGCATACGTTCATAGTTAAAGGACGCCTGCAGCAGCATTGAGCGCCACGCCACGCGGTTGATATCGCTGCGGGTCAGTCCGGCGCCGATTGTCTGGTCTTCATAGACGTTGTCATTGTGGCCGCTGAGCAGCGTTTCTTCGCCATTATCAACGGCAGGCAGCGCGCTGTGATTAGATTCCATCTTCGAACTCCTCTTTCGGGGCTGCTGGGGTTTCCGCAGGCTTGCGCATCAGGTCAATCATCGCCATCGCCAGCGCGGCGGCGGCGATAGCCAGTACCGGCAGCTTCAGCCAGGCCGCCGCGACGAAGCCGAGAATGAAATAGGGGATGTAGACATTCTTCATCATGATTTTCAGCAGCACCGCGAAGCCGATGGCCGGCATGATGCCGCCCGCCACGCCGAGGCCGTCAATCAGCCGCGCGGGCAGGACGTCAATCACCGTTTTGGCGTGATCGGCGCCGAAGTAAATCGGCAGAAAGGCGCAGAGAAAATAGAATATTCCGAGCGCGAGCATGGCCAGGTAGTTCACCCGCTCAATGCCTGCGGTATCGGCGTTGGCCGCCATCCGGTCGCAGCGCGACATCACTCCCGACATCACCGAGAACAGGAAGGTGATCCCCATCTGCACGGCAACGGCGAAGGGGACGGCCACGCCGACCGCCACCTCCGGCTTGACGCCGGTGTTGATGGCGAAGGCGGTGCCGACGATGGTGCCGATAATCACGTTCGGCGGCTGGGCGCCCGCCAGCGGCGCCAGGCCCATCCACACCAGCTCCAGAGTGCCGCCGGTAAGAATGCCGGTGTTCAGGTCGCCCAGGATCAGGCCCACCAGCGGGCCGAGCACCACCGGGCGGTGCATGTGCGTCAGGCCGTCGAACATATCCAGCCCGGCGATAAAGGCGAGCAGCCCCAGGGCCGCGGCCTGCAGTAAGCTGATTTCCATTGCTGACTCCTCAGAGAAGTGTAAACAGGTCCTGGGCAGGCTCGGTGGGCACGCCCTGCACGAAGCACGCCACGCCCGCCGCCTTCAGGCCGTTAAAGGCGCTGATATCGTCCTGATCCACCGATACCGTTTTGGCAATCTGCCGCTTGCCGCTGGCGAAGTGCATATTGCCGACGTTAAGGCGGGTAATCGGCACGCCGCCCTCCACCAGGCGCAGGAAGTCCGCCGGGGTCCTGCACACCAGCAGAATTTTCTGCCGGTCGGCGGCGCGGTGAATGTTGTCGATGGTTTTCTGCAGCGACCAGAAGCGCGCGGCGATCCCTTCCGCCAGCACCATCTCCATCAGATTCTGCTGCACCGGATCTTCGGCAACCTCATCATTGGCGACCAGCACCAGGTTGGCGCCGGCGAAGCCGACCCACTGCACGCCAACCTGGCCGTGGACCAGGCGTTCATCAATGCGGCTCAGTACGATATTTGGCATTATTATTTTCCTCGCGTTTATTCGCCGGCACAGGCGGCGTGGTACTGGCGGATAACATCCTGAATATGGTCAATAATCAGCGCCTGCGGCGCGGCGGCGAGCCTGCCTTCGCGCACGGCGGTGTACTGCAGGGGCAGATACTGGCTGATAAGCGGCAGCGGTACCGGGGTATCGCCGAGATTGCGCACCAGATGGGCGAAGGCTTCATCAATGTGTGCATCCGGCCAGTAGTAGCGTATGCGGTCCGAATAGCTGTAGCTGCGGGCCAGGCGGCGGGTATTGCTGTCGCCGTGATAGTGGCTCTGCCAGTACTCGGGTCTGTCCAGCATCACGTCCTCCAGCACCTGGCGCAGGCTGGAGCAGGACTTCGCCGGGATCAGCTCCTCTTCGATGCCCGCCAGCGAGAACAGCGCCTCGCGCAGGGCGAAAGTCAGCGCCGGTCCCACTTTGAGGATCGCGAAGTGATCGACCACCAGCTGACGCAGCGACTGCGGGGTCTGATAGTCGGTAGAGTGGGCCTCGAACACCAGCGTCTCGTAGCTTTCGACCATCCTGCTGAGGGCCACCGCTTTCTCCGGGCGGTAGTCGATCACGCTGTTGTGGTCGAACTCGACGCCGGGCTGTACCACCAGGCCAATGATGCGCGGCCATAGCGCCGACAGGCCCTCGGCCTCAAAGGCATGGCGGTGGGCCCTGAGGGTGGCCGTTGCGGCCTCCGGCGTGGTGACCGCCAGCTCGCTGAGGGGTTCGTGGGCGCCGCCGGGCACCGGCACCTCGGTGCCGATGATGTAGACCAGATCGGCTTCACCGAACTGTTCAATGCAGGTCTCTTCAGCGATCTTTGCCAGCCGCGCGGCGCGGGCGGCGACGATCTCATCGGTGAGCGGCAGCGGATCGTCGGCGCAGGACATGCTGCAGTCGAGATGGATCTTTTTGAAGCCGGCGGCCACGTAGCTGCGGATAAGCTCTTGCGCTTTCTCCATTGCCGCCGCCGACGGTTCACCCTGCCAGCGGTTCGGTCCGAGATGATCGCCGCCGAGGATCAGCTGTTCGCGCGGAAATCCGAGCCGGTCCGCCATCTGGCTGACGAAGCCAAAGAAGTCGGCGGGCGTCATGCCGGTGTAGCCGCCGAACTGATCGACCTGGTTGGACGTGGCCTCAATCAGCAGCGGGGCCTGCTGCTCTCCGGCGAACAGCATGGCGGCCTCCAGCACCAGCGGATGGGCGGAGCAGATGGCATAGATGCCGCCCGGTTTTCCCTGCTTGTGCTGAGCAACGATATCAATAAGATGTTTCACTTTCCTCTCCACAGTGGATTGTCTGGTAAATATCTTTCGTTTTATTTCATTTAATATCGCACCAGCCTGCATCAAAAATAAAACGAAAGATAATGGTTTTCCGATCTGATTCACAAAAGAAACATAATGAAAGTCTATGATCCGCGCAAAAGGGCCTTTTTTGCCACCGGAGGGGTCTTGCATTTCGCGATAAGAAAGGGGTTAATAGATAAATCGAAATGAAACGAAAGAAGCGGATAAAGGATCTTTTATGAGTAGTAGCGATACTGCTGCAGGTAAGCGCGTCTCCGGCACCAGCGAGAGGCGGGAGCTGATTATCCAGCGGCTGCGGCAGCACGGAAGCGTGCAGGTTAACGATCTCTCTGCGCAGTTTGGCGTCTCAACGGTCACCATCCGCAACGACCTGGCCTTTCTGGAGAAGCAGGGAATTGCGGTTCGCGCCTACGGCGGGGCGCTTATCTGCAGCGGCCCCACGCCGGGCGCAGAACCGTCTGTTGAGGACAAAAGCGCCCTCAATACGGCTCTCAAGCGCAAGATTGCGGCGGCGGCGGTGGCGATGATTAGCCCCGGCCAGCGCATTATCCTCGACTCCGGCACCACCACGTATGAAATCGCGCTGCTGCTGCGCGACCATCAGGATCTTATCGCCATGACCAACGGCATGAACGTCGGCAGCGCGCTGGTGGACGCAGAAGGCGTGGAGCTGCTGATGACCGGCGGCCACCTGCGCCGCCAGTCGCTGTCGTTCTACGGCGATCAGGCCGAGCAGTCGCTGCTCAACTACCACTTTGACACCCTGTTTCTCGGCGTCGACGCCATCGACACCGAGCGCGGGGTCAGCACCCACAACGAAGACGAAGCGCGGCTCAACCGCCGCATGTGCGAAGTGGCCGATCGCATCATCGTGGTGACCGATTCCAGCAAGTTCAACCACTCCAGCCTGCACAAAATTATTGATACCCAGCGTATCGACACCATTATTACCGATGAGGGCATCCCGGCGGAGAGCCTGCGGGAGCTGCAGCGCGCCGGCACTGAGGTGGTGCTGGTGAAGGCGTGATGCTGCCGCCCGGATAACGAAGGGTGACATCGCGCGTCAAACCCTCTATACTTCGCGCCGAAGCTGACCAGACAGTCGCCGCTGCGTCGTCGTCCTTTCGGGGAGACGGGCGCAGGGGAGGAAAGTCCGGGCTCCATAGGGCAGGGTGCCAGGTAACGCCTGGGGGGCGCAAGCCCACGACCAGTGCAACAGAGAGCAAACCGCCGATGGCCCGCGCAAGCGGGATCAGGTAAGGGTGAAAGGGTGCGGTAAGAGCGCACCGCGCGGCTGGCAACAGTTCGCGGCACGGTAAACTCCACCCGGAGCAAGGCCAAATAGGGGTTCATAAGGTACGGCCCGTACTGAACCCGGGTAGGCTGCTTGAGCCAGTGAGCGATTGCTGGCCTAGATGAATGACTGTCCACGACAGAACCCGGCTTACCGGTCAGCTTCACACTCTTCTGACATCCGCTGAGGTGCTTTTCGGGTTACGAAAGCACCTCAGCGGATGATCGCTTCTGGTCTTCTGTTTATTCCTGTTCTCAGAGTTAACTGTAAATGTTTGCGGAATATCTCTAAAAAATAAGAGAGTTATTTATTTTTAAGTCATTCTCATCAGCCGCCGGAATTATCCTTGGCGGCGATGGTTATTATGCTGAATAAGTATGAAAACAGGCAGATCCGCTGATTGCTATCACCGTCCCGTGGAGTATATGCTCAAAATAATCACCTGCTTTGCAAGTCAAACAGGCGCAAGGAGTTATATCGTTTACAGGGAGAATCATGCATGGACTGCCCATATAAACCCGGCGCGGCAGATGCCGACGACCATCGTCAGCCTCTGCCTGAACATTTGCCGCGGATAACCCAAAGCCGCGACCCGGTCAGCGTCGACTGCTGTCCGTACTGCCGGGGCGAGCTGATGTTTATTCGTAATGAGATAAGAGAGAGGCTGGTGTTTACGGCAGGCCGCTTTGCCGTTGAACAGTATGTTCAGCCGCTCTACCGCTGTCAGAAGTGCCTGCGGCTGGTGGAGGGAAAAATCTCTGCCAATACGGACCATTAGCGATGAGATGCGCCTGCCGCCTCGTCCGGGCAGGCGCCGTTGGTTAGCTACTGTGCTGGCTCTCCTGCTGAAGAATTTTATACAGTTCATCTTTGATCTGCAGTTTCTCTTTCTTCAGAGTAACCAGCTGCTGACCATACCCCTGCCCTTCGCCGTTTTCGATTCGGGAAATTTGATGGTCAAGATCGTTATGTTTCTCAAACAGCGCCTGGAAACGCGGGTGGGTTGTTTTTAATTGCGAAATTAACGCTCGATATTCCGGAAACATATCTCTTCCTTGTTAATTGTGGTGAGGGTAATCCATATCCTGATAATAATTCCACGCGGTGCAACAATAATGAGAACGGTGTCGCATTTAGCGCCTATTTGGAATTAACGCGCGGTTGTGCAAAGAAAGACGTTTTAAATGCTGAGAGCAATAGCGTGAGCAAAAGAAGCGTTTAATTAAACGCCCTTTTACCCGATTTTATCGTCGCGGATAGCGTGGGCTACTGCTTCAGCGCATCCTCGGCGTTGCGCACTTCCGCATCGCTGACGATGGCCTCCAGTTCAGTAAGCATCTCTTCATAGCCAAACGCCAGCGGCGCCGGGGCGGGGGTTGCTTCCGGGATCGCTGGCTCTGGAACGTTTTTCGGCAGGCGTCGGCTCTTTTTACTCATCGTGACCTTCTGATGTTCATCCTTTTACACCGGTAAATCTATCAGCAAAGCGCGCAGCGGCGTATCGGCAACTAACGTAATGTTAGGCTCGTCACGAATAAATGCGCCGTCGCCGCAGGTGAGCGCCTTTTTCTCTTCCTGCGGCGTCAGCGCGTGGAAGGTGCCGTGTATTGACTGCAGATAGGCGCGGGCGCCGTGGATCTCAAAGCTAACCTGTTCGCCTTTTGCCAGCTCAATCTGATGAACCCAGGCCTGCTGGCGCAGCTGCAGGCTATGCTCGCTGCCGTCCGGAGAGGCCAGCAGCTGATGTGGGCTGCTCTCCAGGGTCAGCTTCTGCACCGACGCATTCTCGCGCTCCGGGCAGGCATCAAGCCACAGCTGCATGCGGGTCAGGGGCTTATCTTTGCTGAGGTTGTGCTCGCTGTAGCTGACGCCGGGCTGGGTGGCCAGCAGCAGCGCCTCGCCGGCTTTCGCCTGCACGTGGTTGCCTTCGCTGTCGCGATACTCGGCTTCACCTTCCAGGATCAGATTAAGGATGTCCACCTTCGGATAGGTTCGCGGCTGGAACGAAGCGCCCGGCGCCAGCACTTCCTGATTGAGCACCCGCAGGGAGGCATAGCCCAGCAGTTTTGGGTCGAAGTAATGTCCAAATGAGAAGGTGTATCGAGCCTGCAGCCAGCCGAAGTCTGCTTGTCCACACTGTTTGGCCGTTCGGGTAGTAATCATATTTTGACCTCTCTTTACACTAAAACAATGGTAAAGGTATGGACGGTGCATTGTTAGCCAGATATTCTGCCCGGTATATTCAAATTTCCTGAATGAGAACAGCATGGCAAAAGAGAGAGCATTGACGCTGGAAGCGCTGCGGGTGATGGACGCTATCGATCGCCGGGGGAGCTTTGCCGCCGCCGCAGATGAGCTGGGACGCGTGCCTTCGGCACTGAGCTATACCATGCAGAAGCTGGAAGAGGAGCTGGATGTGGTGCTGTTCGATCGCTCAGGCCATCGGACCAAGTTCACCAACGTGGGCCGTATGCTGCTCGAACGCGGGCGCGTACTGCTGGAGGCGGCGGATAAGCTGACCACCGACGCCGAGGCCCTGGCCCGCGGCTGGGAGACGCACCTGACGCTGGTGACAGAAGCACTGGTGCCAACGGCGGCCTTTTTTCCGCTAATTGAGAAGCTGGCCGTGAAGGCGAACACCCAGCTGTCGCTGATAACCGAGGTGCTGGCCGGTGCCTGGGAGCGCCTGGAGCAGGGGCGGGCGGATATCGTTATCGGCCCGGACATGCACTTTCGATCCTCGTCGGAAATCAACTCCCGCAAGCTTTATTCGGTGATGAACGTCTACGTTGCCGCCCCGGATCATCCTATCCACCAGGAGCCGGAGCCGCTCGCCGAAGTGACCCGGGTGAAGTATCGCGGCATCGCCGTGGCGGATACCGCCCGCGAGCGCCCGGTGCTGACCGTGCAGCTGCTCGATAAGCAGCCGCGCCTGACGGTCAGCACGATCGAGGATAAGCGTGCGGCGCTGCTGGCGGGGCTTGGCGTGGCGACGATGCCCTACGACCTGGTCGAGCAGGATATTGCCGAAGGCAGACTGCGGGTGATAAGCCCGGAATCCACAAGCCAGGTGGACATCATCATGGCCTGGCGGCGCGACAGCATGGGCGAGGCAAAGTCCTGGTGCCTGCGCGAAATTCCTAAGCTGTTTGCCGGACGATAGGGCCGACAGCAAATGAAAAAGGCGATCCGCGGATCGCCTTTTTTTATGCTGCCAGCGCTTAGCCGAAGCGCAGATCGCGCCCGTGCGGTTCATCCAGATCCTGCCACGGACCGATGGAGATAACCCCGGTCGGGTTGATGTTCCTGTGGCTGCGGAAGTAGTGGTTGCGGATATGCGCAAAATCGACCGTCTCTGCAATGCCCGGCGTCTGATAGAGGTCGCGCAGGAAGCCGTGCAGGTTCAGATAGTCGCTGATGCGGTGCCTGTCGCACTTAAAGTGGGTGACGTACACCGGATCGAAGCGGATAAGCGTCGTCCACAGGCGGATATCGGCTTCGGTAAGCTGGTTGCCCGTCAGGTAGCGGTGCTGGCCGAGGATCTGCTCAACGCGCTCAAGGGCGTCGAACACGCCCGCGACGGCTTCGTCGTAGGCCTCCTGCGAAGTCGCGAAACCGGCTTTATAGACGCCGTTGTTGATGCTGTCGTAGATCCAGCCGTTAAGCTCGTCTATCTGCTCGCGCAGCGCGGGCGGATAGTAGTCTCCCGCCCTGGCGCCGAGGGCGTCAAAGGCCGTATTGAACATGCGGATGATTTCTGAGGACTCGTTGCTGACGATCGTCTGCTGCTTTTTATCCCACAGAACGGGCACCGTCACGCGGCCGCTGTAGTGCGGATCGGCGTGCAGATAGAGCTGATAGAGAAATTCGTGCTGGTAGAGGCTGTCGCCGGTGGCGGCCGGAAAGGTATCTTCAAACGTCCAGCCGTTCTCCAGCATCAGCGGGCTGACCACGGAAACGCCGATAAACGGCTCAAGCCCTTTCAGGCTGCGGACAATCAGCGTGCGGTGGGCCCAGGGACAGGCGAGAGAAACATAAAGGTGGTAGCGGTCCTTCTCCGCGGCGAAACCGCCTTCGCCGGACGGACCCGCCGCGCCGTCAGCGGTCAGCCAGTTGCGAAAGGCCGAGGTGGAGCGCTTAAAGCGGCCCCCGGTTGATTTGGTGTCATACCAGACATCGTGCCAGACGCCGTCGATCAGTTGTCCCATACTTCTCTTCCTCTCTGGATGGCAAAAACGAGGACCTGACCTCGCTTTCTGGATTTCACTCAGTATATACCCTTCCTGCTTCGGGCAGCGGACGCGATAGCGTTCTGCTGCCCGAATTATTGAGGTATAGCTAACTTACCATTTTTTATTCAATACGCGGTCGATGCTGAACGCGCCGGGGCCGGTGATGGCCAGCAGCAGGTAGCCCCCCACGATGGTCAGGTTTTTCATGAACATCAGCGAGTTGACGCCATCCGCAAAATTGCTGTGGAACAAGAAGGCGGTCAGCAGCGTAAAGCCGGCGGTAAACAGCGCCGTGGTGCGGGTCAGGAAGCCAAACAGAATGGCCAGGCCGCCGCCGAATTCAAGCAGGATGGTCAGCGGCAGCAGCGCGCCGGGAACGCCCATCGCCTCCATATACTGCTGAGTGCCGGCATAGCCGGTAATTTTGCCCCAGCCGGCGGTAATAAACAGGATTGGCATCAGAATACGCGCAGCCAGAATACCAACATCATCTAATTTTTTCATTTTCTCTCCAGATTGAGACAGTTTACTTCTGTTCGTTAAGTCCGCAATTCTTATGCAGAATTACGTGCTTGCTGTGTATGGCGAGGAGTGTAATGGTATGAGCAGGCAATTGTTATCGAGGAAAACTGTCCGCTTAAGTCAAAAAAATTGATTCTGTCAGAAGGGGGATCGCAGACAATAAAAAAGCGCCCGGAGGCGCTTTATCGCAGTGCGTCTGTTCAGCCGCGCAGCCGCTGCTTTTGCAGCGTCTTCTTGGCCAGTCGCCAGGCGCTCCAGATGCCAAAGCTGCGTTTAGCCCAGCGAACGGCAAAGCGCGGATGGCGCACGGACCAGATGGCCATGATGCTGCTGCCGACCAGCGCCCAGGAGCGCAGGTTCAGCAGCGCGTTCCAGCCGCGGTCGTAGCTGCTGGTGACGCGGTGCCAGTCTTTGCTGCAGCCGGCCAGATCGAGACGCTGCTGCTGGATCTGGCTGAGCAGCGCCGCTTTGCGCTGCTCAAGCTCGTGCCGGCTACTCACGGTCTTTCTCCAGCAGCGCCAGGTCGTTTGCCAGCTCTTTGCGTGTGTGGCGCAGCAGAGAAGCGCGCCGCGCTCTCACCATCGTCCAGACTCCGCCAATCAGCGCCAGCAGGAACAGCACCACAGTAGTGGCAATCATCGCATTCAGCCGGTACTGAGGATCGATAGCCCAGATAAGCAGGACCATCAGGCTCATCAGCCCAAATGCGGCGAACAGCAGCGTCAGGCCCAGCATCAGCAGCATCTGAAAGAGATTGGCTTTCTCCTCTTCCAGTTCGACGACGGCCAGCCGGAGGCGGGTCTCCACCATTTCGACGAGGATGGTCACCATCCGCTGCCCGATACTGAAGACGCCTTTACCCGGGCCCTGGGGTTGATGAGTATTGGCCATAATTAACGACGCGACAGCAGAACGCCGAGCACCAGACCCACAGCGGCGCCGATACCCACGCCCTGCCACGGATTGTCGCGAACGTATTCGTCGGCGCGGGCCGCAGCTTCGCGGGTCTGTTTAGCGATAGCGTCGCCGGTTTCACCCAGGCGATAGCGGCTCTCTTTCAGCGCGCGTTCAGCCTTGCTGCGCAGCTTGCCGAGCTCTTCTTTTGATTTATCGGTGGAGGTGTTCAGCACCTCTTCCAGCGTATCTGCCAGGGATTTCAGTTCTGCGCGCAGGTGTTCAGAATTATCTTTAGACATGATTTTCTCCAGTGTTAAACAAGTAAACTTCCTTTAACTCAGTAAGTGCGGGATTCGAGCTTTTTCAGCTCATCCCGGGCTTCGCTGAGCTTGTGTTCACGCTTGCTGATTTTATCCGCATCGCCTTTTTCCTTTGCTTCCGCCAGATCCCGGCGGCGCTCGGCAATCTCTTCCTTTTGCTCAGCAATTTTCTGCTGATGTTCAGCGCGCAACTTGCTGTCGCTGCAGTTCGCTTTCACTTCGCGCAGCGCCTTATTCAGACCATCAATGCGTCTCTGATTCTGATGCTTTTCGGCGTAGCTGATTTCACGCTGAATATCCTGCTGCTTTTGCAGGCAGGGTGCAGAAGCCAGGGCCTGTGCGCTTAATGCTGCGAGACCAAATGCCAGAGCGATGCGGTATTTCATATCAGGAACCTTCCATTGTGTAGCGGTAGCGCGTAGCGCTATCCGATCCAGTCGATACTGTAATGACGGTGACTCCCGCTCATACAAGCATAGTAACTAAACGTGAAATCACCAAAATTAGTGAAAAAATTCAGAATGTTTGAAGTGCTCAGCCGAGACGGTGGGTGGAGTTTCGTAACCGGGAGAGCCACCCCAGCGTCAGCGAATCATCATCCTGCAGCGCAATGATATAGCCCTGCGGTAAGGAGCGGTCAAGCACGGCCTTAGCGGCCGCGCTCTGATCGCTGGATTCAAACTTTATCACCAGCCCATCATTCAGCGGCGTAATGCTTTTAAAATGAATGCCGTTTGCGTCGAGGTGATGCCAGACTGAAAACCCGTCCGGCAGGCTGACGTTGCTGCTGGCCGGGCGAATAGCAAGCGTGGATTCGCTCTGTTTTAAGGCAGTGCCAAACCATAACGCGACGCCCAGCAAGAGTAGCGCGCTAAGGCTAAAGGTAAAACGACGAAACGTGCGGTTGAAAAGGCGCATGGTCAGCCCCGGCTTCCGTGCTTTTTCTTCCACAACACCACCAAAGAGCCAATCAGGCCAAAGACCAGCAGCACGACCGGCAGCAGCATCAGGCAGGACATCAGCGCATCTTCATACTTGAGAAAGACCGGCGTTTTGCCCAGCAGATAGCCCAGCGTGGTTAAAATCAGCACCCACAGCAGGCCGCTCATCCAATTGAAAAACTGAAAGCGGGTGCTGCTGAGGCCGGAAAGGCCGGCGATAGTCGGCAGCAGAGTGCGGACAAAGGCGATGAAGCGGCCCAGCAGCAGCGCCGAGAGGCCGTGCTTGTGAAACAAGTGATGCGCCCGCTGGTGATAGTGGGCGGGCAGATGCGATAGCCAGTTTTGTACGATGCGGGTATTACCCAGCCAGCGCCCCTGAATATAGCTCAGCCAGCAGCCGAGGCTTGCGGCAATGGTCAGCAGCGCGATGGTTTGCGGAAATCCCATCGCGCCTTTGGCAATCAGTACGCCAACCAGCACCAGCAGGCTATCGCCAGGCAGGAAAGCGGCAGGCAAAAGTCCGTTCTCCAGGAACAGAATCATAAATAATACAACGTAAAGCATGCCAATCATCGAGGGATTCGCCAGGGTTTCAAAGTCCTGATTCCATAAGGCATGAAGTAATTGGGTCAACAGTTCCATTTATGATTCCTGGTACATCGATTAACGTCACGGCGGAGCGCGCTAAGAGACCTGACGACGGCGATTTTGTTCATTATGAAGGCCGCAGGGGTTTATTTCTTAACTTTCCATGTTCAGAAAAATCAGCTGACGCTGATTAAGGCACAACAAAATGCATCTAAGTGTAACAAAGGCTCGGCCGTGGGGTTACAAAATTTGCAGGGTGTTGCCGGTTGATTTTGCTGATTGCAGGCAGGTGAGGCGAGGTTTTTTACACAGGCTGACACTATATAGGGTTAACTTACCCTCAGCGGCGCGCCGAGGGCGACAGGAGACTATTTCGCTGCGTTAGCGGCAGTGTCGAGGTGAACAACGGGATTTTCAGCAAACAGATAGCGGTCGGCGTTGAATTCAAAATCGTCGCTGGTTTCGTTAAACAGCATCTGCTTGGTATTTTCCATATGCTGCCACATCGCAAGCTTGGCGGCATGCGGGTCTTTACGGATCAGCGCCCGCAGGATCTGGTCGTGATCGTCACACCAGCTGTCAACGGTGCGCAGGTCAATGTGCTCGTGGAGCTTTTTCCAGTACGGGTTGTGCGCGCGCTGGGTCCACATTTTCTCAACGATGGCGGCCAGAGCCGTATTGTGGGTCGCCAGCGCCACCTGCACGTGAAACTGCAGGTCCCACTCAGAGTCGCGAAAGCACTTCTCCTTGCGGGCGTGCTCCTGGATCTCCATCAGCTTCATGATGTCCTGCTTGGTCACCTGAGTTGCGGCGAACTCGGCGATATTGCTCTCGATCAGCTGGCGGGCCTGCAGCAGCTCGAACGGGCCGTAGTTGGCAAATTCCAGTGATTCATTGTGGGTGTGCGAGTGCTTTGCGGTATTTGAAACGACGTGGATCCCGGAACCTTTGCGTACCTCTACGTAGCCCTCAACCTCCAGCATGATGATCGCTTCGCGCACCACCGTGCGGCTGACGTTCTTTTCATCGGCAATAAAGCGCTCGGCGGGCAGTTTGTCCCCCACAAGATAGACGCTGTTCTCGATGCGATCTTTTAGCTCAGCGGCAAGCTGTTGATATAAACGGCGTGATTCCGTGATTTCCATACGCGCTCCAGTCTGTACTGCTGTATTGATTTGTTATACCACTTATCCGCTACCGTCACCAGCAGAGGGCAGCAAAAAGCCGCCCTCGGGCGGCTGTTTTGCGAGATGTATGACAATTTAGTGCTGCGTTGCCGGGCCACCCACCGCCGCGGCGGTTTCGCTGGCCGGCTTGTTCTGCAGTACCGTCCAGATAACCAGCGCCCCGAGCAGGTCGAACACCGCCAGTACGGCGAACAGCGGGCTGAAGCCGAGGGTATCGGCCAGCGCGCCGACCACCAGAGCAAACAGGGTGCTGGCAGTCCAGGCGGCCATCCCGGTCAGACCGTTGGCGGTTGCCACTTCGTTGCGGCCGAAGACGTCGGAAGAGAGCGTAATCAGAGCACCGGACAGCGCCTGGTGAGCAAAGCCGCCGACGCACAGCAGGGCAATGGCCACGTACGGGCTGGTGAACAGGCCGATCATGCCGGGGCCAATCATCAGTACGGCGCCCATGGTCACCACCAGCTTACGGGAGACAATCAGGTTAACGCCAAACCAGCGCTGGAACAGCGGCGGCAGGTAGCCGCCGATCACGCAGCCGAGGTCGGCAAACAGCATTGGCATCCAGGCAAACATCGCGATGTGCTTCAGGTCAAAGCCGTAAACCTTAAACATGAACAGCGGGATCCAGGCGTTGAAGGTACCCCACGCCGGCTCAGCCAGGAAACGCGGCAGCGCGATGCCCCAGAACTGGCGGTTGCGGATGATTTCCATTGCCGACATTTTTTTGCCGTTATTGGTCTGGTGCTGCGCTTCCTGACCGCTGATGATGTACTCGCGCTCTTCATCGGTTAAATGCTTCTGGTCGCGCGGATGCTTATAGAAAATCAGCCACGCCATCGCCCAGGCGAAGCTCAGGACGCCGGAGATAATGAACGCCATCTGCCAGCTGTGCGCCATGATAGCCCACACCACCAGCGGCGGCGCAATCATCGCCCCGATAGAGGAGCCGACGTTAAAGTAGCCCACGGCCACGGAGCGCTCTTTTGCCGGGAACCACTCGGAGCTGGCCTTCAGGCCCGCCGGGATCATCGCCGCTTCGGCAGCGCCGACCGCGCCGCGCGCTACCGCCAGACCGCCCCAGCTCCCCGCCAGCGCCGTGGCGCCGCAGAAGCAGGCCCACAGTACGGCAAACATGGCATAGCCAATCTTGGTGCCGAGCAGGTCGAGAACGTAGCCTGCCACCGGCTGCATCACGGTATAGGCCGCGGAGTAGGCGGCAATAATGTAGGAGTATTGCTGGGTAGAGATATGCAGCTCTTGCATAAACGTCGGTGCGGCGGCTGCCACGGTATTACGCGTCAGGTAGCCCAGAACGGTACCTAAGGTTACCAGGGCGATCATATACCAACGCAACCCTTTAATTTTACGCATGTAAAACCTCATCGCTTGTTATATCCGCGCTTTGCGCGACCCTTTCCCGTGAGGAAAGCGGGTAATTAACGGAGGGTCTGACAGGAGAACCTGGGGTGACCCGAATTTTTACGTAGCCATCGTGCTAATTCGGTATCCGTACCGCTAAAGTCCGGTGCGATCGTCACCGGAAATACATTCCGTCGGTTTATAGGTTTCGACGGGCTGAACGATAACTTGTCATACAGCTTTAAAGGGTGAGAACCGTCACAAAAGAGGGAATAACAGTGTGGACAATATCTCCGACAGATGAAGCCAGTACTGGTGCGGCCTGGAGCGAGGTTTACTTCTTTCTGGGTACTTTTTTTATCTGGTTTTATTGATCTGACTCACTAAATAACCTTCTGTTTCTGGAAATTGGTGTGATAACTTTGCAGCATACACGTTAAGCATCTGACGCACTCGTTGAGAGGAAGACGTAATGACCCCGTTTATGACCGAAGATTTTCTGCTGGACAGCGAATTTGCCCGCCGCCTGTACCACGATTACGCCAAAGATCAGCCGATCTTTGACTACCATTGCCACCTGCCGCCGCAGCAAATTGCGGAAAACTATCGTTTTCAGAACCTGTATGACATCTGGCTGAAAGGCGATCATTACAAGTGGCGCGCGATGCGCACCAACGGCGTGGCCGAGCGCCTGTGTACCGGCGATGCGTCCGATCGCGAAAAGTTTGACGCCTGGGCGGCGACCGTTCCGCACACCATTGGTAACCCGCTGTACCACTGGACGCATCTGGAGCTGCGCCGCCCGTTCGGCATTACCGGCAAGCTGCTTTCTCCGGCAACCGCCGATGAGATCTGGCACCAGTGCAACGATCTGCTGGCCCAGGAGAGTTTCTCCGCCCGCGGTATCATGCAGCAGATGAACGTCAAAATGGTCGGCACCACCGACGATCCGATTGATTCTCTCGAACATCACGCCCGCATCGCCGAAGACGGCTTCAGCGTCAAGGTGCTGCCGAGCTGGCGCCCGGACAAAGCTTTCAACATCGAGCAGGCGACCTTTAGCGACTACATGGCGAAGCTGGCCGACGTTTCCGACACCGACATCACCCGCTTTGCCGATCTGCAGAGCGCGCTGGCGAAGCGCCTGGATCACTTCGAAGCCCACGGCTGTAAAGTTTCCGACCACGCCCTCGACGTGGTGCTGTTCGCCGACGCCAGCGAAGCCGAGCTGGACGCGATCCTGGCGCGCCGCCTGGCAGGCGAAGCGCTGAGCGAGCATGAAGTCGCGCAGTTCAAAACCGCCGTACTGGTCTGGCTGGGCGCCGAATACGCCCGCCGCGGCTGGGTGCAGCAGTACCACATCGGCGCGCTGCGCAACAACAACCAACGCCAGTTTAAGCTGCTGGGGCCGGACGTCGGCTTTGACTCCATCAATGACCGCCCGCTGGCGGAGGCGCTGTCGAAGCTGCTGAGCAAGCAGAACGAAGAGAACCTGCTGCCGAAAACCATCCTCTACTGCCTGAACCCGCGCGATAACGAGGTGCTGGGCACCATGATCGGCAACTTCCAGGGCGAAGGGATGCCGGGCAAGATGCAGTTCGGCTCCGGCTGGTGGTTCAACGATCAGAAAGACGGCATGGAGCGGCAGATGACCCAGCTGGCGCAGCTCGGCCTGCTGAGCCGCTTTGTCGGCATGCTGACCGACAGCCGCAGCTTCCTCTCCTACACCCGCCACGAATACTTCCGCCGCATCCTGTGCCAGATGATTGGCCGCTGGGTTGCCGCGGGCGAAGCGCCTGCCGACGAGCAGCTGCTTGGCGAGATGGTGAAGAATATCTGCTTTAACAATGCGCGCGACTACTTCGCCATTGCGCTGAACTAAAGACCCGAGGCTGGTTGATATGCAATACATCAAGATCCATTCGCTGGACAACGTGGCTGTCGCTCTGGCCGACCTCTCCGCAGGCGCGGAAGTGGCCGTTGAGGGTAAGGCCGTGCGGCTGCTGTCCGACATTGCCCGCGGGCATAAATTCGCCCTGCGGGCGATAGCGAAAGGTGAAAACGTCATTAAATATGGTCTGCCCATTGGTCACGCGCTGACGGACATTGCGCCCGGGGAACATATTCACTCCCACAACGCGAGAACCAACCTGAGCGATCTGGACGAGTATCGCTATCAGCCTGATTTTCAGGCGCTGCAGGAGGCGGGCGGCGACCGCGAGGTGCAGATTTACCGCCGCCCCGGCGGCGAGGTCGGGGTCCGCAACGAACTGTGGATCCTGCCTACCGTCGGCTGCGTGAACGGTATCGCCCGCCAGATCCAGAACCGCTTTCTGAAAGAGACCAACAACGCGGAAGGTACCGACGGCGTGTTTCTCTTCAGCCACACCTACGGCTGCTCCCAGCTCGGGGACGATCACGTCAACACCCGCACCATGCTGCAGAACATGGTGCGCCACCCCAACGCCGGGGCGGTGCTGGTGATTGGCCTCGGCTGTGAAAACAACCAGGTGGACGCCTTCCGCGAAACCCTCGGTGATTTCGACGCCGATCGTGTGCGCTTTATGATCTGCCAGAAGCAGGATGATGAAGTGGAGGCGGGCCTGGAGGCGCTGCATCAGCTTTATGCCGCCATGCGCCACGACAGGCGCGAACCGGGCAGGCTCAGCGAGCTGAAATTTGGCCTCGAGTGCGGCGGCTCCGACGGCCTGTCCGGGATTACCGCTAACCCGATGCTGGGGCGCTTCTCCGACTACGTGATCGGCAACGGCGGCACCACGGTACTGACCGAAGTGCCGGAGATGTTCGGCGCCGAGCGGCTGCTGATGAGCCACTGCCGCGATGAAGCGACCTTTGAGAAGACCGTCACCATGGTTAACGACTTCAAGCAGTACTTCATCGCCCACAACCAGCCCATCTACGAGAATCCGTCGCCGGGCAACAAGGCGGGCGGCATTACTACCCTTGAGGAGAAATCGCTGGGCTGTACTCAGAAAGCGGGTTCAAGTCAGGTGGTGGACGTGCTGAAGTACGGCGAGCGTCTGAAAACTCCCGGCCTCAATCTGCTGAGCGCGCCGGGCAACGATGCGGTCGCCACCAGCGCCCTGGCGGGCGCGGGCTGTCACATGGTGCTGTTCAGCACCGGGCGCGGCACGCCTTACGGCGGCTTCGTGCCGACGGTGAAGATTGCCACCAATAGCGAGCTGGCGGCGAAGAAGAAGCACTGGATAGACTTTGACGCCGGCCAGCTGATCCACGGTAAGGCGATGCCGGAGGTGCTTAACGCGTTCATCGATGCCATCGTCGAGTTTGCCAGCGGCAGGCAGACCTGCAACGAAAAGAACGATTTCCGCGAACTGGCGATTTTTAAATCTGGCGTCACGCTCTGATCCTGATTAACATAAAACGGCGTTTCATCACTGAAGCGCCGTTTTCCTGTCAGCGTCATTCAAAGGACCCATCATGACCGCGTATTGGCTTGCCCAGGGCGTTGGCGTCATCGCCTTTTTGGTCGGCATTACCACCTTTATCAATCGCGACGAGCGGCGGTTCAAGAAGCAGCTTTCCGTCTATAGCGCCATCATCGGCGTACATTTCTTCCTGATGGGCGCCTTTCCGGCGGGCGCCAGCGCGCTGCTTAACGCGGTGCGCACGCTGGTTACCCTGCGCACCCGCAGCCTGTGGGTGATGGCGCTGTTTATTGTCCTGACCGGCGGCATCGGGCTGGCAAAATTCCACCATCCGATGGAACTGCTGCCGGTGGCGGGCACCATCGTCAGCACCTGGGCGCTGTTTCGCTGCCGGGGCCTGACGATGCGCTGCGTGATCTGGTGCTCGACCGCCTGCTGGGTGGCCCACAATGTCTGGCTCGGCTCGATTGGCGGCTCGCTGATTGAGAGCAGCTTTCTGGTGATGAACGGCCTGAATATTATCCGCTTCTGGCGCATGCAGCGGCGCGGTATCGATCCGTTTAAAGTGGAGGCGTCGCTGGGGGAGGAGAGCTCTTCCGCCCGATAGCGGAAGAGCGGGTCAATCAGCCGTGCAGCGGGTTTTTCGCCAGCCGGGCATCCTCGGCCTGGCAGGCGGCAGCGGTAAACAGCACGTCGGTTGACGAGTTGAGCGCCGTCTCGCAGGAGTCCTGCAGCACGCCGATAATAAAGCCGACCGCCACCACCTGCATGGCGATATCGTTCGGGATGCCGAACATGTTGCAGGCCAGCGGGATCAGCAGCAGCGAACCGCCCGCCACCCCGGAGGCGCCGCAGGCGCACAGCGACGCCACCACGCTCAGCAGCAGGGCGGTAGGCAGATCCACCGAAATACCCAGCGTATGCACCGCCGCCAGCGTCAGCACCGTAATGGTGATCGCCGCCCCGGCCATGTTAATGGTCGCGCCCAGCGGAATTGAGACCGAGTAGGTGTCCCTGTCCAGATTCAGCTTTTCCGCCAGCGCCATATTCACCGGAATATTGGCCGCCGAGCTGCGGGTAAAGAAGGCGTAGACGCCGCTTTCGCGCAGGCAGAGCAGCACCAGCGGATAGGGATTGCGGCGAATTTTCCAGTACACCAGCAGCGGATTCAGCACCAGGGCCACAAACAGCATACAGCCCACCAGCACCAGCAGCAGCTGCGCATAGCTGAACAGCGTTTCGAAGCCGGTGGTGGCAAGGGTTGAGGCGACCAGACCAAAAATACCCAGCGGCGCAAAGCGGATCACCACTCTGACCATAAAGGTGACCGCGTGAGACACGTCGTTAACCAGGTTTTTGGTGCTTTCACTGCCGTGGCGCAGCGCGAAGCCGAGGCCGACGGCCCAGACCAGAATACCGATATAGTTGGCGTTCAGCAGGGCATCAATAGGATTCGAAACCATGCTTAACAGCAGGCCGCGCAGCACCTCTACGATCCCCGACGGCGGCGTGACGCCGGTTGCGCCGGTGACCAGATGCAGCGAAGAAGGAAACAGGAAGCTCACGACCACGGCGGTGAGCGCCGCGGCGAAGGTCCCCAGCAGATAGAGGAACAGAATCGGCCGAATGCTGGTTTTCTGCCCCTTCTGGTGGTTGGCGATGGAGGCCATCACCAGCATCAGCACCAGCACCGGGGCGACCGCTTTCAGCGCGCCGACGAAAAGCGTGCCGAGCAGCCCCACGGCATTGGCTGCCGAAGGGGAAACCCAGGCCAGTAAAATACCCAGCACCAGGCCGACGAGAATTTGTTTTACCAGGCTACCCTGCGCGATGCGCTGGAACAGGCCCGAGGGGCGTTGCGTAGTCATGACTCTTCCTTCGTGTGTTATGTGGCGTGATCCCGGCGATTCTGCGACCGCGCTGTCGGATGTAACAAATGTTTGCAGAGATGAGTATAAAGATTATACGGCGGCGGGGAAGCGTGAAATGCTGGATTTTACGCAGTGCGTCATAGTTTTTAACTGTTCATTTACGGCATCAGGCCGGGTGACGCTGAGTTCACCCGGCTTCAGCCGTCATTTAGGCTGTTTTTTGGTCATTTTTGTGGTTGACCCACGTATTGATCAGCAGGGTCAGCACCAGAATGCCAAACACCACGCCCAGCGAGATGGCGACAGGGATATGGTAGAAGTCGACGATCAGCATCTTGACGCCGATAAAGACCAGGATCACCGACAGGCCGTACTTGAGCATTGAGAAGCGCTCCGCTACGCCCGCCAGCAGGAAGTACATCGCGCGCAGGCCGAGGATAGCAAACAGGTTCGAGGTCAGGACGATAAACGGATCGGTGGTCACCGCGAAGATAGCGGGGATGCTGTCGACCGCAAAGATAACGTCGCTCAGCTCCACCAGGATCAGCACCAGCAGCAGCGGCGTGGCGTACAGCAGGCCGCTGCGGCGGACGAAGAATCTCTCGTTTTCGATTTTGTCGGTCATGCGCAGGCGGCTGCGCAGCCAGCGGATCATCGGCTTATCGCCAATATCGCCCTCGTCCTCTTTCGCCAGCGCCATCTTGACGCCGGTAAACAGCAGGAAGGCGCCGAAGAGATAGAGCAGCCAGTCAAACTGCGCGATCAGCCAGCTGCCGGCGAAGATCATGATGGTTCGCAGTACGATAGCGCCCAGCACGCCGTAAACCAGCACCCGGCGCTGCAGCGCGGCCGGGACGGCAAAGTAGCTGAACAGCATCAGCCAGACGAAGACGTTGTCCACCGCCAGCGCTTTTTCTATCAGGTAACCGGTCAGAAAGGCCATCGCCTGCGGGTCGGCCACGGCGCGTCCCTGGGTGGCGCTCAGATACCACCAGAAGGCGAGGTTAAACAGCAGGGAGAGCGTCACCCAGACGATGGACCAGCCGGCGGCCTGCTTCATGGTCATGGTCTGCGCGCCGCGACGGCCCTGCAGCAGGAGATCGATGGCCAGCATAATGGCCACCACTACCGCGAATCCGCCCCACAGCAGCGGGTTGCCGACACTATTCATAACGTTGTCCTCACGCAAAAAAAAACGGCTAATGTCAAAAGACGTTAGCCGTTGCAGGAGTTTTTGCGCGGACCTCGCCTTTCGGCAAGGTCTCACTTACAGCGACGCTCTGTTGCGCTGCCCGGCGACCGGAAGCGATAAACGCTTCGTAATGACGACCCACCGGCGAACAAGTTACTCCCCTTTGCGTGTGTCAAAATATGACAGCCGGCGGGCGGCGTCAACGCCTTTACGCGCTTTTACGCAATGGCCTGCGCGCTGATGCCGTCGGCGGGAAAGACCACGCCGGTCTGACGGCGGATGTCGGTCAGCAGCCTGGCGGTGGTGCGGCTCACCGCCAGCCCCGGATGGTTGACCTCATTCTCCGCCACCAGGCGGGCAAACAGCTCCGCCTCGTAGAGCATGGTATTGATGTGCTGCGGCTGGCTCAGATCCTGCGGCTTGCCGCCGCGCGGCACGAAGGCGACCTTCTGACACTCGGAGATCTTCTCAATCACCAGCGAGCCCTCTTCGCCCTGGATTTCGCTCGCCAGCACCGAATCGCTCACCTTTGAGTGCTGCAGCGTCACGCTAAAATCGCCGTAGTCGAGCACCGCCACGCCGTGGGCGTCGACGCCGCTCTCCAGCAGTGTGGCGGTCGCCTGCACGCCGTGCGGCTCGCCCCACAGCGCCACCGCCGCCGCCAGGCAGTAGAAACCGATATCCATGATCGAGCCGTTGGAGAAGGCCGGATTAAAGGTGTTGGGGTTTTCGCCGTCGAGGTAGCGCTGATAGCGGGAAGAGTACTGGCAGTAGTTGATAAACGCCTTGCGCAGCTTGCCGACGCGCTGCATCGCCTGCTGCAGCTGGATAAAGTTGGGCAGGCTGGCGGTTTTGAAGGCCTCAAACAGCACCACCTGGTTTTCCCGCGCCAGCGCGATGGCCGCCTCCACTTCGTCAATGTTTGAAGCCAGCGGCTTCTCGCAGATGACGTGCTTTTGGTGACCGAGAAACAGCGCGGTCTGCGCAAAGTGCAGCGAATTGGGGCTGGCGATATAGACCGCGTCGATCTCATCGCTCTGCGCCATCTCTTCAAGGGAGGTAAACAGCCTGTCGACCAGATAGTCGCTGCCGAAGCGTTGCGCCTGTTCAGCGCTGCGGGAGTATACGGCGGTCAGCTTATACTTGCCCGTTTCATGGGCGGCATCGACAAACTGACGGGTGATCCAGTTGGTGCCAATCACGGCGAGACGTATCATGAGAAGTTGGGTGCTCCGGATAGTAAACTTCTTATCACTTTAGCACGCGAAAATGACAAAACACGTGCGCTTACGCAGATCCTGCCAACGCCATCTCCGTCAGCCACAGCCGGGTATCGAACTCCAGCTGGTGATACTGCGGCTCCATGTGGCAGCAGAGCTGATAGAACGCCTTGCTGTGCTCTTTCTCCTTCAGGTGCGCCAGCTCGTGGACCACGATCATGCGCAGAAACGCCTCCGGCGCGTCGCGAAACACGGTGGCGACGCGGATTTCCGCCTTTGCTTTCAGCTTGCCGCCCTGTACCCGGGAGATGGCCGTGTGCAGCCCCAGGGCGTTTTTCAGTACGTGGATCTTGTTATCAAACATCACCTTATTGAGCGGCGGCGCGCTGCGCATATAGCGGTTTTTCAGATCCTGCGTAAACGCCCACAGCGCCTTATCGTTGCTGATGCCGTGGCGGTCCGGGTAGCGCTTCGCCAGCACGGCGCCCAGCTTATCCTGAGCGATCAGGTCGCGAACCTGCGCCACGAGATGTTCGGGATAGCCGCTAATGTAGGGAAGTTCGCTCATGATGGTCTCGGTTGTGCTCAAAAAAGGGTATACTCACGCGCCCCGTCGGGGGACGACCAGAATTTTATCACTCAGGAGGGCCGATGAGCCATTCAGACAACGGTTTCCGTTCACTGTCACTTAAGCGTTTTCCGGAAACGGACGACGTCAGCCCGCTTCAGGCGTGGGAGGCGGCGGATGAGTATCTGCTGCAGCAGCTGGACGATACCGATATCAGCGGCCCGGTTCTGATTTTTAACGATACCTTCGGCGCGCTGGCCTGCGCGCTGGCGGCGCATAAGCCCTACAGCATCGGCGACTCGTACCTTAGCGAGCTGGCGACCCGCGAAAACCTGCGCCATAACGATATCGCCGAAAACAGCGTTACCTTCCTCGATAGCACTGCGGATTATCCGCAGGCGCCGGCGGTAGTGCTGATTAAAATCCCCAAAACCCTGGCCCTGCTGGAGCAGCAGCTGCGCGCCCTGCGCGGTGTGGTGACCCCGCAAACGCGGATTATCGGCGGCGCCAAGGCCCGGGATGTGCACACCTCGACGCTGGCGCTGTTCGAACAGATCCTCGGCACCACCACCACCACGCTGGCGTGGAAAAAGGCGCGGCTGATTAACTGCACCTATACCGCGCCCGCGCTGGCAGAGTCCTCCTCCGTGACCTCCTGGCCGCTGGAGGGCACCGGCTGGACGATCCACAATCACGCCAACGTCTTCTCGCGCAGCGGGCTGGATATCGGCGCGCGCTTCTTTATGGAGCACCTGCCGCAGGATCTGGAAGGGGAAATCGTCGATCTCGGCTGCGGCAACGGCGTGATCGGCATGACCCTGCTGGAGAAAAATCCGCAGGCTCGCGTCGTGTTTGTGGATGAGTCGCAGATGGCGGTGGCCTCGAGCCGGATGAACGTCGAAGCCAACCTGCCGGAGGCGCTGGACCGCTGCGAGTTTATGATCAACAACGCGCTCTCGGGCGTCGAGCCGTTCCGCTTTAACGCGGTGCTCTGCAATCCGCCGTTCCACCAGCAGCACGCCCTGACCGACAGCGTCGCCTGGGAGATGTTCCACCACGCCCGCCGCTGCCTGAAAATCAACGGCGAGCTGGTGATCGTGGCCAACCGCCACCTCGACTATTTCCACAAGCTGAAGAAGATTTTCGGCAACTGCACCACGGTGGCGACCAACAAGAAGTTCGTCATTCTGAAGGCGGTAAAGCTGGGGCGTAAGCGCTAAAAAAACGTCTCCCGGACCCGCCGGGAGACGCGGTTGCTACTTCGCGAGGGTGGCGACCATCACCGCTTTAATGGTGTGCATGCGGTTCTCGGCCTGATCAAACACGATGCTGGCGGCGGACTCAAACACCTCATCGGTCACCTCCATGCCGCCGTGCAGGCCAAAGTCGGCGGCCATCTGTTTGCCGAGCGTCGTCTGGTCGTCGTGGAAAGCGGGCAGGCAGTGCAGGAACTTGACCTGCGGGTTGCCGGTGAGGGCCAGCATCTGCGCATTGACCTGGTAGCCGCGCAGCAGCGCGATGCGCTCCGCCCACTTCTCTTTCGCTTCGCCCATCGATACCCAGACGTCGGTATAGATAAAGTCCGCGCCCTTCACGCCCGCGGCGATGTCTTCGGTCAGCGTAATATTGCCGCCGCTTTTCTGCGCCAGCGCTTTGCATTCGGTCACCAGGCTCGCTTCCGGCCAGCAGGCCTTGGGCGCGACCAGGCGCAGATCGAGGCCGGTGAGCGCCGCGGCCTCAAGCATCGAGTTGCCCATATTGTTGCGGGCGTCCCCGGCGTAGACCAGCGTCATTTCGTTAAACGCCTTGCCCGGCAGGTGCTCCTGCATGGTCAGCAGGTCCGCCAGCAGCTGGGTCGGATGAAACTCGTCCGTCAGCCCGTTCCACACCGGCACCCCGGCGTACTGCGCCAGGGTTTCAACGATCTCCTGGCCGTAGCCGCGGTACTGAATACCGTCATACATTCTGCCCAGCACCCGGGCGGTGTCTTTAATGGATTCTTTGTGGCCGATCTGGCTGCCGCTTGAGCCCAGATACGTTACCCGGGCCCCCTGATCGTAAGCGGCAACTTCGAAAGAGCATCGGGTGCGGGTCGAGTCTTTTTCGAAGATGAGCGCGATGTTTTTACCGGTCAGCCGGGCTTGTTCACTGCCGCTTTTTTTATCGGCTTTAAGCTTGGCTGCCAGCGCGAGCAGGCTGGTGATATCGGCAGGTGTGAAGTCGAGCAGTTTCAAAAATGATTGCTGATAGAGCGTTGTCATGTTTCCCTCTCATGGCTCAGGCCACTTATTGAATTAAAATTCAATTTATATGGATTAATATTCACATGCAACCCCGTCTCACAAATCTTTTCAGGAAAGGTGGAGGCAATCATCATGCTGTGTGAAAATAGACGTATCTGCCGCACTATCTGCCGCACATTTATGAGGAACGAGCCATGGCAAACCCGGAGCATCTGGAAGAGCAGCGTGAAGAGACGCGCCTGATTATTGAAGAGTTACTGGAAGATGGCAGCGATCCGGACGCGCTGTATACCATTGAGCACCACCTCTCTGCGGATGACTTTGAAACGCTTGAGAAAGTGGCGGTAGAGGTCTTTAAGCTGGGCTACGAAGTGACCGAGCCGGAAGAGCTGGAAGTGGAAGAGGGCGAGGTGGTTATCTGCTGCGACGCGCTCTCCGAGTGTGCGCTGAATGCCGATCAGATCGATGCCCAGGTTGAACAGCTGATGACCCTCGCCGAGAAGCACGGCGTTGAGTACGACGGCTGGGGCACCTACTTCGAAGATCCGGACGGCGAAGAGGGCGACGAAGAGTACATCGACGAAGACGACGACGGCGTTCGCCACTGATTTAGCGGCAGCGGCCTCGTGCCGCTGTCGTACATACTGTTTCCCGTCCTGTAAAATCTAAGCATATTCTATTTTTTTTCAAACCTCTTCATATCTTCAATCGCACGTCATACCATGCCGGCAGAATGACCATACTCGGAATGCGTCTATGATGACCGATGCGATTATTTCGCCAGAAAAAAACGCCAAAGCAGTGATAACACTATGGCAGGAAAGTATTAATAGTGCGCTTAACGATACCGCCTGGCGATTCTGGGACGGCGAAATTCAGCGTACGGTCGATGCCTACAATAAACATCTTGCCGACACCCCCGGCTATCAGCCGCTCAGCGGGACGTTGATTAAGGCCGTCCTGTGGGCGGAGACCGGCGCCCGCCACGGCGAATGGTATACCCGGCCGATGCGGGGCGGCGCGTCGGATGACGACGGATTGTGCGCTTTTCTCCGTGGTACAGAAGGTGGGGAGTTGATCATTCCGCCGGCATGGAAGCTGCTGCTGCTCTCCGGTTCGGTGCGCACCAGGCCGGAATATACCCTGCGCGCCGACGTCGGCTATTTGCTAAAGCAGATGGCGCTCTTTTCCCATCAGAGCATCGTCGCCGCAGGCGGTAAGATCTTTGACATCACGGTCAAGCCCGGCGACAGCATTGAGAAGATTGCCCGCCATCAGGGAGCGACCGTCGAAGTGATGCTCAGGTTGAATCCTGGGGCGGATCTCTCCCGACTGCATGCCGGACAGGTGCTGAAATGCCGCAAGGCAAGCATTAAGCGGTGCATTACCGGCTGGCGCGCAATGGAAGCGGAGACGATAGCGCAGCGCTACGGCAGCGACGATCCGCTATATGCCACAAAGCTCAGGTATGCCTTTGAGGTCATTGAGAAAGGCAAAGCGGCCGCATAATCGTGATTCGCCGCGCGCAATATGCCAGAATCCACGTTTGATTCAGATATTCAGTCATGGCCGCGACGGCGGCCAACAGTGAGACTCTTCATGGACTACCCACAGATAATCGCGCCCGTCCTCGCCTTCCTCCACTGCCCGACGCCGCAGGCGTGGCTGGACAAGGCCCGGGACCCGCAAAATCTGCCGCTGCTGCTCACCGACCACCTGGTTTGCGAACTCAAGGCCGCGCAGACGGCGATGCTGCTGGTGCGCAAGTACGTTGCCGATAAACAGGGCGCCGACGCGCTGCTGGCGTGGCTGCAGCCCTATGAGGCCTTTGCCTTTCGCCGGGGGCCGGAGCCGGACTTTGCCGCGCTGGGCCGTCAGATCGGCAAAAGCGCTATGCCGCAGACCGACGACCCGTGGGGCAGGCTGCTTATCGACAGCATGGTGCTGCTGATTAAAGAGGAGCTGCACCACTTCTGCCAGGTGCGCGAAGCGATGGCCGCCCGCGATATCCCCTACGTTAAAATCACCGCCAGCCGCTACGCCAAAGGCCTGCTGCAGGAGGTGCGCACCCACGAGCCGCTGACGCTTATCGACAAGCTTATCTGCGGGGCCTATATCGAGGCCCGCTCCTGCGAGCGCTTCGCCGCCCTGGCGCCGTACCTTGATGCCGATCTGCAGAAGTTCTACCTGTCGCTGCTGCGCTCCGAGGCGCGCCACTATCAGGACTACCTGGCGCTGGCGCAGCGGGTCTGCGATGAGGATATCGCAGCGCGGGTGCGCTTTTTTGGCGAGGTCGAGGCGCGGCTGATCTCCTCGCCCGACGAGACGTTCCGCTTTCACAGCGGCGTGCCGGCTTAATCTGCGCCGGGCCGTTCAGCTGCCCCGGCGCGACGCTGGCTTACAGATTGGCGTTTTTATCCTTCGCTGCCCCCGGGGCGGCGGGCGCGTTTTGCGGATCGCCGAGGGTCGCTTTAAACCAGTTCACGACCCGCTCAATCACCGGCGTCTGATACCACGTATCATCCCCGTGCTCCGCGCCCGCCAGAATGACATAGTCGGCCCGGTCGCCGGCCTTTTTCAGCGCGTTATAAAGCTGCTGGCTCTGCAGAGGAGAAACCAGCGTATCGGCGCTGCCGTGCATAATTAAGAACGGCGGCTTTTTGCCGCTCAGATGACCCATCGGGCTGGCGGCCAGCGCTTTTTTCTCATCGCTGCCGATCGCCGCGCCCGGGAAATCGCGAAACGCGGTACCGTTGACCAGCAGCGCCTCAGTGACCGCCGGGGACCGGTGGACGTTCTGCACGGCCTCGGGGAATCCTTCGCCGATATTGCGCAGATCTGAGATGCCGTAGAGCGTGGCGGCGGCCTGGACCGCGGATGACTGCGTCAGATAGTCGCCCTGTTCGAAGCGCTTTTCGCCGCCCGTCAGGGCGACCATCTGCGCCAGATAGCCTCCCGCAGAGTCTCCCAGCACGCCGATGCGCTTTGGATCGATACCATATTCGGCGGCGTGCTCACGCAGGTAGCGAACGGAAGCTTTACCGTCAACGACAGGCGCCGGGAAGGTATCCGGAACCGTGCGGTATTCCGCGGACGCCACCACAAATCCGGCATTAGCCAGCGCCATGCGCATGGCGATGTATTTATGCCAGGAGGCGCTGGTAAAGCCGCCGCCGGGGAAATAAACGATAGCGGGCTTGAGCTTATTATTGCGCGGAACCAGCAGCGACATATGCAGCTGCCGCACGTCGGTTGCGCTTTTAACCTGGCTATACACAATATCGTTGAGCGCATCAACGCGCCCCTGCGTTTTCTCGACGCGCATGACCTGCGCGCCCTCCGCGTAGCCCGTAATCTCACTCGCGCCTGCGCTGACGGCCATGGCGCTTAGCAGCAGGCCGCTGGCCAGTCGAAAGGAACATTTATTGATAAGAGTCATTCTGTGCAGTACCCGTGAAGAGTGTAAAAAAGCGATGCAGACACTCTATGAGGCGTCTGCCGCCGTGAATACTGCATTTATTGGATGATATTCATTCAATTTTTTAATGAATATCCTGAGCGGTAACTCTACAGGTGCTTCAGCATCCTCACTTCGCAATCAACGTGCCCGGTACTGCCCAGCGGATGGTCGATATGGGCAAAGCCGAGGCGCTCGTACAGGGCAATCGCCTCGCGCAAAAAGGCGGTGGTTTCTAGATAGCAGCGGGAAAACCCCTGACTGCGGGCGTGATCCAGCGCCTGCTGCGCCAGTTTTCTGGCCATTCCCCGGCCGCGGGCGGCAGGTAAAAAGTACATCTTCTGCAGTTCGCAGATATCCGGCTCGCCGCTGCGCAGCGGCGCAACGCCGCCGCCGCCGACTACCGCGCCATCCAGCTCCACCACCCAGTAGGCGTGGCCGGGACGGCTGTAGTGCTGGTAAAGGGTATCCAGCTCGGGATCGGCAACGGTATAGCCCTTATCGGCGGTTAAGCCATATTCGGCGGACACGGCGCGAATAACGCCGGCGATGGCGGCGTTATCAGCAGGCGTTATCGGGCGCAGGGCCAGCGTGGGTTCAGCGGAAACAGTCATTTTGTTGCTCAATTAAGAAAAAACGCACCTCGAAAAGGCATTTAATACCACTCTCATACCGCGCGCGCAAGTTACCGATACCTGGATTTTAGGGTTGTTGACTGCTTAATTTGTGGACATACTGTGCCGCGGTTAAATGAAGAATAATTGTTTAATTGCTGTGATTTATTTGATAAAGGAATATTTTCAGTATGGTTAATAACGAAAATCGTACCACCTCCGGGCAGTACAGATTTGTTTTTCACGGTAAGGGCTGGCCATTTTTTAAAATCTGTCTGGTAAATCTTATCCTCTCCATTATTACCCTCGGGATCTATCTGCCCTGGGCCTTCGTCAGAAGCCGCCGCTATATTTATGAGCACACCGAGCTGAACGGCGTGCGCTTTGGCTATAACGCCACCGGCGGCGTCTTTTTCGTCAGCTGGCTGCTGATTGGCGTCTTTATGTTTCTCGGCACCCTGGTGTGCGCGGTCATCAGCCCGGCGCTGACTATTCTGCCGATGCTGGTACTGACGGTGCTGATGCCGATCATGGCGGTTAAAGGCCTGCGCTACCAGGCGCTGATGACTACCCTCAACGAGGTGCGCTTTGGCTTCAACTGCGGCAGCGGTCAGGCGCTGTGGGTGATGCTCGGCCTGCCGGTACTGCTGGGTATTGCCGCGGTCATGGTTATCATGTTCACCGCCAAAGTCATGCCCGATGCTGAAACGATGACCGGTCTGGTTGTCCCTATCGCCATTCTCGCGCTGCTGACGCTGGTAGTGATTGGCGTGGTTAACGGCATCGTTTACGGCAAATGGATGCAGCTGCTGGGAAATAACGCCACCTTCGGTATTCACCGTTTCAGCGTCAACATTTCGCTGAAGCGCAGCATCGTCATTTGCATTGTTTCCATGCTTATTCTTATTCCCTTTATCTTTGTTATCGGCAGCCTGATGAGTTCGGTGGTGATGACGCTGATGTACACCCAGGCGGCGGGGGGAATGGATGAGTCGGCGAGATTAGCGCTGCTGGAGGGATATCAGATGCAGTTTATCATGAGCTATCTGGTCTATTTCGGCGGCCTGATCCTGATGTCGGTCTATATTGTCGCCGCGCTGCGCAATCAGTTTATTAACGGTCTGCGCCTCGGTGAGCTGCTGACGTTCCGCTCGGGCATAACCTTCTTCGGCCTGCTGATGCAGATCCTGGTGCTGAGCATTGCCAGTTCCTTTACCCTGGGTCTCGCCTACCCGTGGGCGAAGATGCGCCTGATGCGCTATATGGCAAACAATACGTGGGTAGAAGGCGATCTGGACGCCGTTGAGCTGAAAGATACGGATGAAAAGCTGGATACCGGCTTCTTCTCGGCTATCGCCTCAGGCACCACGCCGGCGCTGCCGTTTATTTAATCATTAAGTCTGATAACAAAAAGGCCGGGCATGCTGCCCGGCCTTTTTACGTTAGCGACAGCTTACAGCGCGGCAATGACCGCCTGCTGCTCAATCAGCTTGGCTTTCGACTCGGCGTAGCCCGCCAGCTTCTCGCGCTCTTTGGCGATCACCGCCTCCGGGGCGCGGGCGACAAAGCCCTCGTTCGCCAGCTTGCTTTCGACGCGGCTGATTTCCGCCTCTACCTTCTCGACTTCCTTCGCCAGGCGCGCCAGCTCGGTGGCCTTATCGACCAGATCGGCCATCGGGATCAGCAGCTCGGCGCCATCGATAATCTTGGTTACCGAAACCGGGCCCTTATCATCGGCAGGCAGCACGGTGATGCTCTCCAGGCGCGCCAGGGTCTGCAGGAAGCTGCGGTTTTCGCTCACGCGGCGCACGGCGTCGTCGCTGCAGCCGCGCAGCAGCAGCTCAAGCGGCTTGCCCGGCGCAATGTTCATCTCGGCGCGAATATTGCGCACCGCGATGATCGCCTGCTTCAGCCACTCGGTATCGGCCAGGGCCGCTTCGTCGACCTGAGAGGCGTCATACTGCGGGAACGGCTGCAGCATAATGGTATCGGCGGTATTGCCGCAGATAACCTTCACCCGCTGCCAGATGGTTTCGGTAATAAACGGAATGATCGGATGGGCCAGGCGCAGCAGGCCTTCCAGCACCGTTACCAGCGTGTTGCGGGTGCCGCGCAGCTCGGCCTCGCTGCCGCCGTTCATCACCGGCTTGGTCAGCTCCAGATACCAGTCGCAGAACTGGTTCCAGGTGAACTCATACAGGATGCCCGCGGCGATATCGAAGCGGAAGCTGTCCAGCGCTTCGCGGTAGGCTTTAATCGTCTGGTTAAACTCGGCCAGGATCCAGCGGTCCGCCAGCGACAGCACTTTTTCACCGCCGTTAAAGCCGCAGTCCTGCTCTTCGGTGTTCATCAGCACGAAGCGGCTGGCGTTCCACAGCTTGTTGCAGAAGTTGCGGTAGCCTTCCAGGCGCTTCATGTCCCAGTTGATGTCGCGGCCGGTAGAGGCGAGTGCGGCCAGGGTAAAGCGCAGGGCGTCGGTGCCGTGCGGTTCGATGCCGTTCGGGAACTGCTTCTCGGTGCGTTTGGCGATTTTCTCCGCCAGCTGCGGCTGCATCATGTTGCCGGTGCGCTTAGCAAGCAGCTCCGGCAGGGAGATGCCGTCCACCATGTCCAGCGGATCGAGAACGTTGCCCTTCGACTTGGACATCTTCTGCCCTTCATCGTCGCGGATAAGCCCGGTCATGTAGATGGTTTTGAACGGGATCTGCGGCTTGCCGTCTTCGTCTTTGATGAAGTGCATGGTCATCATGATCATGCGCGCGATCCAGAAGAAGATGATATCGAAGCCGGAGACCATCACGCTGGTCGGGTGGAACTGGCGCAGGGCGTCGGTATTTTCCGGCCAGCCGAGGGTCGAGAAGGTCCACAGGGCGGAGGAGAACCAGGTATCGAGCACGTCTTCGTCCTGGCGCAGGGCGACGTCGGCGCCGAGGTTATTTTCCTGACGCACTTCCTCTTCGGTGCGGCCAACAAAGACGTTGCCTTCGCTGTCGTACCACGCCGGAATGCGGTGGCCCCACCACAGCTGGCGGGAGATACACCAGTCCTGGATGTCGCGCATCCACGAGAAGTACATGTTTTCGTACTGCTTCGGCACGAACTGGATATCGCCGTTCTGTACCGCTTCTACCGCAGGCTTGGCCAGCACGTCGGCGCGCACGTACCACTGGTCGGTGAGCATCGGCTCGATAACCACGCCGCCGCGATCGCCGTACGGCACGGTCAGGTCGTGAGGCTTAATGTCTTCCAGCAGGCCGAGGGCGTCAACCGCCGCGACCATCGCTTTACGGGCGGCAAAGCGCTCCAGCTTCTGGAACTCGGCAGGGATATCGCTGGGATAGACGTCGGACTCTTCGCCTTTGGTGTCGAACACTTCCGCGCTTTCGCGGATATCGCCGTCAAAGGTCAGGATGTTGATCATCGGAAGCGCGTGGCGGCGGCCGACTTCGTAGTCGTTAAAGTCGTGGGCCGGAGTGATCTTCACGCAGCCGGTGCCCTTTTCCATGTCGGCGTGCTCGTCGCCGACGATCGGAATGCGGCGGTTAACCAGCGGCAGCACCACGAACTTACCGATTAGGTCTTTGTAGCGCGGATCTTCCGGGTTCACCGCCACGCCGGTATCGCCGAGCAGGGTTTCCGGACGGGTGGTAGCGACCACGAGGTAGTCTTTACCGTCGGCGGTTTTCGCGCCGTCGGCCAGCGGATAGCGGATGTGCCACATCGAACCTTTCGACTCGCGGTTTTCCACTTCCAGATCGGAAATGGCGGTGCGCAGTTTCGGGTCCCAGTTGACCAGGCGCTTGCCGCGGTAGATCAGATCCTCTTTATACAGGCGGACGAAGACCTCTTTCACGGCATTGGAAAGCCCCTCATCCATGGTGAAGCGCTCACGCTCCCAGTCCACGGAGTTGCCGAGGCGGCGCATCTGGCGGGTGATGGTGCCGCCGGATTCCGCTTTCCACTGCCAGATTTTGTCGATGAAGGCGTCGCGACCGTAGTCGTGGCGGGTTTTTCCCTCTTCGGCGGCGATTTTACGCTCCACCACCATCTGGGTGGCGATACCCGCGTGGTCGGTACCGGCCTGCCACAGGGTGTTTTTGCCCTGCATGCGCTGGTAGCGGATCATGGTGTCCATGATGGTTTGCTGGAAAGCATGACCCATATGCAAACTGCCGGTGACGTTCGGCGGCGGGATCATGATGCAGAAGCTTTCCTGGCTTTCATCACCGTTTGGTTTGAAATAGCCCTGCTTTTCCCAGTGCTCGTAAAGCGGCTGTTCGATATCTTGTGGGTTGTATGTCTTTTCCATTATTTCCAGGTTGCCGTATTCAGGTTAAAACCGGCCATGCGGTACGCCTTGTAGCGTTCACGCGCCAGTTGTTTCAGGGAATCTTCGTAGGGTACGAAGTCTATCACTTCTGTGAAAGCGGTGGCAAAATCTGCAAAATTCGCCCGCAGGCTGATCAGCAGATCGCGCGGGCTGCTGTTGCGCTTCTGCGGCCAGGCTATCTCTACCGGCGCGCCGCCGCGCGGCCCTTCGCCGGACAGGTTATGCGGCACAAAACTTTCCGCCGGGCGCGACCACAGCGCCTCGTCGAGGCGAATGGCCTGCTGCTCGTCTTCACAGGCGATCAGAATGCGCTTGCCCGCCCGGAAGCGCTCCGCCGCCACGTCGCACACCAGCTGCTCCACGGCGCTGAGTCCGTCGGCGGTAGCGTCATTATCGAGCAGGTAGAACGTCGCATTCTTCATCATATGGGGCTTCTTGTCGTTGCTTTAAATGGGGTGTGGAGCAGGCCCTCCCCGCGAAGGAGAGGGCCGCGGCGAGGGAAAACTCACTCCTCGCCGTTATACCCGGCGCGGTTCAGCAGGAACTGCGACAGCATCGCCACCGGGCGACCGGTTGCGCCTTTGGCTTTGCCGGAGCGCCACGCGGTGCCGGCGATATCCAGGTGCGCCCAGTTGTACTTGCGGGTAAAGCGCGACAGGAAGCAGCCGGCGGTGATCGCCCCGCCCGGGCGGCCGCCGATATTAGCCATATCCGCGAAGTTGGACTCCAGCTGGTCCTGGAACTCGTCCGCCAGCGGCAGGCGCCAGGCGCGGTCGCCCGCCTGCTCGGAGGCGCCAATAAGCTCGTGGGCCAGCGGATTGTGGTTTGCCATCAGGCCGGTGATATGGTGGCCCAGGGCAATCACGCAGGCGCCGGTCAGGGTCGCGACATCAATTACCGCTTCCGGCTCGAAGCGCTCGACGTAGGTCAGCACGTCGCACAGCACCAGGCGGCCTTCGGCGTCGGTGTTCAGCACCTCGACCGTCTGGCCGGACATGGTGGTCAGCACGTCGCCCGGACGATACGCCCGGCCGCCGGGCATGTTCTCGCAGCCTGCCAGCACGCCGACCACGTTCAGCGGCAGCTGCAGCTCGGCCACCATCCGCATCACGCCGTACACCGCCGCCGCGCCGCACATATCGTACTTCATCTCGTCCATGCCTTCGGCCGGCTTGATAGAGATACCGCCGGAGTCGAAGGTCAGACCCTTACCGACCAGCACGATAGGCCGCGCATCTTCCGCCGGATTGCCCTTGTATTCAATGACCGACATCAGGGATTCGTTCTGCGAGCCGTTGCCTACCGCCAGGTAGGAGTGCATCCCCAGCTCTTTCATCTGCTGCTCGCCGATAACGCGGGTCACCACGTTCTGGCTGTAGCTGTCCGCCAGCTGGCGCGCCTGGGAGGCCAGATAGGCCGCGTTGCAGATGTTCGGCGGCATATTGCCGAGATCTTTCGCCGCCTTGATACCCGAGGCGATCGCCAGCCCGTGCTGGATAGCGCGCTCGCCGCTGGTCAGCTCGCGGCGGGTCGGCACGTTGAACACCATCTTGCGCAGCGGACGGCGCGGCTCGCTCTTGGTGGTTTTCAGCTGATCGAAGCTGTACAGCGTCTCCTGCGCGGTCTCGACCGCCTGGCGCACCTTCCAGTAGTTATTGCGGCCCTTGACGTGCAGCTCGGTGAGGAAGCAGACTGCCTCCATTGAGCCGGTATCATTCAGGGTATTGATGGTTTTCTGAATCACCTGCTTATACTGGCGCTCATCCAGCTCGCGCTCTTTGCCGCAGCCAATCAGCAGAATGCGCTCCGAGAGCACGTTCGGCACGTGGTGCAGCAGCAGGGTCTGGCCGGGCTTGCCCTCAAGCTCGCCGCGGCGCAGCAGCGCGCTGATGTAGCCATCGCTGATTTTATCGAGCTGTTCGGCTATCGGGGAGAGACGGCGCGGCTCAAAGACGCCCACGACGATGCAGGCGCTCCGCTGTTTCTCCGGGCTGCCACTTTTTACACTGAACTCCATGCACTACGCTCCTGAATCTTAAAGACAACGACAGTGGCTACGGCTAGAATGTCATGCTTTCGTAACTCATGACCGTCGTTGTGATGACTTCGTGTTAGTCTTAACGATATCGCAATGTTGGCTTCTCAGAACCGAAGGTCTGCTGTGAAAAGCCGCTGAGTCTTCTAATCTTAGCGATGTTTTTCGACGACTAAAGAGAATAAATGACGTTTAAGCCATGAAACAAGCAATTTTCCTGTAACAAAACGGGTTTAACGGGCGTACTTATAGTGATAATCATTAGATACCTGGTGCGGGAGACGCTAAAAAGCCAGCTGGCTATCCTGTTCATCCTGCTACTGATCTTTTTCTGTCAGAAACTGGTCAGGATCCTCGACGCGGCGGTTGACGGCGAAATCCCGACAAATCTCGTGCTTTCTCTGCTCGGGCTGGGCGTGCCGGATATGGCACAGCTTATTCTGCCGCTCAGCCTGTTCCTTGGCCTGCTGATGACGCTGGGCAAACTCTATACCGAAAGTGAAATTACGGTCATGCACGCCTGCGGCCTCAGCAAGGCGGTGCTGATCAAGGCGGCGATGATCCTGACGCTATTTACCGGCGCGGCCGCGGCGATTAACGTGATGTGGGTCGGGCCGTGGTCAGAGCGCCATACCGACGAAGTGCTGGCGGAAGCCAAAGCCAACCCCGGCATGGCGGCGCTGGCCCAGGGCCAGTTCCAGCAGGCCAGCGACGGCAACTCGGTGCTGTTTATTGAAAACGTTAAGGGCAGCCAGTTCAGCAATGTATTCATGGCGCAAATACGTCCCCGCGGCAGCCAGCGTCCTTCGGTGGTGATTGCCGATTCCGGTCACCTCTCCCAGACCGAGGACGGCTCCCAGGTGGTTAACCTCGACAAAGGCACCCGCTTTGAAGGCACCGCCATGCTGCGCGACTTCCGCATAACCGACTTTACCGGCTACCAGGCGATTATCGGTCATCAGGCGGCGACCTTCGATCCGACCGATACCGATCAAATGAACATGAGCACGCTGTGGAAAACCGACACCAGCCGCGCGAAAGCGGAGTTTCACTGGCGCCTGACGCTGGTGGTGGCCGTATTCATCATGGCGCTGATGGTGGTGCCGCTCAGCGTAGTTAACCCGCGCCAGGGCCGCATGCTCTCGATGCTGCCGGCGATGCTGCTCTACCTGCTGTTCTTCCTTGTCCAGACTTCGCTCAAGTCGAACGGCGGTAAAGGAAAGCTCGATCCGGCCCTGTGGATGTGGGTCGTGAACATCGGCTACATCGCGCTGGCGGTGGCGCTCAACTTGTGGGACACCGTGCCGGTGCGCCGCCTGCGGGCGCGGTTTAGCGAAAGAGGAGCGGTATAATGCAGCCATTTCGCGTACTCGATCGCTATATCGGTAAAACCATTTTCAGCACCATCATGCTCACGCTGTTCATGCTGGTGTCCCTGTCGGGGATCATCAAGTTTGTTGACCAGCTGAAAAAAGCCGGGCAGGGGAGCTACGATGCCCTCGGCGCCGGGCTGTACACTCTGCTCAGCGTACCGAAAGACGTACAGCTCTTCTTCCCGATGGCGGCCCTGCTCGGCGCGCTGATGGGCCTGGGGATGCTGGCCCAGCGCAGCGAGCTGGTGGTGATGCAGGCCTCCGGCTTTACCCGCATGCAGGTGGCCATGTCGGTGATGAAAACCGCGATCCCGCTGGTGCTCATCACCATGGCCATCGGCGAGTGGGGCGCGCCGCAGGGCGAGCAGATGGCGCGCAACATGCGCGCCCAGTCGATGTACGGCGGTTCGCTGCTCTCGACCCAGCAGGGCGTATGGGCGAAGGACGGCAACAGCTACATCTACATTGAGCGCATTAAGGGCGACGACGAGCTGGGCGGCATCAGCATCTACAACTTCAACAAACAGCGTCGCCTGGAGTCGGTGCGCTACGCGGCCACCGCCAAGTTCGATAAAGACAACAAGCAGTGGCGCCTGTCGATGGTGGATGAATCCGACCTTAGCGATCCCAAGCAGATCACCGGCTCCCAGACCGTCAGCGGTTTGTGGAAGACTAACCTGACGCCGGACAAGCTCGGGGTGGTGGCGCTGGATCCGGACGCGCTGTCGATCACCGGCCTGCGTAACTACGTCAAGTACCTGAAGTCCAGCGGCCAGGACGCCGGGCGCTACCAGCTCAACATGTGGAGCAAGATCTTCCAGCCGCTTTCGGTGGCGGTGATGATGCTGATGGCGCTGTCGTTTATCTTCGGCCCGCTGCGCAGCGTGCCGATGGGCGTGCGGGTGATCACTGGCATCAGCTTCGGTTTTGTCTTCTACGTGCTCGACCAGGTGTTCGGCCCGCTGACCATCGTCTACGGCATCCCGCCGATCGTCGGGGCGCTGCTGCCGAGCGCCAGCTTCCTGCTGATAAGCCTGTGGCTGCTGCTGCGGCGCAGTTAATTTCTCTTGTGAGGGCAGCCGGGCGGCTGCCCTTTTTTTGCGCGGAACTCAGCGCCTGCGCCCGCCCATCAGGCTGCCCAGCACGCCGCGGATGATCTGATTGGTTATCTGCCGGGTGGCGCTCTTCGCCATGGTCTGCACCACGCCGTCGCGCTTGCCGCCGCGCGGCCCGGTGCTGCCGAACAGAATATCCTTCAGCCCGCCGAGAATACCGTCGTCTTCATCCGCCGCTTTTTTTGCCGCCGGGGCGTTCTGCGCTTCGGTGGTCTGCTGGACGCCCTTCTGCAGCATCTCGAACGCCGACTCGCGATCCACCTCGTCCTCGTACTTGCCGTACAGCGGCGAGTGGTTGATCAGCCCGTTGCGCTCGTCGTCCGTCACCGGCCCCATCCGCGAGCAGGGGGCGATGACCATTGCCCGCTCAACGATAGACGGGCTGCCCTTCTCATCGAGGAAGGAGATCAGCGCCTCGCCGGTGCCCAGCTCCTGAATGGCCGCCTCGGTGCTGAACGCCGGGTTGGCGCGCATGGTCTGGGCGGCGGTCTTCACCGCCTTCTGATCCTTCGGCGTAAAGGCGCGCAGGGCGTGCTGCACGCGGTTGCCGAGCTGGCCCAGCACGTTGTCGGGAATGTCCGACGGATTCTGCGACACGAAATAGACGCCGACCGCTTTCGAACGGATCAGGCGGATCACCTGCTCGATTTTGTCCAGCAGCACCTGCGGCGCGTCGCTGAACAGCAGGTGCGCCTCGTCGAAGAAGAACACCAGCTTCGGCTTATCGGGATCGCCCGCCTCCGGCAGCTGCTCGTACAGCTCGGAGAGCATCCACAGCAGGCTGGCGGCGTACAGCTTCGGCATCTGGTACAGCTTCTCGGCGCTGAGGATATTGATGACGCCTTTGCCGTTCGCGTCGGTGCGCATCCAGTCCTTGATATCGAGCATCGGCTCGCCGAAGAAGTGCTCCGCGCCCTGCTGCTCAAGGGTGAGCAGGCCGCGCTGAATGGCGCCCACCGAAGCGCTGCTGATATTGCCGTACTGATTCTGGAACGATTTGGCGTTATCGCCGATGAACTGCGTAATGGCGCGCAGATCTTTAAAATCGAGCAGCAGCAGGCCGCGGTCGTCGGCGATGCGGAAGATGATATTCAGCACCCCGGTCTGCACCTCGTTGAGATCCAGCAGCCGGGCCAGCAGCAGCGGCCCCAGATCCGATACCGTGGCGCGCACCGGATGGCCCTTCTCGCCGAAGATATCCCAGAGCACCACCGGATTGTCGTGCGGCTGCCAGTCGGTCACGCCTATCTTATTCAGACGGGCGGTCAGCTTCTCCGACGCCTGGCCCGCTTCGGCGACGCCGGTCAGGTCGCCCTTCACATCGGCCATAAACACCGGCACGCCAATCTCCGAGAAGGACTCGGCCATTTTTTGCAGGGTGACGGTCTTGCCGGTGCCGGTGGCGCCGGTGATCAGTCCGTGACGGTTGGCCATACCGGGCAGCAGAAACAGCTGCGTTTCTTCGGTACGGGCAATCAGCAGGGGTGCGCTCATGTTCATTCCTCCGTTTATCCTCGCTCGAGTATAGGCGAAAGCGCCGGCGAAAAGACCCGACAAATGCTGAGTTTTGCCGCGCCCGGCGGCAAAAAGACTATCCTTTTTTCTGACGCTTACAAAATCAGGAACGCTTATGTCCAGATTCTTCTTTGACGACCGTAAACAGCTGGTCAACGATGCCGTTGAGGGCATTGTCCTGTCCGCGCCGCGCGGCAACCTGGTGCGGCTGGATATCGATCCGGCCATTCGCATTATCGCCCGCGCCGACTGGGATAAAAGCCGCGTGGCGGTGATCTCCGGCGGCGGCTCCGGCCACGAGCCGGCCCACGCCGGGTTTGTCGGTAAAGGCATGCTCACCGCCGCCGTCTGCGGCGATCTGTTTGCCTCGCCGAGCGTGGACGCGGTGCTCAACGCCATCGTGGCGATGACCGGCGACCGCGGCTGCCTGCTGGTGGTGAAAAACTACACCGGCGACCGCCTCAACTTCGGCCTCGCCGCCGAAAAGGCCAAACGCTACGGCCTGAAGGTGGAGATGGTGATTGTCGGCGACGATATCGCTCTGCCGGACAACAAGCAGCCGCGCGGCATCGCCGGCACGGTGCTGGTGCACAAGATTGCCGGCTACGCCGCCGAGCAGGGAAAAACCCTCAGCGAAGTGCGCGACCTGGCGCAGCGGGCCTGCGACAGCGTCTACAGCCTCGGCGTAGCGATGACTACCTGCAGCCTGCCGGACGGCGACGGCGACGGCGACGATGATGAAGGACGCATCAAGTCCGGGCAGGTCGAGGTCGGCCTCGGCATCCACGGCGAGCCGGGGGCCTCCACCGCCGGGACCAATAACAGCCGGGAAATTATCGATCTGCTGGTCGGACCGCTGAAGGAGAAGGCGGGCGACGCGGAGCTGGCGGTGCTGATCAACAACCTCGGCGGCGTCTCCGCCCTCGAGATGGCCCTGCTTACCAAAGAACTGGCCCACTCGGCGCTGGCGAAGAACATCCGCTGGCTGATCGGCCCGGCGCCGCTGGTCAGCGCCCTCGATATGAAGGGGTTCTCGCTGTCGGTGCTCAAGCTCAACCCGACCTTTGAAAAGGCGCTGCGGGCCGACGTTGAAACCATCGGCTGGCAGCCGCCGGTGGCTTTCGGCGCGCTGAAGACCGCCCGGCACAGCAAAATTCACGACAGCGTCGAGTATACGCCGTCGGAGAACGCCCGGGTGAAAGCAGTGGTCGGGACGGCGGCGCAGACGCTTATCGACCTTGAAAGCAGGCTCAACGCCCTGGACGCCAAAGTCGGCGATGGCGACACCGGCTCGACCTTTGCCGAAGGCGCGCGCGATATTGCGAAGCTGCTCAAGGAGGGCGAACTGCCGCTCAACAACAGCGCGCAGCTGCTGCAGCTGATCGGCGAGCGGCTGGCGACGGTGATGGGCGGCTCCAGCGGCGTGCTGATGTCGATTCTGTTCACCGCCGCCGGACAGGCGCTGCGCGACGGCAAAGCGCTGCCGGAGGCCCTGCTGGCCGGGCTGGCGCAGATGAAGCACTACGGCGGCGCGGATCTCGGCGATCGCACGCTGATCGACGCTCTGCAGCCCGCGCTGGAGGCGCTGCGCGACAAAGATCTGAATGCTGCAGCGAAGGCGGCGAAACAGGGCGCCGAGGATACGGCGAAGATGCACAAGGCCGGGGCGGGGCGCTCGTCGTACGTGAATAAGGAGAATCTGCAGGGCGTGACCGATCCGGGGGCGGTGGCCGTGGCGGAGGTGTTTGCGGCGGTGGCGAAGCAGTAGCGTAGAGGCCCGGCAGCGCCGGGCCTGTTGCGATCAGAAATCCGCCTTCAGCACCACCCGATACCGCGCCTTCCCTTCGCGCACGTGGCGCAGGGCGTCGTTGATCCTCGACATCGGATACTCCTCGGTCACCGGCGCCACCTTCGCCCGCCCGGCGAAGCGCATCAGCGTGCGCAGCTCCGCCGGATTACCGGTCGCCGAGCCGGAAATACGGCGATCGCCGCCGATCAGGGTAAACGCCGGGACCTGCAGCGGCTTCATTACCGCTCCGACGGTGTGGAAGTTGCCGCCGTAGGCCAGCGCCTCGAAGTAGGGCTGCCAGTCGAGATCCACCGCCACGGTATTGATGATCAGATCGAACTGCCCGGCCAGCGCCTTCAGCGCCTCGGGATCGCGGCTGTTCACCACCCGATCGGCGCCCATCTCCCGAACTTCCTGCTCTTTCGCCGGATTGGAGCTAAAGGCCGTTACCTCCGCGCCCATCGCCCGCAGCAGCTGGATGGCGATATGCCCCAGGCCGCCGATGCCGATCACGCCCACCCGGCTGGTGGCGGTGACGCTGTTGAGCAGCAGCGGTTTAAACACGGTGATGCCCCCGCACAGCAGCGGCCCGGCGGTGGCGATATCGATGTTCTCCGGCAGGGGGATGACCCACTGCCAGTCGGCGCGCAGCTTATCGGCAAAGCCGCCGCGGTTCATGATGGTCGGCAGGGAGCCTTCGAGGCAGTTGATTTGGTTGCCGCTGATGCAGGCATCGCAGTGGTTGCAGCTGCGCGCCGTCCAGCCGATGCCGACCCGCTGGCCGACCTTCAGACCCTTGTCCGCCGCCGCCGTCCCCAGCGCCGCCACCCGGCCAATCACCTCGTGGCCCGCGACCAGCGGGTAGCTCGACATGCCCCACTCGTTATCGATCATCGACAGATCCGAGTGGCAGATGCCGCAGTAGTCCACCTGCACCTCAACGTCGTCCGGCAGCAGATCGCCCGCCTCGTACTCCCACACTTCCAGATCGGCGCCTGCCGCTTTGGCGGCGTAACTTTTTATGATGCTCATCACAATTTCCCGCTATGGCAAAGATAAAAAGCAGTGTAGATCATCGGGCAGCCGGGTGCCCGATGTTCATGGCTAATGGCTGCCTACCGGCCACTGATTCAGATGTATCCCGCGCTGCGGCGCGCTTTCGGCGAAGTCGTCAAGCACCGCCTGCACGTCCGGATCGAGATAGCCCGCGCTGTCGTGCTCAACGATCACTACGCTCTTCTCGGGGATCTTCGCCAGCAGCGCCAGCAGGTGCGGGTTGTGCAGGAAGGTCAGGTTCTGCTGAATGCGCAGCACGTAGTGGTCGTCATAGCGCGCCAGCTGCAGCGAGTGGCGGTGGCTGCGCCAGATGCTGAAGGCGACCTGGACCGCAATACCGATCCCAATGCCCGCCAGCATACCGAAGACGAGGATCCCGGCGATGGTGGCGAGGAACGGCACGTACTGCGCCGGGCCCTGGCGGAACTGCTCGATGAACAGCCGCGGGGTTGCCAGCTTATAGCCGGTATACAGCAGCACCGCCGCGAGGCTCGCCAGCGGGATCAGCGTCAGCAGGCCGCTGAACCACAGGCCGCAGATCAGCAGCAGCGCGCCGTGAATAAAGATAGAGAGTTTAGTCTGGGCGCCGCTGCTGACGTTCACCGAACTGCGGACGATCACCGCGGTGATCGGCATCGCGCCGAGCGCGCCGGAGAGCAGGTTACCCACGCCCTGGGCGAACATCTCGCGGTTCGGCGACGGCGGCGGGTTCTGCGGGCGCATCTTCTTCAGGGCTTCCTGGCTGAGCAGGGTCTCAAGGCTGGCCACCAGCGCCAGGGTCACCGCTACCGTCCACACCGCCGGGTTGCGCAGGGCGCCCCAGGCCGGAGATTCCAGCTCGCCGACCAGCTCGCCGGGGCTGGCGAACTCGGGCAGGGCGATGCGCGGCAGCGCCGCCAGCGCCTGCGGATCGACGCGGGTCAGCAGCAGGGTGGTCAGGCAGCCGATCAGTACCGCGATCAGCGGCCCTGGGATCCAGCGCAGGCTCTTAATCCGGCGGATCGGCGCCGATCCCCACAGCCACAGCACCAGCAGGCCGCCCGCGGCCACGGCGATCGCGCTGGTGGAGAAGGACGTCTCTCCGTCCGCCAGATCGGCCAGCCGGGTCTCTTCCTCGGTGCCGAGCGCTACCGGGATCTGCTGGACGATCAGCAGGATGCCGATCGCCGCCAGCATCCCCTTGATCACGCTGGCGGGCACAAGCGAAATAAAGCGTCCGGCGCGCAGCACGCCGAGCAGCAGCTGCAGTACCCCGGCCAGCGCCAGCGCGGTCAGGAAGGCGGAGAAGGAACCGAGGGTTTCAATTGCAGCAACCACGATGGTCACCAGACCGGCGGCGGGGCCGCTGACCGCAAAGCGAGACGGGCTGAGCGCGGTGACCGCGATGCCGCCGATAATGCCGGTCAGCAGGCCGACGAACGGCGGCAGACCGCTGGCCTGGGCGATCCCCAGGCACAGCGGCAGGGCGACAAGGAAGACGACGACCCCGGCAAGGGCGTCCTGGCGCAGCGTATTCATAGGCTTTGCTCCCCGGATTCAGGATGTTCAACGAGGGTGGTCAGATGGCCGGAGGCCAGGTCGTATACGCAGCCGTGCAGACTCAGCGGCCTGCCGCTGGCGAGCACCGCCTGTACCGGCTCGCACTGCATCAGCTGGCGGAACTGGGCGCGGACGTTGGCCTCCACCAGCTGATTCAGGGCGTCGGTATCGCCCGCGTCTGCCGCAGGCGTCAGCCGATGGATCTCGCCCTTAAGCGTGGCGCGCAGCATGCCGATGCGCCTGGAAAGGGCCGAGGACTCCTGCGCCAGCGCCATCTTCGGCAGCGACAGCGCCGCCTGCACCCCGCCGCAGCCGTAGTGGCCGCAGAGCACCACCCGTCCGACGTTGAGATAGTGCAGGGCATACTGCAGCACGCTCATAAAGTTATCGTCGTTGGGGTCAATCATATTGGCGATATTGCGGTGGACGAACAACTCGCCCGGCTGGGCGCCGGTGAGCACCTCCGCCGGCACGCGGCTGTCGGAGCAGCCGATCCACAGCGAATGGGGCTGCTGGCCTTCGACCAGCTTTTCAAAATACTCGGGGTCGCGCTGGCACTTCTGCAGCGCCCAGCTGCGGTTCTTCGCCAGCAAAGGTTTTAGCGTCGTCAAGGCGGTTTCTCCTGCGTAAATTCACGAGCGAAAATATCCTTCAATACTCGTACGGCAATTAATAAAATAGTATTTACCGGAACTTTGTCGCCTGAGGATATTCCTGAAACGCGGAGGATTTAGGAAACTTTGCACTAACGTAAAGTTTTAAAAATGGCGGCGGCAGATAATAATTCGTTAAGAATAATAAAATCAGCGGGCTATTATCTGGATTATCATTGGGATATTAATTCTGCTTCTGACACATATATGAATCTTTATTATAGCCTATTCCTGAATGATATTGATGGCGCCGCCGAATGCCGGCGGCGCCCCTATTTCCCCGCTACTCCTTCACTTCCGCCAGCGCCGTTTTATCGACGTAGGGCTTCAGCAGGGTATCCGCCTCCTGCTGGGCGGCCTTCGCGGCGGCCTCCGGCGTCACCTTCGGGTCGTTAACTATCGCCGCCAGCTGATTCTCCATCGCCTTACGTACTGCCACCGTTTCGTAGGTGGCGTACCACGGATGGGCGTACTGCAGCTGCTTCAGCGCCACCTCCGCGCGGGGATCCTGCTGCAGGTAGGCCTTCATTTCTGGCGTGTCGTAGGCGGCCTTCAGCGGCGAGAAGTAGCCGGAGAAGCGGCTCCAGGCGCCGTTGACCTGCGGGCTGCTGAGGTAGGTCAGGAACCGGTAAGCGGCCTTTTGCTGCCCCTCGGTGATGCCCTTAAAGCTCACCAGGCTGGCGCCGCCGATGCCCACCGCGCGGCGTATTTTGGCGGGCAGCATCGCCACGCCCAGCGCAAAGTCCTTGCTGTTCTCGCGCATAAAGCCCAGCGATCCGGTGCTGAGGATCGCCATCCCGACGTGGCCGGCAAAGAACTGGGCGCTGATCTGCTTCGAATTGAGCACGCCGGAGGGCATCACCTTATCGCGCCAGACCAGGTTCTGCCAGAAGCGCAGGGCGCCTATCGTACTCGGCGCATCGTAGTAAACCTCGCCGGGGTAGCTCTCGTTAAAGTAGCTGCCGCCGTTGGCGCGCACCAGCGAGGAGAAGACCCAGCCGCCGTAGTCGTCGTTGGTGGAGGGCAGCATGATGCCCCACTGGCCCTTGCCCGCATCGGTGAGCTTTTTGGCGTCCGCCAGCAGTTCGTCCCAGGTCTGCGGCGGCGCGCTGATGCCCTTCTGCGCCAGCAGGGTTTTGTTGTAGTAGAGCACCGGCGTGGAGTTGTGGAACGGAATAGCGTAGGTGACGCCGTTCACCTGGGCATTGGCCTGCATCGCCGGGAAATAGTCGCTGCGCAGCACGTCGCCGGCCTTGCGCGGGCCATATTTAAATAGCGCGTCCATTGGCAGTATTTCATTTTTCAGCGCCAGGTCGGTGGTGAAATTGGCGGACATGATCGCCAGCGCCGGCGGCTGGCCCGCTTTTTGCGCCGATTCGGCCTTTATTTTGGTGGTGTCATAATTACCGGTAAATATGCCGCGCACCTCGACGTCCTGCTGCGAGGCGTTAAATTCTTTAATAATGCGCGTCATCTCCTGGGTGAATTTACCCTCGATCGGCGCGGGGAACATAAAGTCGATATTCTCTTTCGCCTGCGCGCCGGCGCAGGCAATAAGCGACAGGCCGACGGCGGCGGCGTTCAGCGGCTTAAGCATGGTTATTTTCCCTGAGTAAATTGCAATGGTTGCTGCTGTGAAACAGATGGATATCGGCCGGTGAGAAGCCGAGGACCAGCATATCGCCCTTCTCCGGGGCGGCTCCGCGGTGGCGGCGCGTATAGCGCAGCGGCCCGACGGGCGTGCTGACGTGGATAAGGTAGTCGGCCCCCAGCAGCTCGCGCTGCTCGACCCAGGCGGGCAGGGTGAGCATATCGGGCGCCGGGGCGTCGCTGATGTGCTCCGGGCGGATGCCCAGCCACGCCTGCTGCTCGCCGCGCCAGGCGGGCGGCAGCGGGTAGCGCTGCTCGCTGATTTCGACCTCGCCATTGCGGCAGGGCACCGTCAGCAGGTTCATCGCCGGCGAGCCGATAAAGCCCGCCACGAACAGGTTTGCCGGGCTGTTGTAGAGTTCTTCCGGCGTGCCGACCTGCTGCACCCGACCGCCGTTCATCACCACGATGCGGTCCGCCATCGACATCGCCTCGGTCTGATCGTGGGTAACGTAGACAGTGCTGATCTTCAGCTGCTGGTGCAGGGCCATGATGCTGTCGCGCACGTCGCTGCGCAGGCGGGCGTCGAGATTGGAGAGCGGTTCGTCCATCAGGAACAAGCGCGGGTTGCGCACGATGGCCCGCGCCATCGCCACCCGCTGGCGCTGGCCGCCGGAGAGCTTCCCGGGCCTGCGGTCCAGCAGCTCCTCCAGCTCCAGCATCTGCGCCACCTGCTGCAGGCGCGGCTCCCGGGTCGCTTTCTCCTCACGGCGGATCTTCATCCCGAAGGTGATGTTGTCCCGCACGGACAGGTGCGGAAACAGGGCGTAGTTCTGGAAGATCATCGCGAAGTTGCGCTCCCGGGGCGACAGGGCGGTGATGTTCTCGTCGCGCAGCCAGATGTCGCCATCGCTGACGCTCTCCAGCCCGGCCAGCAGGCGCAGCAGGGTGCTCTTGCCGCAGCCGGAGGGGCCGACCAGTACCACGAACTCGCCGTCGTGGATAGTCAGCGACAGCGCGCTGAGCGCCGCCTTGCCGTCAAACTGCTTGCTGACGTTGTCTAGTTTCAGCACGGACGGTCCTCCAGCGGGCAGCTGATGGCCGCATCGTACAGCCACGGCCCGGCGTAGTGCGCCAGCGAGTGCTGGTAGCTGACCCACTGGTCGCCGACCTGGCGGTGCATCACGCAGGCCGGGGGCGACATATCGTAGTAAGGGCGGCGATCTTCGTGGCAGTACGGCACCTGGTGGACGGTGCCCGGCACCGTGGCGATGGTCAGCTGGCGGTACTGGGTGAAGGCCAGGCCGTGGTTGTGGCCGCAGAACACCCGCACCAGCGCCGGAAAGCGGTCCGCCAGCGCCAGCAGCCGGTGGCCGTTCTCGCAGGCGATGGGATCCATCTGCGCGTGGCCCAGCGGCAGCGGCGGATGGTGCATAAAAATCGCCGTCGGGCGGCCGTTGGCGCGCACCAGCTCGGCCTCCAGCCACTCCAGCGTCTGCGGCGTTAAAAAGCCATTCGACTCCCCGGCGAGGCTGGAGTCGATAAACAGCAGCCGGGTGGCGAAATCGTCGATGGCGTAGCGCATATTCTGCGCATCGCGCCCCAGCTGCGGGCAGAGCGGCGACAGCGCCTCCAGAAAGTGCGCCTTGTCATCGTGGTTGCCGGGAATGAGCAGCAGCGGATAGTTCAGCCCGCCCAGCACCCGGCGGGCCACCTGATACTCCTGCGGGCGGCCGCAGTTGACGATATCGCCGCTGACCACCACCGCGTCCGGGCGCTCGCGCAGGGCGTTGAGCTGCGACACCGCGTCCGCGTTGGCGGCGTTGACGTCGATAAAGCCGTACAGCTTCTCGCCGGCGCTTCGGAAGTGGGTATCGGATATCTGGGCTAACAGCATGACATACTCCTTATTTAATACCGGAGAAGCCGAAGCTTCTGAGGAACTGTTTCTGGAAGGCGATAAAGGCCACCATCAGCGGCAGGCAGACCATCAGCGTACCGGCGCAGATAACCCCCCACTGGCCGCCGGACTCCGCGCCCAGCGCGAAGGAGACGAGGCCGACGGTCAGCACCTGCTTATCGGGATCGTTGAGCATCATCAGCGGCCACAGGTACTCGTTCCAGTGATAGGTAATGCTCACCGTGGCGAAGGCCAGCACCGACGGCCAGCACATCGGCAGCAGCACCCGCCACAGCACCTGCCACCAGCGGCAGCCCTCCATCAGCGCCGCCTCCTCCAGCTCTTTCGGCACCGCGAGGAACGCCTGGCGCATCAGAAACACACCGAAGGCGGAGGTGAAGTAGGGCATCATCACCCCGGTCAGGGTATTGAGCAGGCCGAGGCTCTTCAGCGTCATCATGTTCGGCACCATCATCACCACCGGCATGATCATCAGCTGCACCAGAAAGAGCATGAACAGCGTCTGCTTGCCGCGAAACTCGTGGCAGGCGAAGACGTAGCCCGCCGTGGTGATGGTCAGCAGCTGCACGGCAAAGGTGCCGAAGGCAAAAATAACGGTGTTGGCGTACAGGCTCAGCCAGTCGGCGCTCTGCCACGCCTCGCGGAAGTTATCCAGCGTCAGCGGCAGGCGCGGCAGCACCGACGCCATATCGGCCGAGAAGGTGCCGGCGCTGAACGCCGACGACAGCATCCACAGGAACGGGCTCACCCACAGCAGCGCCAGGCAGACCATCAGCGCCGCAAGGGTGAACGACTTCGCATAGCGCAGCCGCAGCCACAGCGGACGCGGCGCCGCCTGCGCCCGGTAGACAACGGGAGTAACTTCAGCGCTCATAGTGGGCTCCGCGCTCCAGCAGCTTCAGATTGAGGAATGAGAAGGCGAACAGCCCGGCCAGCGTCAGGAACGTCGCCGCCGACGCCTTGCCAAGATCGTGGGTCTCCCACGCCAGATTCTGGATGTAGTACAGCAGTACGCTGGTGGCGTTATCCGGCCCGCCGTGGGTCATCACCGCCACGTGGTCAATCTGGGTAATCGAATAGATAAGCGCCGTGGTCACCACGAAGCTCAGGGTCGGGCGCAGCAGCGGCAGCGTCACCTTAAAGAAGATCTGCGTACTGCTCGCCCCCTCCATCATCGCCGCCTCCCGCGCCGATGCCGGTATGCCCTGCAGCCCGGCGAGAAAGAACAGCATGTAGTAACCGGCGAACTTCCACACCCCGATCAGCGCCAGGGCGTACAGCGCGCTGCTGCGATCCCCCAGCCAGTTATTGTTCAGCGGCCCGAACAGCTTCGCCAGGTAGTAGTCCAGCATCCCCATCCCCGGCATAAAGATGAACAGCCACACTGCCGCCGCGCTTACCATCGGCACAATCATCGGAAAGAAGAACGCCGTGCGCAGCCAGCGGTTGATCCGGTGGTTCTCCCACAGCGCCACCGCCAGCAGCAGCGCCAGCGCCACGCCGGGCACCACCGTCAGCAGCAGATAGATAAGGTTGTTGACCAGCGACTGCCAGAACGCCCCGTCGGCAAACAGCCGCAGGAAGTTCTCCGCCCCGACAAACGGCGCATCCCCGCCCGCCGCCATACGGGTATCGAACAGGCTGTCGTAGACCGAGCGCGCCAGCGGAAAATAAGTAAACAGCGCCAGAAACAGCAGCGACGGAGAGAGGATGAGCCAGGGAAGCAGGTGATTTTTTGTCATCATCGGTGAAGGCCGTTGTAACGTTTCGATGGCGTGGCAGTGTGGGGATGGCGGGTTGCGATAGCGTGACGGCCGGGTGACGGTTTTATGAACGGTTGGCGGGAGAGGGCGCGGCGGCCGCTTGCATGGCGGGCCGGGACGGGTATAATCGCAGGCGTTTACATTCCCTTCCGTGCCGGAGTGGCGAAATCGGTAGACGCAGTTGATTCAAAATCAACCGTAGAAATACGTGCCGGTTCGAGTCCGGCCTTCGGCACCAGTTATTAGCTTTCTTGCACTACCTTCAGATAACACTCTTTTCTGACACGGCTCCTGAAAATTTGCGCTCAGGCTGAATGACGTCGTCCAAAAATCCGTTTACAGACTTATCGCTATTGTCACTCCTCTTTGCTATTGCCTGCCCGATGGATTGCCTGAAAAATAGGCGACGTTACTGGTTATGTGGGTCTGTCAGGGAGAGAGAGCAATGAGCACCAGAGCCGAAATAAAGGATGGGGCACGGTTTGACGTTCTACGCAGCGGGATTGTTTATACTAAGGTGCTTGGCTGGATAGATATGGGGCACGCTCGCGGGAGCGATATTAGTGAGCTTAAAAGCCAGTTCATCGCAGGAGAGAACAGTGGGAAACCTTATTACACGGTTATGTACCGACAGGATATGCGCGCAGTGATACTCCGTTCGCAATTCAGAGTCGGCAAGTTCTCCCGCTGGGAGATTAAACGCGGCCGGAGTAGCGAAGACATTAACAGGATCATGCTGGCGATGATGATGAATACAGCATCCCGATTTGAAGGAATGCAAAGCCTGCGCGCCTTCTCCTGGTACACGGATAGCGGCTTTAGCTGCGAGGATTTGGTTTCCGATCTGTTTGGATTTTATCGGGCTATCATGCCGGGGCGCTATGGCTATCGTCTTGAGCCTGTCAGCTACGAGGCAGCGGTACGGCGCTGGGACTATTACGGCACCGTTGGATCTCACAAAAACAGAGGGTTTCGCCCAATGCTATTCCCCGATCCTGAGGATCCCTGCGTAAGGCACCGGCCCTATCTTTCCAACCTGCCTCACTTTATGACGTGGCTGCGCCCCTGGGACGATTTTACTTCGGGCGTTGTCAGTGTTATTACAGACAGCGGTACATCGTTTGGATATATGGGAACTCAGCGATAATGCGTAAATTTATTAAGTGGAGCCTCCTCACCGTCATTGCGATTTTTATCCTCTGCTGGCTTTTTATCTATTTTGTTGCGTCCGGCATCAATGAAACGACTATATATACCGAAAAAGACTTTATTGATTATTACTCCCTGACTGATAAAGATATTAAAAAAGCGCCGCGCATATCGAGTGATTATCATTTTGAATCACGCCCCGGAGATGGGTACGCGCCGTCAAATTCGATCATTTTTAAGGGCGTATCTGATGTCGAGCCGTTGAGGGCTTATTTGAGGCAGTTGGGGTACGTCAGGCAAAAAGGCGGCTCGGATGGGGGAGAGATTTGGGTGAAAGCAGGGAAGGTAAGGGGCGATCTTTTTTATCTGAGTTTTGATGCTTATACGGGGAATGTTGAACTTACCAAAGAACTTGGGGATTGAATGCTGCCTGGTTGATATGGCTAAAGGTAGGCCGCTTTCCTCTAAGTAAGGTGGCTTCACCCCGCCTGAAACCTTCTTCCTCTGAACCATGTGCATAGATTTCCCTTGCTTAAATACAAAAAATGAAAGAGTGTTGTCCCGCGTCCTGGGACAAAGGACATGGTTGAACGGGGGGAGTATGAAAGGTCAAGACATTCTGCTGTTGCTAAAGCTGGTCTCACTCCAGCGGCACGAGCAGGTGGTAAGCGGTACCGGTCTGGCCGGCCGGAAGCAGGAGCCACGGCTCATCGAATATGATGATATTGAAGCCTACCGTCAAAGCCTTTATACCGTGCGTGGCCTTGAAAAAACGACTGGGATCAGTAAAACGCAAATCGCAGATTGCATTAAGCGGTGCACGGAGATCGGACTTGCCGGGAAAGATCGTAAATACGGCGTTCCAAGGGTGAATACAAGATCCTTGCTTGAATTTATTATCTACGGGATAAAGTACGTCTTTCCTGTGAAAATGGGCGAATTGACGCGCGGTATCGCGACATCATTTGCCGCACCGATATTGAATGAAAAGCTGTTCAGTTCCGGTGAGCTTATTGCGGTCTGGCCTGATGAGAGTGCTAAAAGCAAAGGATTAAAGGTGGCGCCTCTATTTCACTCCGTTCCTTATGCCGTTCGCCAGGACGAGGATTTATACGCCATGCTTGCCCTGGTGGATGCCATCAGGCTTGGGAGTGCGCGTGAAGCGGGGATCGCCGCCAAAATGCTGGAGGCAATATTTAAGGAGATATAAGTATGGAAGCTAAACAGCAGCACCGTATGCTGGTTGAAGTAGCCCTTGCGCTGGGGCCTGATTTACTCAAGAAAGTAACCTTCGTTGGCGGCTGTACCACGGCTCTCTTACTGACTGACGAAGTTACGGTAGAGCAGGTCCGGCATACGGATGATGTGGACTTAATCGTTCACGTGTTGAGTTATGCAAAATATCACTCCCTGCAGGAGGAGCTTAAGCGGCGAGGGTTTAATGTTGCGGATCCCGCCCAGGATGAAGATCTTCCAATTTGCGCCATGCGGCTCAATGAACTGCGCGTGGATATCATGCCTGATGATGAATCCATTCTCGGATTCAGTAACAGGTGGTACCAGGCCGCCATGGAAAATGCTGTCGATTATCCACTTAATCAGGACATTACGATAAAGCTTGTTTCTCCTGAGTACTTTATCGTCACCAAGCTTGAGGCATGGCTCGGCAGGGGCGGAGGAGATGCGCTAACGAGCCGTGATATTGAGGATATTATTAATTTGATTGATGGGCGCGATACGTTGCCAGAAGAACTGGTACATGCGTCGGCTGACGTCAGGGCATTTATTTCACAGCAGCTGAGTCTGCTTCTGGAAGACCGCTATTTTGGATATGCCGTAAGCAGCCAAAGCGGTGGTAATTTCCGGCGCGAAAAAATCATATTCGGACGCATTGAGGAAATTGTCAGAAGGTTAAGGGCCCGATGAATATATTATGGAGAAGTCACCAGGGAGCATCACGCCGTAGCAACAACGATTATGTCGCCTTCAGCCTCACTAAAACGCATTTTTGCGCAGTCATCGTGGATTCTTCTGACAGAGGAAGTACGCCAGCGGGACTGGCGAAATATTGGGCAGAGGCCGTATTGACTCGCTACATCAGGCTGGAGCGGGAGACTGCGGTAGCGCTTCTGAAAGATCTCCACAGGACGCTGATCCCGGCATATCTCAGCGAATGCGCCAGCTATGCGCTAATGGATATGGATTTAGCCCGGCGCAGCGGGGAGCTCTTTTATGTCGGCGATTGCCGACTGGGCGTATCTGACCACCGCGGTGTGGTTTGGGTTAATGAACCTCATTGTGTGGCGAATACTTTACCCGGACTGGATAATAGCTTCGCGCATTGCCTGACCCGCGTTTTAAAAGCCCGCCGCTTTATTCCGCCGGATCGGATCAGTTTTCGCTGGCAGGCAGGGGATACTCTGCTATTGTGCTCTGATGGTTACTGGCGATCATCAGAGCATGACGATTCAAGCGTGCTAATCTTAAGGCCCGATGCCCCATCTTTCACCTTCACTACTGGCTCCGATTGCCGCAACGTTTACGCCCGCGTTCAATAGTTTTCTGATGCAGTTTTAAAGATCCCCGGCGGGACAGGTGAATTGCCCGCTCCCCCGATGGAGGCTAAGATATGTCTTATCTTTGTTTTCTAATAGGTTGACGTAACTGCTCAGCGTCCGGCGAGGCTGGGGAGGACAGGGAACGGCATGACGACTTCTAACTTCGAGTTTCTGAAAGGCATTAACGATTTTACCTACAACATAGCCCGCGCGGCGGAAAATAACTATCCGGACGATCCCAACACGGCGCTGGTCAAAATGCGCATGTTCGGCGAGGCGACGGCCAGGCACCTGGGACTGCTGCTGGATATCCCGCCCTGCGATAATCAGCACGATCTGCTGCGCGAGCTGGGCAAAATAGCCTTTGTTGATGACAGCATCCTCTCCGTTTTTCACAAGCTGCGCCGCATCGGCAACCGGGCAGTGCATGAGTATCACAACGATCTCGACGATGCGCAGATGTGCCTGCGTCTTGGTTTTCGCCTGGGCGTCTGGTACTACCGGCTGGTGACCAAAGACTACCATTTTCCGGTGCCCGAATTTGTGCTGCCGGAGGGCGGGGAAAAGCAGCATCAACAGCAGATACTGGCTCTCAAGCAGCAGCTTGCGGAGCAGGCGCGTGAAAAAGCGCAGAGTCAGGCGGAGCGTGAAGCCCAGCAGCAGAAGATGGTTGCCCTCAACGGCTATATCGCCATTCTCGAAGGCAAGCAGCAGGAAACCGACGCCCAGACCCGCGCCCGCCTGGCGGCGCTTGAGGCACAATTAGCTGAGAAAAACGCGGCGCTGGCGAAGCAGACCGAGCAGGAGCGTAAGGCCTACCATAAGGAGATCACCAACCAGGCGATCAAGCGCACGCTGGATCTTAGCGAAGAAGAGACCCGCTTTCTGATCGATGGCCAGCTGCGCAAGGCCGGCTGGCAGGCCGACAGCAAGGCCCTGCGCTTCTCAGAAGGCGCTCGCCCTGAGCAGGGTATTAACATGGCGATTGCCGAATGGCCCACCGGTAAAGATGAGCTGGGCAACCAGGGATTTGCTGATTACGTGCTCTTTGTTGGCCTGCGTCCGATCGCCGTGATTGAAGCCAAGCGTAAAAATATCGATGTCTCCGGCAAGCTGGCGGAGTCCTATCGCTACAGCAAATGTTTTGATAATGGTTTCCTGCGCGAAACTCTGCTTGAGGACAACGAGCCCGACCGGGTAAATGAAGCCGTCGCTCTGTACGAGGTCAGCTGGCGGGACACCAGCGGCAGCCAGCGCTTTAAGATCCCCTTCTGCTACTCAGCCAACGGCCGCGACTACCGCGCGGCGCTGAAGACCAAAAGCGGTATCTGGTATCGCGACGTGCGCGATACCCGCAATATGCCGAAAGCCCTGCCGGAGTGGCACCGCCCGGAAGAGTTGATGGAGATGCTCGGCAGCGATCCGCAGCGCCGCAACCAGTGGTTTGCCGATCACCCGGACATGAATGAGCTGGGGCTGCGCTACTACCAGGAAGATGCCGTGCGGGCGGTGGAAAAAGCCGTCGTTGAAGGTCAGCAGAATATCCTGTTGGCGATGGCCACCGGGACCGGTAAAACCCGCACCGCCATCGCCATGATGTTCCGCCTGATCCAGTCCCGCCGCTTCAGGCGCGTGCTTTTTCTGGTTGACCGCCGATCTCTTGGCGAACAGGCGCTGGGGGCCTTTGATGATACCCGCATCAACGGCGACACTTTCAACAGCATTTTTGATATCAAAGGTCTGACGGACATATTCCCGGAGGACAGCACCAAAATTCACGTTGCCACCGTGCAGTCGCTGGTCAAACGCACGCTGCAGTCCGATGAGCCGATGCCGGTTGCCCGCTACGACTGCATCGTCGTCGACGAGGCGCACCGCGGCTATATCCTCGACAAAGAGCAGACTGAAGGTGAGCTGCAGTTCCGCAGCCAGCTGGATTATATCTCTGCCTATCGCCGCATTCTGGACCACTTCGACGCGGTAAAAATTGCTCTCACCGCCACCCCTGCGCGGCACACGACGGATATCTTCGGTGAGCCGGTGTACCGCTATACCTACCGCACGGCGGTCATTGACGGTTACCTGATTGACCAGGAGCCACCCATTCAGATAATCACCCGCAACGCACAGGACGGTGTCTATCTCTCTAAAGGGGAGCAGGTTGAGCGCCTCAGCCCGCAGGGCGATATCATCAACGATACGCTGGAAGACGATCAGGATTTTGATGTTGCCGACTTTAACCGCGGCCTGGTGATCCCGGCCTTTAACCGCGCAATCTGTAACGAACTCATCCACTATCTTGACCCGACCGGATTGCAAAAGACGCTGGTATTTTGCGTTACTAACGACCACGCCGATATGGTAGTAAGCGCGCTGCAGGATGCCTTCAAAGATAGATATCCACAGCTGGAGCACGATGCGATCCTCAAGATCACCGGCGATGCGGACAAAGATGCGAAGAAAGTGCAGACTATGATCACGCGCTTCAATAAAGAGCGATTGCCCAATATTGCGGTCACGGTCGATCTGCTGAGCACCGGCATCGATATCCCGTCTATCTGCAATATTGTCTTCCTGCGCAAGGTGCGCAGCCGTATTCTCTATGAGCAGATGAAAGGCCGCGCAACGCGCCTCTGCCCGGCGGTAAATAAAACCAGCTTTAAAATCTTCGACTGCGTTGATATCTACAACACCCTTGAGAGCGTCGATACCATGCGCCCGGTAGTGGTGCGCCCGCAGGTGGAGCTGCAGACCCTGGTGAATGAAATTACCGACTCTGAAACCTATAAAATTCAGGAAGCGGACGGCCGCAGCTTCGCCGAACACAGCCACGAGCAGCTGGTGGCCAAGCTGCAGCGGATTATTGGCCTTGCAACCTATAACCGCGACCGCAGTGAAAATATCGATAAGCAGGTGCGCCGCATCGATGAGCTGTGCCACGATGCGGCTGGCGTCGGCTTCAGCGGCCTGGCCTCGCGCCTGCGCGAGAAGGGGCCGCAGTGGAGTGCGGAGATTTTTAATAAGCTACCGGGCTTTGTTTCGCACCTGGAGAAGCTCAAGGCGGATATCAACGCCGAGCGCGATGCGCCGATCTTCCTCGATATCGACGACGAGGTGGTGGGCGTGAAGTCCCTGTACGGCGATTACGATACGCCGGAAGATTTTCTGGAGGCCTTTGACAGGCTGGTTAAGGACTCGCCCAACGCACAGCCCGCGCTGCAGGCGGTAATTAGCCGTCCGCGCGACCTTACCCGCAAAGGGCTGGTGGAGCTGCAGGAGTGGTTTGACCGCCAGCACTTTGAAGAGTCCTCCCTGCGCAGGGCGTGGGCCGAGACGCGCAACGAGGATATTGCCGCCCGCCTGATAGGCCATATCCGCCGCGCGGCAGTAGGCGATGCGCTGATGCCTTTTGAGGCGCGGGTCGACCGCGCTCTGGCGCGCATCAAGGGCGAAAACGACTGGAGCAGCGAGCAGCTGGCGTGGCTGGATCGCCTGGCCACCGCGCTGAAAGAGAAAGTGGTGCTTGACGACGACGTATTTAAAACCGGCAACTTCCACCGCCGCGGCGGCAGGGCGGTACTGGAAAGCACCTTTGATCATGAGCTCGGCGGCCTGCTGGATAAATTCAGCGATTACATCTGGGACGAGCCGGCCTGACGCGATATCATCCCCGGCAATGTTTTCTTCTGCGGCCCCCCTAAAGGCGGGCCGCGGCTTATTTTATAGGATCCACAATGAACAATAACGATCTGGTCGCCAGGCTGTGGAAGCTGTGCGACAACCTGCGCGACGGCGGCGTCTCCTATCAAAACTACGTTAACGAGCTTGCCTCGCTGCTGTTTCTGAAAATGTGCAAAGAGACCGGGCAGGAGAACGACTACCTGCCGCCGGGCTACCGCTGGGACGACCTGAAGTCCCGCATCGGTCAGGAGCAGCTGCAGTTCTACCGCAAAATGCTGGTGCACTTCGGTGAGGATGAAAAGCGGCTGGTACAGGCGGTATTTCATAACGTTAGCACCACCATCGAACAGCCCAAGCAGCTCACCGAGCTGGTCAGCAGCATGGACTCCCTGGACTGGTACAGCGGCACCCGCGGCAAATCGCGGGATGACTTTGGCGATATGTATGAAGGGCTGCTACAGAAGAACGCCAACGAAACTAAGTCCGGCGCGGGCCAGTACTTTACCCCCAGGCCGCTGATCAAAACCATTATTCAGCTGCTGAAGCCGCAGCCGCGCGAGGTGGTGCAGGATCCGGCCGCGGGCACCGCGGGCTTTCTGATTGAGGCCGATCGCTACGTCAAGGCGCACTCCCACGATATGGACGATCTCGACGTCGACACCCAGGACTTTCAGGTTCGCCGCGCCTTTGTCGGCCTGGAGCTGGTGCCCGGCACCCGCCGCCTGGCGCTGATGAACTGCCTGCTGCACGACATCGAGGGCAACCTCGACCACGGCGGCGCCATTCGCCTGGGCAACACCCTCGGCAGCGACGGTGAAAACCTGCCTCAGGCGCATATTGTCGCTACCAACCCGCCGTTCGGCAGCGCCGCGGGCACCAACATTACCCGCACCTTTGTGCACCCGACCAGCAACAAGCAGCTCTGCTTTATGCAGCACATTATCGAAACCCTGCTCCCCGGCGGTCGCGCGGCGGTAATCGTCCCGGACAACGTGCTGTTTGAGGGCGGTAAAGGCACCGATATTCGCCGCGATCTGATGGATAAGTGCCGTCTGCACACCATCCTGCGCCTGCCCACCGGCATCTTTTACGCCCAGGGCGTGAAGACCAACGTGCTGTTCTTCACCAAAGGCACGCCGAAAAATCCGGCTCAGGACAAGAGCTGCACCGGCGACGTCTGGGTGTACGATCTGCGCACCAACATGCCGAGCTTCGGCAAGCGCACGCCGTTTACCGAAGAGCACCTGCAGGCGTTTGAGCGTGTCTACGGCGAAGACCCGCACGGGCAGAGCCCGCGTGAGGAGGGTGAGTGGAGCTTTAACGCTGAGGAGACGGAGGTCGCCGACAGCGAGGAGAATAAAAATACCGATCGGCACCTGGCCACCAGCCGCTGGCGTAAGTTCAGCCGGGAGTGGATCCGTACCGCCAAGTCGGATTCGCTGGATATCTCCTGGCTGAAGGATAAGGACAGCATTGACGCCGACAGCCTGCCGGAGCCGGACGTGCTGGCCGCAGAAGCGATGGGGGAGCTGGTACAGGCCCTGGGCGAGTTGGATACGCTGATGCGCGAGCTGGGCGCGGGCGATGAGGCGGATGAGCAGCGTCAGCTGCTGAATGCGACGTTTGGTGAGGTGCAGGAATGAGTGGGGGGAAATTGCCGGAGGGGTGGTGCGAGAGCTATCTTTCAGATATTTGTAGCCAGCCGCAGTACGGTTACACGACGAAATCCCAACGTATTGGAAATGTTAAATTTTTACGAACGACCGATATTACGAAAAAAACGGTAGATTGGTCTGCTGTTCCCTTTTGTATGGATAACCCTGATGATATCTCGAAGTATCAGTTACATGATCGAGATATTCTCATTTCCCGAGCAGGGTCTGTAGGGTTTAGCTTCTTAGTACAAAATCCCCCTGAAAACTCAGTGTTTGCTTCGTATCTCATTCGTTTTAAACCTCTTCAGGATATTTCAGAATGTTATTTAAAGCGCTTTTTAGAGTCTGGAAACTACTGGGCCCAACTTGCAGCTATGTCAGCAGGAAATGCTGTCCAAAATGTTAATGCTAAAAAACTATCTACACTTTTAATACCAATTCCTCCAAGAACAGAACAAAAAATCATCGCCGAAAAACTCGATACGCTGCTGGCACAGGTAGACAGCACCAAAGCACGCCTTGAAAAAATCCCACAAATCCTTAAACGGTTTCGTCAGGCGGTGTTGGGGGTGGCAGTTACTGGAAAATTAACCGAAAAATGGAGAGATAATAATCCATCTTTTGAGTCAGCTCGCGATCTATTGACTCGCTGGCTAATGCAAAGAGAAGAAAGTTTTTTTAGTGCTCAGAAAATTTTGTTAGAGAGTAATAAAGTAAATAAAGCAAAAAAATTCCCTATCCCTCCTTCCCCAGATATGGTGACGGGCAGTAAGGTTTTAGTGCCTGCTACTTGGGAAATTGTAAGTGTATCTCAAATTGCAGATTGCTTAGACAGTCAGCGTATACCTGTAAAAAAAGAGAATAGAATTAAATCTGAAAGCAGTTATCCTTATTTTGGAGCGAATGGTGAAGTTGATAGAGTTGATGATTTTATTTTTGATGGGGATTATGTTTTAGTTACGGAAGATGAAACGTTTTATGGGAGAATAAAACCTATAGCCTATAGGTTTACTGGGAAGTGCTGGGTTAATAATCATGTTCATATATTGTCAGCACAAACCAAAGTGGCAAATGATTACTTATGCTATGCATTAATGTATTATAAAGTTATTCCATGGTTAACAGGTACTACAGGACGCGCGAAATTGACTCAAGGGGCACTGAATGTTTTACCTATTGGACTTCCGCCAGAAAAGGAAATCGAAGAGATAGTCCGCCGCGTCGAACAACTCTTCTCCTACGCTGACACTATTGAAAAGCAGGTAAACGCCGCTCTGGCCCGCGTCAACAACCTCACTCAGTCTATTCTGGCGAAGGCGTTTCGCGGCGAGCTCACCGCCCAGTGGCGCGCCGACAACCCGGAGCTTATCAGCGGGAAGAACAGCGCCGCAGCCCTGCTGGAGAAAATCAGGGGTGAACGCGCCGCCAGCGGTGCGAAGAAGCCTTCGCGCAAAAAGTCCTGATGCTTATGCAGGCGCACCCGTGCGGTGCGCCATCACATATGATCCAACCGAATGAGCCAGCGCGGCTACCGACGTTGCCCGGGAGCTTGCTCTCAGCGGCAATCTCCTCGCCAGTTCCTCCGTATCCCCGTCTTGCTCACCGGCGAGTGCATTCTATCCAATCAGTGACTGGAAGAAAAAACGGCTTGATTATAGCCATCGACCATAAATTTATAGTCCGACTGATCTCCGGTTTCTTTAAATTTTCTGTAATAGCTTAAACAAGACATTAAATGTCCCAGAATGCTATGTGTTGGAGCATCCGGGGACTTTTCTTTTCTTTTAATACTTTCAGTGTTGAGCGCAGATAACTCCTGCTGCAGTCTATTCGCTATAGCATCAGCCTCTTTTTGCTTTTCTGCATTTTTTAAATCATCTTCTGATTTGAAGACATTAACTAATTCTTCCGCAGCATTGAGGGAGGCCGCGGTATGATAGGCATATAGGTCGCCGCTCTGCTTAAGTTTCTCTAGCTGGTCGGCTTTTTCTTTTTTATAGACTTGGTTGAGTGCATCCTGATATTTGTTGAAGCTGATCATTGCTTCTTCAAAGTGTTTTTTTATCGAGGCGTCTGCTGCTTTTCCTTTTGCGAGATTATCGGTTTTATACTCACCGCTTTCGTAATAGATATTGAATTGGTTATAGTCTTGCTGCAGTAAGTTTATCTTCTGTTTGAGGTCTTTGCCTGCGGAGCTGAGCTCAGGGCTGACGCCTTTTGTCTTTTCAGCTGCGGCAAATTGTTCATTTATGTAATCATAGTTGAGTCTCGGGAAACTAACGCCGCGATCCTTGCTTATGCTTTCTATATGTTGATTTTCATATTTAGTTTTCGCCTCCTGCAATCCCATAATACCAACGAGTTGATTGTAGATCTCTACGTAAGAGTTGATATTTCCGGATTCAGACTCTGTAGCTTCGCTTGCGGTACTGGTTTTTGCCGAATCATCTGATTTTTGGTCACATCCCGTGAGCAGTAGTGAAGATAAAAACATACTGATGATTATTTTTTTCATTTTTTAATCTCTCCTTTTAGATTGGGCACCATATCAAAATAAAATATAACATTTTGTTAACAATGCGGGAGGTTCTTTTTCGCTATCGGTGAGTGTCAACGATTTGAAGATATGCTTTCTGGCCGAAAGCACGCCATGCCTGTTTGTAATAAGAAGATGTCGGGGGGCCCAGGCCGTACTTATTAAGACCGTTTATGGTAAATGGCAGTATGGGAAAACCTGTGTAAAAATCCGGATACTAATTCTGACGCACCCTGCGGTGCGCCTTTATATATGACGCAAATCAATGATCTAGGCACGGCTCCCGGCGTTGGCCGGGAGCCGGCTATCAGCGGGTAATCACCTCCGCCAGAACGTCGGTTTCCCAGTTTTCCTCACCGTTCAGGACCTTCGCCTGCTGGCAGGCCTGGGCCATATTCGCCAGCTGGAAGGTAACGTCATCGCTGAAGTTAAAGTTACGCCACTTAGAGGGGAAGTCGATCCGCCAGTAGCCCATGCCCTGGTCGAAGCGGATCTTCAGTGTTTGCCCGTCATCGAAGGTCACCATCAGCTTGCGGTGGTGCGGTATCTTACGCGGTGAATCGAATACCGTCAGAGCGACATCACGGCCCATGGCGGCGGTAAACCACTGTCCGGCGAAATCCTCATAATCATCCGGGTTCATCCAGTCGTGGTAGGGAAGATAGCCCGGACGATCTTTAGTCTTGAACAGCGTGTCCAGCGACAGCGCCGCATCGGCGGTCAGCGATGCTTTCAGTGGCTTCAGCAGTCCGGCCAGCAGCGCCAGCGCGACCGGGTTCTGCAGATAGCGATCGGTATAGTGGATGCGGGCAATCTTTTTATTTTCCATCAGCGCGCGCGCCTCCTCGTGCTCGCTCAGAATCACCTCCCAGAAGCGCTGGCCGAACTGCGACAGCGATCCGTTCAGCTGCTTGTGGATCTGGATATCTTTCACCAGCATCGCAAAGCCGATCGCCGCTCCAGGCAGAGCGGCCTCGCGCATTGCCACAGGTTTGCAGGCGTTGCTGCGCACCAGTAGCCGATCGTTCTGATGCCAGCCCGGTCCGGGCACCGTCGCCAGCTCGCTGCGCGAAGCCAGGGTCATCACGCGGTCGGCAAAGGTAATTTGCGCCACGATCGGTATTTCGCTCTGCTGGTCAGAATGGCACAGGCGCACGCCCAGCACCCCGAACTGGGCCAGCTCGTGCAGGAGATCGGGATCGTCTATGTGCTCAGGCAGCACGAGTTCGACGTCGACATCGTCTTTTGTCCGGTAGTTCAGCAGCGCGGAGCGGAACTGGCGGGCATAGAGGTCCCACTCGTTTATTGGCCCACTCATCCACAGGGTGAGCTTTTTAGCGCCTTCGTTAATCGCCCGGCGGACGGCATCCTGCAGGGTTCCCGGGCAGTAGCGGGCGTCCGGCAGCGAAAATGCCTCTTCATCCGGTAAACCGATATAGTGCGCGAAGTCCTCACCCAGCCAGGAAAGGGCCGCTTTACGATCCAGCGAGTCGTGGTCGTGGCGGGTCTGCGAGTCGAGCAGGCAGTCGCTGCACGCGGTATCGCAGTGGCGGCAGCCGAGCTGTCTGACCATGCCCTGCAGGGCCGCTTCGATATGCAGCGGCGCGCTGGAGGCAAAGCCTGCGCCGCCGCTGATGATATCGTAGAGCTGAACGGCAAATACCGATTGCCCATCTTCCAGCCTCACGGGCCGGATGGCGTATCCCAGCTCTGCGGAGGAGATCCCCAGCACGCCGGCTAGGGACTGACGGAGCGCAACGGCCAGCGTCATGGCAATCGTGCGCCCCTCTTCGGTGCTGTCTGGCAGGTACTCGCCGCTCTGCGGGCGGCGTAAAACCACCTCAAAAACGTCCGTTCGCGCCAGCGCGCCGAGGGTAACGTTTTTGGTCAGCGCCGTTGAGCCCGGGCAGATAAGGCGGTGGTTCTGGCTATCGCGATCCGCTTTTCCCGGCCGCGGCGGGTAGTGGGCTTCCATACTTTTGGGCGCGTCGTTAGGGTTCAGCATAGATTCCGCGCGCCCGCAGGTAAGGCAGAGGGCGTACCCGTGACCGCCCTCGCCAAGACTCTGCTGGAACACGTGGCCGTCAGCGCCGGCGGCCATATAGCCCATCAGCGGATTGGGCAGCGGTACCGGGTCGGCCTTAACAAAAACCCACGCCGGGACGACCGGCACAAACTTCATGGTTTCGATATTGTTGGTTACCGGTGCGTGGGCATCGGTAACGAATCCGGCTGGCTGCAGTACCTGGCGGCGGTTATCGGCGGTGATCTGCTCCCCGCAGGTGCTGTTGGTGCAGCGGAGCGGCCCGGCGCTGTTCATCCCTTCTTTATAGCCGATGGTCCCGCACTTGTGGCAGCGCCAGGCGCAGTCAAGTCGCTGGGCTTCGTTGGTATCAGCATTGATATTGTGCCAGTGCAGCGAGACGCCGGCAGAGCGGAAAACCCGACCATCCAGAATAAGTTCTGCCCCCGGGGCATATTCACGTATTGCGACGCCCAGGTTACGGGAGGGAAGTCCTTTATAGCGCGATACGTTATCTTCCCGATCGTTTTTATACTGCTTTTTAAAGGATTTCTCGCGAATGTAGTCTTCCATGGTGAAGTTGTCGAAGGTCACGACATCCGTCGGGAAGCCGTATCCGGGCAGGAAGGTTCTTGCTGCCAAATCCCGTAGCAGGTACTCGCCGCAGTGGCGCTTCTTCTCCAGTTCCACGCGCTTGCGGTAGGGCGTATTCGGCTGAGATTCCCGCTCCTGGACAAGCAGATCGCGATAAATGCTCTGCCAACGCGCCTGCAGGCGATCTATTGCGCCGCGGGTATTATCGCGCAGCAGGTCGGATCTGGCACCGTGCAGCGCAGTACCTTTCACCAGCCTTTCCAGAGCCGGGTCTATCTCCAGCACCGGACGTTCGAGCCAGACTTTAAAGTTTTCGCAGCGCGACTGCCCCTCTTCCTCACCGAAAAACCACATGCTGTCGAGGCTGGTTTTTTCTTTGTCTGTTTCGCCTATAACGCGGCATAAAAAGTCGGACAGCAGCAGCGCGTTAACGTGGCGCTGCACCAGCCGGGCAGAGTTCATCGCCACCATAGGGGCGGGGATTGAAGTCTCAAACGGCCAGAGTGGGCTGGCAAACACCTGCTGGTCGTGCGGGTTGCCTTTGCATAAGGTATAGGAGACGGCGCGGGACTCCTTACTCCGTCCTGCTCGCCCGGCGCGCTGCAGATAGTTGGCCGGATGCGGCGGCACGTTATTCATCACCACCGCCGTGATCCCGCCGATATCAACCCCCATTTCCATCGTCGTGGAGCAGTTGAGCACATTCAGCTGCCCCTTCTTAAACATGTTTTCGTAGCTTTGCAGGCGCTCTGAAGACTGCTGGGCCGAGTGCTCGGCAGTGCGGTAGTAGAAGCCACCTTCAACCGCGCGGTCGTTAATATCCGTCCAGAGATTTTCTGCGCGCAGTTTATTGATAACAGGCTCTTTCTCTACCCAGTTACGCACTTTTTCGAGGCCATCTGCGTAGTCATCCTGAGAGCGGTCAAGCTCCCAAATGGGCGGCAGGATGACTCTTCGCGCCGTGAAGGTCTCATATTGTTCTTGGGTGAGGTGCTCAAAAGCAATATGGGTGGGCAGGTAGGGAGTCAAACCTTTGAAGGCAGTGTCGAGAATTTTATTGGTTACCGGACAGATCCAGGCATCCTGAACTAAGGAAAACGTCAGGTGCTCTTTGGGTAAGTAGAAGCGGTTACCGTCGGGCCTGAGCACCGACAGGGAGCCGCTGAGCTGGAGCCAGGCTTCTTTAAGCCACGCGTTAACGATATCAATGGTGACCGTATTTGCCGTTTTGAAACCGGCGCCCAGAATAAGCAGCTTTACTAAGCGATGGGTCACGTTAGTGCCACGAATTTGCGGCCAGCGCTTATTCTGGTTGTCGTCGGGTTCTTTTGACTCGGGGTTGCGGACATATTTTGAAGAGAAGCGGCTGCCGATCCAGTTTCTTAGCTCATCATCAAGCTGGATGAAGTTACTTTCGCGGACGTAGAAATCCAGCGTGACTTTGAGGAAGTCTTGCCAGTCTGCCAGCGTCAGTCCTTTATCCTGCCAGTGGGGCGGCATTTGATGTACTTTATCGAGCCCCTGATAGCCGACGCGCACCAGGCCCTGGGTTTCCAGGCTATTGGTCCGCTTGGGTCTGCGCATCACCTCGCGAAACAGCAGCATTTCCGCAAGCTTGAGCGGGCCGCCATTTGCGTTGAAAATTTCGGGCTTCAGATAATAGTTATATTGCAGGACAGGGCCCTTAATATCAGCTTTATCTTTCAGCTCATTCACGACCTCCGTCCAGGTGCGGGAAACCAGGTTCGTCTTAACCCTGCCGCCGGTGGCGGCCTGGATGGCCTGCTCGATGCGTTCAGCCCGGGCTTCGGCGCCTTTTGCGTCTTCCGGCATACCCCAGGAACGGAAGGATTCTGCCTCTTCGCGGGCCAGTCTGGCCATCTCACGCATTTTTGCCACGTCAGCGCTGGCATTGGGGATGGCGTTTGCCTGTTTTCTCTGGTGCCAGCCCAGGATCTCGACGATGCTGCCGCGTAATCGGCTGCGCTCGGCCTCCTGCTGCATCCGCACCGCCATTCTGGCCGTGCCCTGCCGGCTATCCGTGAAGGTGATCAGCCGTCGTCCTCTTCCCGGCAGTGAGTCAGGACCAATGCTGTCTTTGCCTTCTTCACTAATAAAGTCCTGACAGTATTCGAGAACGGTGGGGACAATATTGGTAACGTAAAACGGTCCGCCCAGCAGGGCGCGGCGAAACGGCTGCCTGCCGCTGATGCCTTTATAGCCGCAGCCGCTGCAGACCAGCTCAATTTCATTGATAGCCAGCGTAATGCTGTCATTATTCACTACGCCAATGCTGCGCGTCTTTCTGTCCAGCTTCTGTGGGATATAGCCTTCTACAGAATTGCACTCTGCAGCAATCACGATCGGCGCCTGATACGCGCTCTCTTTTGCGACTTTTTCTACCTGGTCGTCACGCTCTTCCGGCATGTCCTCCTGTAAAGAGAACTCGTCCCCGCCTTTGTTATCCCACTGAACGAGCTTCCCTTTTTTGTCTCTCGCCAGCAGGTGCGGTTCGTTGCAGTCATTGCAGAACGCCAGCTCGTAAACCGGGCTTCCGCAGCTACAATTGTGGCGCTGGTTAACGTACACGTAGCCAAACGGCCAGTTGTCCTGTAGCGCTGAGCCTGCTTTTTCCGGACACGCCTTGTCAACGCAGGCCCACAGGCCCTGCGTGTTGCGCTGGAAAATATGTGCCCTGACCTTTAAAAAGGCCGGGGCTTTGGTATTGGGCTGAGTGCCGGAACAGAGGTCAATCCAGCGCAAAACCTCCTGCTGACTGTGATGCCGCCCGGTTAGCGTGTCTAAACGCTGCGTTATCTCGTCGAGCTTAAGCGGATTAGGCTGGGTAACCAGCATCTCCCTCAGATATCGGGCTTCAGGAGAGTGCGTCAGGGCCTGAAAGCGTTCGGAGCTGACGTCTTTGGTATCACTCTCATCAGGGATCTTCTCAATCTCTTCAATCGGGCGATAAATCTGTCTGCTGGGCTCCAGCGAGGGGATCACCCGGTTGCCGTCCAGCACGTCGATGCGTTCCTGCGGTATACCGGAAAGTTCAGACAGGAATTTTTTCAGCTGCTGCACAGCATCGCTTCCGGCAATGGTCGCCGATGTCGCTACAAACCGCACCTCTTCAGGCGTCACGCCAAAGGCCGTCATTACGCGACGCAACTGAAGCGCCAGTTCGGCCGCCTGTGAACCGACATACGTGTGCGCTTCATCAAGGACTATCCAGCGCAGCGATTTCTGCGCTTTCGATTGCTGGATGATTGGCGCATCAATCTGGCGCACCATCATATATTCGAGCATCGTGCCGTTGGTCACCAGAATTGGCGCGGGTTCTTCACGCATCTTTTCACGGGATAGCACTTCATTCGGTCTTTTTACCTGCTCAGTTTTTACCGATGCGTGCAGGTTCTCGGTATTCCCGTTGTAGAGGCAATAGCGGATCCCGGTACCGAAACTGCGGGTCCAGGCATCAAGGCGCTCACGCTGCGAATTGATCAGGGCGTTAAGCGGATAAAGAAACAGGGCTCTGACGCCGACGAGAGGTTTATTTCCGTTCTCATGCAGCTCCCGGTAGAGGTCCTCCAGCACCGGAACCATAAAGCACTCCGTTTTGCCTGACCCTGTCCCGCTGGTGACCACCACGGAATGTTTTTGCTCAAGCAGCGCTTTCCAGCTCGCCAGTTGGTGGGTAAAGGGCTTCCAATCCGCGCCAAATCGGTAGCGGCCGTTGCCTGAGTTGTCCAGCGAGTCGACGACGGCTTTACTGAGCAGTGCCTTTCCTTGCGTCAGGCTACGCATCGTCTGGTCTGACTCTTTCCAGCCAAACATTTGCTGAAATACCGGTGAGGCGAGGAATGAGCCCGCACTGCCACACTCCGCGCCCATCAGATGGCCAAGGTGTTCGCGCAGCTGCGGATTGGTGATCCCCACAATACTGAGCGTGGCCTCAGTGGCGCGGGAGAGCGATTGTTCAATAAGTGAAGAAAAATAGTGCGTCGTCATTTTTGTTCCTTCTGATTTTTGACCACATTACGCAGCAGGCAGTACTGGAAGATGGAATTAAACCATCGTGAGTCGAAATCCCTGACCTGCCTCAGGAAAAATACTGCCCCGGATTTGTTGCCAAAAACGCTTTCAAATGTCGTATTACCGCTGGCGACCGCGGCAGCGAAAACCGGTAGCCAGACGGTTGAGTAGCGGTGCGGAGTATCTGCCGGTATTTCAATCACCGGATCGTCTTGTGACAGGATCCACTCGTGAAGCCGCCGGCCGCCATATTCAGGCCAGCGTGATTCGCTGTGTTCCTGCATGAGGGCTTGATACCACCCCTGAATAATACTTTTCATTAAAACAGGTGGGAGCGTGGGCGGAAGCTCTCCCCGGCATAACCAGTTCTCAACCTCATTGGCATAAGTCGGAAAAATGATACCCAGCTGCTGAAATCTCGTATTCAGCACCCGGGTCTGCATCTCTTCCGATGCCCCTTTATGCATGAGAAATTCTTTAAATTTATCGGCTGCTTTTTTGATTTCATTAATTGGTAGGAACTCCCAGAAGACAGGAAACTCGCTCTCGATTCTGTTCAGGTAGTCGGCAGACATTTCAAATTTGAACAGCGACATTACCAGCGCCTGAGGATGATTAAGCAAAGCGCGCCATACTTCGAACGTCGCCAGGGGGAGATATCCAAACTGTTCGTACAGGTTACGCAAGAATTGCCATCCAGAATGGGCCGGGTCATCGGCCATCTGATCAAGGACAATATTGATGGTATTGGTCTCAGATCTTGGGTCGAAAAGCTGGGTTGCCTTTTGCAGAGACCGGATATTATTATCTGCCGACTGTAAATGGGGCTCGCCGTGAATAAAGTAGGGGCGAAAAGAGGCTGCCTCTCCGGGCTTCGGTATCACCAGCCAGGGGCCATTTTTTTCAATCGCAGAGCTAAGCTCAAATTCTCCGATAGGAACGCCCTCACTCATTCTGGATGTCAGGGGGGCAGCTTTTCGTTCGGGTTCACTGAGCAGCATTATGACGGGAGAAGGCGCGGATTCGTTCCGATTGCCGATAGCATCAGCCAGCAGAAGCTGTCTATCCGGGTCGAAGTGAAGACGGTATTTATAGCGACGTATTTGCCAACTGGAAGTACTGCCGGCGCCGCTGATGCGCATATCAACCGTCTGGTCGATACCTGTTTCCAGAGAGAGTAAGTTCTCAATATGTTCTCTCAGGCTGTACAGATTGATCTCGACGGGTCTTTCACCGGTCGTGTAGGTCCATTCATGCCAGACTGGTGGACCGCTCCTTGAGCGCAAGCGTAGCTCAAGTTTAAAGCGCTTAGGCTCGCCATTTTTACCGCAGAGAAATGCTCTGGAGCCTAATAAATCATTGATCGTTATATTGTCGGGCAGAGGCTTTCCGTCTGCATTGAAGACCAGACAGCCGACGGCGGGAAAGGGTAAAACCAGATTAATGGCATCTGCAGATAAATTGGGTTTTACCTGCAATTGAATGAAAGGAGGAGGGACCCCCTGGGCTTTTACCTTCAGTATTGTCTTGCCGTTTTCCTTGAACCGGTCGACGTTAAAAGCTTCTTTGTCTAAAATATACAGACAATTATGTTTCGTGGAAATAATAAACGTTCCTTCGCTCGCGTGCGCCCCCCCTTTTATTTCAATCTGAAAGTCTTCCGGAAGAATACCGATCTTTCTGCGAAATAAGGTTTCATTTTTTTCATTACGCACAGAGATAAATTGCGCACCCATTGTTTCCTGGGCATTACATTCGTCGAGCATTTTTCCGCTGAAGAAGCGTTTATTACCGGGGGCTTTTGGTTCATGCGTTGTCTGAGTGAGCTGCGGCAGGCCAAGGTAGGTTTCATTCGGATAGCACTCCCAGCTCAGCCGCTTACCCTTAAAATAAAAATCATGCTGGTTAGTTTGTTCCCTGCCAGTCCTGATTCGATAGGCCTCATCTCCTTCAATGATGATATCCAGGTGGCCCTCGAATGCCCAGACCGGATAATTCATGACCTTTGTGGTAAACGGTGAACCCTGATTCTCAGACGTAACCCTGGCATTTTCAGGGACAACAACAAGCACATGACTATCGCGCACGCTACAGGATGACTGTCCCTGGAGTAACCAGAACCCGTCTTGAAGAGTGAACGTTAATGGGACCTCGCCGATGGCTATTTCGCCGCCCTCTAGCATTTTGCTGCCCACGGTCATACCGCCGGCGCGCGCGACTACAGACAGACTTGCCGCAGGCTTCTGTCTGACAAATCTGGCGCTGGTGCGACGTAATCGCACCGTTGCCTGCATCCCCTTCAGAGTCGCGTAGGCGGGGCCCAGGCTGGCAACCTCTTCCCCGTCCTCATAAATTGATAGCTCAAAACGAGTGGTTGGGGGGATACCCGATAGTGTAAAAACTAACTCTTCAGGTAGTGATATGGCTGTCTGAATCTCATCCGGGTGCAGGTCAGACCAAAAGGATTGGCAGGAAAGCGTTTTTTTTTGCCGGATTTTTGGCTTGGTTTCAATAGAGGCTGTACTGAGCAGGCCATTTATTAAGTGAGTGCCGGTCTCGTCATCGAGGGGGATTGGGAAGCTGTTGCGCCACTTAGAATTAACCCTGTCCAGCTCTTTAACCGGTTCCGAATGATTGCTGAGGCCGTAAGTCTGTACGAGTGAACTGAGTTGCTCGGCCATGCTGCTAATCAGTTCGACTGACGTCTCATCCTTAAATACAACAGGCAGCTGGGATTTTTCGACGACAGCTTCAGTTAGCGTTAGGACTGAAATACTCGATGCCTGAGAAGCATCGTACTGGCTGAGGATCCTCGAAAAGACGGACTTAAAACGGTTATCTGCCTCTTTCAAAACTCTGAAGGGAAGGCCCCCCTCACTGAATAATGATCCTAAAAAATTCCGTCGCTCTGAATCATAAAAACGGAGAGGGCGCTTCCAGTATTCCTCAAGCCCTTTCGGGACGATATTGCTGAGCTGCGAGTGTGTAAGTGCTATGCCGAGACTTTCATTAATGGGTTCCCACGCCCACCCGCAGTTTCGCTCATAATCCCTTCTATACCATTCTGAGCAAAACAGTGTAAAACAGGCGGCATAACCTTTATCAAACCGGAGTCCATCGACTTTTCCAAGCCCGCACAGTAGCCGTTTCAACTCGTGATATTCATCACTGGTAGCATGGTATTCATAGAGTGGGCGACTATCAGGATTCTTCAATCCGCGATGATTCAGGAATTTGTTAAGCCAGGAGGTGCACTTGAAGACCGAAATAGATTCTGATTGACTCAAATCAAGCTCCTTCTATAAGCATTCGGAACAATTTTTCATCATTATGGCGTTGATTAAGGCATGTGAGCAACGCAGGTACTGCTAGTGAGTAAGAAAACTCTCAAATATGGGAGGTAAGTCAGGTATGGCACGGTTAAGTTACAGCGGTAAAATGTGGGGGCGAGCCCGTTCAGGTCCTGATAACACCTCCACCATTTTATTAATCTACCCAGTGTTAAACGTAGTGCTCAGGGGACCTCTTATTTTAAGAGAGGTGAAGTGCCTGGTGATCTATGGGCCGGTCTGTCCCTTCCCCTAAGAAGATAACCCAATACATTTGCCATCCCCCCACATAACATGTCTAATTCATTCACCACACGAATGAATCAGGCCCCCACATGCGCTTCTGGCAGATAGATCCCACCTTGGAAAACTACTGGCGCGGTATCATCCTCTTCGGAAAGAACGTTGCTTCCTACAAGTTCGCGCTGGCCAGCGCCCTTTACGAGCTGAAGCAGTCAGGCAGCGATCTTATCCGCCTCGAAGATCTCGCCGCGCCCTTCAGCGCACACCTTTGCCGCCACCTGCGCCACGCGCCGAAGCAGATCACCTCCAAGAACAGCCAGTTCCTCAACGCCTGCGCGCAGCATAACGACGGTGAGCTGTCGCAGGAGGCGCTGCGGGCCATCACCGTCAGGCTCGGCTTCAGCAACGTGATCGATGCCTTTCACATTGTGAACCGGGCTGAAATCGACAGGCGCTTTTTTATCGACGAACGGAAGGTGAGCAAGGGCATTCGCCTGACGGAAGATTTCTACCGGCTGACCGAGCGCCGCCAGTTCGATAACCTCGTCCATGAAACGGACGCCCGCTGGCGTTTAGTCGAACAGGCGTGGGCCTCGGGCGTGTCGCGCAATCTGATAGCCGTTGAATACGGGGAAAAGGACCGGCTGCTCTACAGCCGAAACGGCGCGCGGCGGGTGGCCATCACCAGCTGCCGCGATAGCCTGAACGGCTATCAGAAGGGGCACTGCTTTTACTGCGGTTCGCCCGTCAGCCTGGAGGCGGGCAGTCCGGATCTGGCCGACGTCGATCATTTTATTCCCTGGCTGGCGCGCGTAGGCGTGCCGAATATCAACGGCGTGTGGAATCTGGTGCTGGCCTGCAGGGCGTGCAACCGGGGCGCGCAGGGCAAGCTGGCCCTCGTTCCCTCTCTGCGGCTGCTAAATCGCCTTCATGCCCGCAACGAGTACTTTATCTACAGCCATCTGCCTCTGCGGGAAACCCTGATCCTCCAGACCGGCAAAACCGAAGCGCTGCGGCGTGACTTTCTCAATCGGGTCTGGAACACTGCGCAGCAGATGCTTATCCACCAGTGGGAGCCGCAGGCCGCCGGCCCGGACCGATTTTAATGACGATTCGCTTTTATCAGCACAACGCCAAGTCCTTCTTTAACGCCACGGTTAACGTCGATATGACCTCGCTGTACCGGCCCTTTATCGCGCGGCTGCCGCCGCAGGGCAGGGTGCTCGACGCTGGATGCGGCTCAGGCCGCGACAGCCGGGCGTTTAAAGCGCTGGGTTTTGAGGTGACGGCCTTTGATGCTAGCGCTGAAATGGTGGCCTTGGCTACCGAGTATACTGGTCTCCCGGTGCAGCAGAGGCGGTTTGAAGACGTCAGCGAGCGCGATTGCTATGACGGTATATGGTGCTGCGCGTCGCTGCTGCACGTTCCCGCGAGCGGGCTGCCGGAGGCGATGCACCGCCTGGCGGCCGCGCTTAAGCCTGGAGGCGTGTGGTATCTCTCCTTTAAATACGGTCGCGGCGAGCGGGTAAAGGAGGGGCGGCACTTTACCGATCTGGATGAAGAAGGCCTAGCAGGGCTGCTGGCAGCGATGCCGCAGCTCAGCGCGCTGGCGGTGTGGCAAACGCGGGATAAGCGTCCGGAGAGGGATGAGGTGTGGCTTAATGGATTACTGCAAAAATCGACTACGCGCTCCTGTTTGCCGCTATAGCACATTCCAGTAACGCTTGCTGGTTTTCCTCGTTAGCAGTTTCGTCGGGAAATAGACCTTTGCAACCGCAGAGCTTTCCAGTCTGGCTCGGGTGAAAAGATTGCCCATGTGATAATCAGTATTACTGCGGCGCTCATGGCGCCCCAAGAGATATACATCAGGTTATCCGACCATAACGAGGATGAGTGTCATAATGCACTTGACCAAAATATCGCCACCTTTCATCATCTTTTAGGGACATTCCCATGAGTTTGATTATCATCTAACGGCTGATATTTATACGGGGGAGCAGGATGGATACCACAGAAGAACTAAATGGAACTTATTTTTATAAGGGAATCAGTAATGTTAATCCCGGAGAGTTATTTTTTTGGATATTACTCGATAAGATTGATGCGCAATTTGGCGGTATAACCGATCTCATCGAGATGTCGTGTATTGTTTTAGGACTTCCCTTAATAAAAACGAGACGTAAGCCCTGGGGAACGATGCCCGGCACGTCTATCGCTTCTAAATATTCCCGCCAGCTACTGGATGTGAAGTTACCCTATAGATTACCTACTCTGACCAATGCCAGTATTCAGACGCTACGACCCATGATGACAAATAATCTCGGGGCTTTTGTTGGCCGGACTGTACCCGTCGTTGGATGGGCGATGTTGGCAAGTGACGTCACGCAGATTATTTTTAACACGCTACATACTTACAACACCATCGCAAGGAGGGAGGATCGAATATGGTGATTAGTGATGATACTGTTTTACATTTTTTTCGTGATGAACTCTCGTTAGCGGTGACTATTTCCTTTAAGCCCGTTGCGGTCGAGCTGGATACGCCGTTGCAGGAGTATGCTGAATGGGATGAGCTGCCTTACTGCATAGAAAAATTTGGTAAGAAGTTCGATATCGACGTTTCCGAGATCGACTTTGACGCCTACTACCCATGGAAACGAAGCGCCTTCTTTCGCAAGTGGTTTACTCAGGAGCCAATCAAACAAGTGTCAAAACCCCTGACTATACGTATGTTTGCTGAATCGGCAAAAGCCGGGCGGTGGCTCTACGATTGATTTGTATTACCTTTTATAAAGCGCCGGGATGCCGAATTTTATTGTATCGTAAGAAGGTCTGAGCCCCCTGCGGAGGTGGATTTATGCCTTATGGCCGTATCGATGTTCTGGATGTCACAGATTACATTAAATGCGCGGTATCCTAATGAAAAAGAGCCTCTACATTATCGCCCTGACAGCTCTGTTCCTGTTTTTCCTGCCCGTTGGCGCCATCTACAGCTACGTACGGAACAACATAGCAATGAGCGGCGACGGTGAGGTAGCTATGGATAACGATGAATCGGTCGTTCTGCTCATCAAACTTGCCGTCTCTGCTGGCGTCAGTGAGCCAATATGATACTTTTTTGAGATAATTCTCAAAGGCCTAGGTTTTTGAACTCGCTACGTTATAAAGGTTGTGTCGCTGATATTATGTTGTTATTGAAGCTAATCTACTATTGTGATTAAAATCAAGGTTTTTGATATGCAATACCCTACAAAAAATGCAGAATTAGGTATGCCGGACTACGCCACCGCACGTATGTTTGGTGGTTTAAGTGATGTAGATATCGACTTTAATAAGTTAGCAGAAACACTTGATTGCTCAAGAAACTTTAATCGTGTCGGCATTATTTACGACGATGGTAATCGTAAATATCTTGTGAGGTCTTCTCGCCGCCCAATGTCAGGCGTTATAAATGAAATCAGTCATGTTATTGTTACAAAAGTAAAATCTGTATCTGCCCCCTCGGCATCTAAGGCGGTTGTCGAGACCCTTAAGGCCCCAGCATTAGCCAATGAAATCACCTCTACAGTATTTTCTTGCGGGGCAGTTTTAGTAACAATAGTGCTTGCAATCGGCTCATCTGCGGCCATACCGTTAACCGCTGGTGGGTCAGGCGTAATTACGGCGATGATTGTAACCGGTGGCCTTGCTACTGCAGCGCAGTGTGCGATCGGAACCGGACGCTTAATTGCCATGGATTCAGGTTACAATGATGATGTTGCATGGCTCGATAGCCAGGAGTGGTACAACGCAACCTGCACCTTACTGGATGTGGTTTCCTTAGCCGGTGCAGGAGCTGGTTTAAAAAGCACAGTGGAAACTTATAAATTAATGAAAGCCGCCTCCTCATCAAAAGCGATTGAGTGGCTAAAAAACCTTTCCCGCGCAGAGCGAAAGCGTATCACTGAAGAAGTTATTCGTGCACAAAATCCTGGCATTTCTAATGCGGGTATTAAAGCTGCAATGCGTTTAGGGAAGTATCCTAAGCGTTTTCCTACGGAGGCATTACAACACTCCTTACAAAGAGAGCTGGCAAATGCGCTGAATAACACTTCTGCTTTTATAAGCAGTGCGGCCACGGGAACGATTCGCCATCCCCAAAATGCGCTTCAGTCGGGTAAGTATGTTATCGGAATCTTACAGTCATTCTCGCTATAACGGATAAAACTTAAAGTGAAAAAAATCTCTACTATTCTTATCCGTATGAAAACTCTTGACGTTCGAGTAAACCGCGCCAGCGAGCCTGAACTTGAAACCTTGATGCAGGAACTAACTTTCCCCGGCGTACTTAACCCCTATAAATTCGGCTTACCGCTGATGCTCAGCATGGTCGCGGCACTATTTAGCTTCAGCCTGCCGCAGGTCGCAATTTGGCATGAAATCCTCCATGCGGCGGGCTGGCCGGAGTATATGGTCTTTGCTGGCATCGTCCCCTGCATCCTGATTTTCTGTATCCTGCTTTTTGCCTCGGGCTCACTGACCGCCCGGGGCTATTCTCTGGCGCTGAAGGGTTATTTATTGCTCCTGTACGGCACCGCGTTTGTTGCTGCCGGTTATTTGATTTTTACCGTAATTAAGGCGCTAACTGGCCAGTATGACGGCGTCGTTTTCATGATTACCGGCGTGTTGAGCGCAGGCTTTAGCGCAATAAGCCTCGCCAGCCTGAACAGCGATAGATTTTCCCAGGCGGTAAGTGGCTTTATGCACAATCGGGCCTGGCGTAAGGCGTGGGTTCTGCGGCGGAAGTCCTCGCACAGCGCGCACTGAGTTAATGAGGTGCAGCAGCGCCGCCGTTCGCGCGCTGCTGCATTTCTACTGCCTCAGGACCCTTTCAACCTCCCTCACGCACCCGCACCGCATCAACTCCCCCGCAGTCACCTCAACTGCGAACGTCTCTCTGAGCCCCCAGGCCACCGCTTTCATGTGCCCAGGCCGCAGCCCCATAGCAATAAACACCCCACTCAGCCCCGGCGTCACCCCAGCGCATGACGGTGCGGGCGGAGCGGCAGCGGCCGACCGTCGCGGGTCAGGTACAGCGCGCCGGGGGGGGCTTCCCCACCTCCGGCTGCGGGGTAGTCCACCATCACCATATCGACGAAGGCCGGGGGGGCCGCCGAGGGAATAGAGCGCGAGCTCGGGACTCAGGGCGCGCAGCGTCTGCACCGTCTCCGGCTTGATATAGTCCCCGCCCTGGCCGACCAGGCGCAGGGAGCCCAGGCTCTCCGCCGTCCGGCAGGCGAGCAGCATCTCCAGAATGGCGGGCACCGAGCGCCAGATGGTGACGCCGTGGCGCGCCACCAGCCGGTTCCAGCTGATGGCGTCTTTCTCCCGATCCGCGGCGCTCACCGCCCGGCGTCGCCGGGTCTGCGCAATCACATTGCCGGTGGCGCGGCAGATAGAGGGCCGCGACGCTGCCCGACCGATCCTTCCGCTCGCTTGCCGGCCCCCCGGTAATGATTACTGTCCCTTACCAGCAATAACCGGCTCGATCAGCAGCAGCCGGGTGCGCACCTCAGACCACGGCTTGCTCTCTTCGCCCTTCGGCACGATGAAAAACTCGCCCTGCTTAATCGACACCCGCTCGCCGTTTCTGAAATCAATAAACAGCTCGCCGTCGGTGACCATAAACAGCTTGTCCTCATCCTCGTGGGTGTGCCAGATAAACTCGCCCTCGGCGAGCAGGATAATGACTTTATAGTCTTCGGTTTCGGCGATGACTTTTGGCGACCAGACCGTCTCCAGGCGGGAGAACTGCTGATCCAGGTTGGTGACCAGTCCGAATGCTGAGGCTGGGTTCATCTTCGTCTCCTTCCCTATTTATTATCAGAAGCGTGCCTTCATGCCGATGCCGAGTTCGCGCGGCGCGACCATCGTGCCGGTTACGCCTGCCGTGCGGTCATTGGCCTTGGTCGCCGGGGTGCGGCGGTCAAAGACGTTATCGACGTAGGTAAACAGCTCAAGGTTCCGGGTCGGGCTGTACGCCAGGCGCAGGTTGGCGATGGCATAAGAGCCGACGCGCAGGTCGCGGTCGTTCTGATCGTTGGAGTAGTAGCGGTTGACGTAGCGCATATCGCCGCTCAGGCGAACCTGCTCGGTGATGTCCCAGTCGCTGCCGAGGTTGAACATGTAGCCCGGCGCTTTGGCGAACTTATTGCCCTCAAAGGCGTTGCCGCGATAGTCGTTGAACTTCTTGATTTCGCTGTGCAGTAGCCCGACGCCGCCGCGCAGGCGCAGGTTGTCCAGCACCCGGTAGTCGGCGCTGGTTTCCAGTCCGTAGGTCACGGCTTTATCGGCATTGACCAGGATCGAACCGTTGGGCCTGTCCGCGGTGTAGTCGGTTACCGAACTCTGGAAGTCCTTATAGTCGGTGTAGAACAGGTTGCTGGTCAGCAGCAGGCGGTTGTCCAGGGCGTTGATGCGCGAGAACAGTTCGTAGTTCCAGGCCTTCTCCGGGGAGAAGGTATAGTAAGAGTGGCCGGAGAAGTTAACGCCCGTCCCGCCCGGCGCGTAGCCCCTGCTGACCATGGCGCCGACGGTAACATCGTCGGTGATGTCGTAGCTGAGCGAGGCCTTCGGCAGCACCGCGTCAAAGCCTTTGCTGTAGTCGTGATACTCGCCGGGCACGTAGCTGGTGGTGCCCTTATGCTGCACCTTGTCGTACTGATAGCGTAACCCGCCGGTCAGCCGCCACTTCTCCGCCAGCCGGCGAGTCACTTCCGAGAAAATGCCCAGGCTGTCGTTGGTCAGATCGGCGTCCGCTTTACCTAAGGCGTTATCCAGCACGTTGGTGGCGGTCTCTCTCGAGTAAAACACGCCCGCCATTCCGCTCCAGAGAGACTCTTCCGTACCGAAGTTCATCCGCGTCTCGTTGGAGACGTTGTGCGAATCGCGCCGGGCGATGCCGGGGAACATTTTGGTGAATGTGTAGCGGTAGCGGGAGCCGGAATACTGGGCCTGGTTCGACAGCGTAATGTCGTTTTCGAAATCATACTGCAGATCGAAGATCCCCACGTCGCTGGTGGTGCGCGACCGGTTGGTGCTCAGCCCCGCATTTTGCAGCTTATGGTAGGGCCGGGTGGCGGACTCGGCGTCCGGACTTTCGTCCATCGCGTGGGAGTACGTCAGCTTAGCCTTAAACCACGGGCTTTCCGCCGGCTGAAACAGCGCCTTGACGCGGGCGTTGATGTTCTCATAGCGCTTATCCAGCCCGCCGTCGAAGTAGTTCGGGTTGGTGTAGTTGATGTAATCATGGCGGCCGCTGTAATCCATCGCCAGGCGCAGGGCGATGTCGTCGCTCACCGGGCCGCTGGCGGCAAACGAGGCGCGCTTTTTAGCGTGGGAGCCGTACAGCACCTGGCCGTCAAATTCCGGCGTAAAGGTTGGGTCGTTAGTCTTGACCACGATAGCGCCGGCGATGCTGTTCGCCCCCTGCGAGGTGGTCTGCGGGCCTCGGTAGACCTCCATCGAGCTGACGTCCCACAGGGCGCCGCCACCGAGGCCGTACTCTGCCGCGCTGATGTAGCGCCCGTCGACGTTGATCGTTGCGCGCGGAATCGGCTTGGAGAGGAAGGTGTTGCCGCCGGTGAGCGGGCCGTTGGTGTCGATACCGCGAATGGTCGGCGCGCCGGTGGGGCTGGTGTAGAGCACGTTGGGCGTGCCCTGTAGCGCATCGGCGAAGGTGACCGCATCGGGCCTCGCCTTCAGCGCCTCGCCGGAGATCACGGTCACGGAGCTGGACGTTCGCTTAAGCGTCCGGTCGGTTTTTTCCCCGGTGACAATAATTTCATTGAGATTCTGCGGATTGGCGCTTTTCTCTTCTTCACCTGCCGCAGCAAGTGCCTGACCGTTCAATGAGTATAAGGTGAATACCAGCGCGCCGTTGATGGCTATTTTCCCGCAAGAGACGAACCGGTTTCCCGGCAGAGTAGACCGCGTCATGTCGATTCCTTTTCAATCATTAAATTGCTGTGACAATTGTTATTGTTTGTGATAATCATAATTATTATCATTTGCATTTGTAAATATATATCACCGCTGTAATACCTGGAAAGAAATATTTTTTAGGGCCGGTCAGGCGGCAGCCGCCGCTGCGTTAAGCATTTTGTTGCCGTGCGGAAAGGGGGGAAGTCGTTAATTCTGTGCGCCTTTTATAACGACAATGGGTAGTTATATCCGCGCAGAGTGTGCGTGAACCCGTTAAATGTCGTTAACGCGTAGCGCGTTATTTCAATCAGCGACCTGTCTTCATAATCATTTGAATATGAATGCTTTTAGCTTTCGCCTGATTAAGTTGGTTGAAAATGATAGGGGACGCCGCTGCGGACGGTATCTGATGATGAAGGCAGGTCTGGCTTATCCAGCGCTGAGCGGATCCTGAAGCATATCGTCATCTGGCGGCTGGACGCCGGGGGAAACATTGTGACGCGGCTAAGCGCCATCGAAAATCTTATTGAGCAGTCTCCCCACCTGAATGCGCGATATAACCTGAGCGATGATATGGAATTAATGAAATACGCCGGGCAGACGTAGCGCGACTGCTGCTTGCAGGCCGGGTCGGCGGCGGGCTGGTCATCGCCGCTGATTTCGGTTCCCCGCCTGCTGAGCGGTGCGCTGGCGAACTGCCGTTACGCCTGCCCCGCCCGGCGCGCGCTGGTGCGCGCCAGCGCCGCGAAGTCCAGATCGCCGTCGCCGTGGGCCAGCCCTTCGATAATGGCATCGCGTACCGTGCTGGCGAGCGTCAGGGGCACGCGGGCCTGCTCCGCCGCCGCGATGGCGAGATTGACGTCCTTCAGCCCCAGCGCCAGCCGGAAGCCGGCGGGCGTGAAGCGCTCGTCGGCAATAGCGCTGCCGTAGCCCTGGTACACCGGCGAGGCGAACCCGGTGCTGGTCACCAGGCCGAGAAAGTCGGCGGCGTCCACGCCGTGGCCGCGCACCAGCGCCGTGGCCGCGCACCAGCGCCGCGGCCTCGCCCATCGCGCCGATGGCGCTGGCAATCATAAAGTTCACCGCCAGCTTCACCACACTGGCCTGCTCCGGGCGCTCGCCGTAGCGCCAGGTTTTGCGGCCCATCACGTCGAACAGCGGCTGCACCGCGTCAATGGCAGCGGCTTCTCCGGCGGCGAGAATGTTAAGCTCCCCGGCCTCGGCCACGTCGACCCGTCCCAGCACCGGCGCCGCCACGTAGCGGATGCCGCGCCCGGCAAAATCTGCCGCCAGCCCGGCGGAGAGTTCAGCGGAGACGGTGGCCATATTGACCACGATAGCGCCGGGGCGCAGCGCCTCGTCGACCGCCTGCAGCGTACTGCGGGTGGCCGCATCGTCGGCCAGGATCAGAATAACCACATCCGCATCCCGCACCGCCTCGCGGGGTGAAGAAGCGACCTGTGCCCCGCGCGCCGCCAGCCGCTGCCCCGGCTCCGGGCTGCGGTTCCACGCCCGCAGATCATAGCCCGCCGCCAGCAGGTTAGCCGCCATCGGCCAGCCCATCGTTCCGAGACCTAAAAAGCTTATCTTCATCACGAACCCCGGTAAGTTGACAATGATTGACTTCAGAATCTAGCAACAGAGGCTGGCAAGGGTAAAGCGCCGCCCGATAAAAGGGCGGCGCACGCGGATACAGACTTCCTGCCAGTTACCGATTCACCAGCTTCGCCGGCAGCGCCACCACCAGCAGGCAGCTCAGCAGCAGGCAGGCGGCGAAGAACCACAGCGCGCCGTTGCTGCTGCCGGTCACGTCCAGCGCAATGCCCATTACCGAATTGCTCACCAGCCCGGCGATATTGGCGATGGAACAGGCCAGCGCAAATCCTGCCGCCGCCGCAGTGCCCTTCAGAAAGGTGGCGGGCAGGCTGAAGAACACCGGTACCGCGCCGATGATCATCGCCTGGGCGATGGAGAACAGCAGGACGGTCATCATCACGTTGTGCGAGAAGAAGGTGCTGGCGCCCATCGCCGCCGCGCCGATGATAAACGGCACGATGATGTGCCAGCGGCGCTCGCGGCGGCGGTCGGAGCTGCTGCCGATCGCCAGCATGCCGATCAGGGCGGCGAGGCTCGGGATCGCCGTCAGGTAGCCGATGGTGGTGATATCGGTGGTGCCGGCGTTTTTGATAAAGGTCGGCATCCAGAAGCCCATCGCGTAGGCGCTGAGCAGAATGGAGAAATCAATCCCGCCGAGCATCACCACCCGGATATTGAGCAGGCCATCGCGCAGGCTGTGCTTTGCGCCTTTAGCCTCTTTCTGGTCGCTCTGCAGCTCGCGCTGTACTGCCTGCTTTTCGCGCTCGCTCAGCCAGCCCGCGCTCTCCACGCTGTTGGGCAGGATCCAAAAGGTGGCTATCCCCAGCAGTACGCTGGGCAGGCCCTCCAGCAGGAATAGCCACTGCCAGCCGCGCATGCCGTACACCTCGTGGAAATGGCCCATGATCCAGCCGGAGAGCGGGCCGCCAATCAGGCTGGAGAGCGGCAGGCCAATCATAAACAGGGCAATGATGCGCCCGCGCCGCCACGACGGGAACCATTTGGTCAGGTAGAACAGCACGCCCGGCAGGAAGCCCGCTTCGGCGGCGCCGAGCAGAAAGCGGATGATGTAGAACTGCATCGGGGTCTGCACCAGTAGCGTCATGGTGGAGAGCAGGCCCCAGGTGATCATAATGCGCGCGATCCAGATTTTTGCTCCGACGCGCTCCAGAATCAGGTTGCTCGGCACCTCAAACAGAATATAGCCGACAAAAAACAGGCCGGCCCCGAGGCCGAAGGCGGTTTCGCTCAGCGCCAGGTCGTTGGCCATCTGCAGCTTCGCCAGTCCGATATTGATCCGGTCCAGATAGGCGGCGAGATAGCACAGACACAGGAAAGGGATCAGCTTCCAGGTGATTTTGCGATAAATCGACACGGTGTCCTTCTCTGCCAGCGCGGCAGGACGGGTAGTAACGTCAGTCATGGTATTCTCCGGGCGCGATAACCCCGTCAGGGATATGTTGTTATGCGTTCCGGCCGCGCGGCCGGAACGGGCTGTTGTGCGCACTCCGTGCAGGTGAAACGCGCCTCTAGCGGGCGCTGAACTGTCCGAGATACTCCTGCGCCGCGGCCATGCTCACCACGTCGCCGTACTTGCTGTCGATATCAAAAAGGTTGGCCTCGTGGGGCGCGTCGTGGCGATCGCCGACGCACTCGCGAACGACGATGGGGCGAAAGCCGTGCTGCAGGGCATCGACCGCGCTGGCGCGCACGCAGCCGCTGGTGGAGCAGCCGGCGATCAGTACGGTGTCAATGCCCTGGGCCACCAGCAGCGGCGCCAGCGCGGTGGCGAAAAAGGCGCTGGCATACTGTTTAGTGATCACCACTTCGCCCGCCAGCGGCAGCACGCCGGGGCAGAAGGCCGCCAGCGGATTGCCCTCCACCATGTCGCGCATCACCGGCGCCTTCTGCACCCAGATCCCGCCGTCGCGCTGGTGCTGCGGGTGGTAGCGGATTTGGCTGTGGATAACCGGGATAGCCGCCCGCCGCGCGGCGGCGAGCAGGCTTTCGGCATGCCGGACCGCTTCCACCACGCCGGGGGCGTACAGCGGCGCGCCCGGCGTGGTGTAGCCCTGCATAAAGTCGATCAGCAGCAGGGCCGGACGCTGGCCGAAGCCGAGGCGGTTGCCCCACACGCCGGCGTAGTTATCGCTTGCGCTCTGGCTCATCAATGCCTCCTCACCACGCCCCGGAGAGCAGTGCCCCGGCGCCCGGCACCACCGGCTCCAGCTCAAGGGCCTTCAGCATCGCGTAGGTGGTGGCGATGGCGGCGGTGATCACCGGCTTGCCGGTCTGCGCCTCCACTTTGGCTACCGCCGGCAGCGACGGCATCTGTACACAGGCCGAGAGCACCACGACATCGACGTCGTCCAGCGGCATATCGGCGACGATGCCCGGCAGATTCTGCGGATCGTGCCGCGCCACGGCGAGATTATCGGCAATCTCCAGCGCCCGCCACGTTTTTACTGCAATGCCTTCGCGCTCGATATAGTCCACCACCAGCTCGGTCAGCGGCTTCATATAGGGCGCCACGAGGGCAATTTTCCTGGCTCCCATCACGTGCAGGGCGTCCACCAGCGCGCCGGCGCTGGTGATCACCTGCGCCAGGGCGTCGTTATCGCAGGTGACGGCGGTTAAACGCTGCTGAGACTGGCGGTGATAGCCCGGCCCCATTGCCATAATCGCCACCAGGCAGGCGTAGCCGAGCACGTCGACATGGGCGTCGGACAGCTCCAGCGCGCAGCGGTCGGACTCTTTATCCATCGCCGCCAGCTCGTCTTTATTGACGTGCTTCATGCGCATGCGGCTGGAGTGAAAGGTAAAGCGCTCCGGGCGGATCAGCTGCCGCGCCTGCAGCATGGCGGGGATCTCGGTTTCCATGGTGATATTTGAGCTCGGCACAATCTGGCCGATGCGGTAGGTGCGGGTCATTAGCATGTCTCCGTATGTAAAGGGGCGCCGAGGAAGTCGCCGAAGGCGCGGAAGAAGCCGCCGAAATCGTCCCAGGGGATCATGTGGCCGGCGTCGGGAACGCGGCTTATCTCAATCGCGGGCAGCAGTTCGCGGATTTCGGCTTCGTCTTCTGCCTGGATCACGCCGCCTTTGCCGGCCACCATCAGCAGAGTGCGGGCCGGAAGCTGGCGGAAATATTGATGAATATCGAGCTGATGAAAGTCGTCATAGGCGCGGCGGATCGCCGGTTCGTAGCAGGTGTGCAGCCACTCGGCGCGCAGCTGTCGCTGTTCGTCGCTCCAGGTGGGGCAATATTTTTTCATCGCTTCGCCGTCCATGCCGACGATGGCCTCGCGGATGGAGTCCTGATACCAGGGCCACTGGCCGGGGTAGCTCCGGCGACCGGGGCCGGATACCGGCGGATCGATAAGCGACAGCGACAGGACGCCCGCCGGCTGTTTGACGGCGGCGCGCATAATAAAGCGCGCACCCATTGAGTGCCCCACCAGGTGGTACTCCCGCAGGCCCATCGCTATCGCAAAGGCGTTAATGTCGTCGGCGCAGCTTTCCATCCCGTAATCCAGCCCGTCGCCGCTGCTGGACAGTCCGCGGCCGCGCGCGTCCAGCACCCAGGTGTCAAAATGCTGGCCGAATACTTCCGCGACGAAGCTCCAGGTGATGGCGGGACTGGTAATGCCTGGAATGAGAATGAGCGTCGGGCCTTTCCCGCCGTAGCGCAGGTAGTGCTGACGAATGCCGTTGGCCTGCACCTGGCCACCGCAGATAAAGCGGCTCATGACGCTACCTCGCTCTTCAGCGGCGCGGCGAAGACGTCGTAGCCGTAGACCCAGGCCGGATCTTCCTGGGTGCGCAGGAAGGTATTGGCGTTGGAGACGGCCTGCACGCGCGAGGCGCGCTCTTTGCGGTTGGCCTCATACAGCCGGAAGGCGGTGGTGTAATCGTCGAGGCCGGTCTCCGCCAGGCAGCGGGAGAGCATGGCGGCATCTTCAATCGCCATCGCCGCGCCCTGCGCCATATGCGGCTTCATGGGGTGGCAGGCGTCGCCGAGCAGCACGATGCGTCCCTCGCTCCACACCGGCAGCGGTTTGCGGTTAAGCAGCGGCCACTTGGTGACCTCTTCGCTGCTCTCTATCAGCGCCTGCACCACCGGGTGGTAGTGGCCGAAGGTCTCCAGCATCTCCTGTCGGCTGCTCGGCACGAAGCTGCCCTGGAAATCCCACGCCGGGTGCGGCACGCCGGAGACGTAGTAGTACTCATCGCGGGATTTGGTGGTGTAGTAGACCATCAGGTGCCGGTCTTCCGACCACCATTTTACGCAGTCCTCAAAGCTCAGGTTGTACTGGCGCAGCTTCTCGCCGCGGATCAGCGCCCGGTGCGCCACCCAGCCGCTGTAGGTCGGCGCTTCGGCGCCGAGCAGGTGTTCGCGCAGTTTCGAGTTGATGCCATCGGCGCCGATAATGATATCCGCCCGCGCCTCGCTGCCGTCGTGGAAGCGCAGCAGCACGTCGCTGCCGCTGTCCTCAACGCTGCTCAGGCACTTGCCGAACTGTACGCTGCCGGGCTGCAGGCTGGTCATCTGCATCGCCTGCAGGTCGCCGCGATGGACGGTGACGTAGGCCGCGCCGTACGTTTTGCGCGCGTGGTCGCCGAGCGGGATGCGCGAGAGGTACTCGCCGGTTTCGCCATCGCGGCTGTACCAGAAATCCGGATGCGAGGCCAGATCCTCCAACTGCTGCTCGATGCCCATCCGGCGAAAGACCTTCAGGACGTTAGGGCCCATGTGGATGCCGGCGCCGAGGCGGGAAAACGCCGGACTCTGTTCATAGACCGTGACGTTAAATCCCGCCTTCTGCAGCAGCGAGCCGGCGGCCAGACCGCCCAGCCCGGCGCCGATAACCGCGATGCGTTTCATATTGCTCATATTTTCCTCTCAAAGTAGACGCTGATTGACGTGTCTACGTGCTTTAACCCGACGATGGGTTGTTGGTTATATTAAGTGTGTACACTTTAATTATTGATGTTATGCATTGGTTAAAAGCAACACACTTTACGGTGTAAATGTAGATAATATGATGTTACTCACAGTGTGGTTCTAACGTTAAATAGCCTTTTCTTATGAGCAAAAGAAATGCTTGCGCTGTTGTTTGTAACGCGTCTATAACAGGTATATAAAGTGTATTCACTACAAGTGGCGCATTTTTTGAGCGCTTTCGTTTTAGCGTTAACCTGAGAGGAGCCCGTCATGGCCGTGAATCAGAGTCAGTTAGGAGAGATGTTCGAGCAGGTGCTGCGCCTGTCCAGAGTCGACGCCAGCCAGAGCGTCGCGATCCTCAAAAGCCACTACTCGGATGCGCGCACGGTGCAGGCGGCCACCGATGCCGCACTGCGGCTGGGCGCGAAGGTCTACTGCGTGGAGCTGCCGGCGTTTAACCATCCTGTTGCGATGGGCAATGACATGACCGCCTACTGCGGCGACACCGCGCTGACCGGCAACACCGCCGCCCAGCGGGCGCTGGAGGCGGCGGACCTGATCGTCGATACCATGATGCTGCTGCACTCCCCGGAGCAGGAGCAGATCCTCAAAACCGGCACCCGTATTCTGCTGGCGGTGGAGCCGCCGGAGGTGCTGGCACGGATGTTGCCTGTCGAAAAGGACAAAGCGCGGGTGCTGGCGGCGGCGGCGGTGCTGGAAAAGGCGCGGATGATGACCGTGACCTCGCCGGCGGGCAGCGATTTTCGCGCGCCGCTGGGGCAGTATCCGACGGTGACAGAATACGGTTATGCCGACGAGCCGGGGCGCTGGGACCACTGGCCGAGCGGCTTCCTGTTCACCTGGCCGAACGAGGAGCAGGCGGAGGGCGTGCTGGTGCTGGATGTCGGCGATATTCTGCTGCCGTTCAAATCCTACGCGCGGGAGCGGATCACCCTGGAGATTGAGAAAGGCTTCGTGACGCAAATTCACGGCGGCTTTGAAGCCGAGTATCTGTGCGACTATATGCGCTACTTTAACGATCCGGAGGTGTACGGCATCTCCCACATCGGCTGGGGCCTGCAGCCGCGCGCGCAGTGGACGGCGATGGGCCTGCACGACAAAAACGACGGCATGTGCATGGATGCCCGGGCGTTCTACGGCAATTTCCTGTTCTCCACCGGGCCGAATACCGAAGTGGGCGGCAAGCGCAAAACGCCGTGCCATATGGATATCGCCCTGCGCCGCTGCAGCATCCGCGTTGATGATTTGCTGGTCGTTGCCGAAGGTGAAGTGGTCGCCCCGCAGGGGTCGCTGGCCCGCTGAGCGCCGCGCAGGGAAGGGGGCTGTCAGAGGTGGAGCAATGCATTACACTGCCTGACAGTTTCAGGGAAAAGGAGTCCACTATGGCGCACCCGCACAACGCCGGCGCAGATGACGATTACGACTATACCGAACAGGTCGGGCATCTGCTGCGCAAGGTTTATCAACGCCACGCGGCCATTTTTCAGCAGCACGTGGGCGATTCGCAGCTCACCGCCGTGCAGTTTATTACCCTCTGCGCCCTGCGCGACCGCGGCCCCAGCGCGCAGAATGATTTAGTACGCTACACAGCGGTCGACCAGGCCACCATTCGCGGCGTAGTGGGACGCCTGCGGGACAGGGGGCTGGTTAGCCTGGGGCAGGACCGCGTGGATAAACGTAAAGTCATCGTGATGCTGACCGAAGAGGGGCAGCAGCTGATCAACGGCACGACCGGTAACGCCAGGCACATCACCGAACTGACATACGGTCCGCTCAATCCCGCTGAGCGCATCGCGCTGGATTTTCTGTTGCGCAAAATGCTGGACGAGCCGGACCACACATAGTCCGGGGCGAGTGAGCCGCCCCGGTGAGGCGGTTAATAATGAAAATGATGGCACATCAGTCTGCCACGCTGGAAGCACCTGCAAATCTGCGCCATTACTCGCTGGAGGTTAATGGCAACACCCGGCCAGTCAGCAGCTATCGCGATACGCCGCTGCTGCTGGTCCTGCGCAACGAACTGCGGCTTAACGGCCCGAAATACGGCTGCGGCCTCGGCGAGTGCGGCGCCTGTACCGTGATGATCGACGGCATCGCCGCCCGCGCCTGCGTGATCCCCGCCTGGGGCGTACGGGGACGGGCAATTACGACGCTTGAAGGGCTGGGCGATCGCCGGGCGCTGCATCCGGTTCAGCAGGCCTTTATCGAAACTCAGGCCGCCCAGTGCGGCTACTGCCTCAACGGCATGATCATGACCACCGCCGCGCTGCTGCGCGACAATCCCGCCCCCGATGAACCACAAATTCGCGCCGCGCTGAGCGGCAACCTCTGCCGCTGCGGCACCCACTATGAAATTCTCTGCGCGGTGAAGCGCGCGGTGGCGCTGCTGCTGGCGCAGGCGGAGGAGGAGCGATGAGCCATCAGGAAACGCCGACCCAGCAGCAGTTGCTGGCTGCCGATAACGTTCTACTGATTGTCGATGAGATCCTGCCGCCGCCCGGGCTGGTGCCGAAGGGGGAGCAGCCCGCGCAAAAGTCGAAAGAGCTGGCGCTGTTTCTGGCCATCGACGGCGCGGGAAGCGTGCTGGCCTTCAACGGCCACGTCGATCTCGGCACCGGCGTCAAAACGGCGCTGACCCAGATCGTGGCTGAAGAGCTGAATCTGCGGATGGACCAGGTACAGATGGTGCTGGGCGATACCCAGCGCGCGCCCAATCAGGGGGCGACCATCGCCAGCGCTACGCTGCAGATTTCGGCGGTTCCGCTGCGCAAAGCCGCCGCCACGGCGCGGCAGTGGCTGCTGAAGCAGACGGCCGACCGCTGGCAGATTTCACCGCAGGAAATAGAGCTGAATGAGGGCTATCTGCAGCATCCGGACGGGGAGCAGATGGCCTTTGGCGAACTGGTGCAGGGCCAGCGCAGCCGGCTGTCCATCGACAGCGATGTCCCGCTCAAGCCCGCCAGCGAGTACCGGCTGGTGGGCACCAGCTCGCCAAGGGTTGATATTCCCGCTAAAGCCACCGGCGAGCTGACCTGGGTGCACGACCTGCGCCTGCCGGGGATGCTGCACGGCCGGGTCATTCGCCCGCCCTACGCCGGCTACGATACCGGCAGCTTTGTCGGCACTTCGCTGCTGAGCATCGATGAAGGTTCCATCGCGCACATTGAAGGCATCATTAAGGTGGTGCGCATTGCCGATTTTGTCGGCGTTGTCGCCGAGCGCGAAGAGCAGGCGATTGCCGCCATGGAGGCGCTGAAAATTCGCTGGAAGCCCTGGGAACACTATCTGCCCGACCTGAGCGACGTCGAGAAAGCGATCCGCGATAATCCGCGCACCTCCAGAGTGGTGCACGATACTGGCGATGTGGATAGCGCCCTGGCGAATGTCGCGCAGCGCTTTACCCGCAGCTACGTCTGGCCCTACCAGCTGCACGCCTCCATCGGCCCCTCCTGCGCGGTGGCGGACTACCGGCCGGAGAAATTACAGGTCTGGAGCGGTACGCAGAACCCGCACCTGCTGCGCGCGGATTTGGCGTGGCTGCTGGAGTATCCGGAAGAGGCCATTGAGGTCAACCGCATGGAGGCCGCCGGCTGCTACGGCCGCAACTGCGCAGACGATGTGGCGGCAGACGCGGCGCTGCTCTCCCGCGCGGTAGGGCGCCCGGTGCGGGTCCAGCTGACCCGCGCTCAGGAGCACCTCTGGGAGCCGAAGGGGACCGCCCAACTGATGGATGTGGACGGCGGTCTCGACGCCGATGGTCATCCGCAGGTTTATGACTTCACCACTTCATACCCCTCTAACGGCGCGCCAACGCTGGCGCTGTTGCTGACAGGGCGCGTCGATCCGGTGGCGCTGGCCTATGAAATGGGCGACCGCACCTCGATCCCGCCTTATGACTTTCCGCATATGCGGATAACCATTGAAGACATGGCGCCTATCGTCCGCGCCTCGTGGATGCGCGGCGTCTCGGCGATGCCGAATACCTTCGCCCACGAGTCCTATATGGACGAGTTGGCCCACGCCGCCGGGGTGGATCCGGTTGAATACCGCCTGCGCTATCTGAAGGACGAGCGCGCGGCTGAACTTATCCGCTCCACGGCGGATCGGGCGGGCTGGACGCCGCGCGCCGCTATTCAGCAAACCGCCAGCGAGCCGGGCATTCTGCGCGGACGCGGCTTCGCTTACGCCCGCTACATTCACAGTAAATTTCCCGGCTTCGGCGCCGCCTGGGCTGCGTGGGTAGCGGACGTCGCCATTGATAAACAGAGCGGCGAAATCGCAGTGACCCGCATCACCATCGGCCACGATGCCGGGATGATGGTCAATCCCGACGGCGTCAGGCACCAGATCCACGGCAACGTTATTCAGTCCACCAGCCGGGTGCTGAAGGAGCAGGTGACTATCGAAAGCAACACCATCGCCAGCCGGGAGTGGGGCGGCTATCCGATCCTCACCTTCCCGGAGGTGCCTGATATCGACGTGATGATGGTCCCGCGCCCGCACGAGCCGCCGCTCGGCGCCGGTGAGTCGGCGTCGGTGCCGAGCGCCGCCGCCATCGCCAACGCGGTGTTTGACGCCACCGGCATCCGCTTTCGCGAGCTGCCGATCACCTCGGACAAATTACGCCAGGCGCTCAACGGCCCCGATCCGCAGCACGATCCCCAGCTGGCGCCGCCGGAAACGCGGGCCCGTAGCCGGAGACGCAAGTGGGCGTGGGGCGGCGCTACCGGGCTGCTGGGCGCCGCCGTTGGCGTGGCGATCAACGCCCTGCCGTGGCGGGCGTCGATTGCGCCGGTGACGCCGCCCGCCGCCGGAAGCTGGTCGGCGGAAATGCTGGAGCGCGGCCGTCAGGTGGCTGCCGCAGGCGACTGCGCGGTCTGCCACACCCGCGCCGACGGGCAGGTCAACGCAGGCGGCCTGAAAATGGATACGCCGTTCGGGGCGCTCTACTCGACCAACATTACGCCGGATAAAGAGACCGGCATCGGCAACTGGTCCTTTACCGCCTTCGACCGGGCGATGCGCCAGGGCATCAGCCGCGACGGGCACCACCTCTATCCGGCGTTTCCTTACACTTCATTTCGCCAACTGAATGAGGGCGACATGCAGGCGCTCTACGCCTACCTGATGTCGCAGCCGGCGGTAAAGCAGACGCCCCCGGCCAACGAGATGCGCTTCCCGTTCAATATGCGCTTCCTGATGGCGGGCTGGAACGCGCTCTACCTCGGTCGCGGCGAGTACCGGCCCAACCCGGAGAAGAGCGCGGAGTGGAACCGGGGCGCCTACCTGGTGAACGCCGCCGGGCACTGCGGCGCTTGCCACTCGCCGCGCAATATCATGGGGGCGGAGAAGGGCGGCGAGCAGTTCCTCGCCGGCGGATGGGTGGACGGCTGGGAAGCGCCGGCCCTCAATCAGCTCAGCAAATCGCCCCAGCCGTGGAATGCGGAATCGCTCTATAACTATCTGCGCAGCGGCTTTGACGATAAGCACGGTGTTGCCGCCGGGCCGATGGCGCCGGTGGTCAGCCATCTGGCGACGCTGCCGGAGGCCGACGTACGGGCGATGGCGGGCTATCTGGCCGATATCAACGGCCAGGCCGCCGCCCCGGCCGCGGTACCCGCCGCCAAACCCGCGTGGAATACCGCCGCCGGCGAGCGCCTGTTTAAAGGTGCGTGCCAGGCCTGCCACAGCGCCAGCGAAGGCGGACCGAAGCTGTTCGGCGTCAGTCCGGCGATGGCCAACAGTACCAGCCTGACCAGCGCCGCGCCGGATAACTTTCTACAGGTGGTGCTGCACGGCATTGACGAACCCGCGACCGACGCGCTGGGCTATATGCCGGCCTTCGCCGGCACGCTCTCCGACCAGCAGGTGGCCGATATCGCCGCCTATCTGCGCCAGCGCTATGCGCCCAACGAGCCCGCCTGGCACGACCTGACCGAAAAGGTCGCTCACGTGCGCGCCAATCCGGGCAGCCACTAACGGGGAGGTGACGATGCAATCTCTCGACAGCCGCGTGGTGGACCGGGCCCTGAGCTGGCTGACGGCAGGGAAGACGGTCTGGCTGTGCACCGTTCTGCACAGCTGGGGATCGGCGCCGCGCGCGCCGGGCGCGATGCTGGTGGCCGATGCGGCGGGCGGCTGGCTCGGATCGCTCTCCGGCGGCTGCATTGAAGAGGATTTTCTCCAGCGGCTGCGGGCGGGGAGCTGGCCCCGCGCCAGCGAGCGGGTGCGCTACGGCGCGGAGGGGCTGACGCCGCCCGTCAGCCTGCCGTGCGGCGGCGTGCTCGACGTGCTGATCGAGCGCTTTGAGGCCGATGCCGCGGCGCTGGCGCTGTTCCGCGCCATGCGCTCTGCGCTCGGCGGCGGGGCGCAAATCGTCCGCTATATCAGCATTGGCGGCGACCGCGAGTGGCAGCCGGTTGCCTCGCCGGCAACGCTGCCGGCGCTGCGCTACGACGATGACAGCGCGGTGCTGCCGGTGGGCGGGGTCAGTACGCTGTTTCTCGCCGGCTACTCGGCGGTGGCCGATGAGTGCCTCCGCTTCGCCCTCCAGCTCGGCTTTCGCGCGGTGGTGTGCGAACACCGCGACGCCGAATTTGCCCAGCTACTGGGGCGCGCCGGCGACAATGAGAACGTGCAGTGCCTGCGCCAGCATCCGGCGCGCTATCTGGAGCTGCAGGGCGCAGGGCCCGCCACCGCGATCCTCTGCCTGACCCACGACCCGCGCATCGACGACCTGACGCTGATGGAGGCGGTCAATACCGACGCGTTCTATATCGGCGCGATGGGCTCGGCGAACAACAGCCGGCGGCGCATGCAGCGGCTGGCGGAGTTGGGAGGATTGTCCGCCGCGGAGCTGGCGCGCATCCGCGCTCCGGTAGGCATCGCGATAGGCAGCAAAACGCCCGCCGAAATCGCCCTCTCGGCGCTGGCGGAGATCGTGCAGGTTAAAAACGGCCGCTGAGGCCCGGCAGGTCGGCGTCGCGGATGACGCCGGCGTGGGCGTCAATCGCCCGCAGCAGCGCCGAATCGAGAAGCGCGCGGGCACCGCTATCGCCGCGCAGGGCCAGCAGGCGCTCGCGCCAGGCGGCGCTGAACCCCACCGGATGCCCCAGGAACCCCTGCCAGCGCAGCCTGACCTGCTCCGCGCCCTCGGCGAGCGCCTGCGCCACCCGCCGGTGATCTTCCGCCGTGATCCATGCCATATCGCCGGGCACAATCAGCCAGCCCGCCCGCGCCTGCGCGGCGCGCACCCCGGCGGCAATGCTCTCGCCGGAGCCGCCGCTGGGCAGGCAGACGGCCCGGACGTCGCGCCGCTGCGCCAGCGTCAGGATCTCCGCATATTCGGGACGGGTCACCACAACCGGCGGTAGCCCGCTGGCCTGCGCGTGCGCCAGCGTCTGCTCCAGCAGCAGGGCGCCATCGGCAAGGGGCGCCAGCAGCTTATTGCCGACACCGCCCGCCTGGCGAAAGCGGGTCCCGAGTCCCGCGGCGAGAATAATAATGCCGGGTGCGTTCATGGACGGCTCTCCGTCAGTGGCGATAGGGCATTATTCCTCGCCCGCGGGGGAAGGTCTAATGGTGATTTCCCGGCCTAGCTACCTATCACCCCGCCATCCTCTTTCACAATCACCACCGTTGCCGACCTCGGCCGCCCGTCGGCCAGCCCGTCCGGCCAGTTGGAGACCGCCCGCGGATTGGCGGGATCGGTAATATCGTCGCCGCCTTCGCCCGGATGCTGGATGTTGATAAACAGCGTGCGGTTATCCGGCGTAAAGGCGATGCCGGTGATTTCGCAGCCGCAGGGGCCGGTGAGGAAGCGGCGGTAGTCGTTGCTGCCGGGGAGGGTCGCCACCATCTGGTTGTTGCCCATGCCTTCGTAAGCCTTTTTATTGATGGTGCTGGAGGAGACGTCGGTCTGGATCCACAGCACGCCGCGGTGGTCGAAGGCGAGGCCGTCGGGGCTACCGAACGCTGCGCCCTGCATATTGCCTTTGGTTGCCGGGTCGGCGCTGTCGGGGCGTCCGGCCAGCACCAGAATGTCCCACGCAAAGCGCGCGGCGGCCGGATCCGAGCCGGCTTCGCGCCAGTGCATGATGTGGCCGAACAGATTATTGGCGCGCGGGTTGGCGGCGTCCGGCGGCGCCTTGCCCTCTTTACCGCGATCGCTGTTGTTGGTGAGCGTGCAGTAGACGCTGCCGCTGGCGTGAGGATCGACGGCGATCCACTCCGGGCGATCCATTTTGGTGGCCCCCACCGCGTCGGCGGCCAGCCGGGTTTTGATCAGCAGATCCCCCTGGCTGTCGAAGCCGTGGGCCTGATCCAGGCCGTTTTCACCGAACACCAGCGGCAACCAGTCGCCGGTTCCGTCCGGGTTGAAGCGGGCGACGTACAGCGTTCCCGACGTCAGCAGGTCCATGCCGGCCTTACGATCGGCGGGATCGTATTTTTTATCGGAGACAAATTTGTAGATGTACTCGAACTTCTGATCGTCGCCCATGTACACCACCGCCCGCTTATCGGCCGCCAGGGTGACGGCGGCGCCTTCGTGCTTGAAGCGGCCGAGCGCCGTGTGCTTGCGCGGCGTGGAGTGCGGATCGTAGGGATCGATCTCCACCACCCAGCCAAAGCGGTTCGGCTCGTTGGGGGTCTTATCGACGCTGAAGCGGTCGTCCACTTCGCTCCAGCGGTAGGAGGCGTCGCTGTCGCTGATACCGTAGCGTTTCTCAAGCGTCGTGGCGGCGGCTTTTTTAACAAAAATATCTGACCAGTTCTCTTCGCAGGTCAGGTAGGTGCCCCACGGCGTGCGGCCGTTGGCGCAGTTCTGCATGGTACCCAGCACGCGCTCGCCCAGCGGGTCCGCCGCCGTTTTCATCAGCGGCTGGTGGCGAACGGGGCCGGTGAGCAGCATCGGCGTATTGACGGTTATCCGCCGGGCAAAGGCCGAGGGGCGCACCACCTGCCAGCCGTTGCCGGCCTTCTTCACTTCAATCACCGACACGCCCATGGCGTTCTGCCCCTTGCGCGCCTTGTCCAGGCTCCAGCCTGCGGTGCCGTCTTTGAACAGCATGCCGTTATCAATGTACTCGTGGTTGAGGGCCAGCAGGCCGTGGTCCGGGCCGTCGCCGCCCTGCGGCAGACTGAACCAGGCCATGCCGTCGTGGTGCATCCCGGCCTGTAGCGCCTGCTCGTCGCTGCTGTTGCTGGCGTCCGGTTTGAAGTCGGGCATCCCGCCCGCGATACCGGTGGCGTCGCCCCAGCGGTAAAAGGGGCGCGCGACGTAGCCCGGCGGCACGGTGACGGTATCCGCCGTGGAGGCGGGAATGCTGGTAAAGCCCAGCGCCACGGCCTTCGCCAGCGGCGTGGCCTGCGGAGCAGACGCAAAGGCGCTGCCGGTGCCGGTCAGAAAGGGAAAAGCAACGCCGGCCCCGGCCACCGCGCCCAGCTGCAGAAAGCGGCGGCGGGAGAGGTAGGCATCTGCCACCTCCGAAAACGCCGGATTGACGCTGCGGTTGCTGATATCGGCGCGGTGCTCGTTTTTGAAAACGGATTTTAGCGGTCTGCCCATTGCGGCTTCCTGTTATTGTGACGTTAAGAAGGGAATGTGCTGACCAGATTAAGAATAGTTTGTTACAAATTAATAACAGGTATGGGGAAAGATTGCCGGATGTGTCCAGATCGGCGCCGCGGCCTCCCTGCCGCACTTGTACGCCGCAGAATTAAAAAGCAATCTCCGGAGTGTTTTGCCACGCGAAAGCGGCCACACTGCGACTGTGTTACTCTCTTTTCAGCCACAGCGCAGAGGACGGTTATGATGTCAAAACGAGCCCCCTGGACCACTGACGATGCCCGCTGGCAGGCGGTGGTCGAGCGCAACAAAGCCGCTGACGGACACTTCGTCTACGGCGTACGCACCACCGGCCTCTACTGCCTGCCGTCCGGCTCTGCGCGTCTGCCAAAGCGCGAGAACGTTGAGTTCTTCGACTCGCCGGCAGAGGCCGAATCGCAGGGCTATCGCCCCGGCAAGCGCTTCCTACGCCAGCAGGCGAGCGATCCGGCGGCGACCATTGCACGCGCCTGTCGCTATATCGAAGCGTGCGACGAGCCGCCGACCCTGGCCGATATCGCCGCCCGCGCGGGGATGAGCGCCTTCCACTTTCACCGCCTGTTCAGGGCTGCCACCGGCCTGACGCCGAAGGCCTATGCCGCCGCGCACCGCAGCCAGCGCCTGCGCGGCCGGCTGCGCGAGGCTCAGCGCGTCACCGATGCTTTCGTTGACGCCGGCTTCGGCTCCAGCGGCCGCTTTTATGAAAGCGCGCCGGCGATGCTCGGCATGACGCCGAAAAACTGGCGGGCCGGGGGCGAGGGCGTGCGCATCTGGTTTGCCCTCGGGGCCTGCTCGCTGGGCGATATTCTGGTGGCGCAGAGCGCAAAGGGTATCTGCGCCATCCTGCTCGGGGAGGATGCAGACGCTCTGCTGCGCGAGCTGCAGGACAGCTTCCCGCAGGCGGAGTTGGTGGGCGGCGACGCGGCGTTTGAGCAGGTCGTTGCCCGGGTGGTGGGCTTTATCGAGCATCCGCAGGCTGGCCTCGGGCTGCCGCTGGACATCCGCGGCACCGCCTTCCAGCAGCGGGTGTGGCAGGCGCTGCGCGATATTCCGCCGGGGGCTACCGTCAGCTACGCCGAGGTCGCCCGCCGCATCCGTTCGCCGAACGCCGTACGCGCCGTCGCCGGGGCCTGCGCCGCGAATAAGCTGGCGGTGGCGATCCCCTGCCACCGAGTGGTGCGCAACGACGGCGCACTGTCGGGCTACCGCTGGGGCGTCGAGCGCAAGCGGGCCCTGCTGGAGAAAGAGGCGCAGGCGGGTTAGCCCTGCTCCTCCTTCAGACGCCGCCAGAGGGTAGTCCGGCTGATACCCAGCCGCCGGGCGGCGGCCTGCCTGTCGCCTTTGCACTGCGCCAGCGTTTCGCTGGCGGTCATCGGGGCGGCTGACGGCGCCGCATCCTGCCGGGCATAGATCTCCGGCACCACCATCTTCAGATCGCGCGCATCCTGCGGGCCGCCGTTTGCCAGCAGCAGCGCCAGCCGCTCGGCGACGTTGCGCAGCTCGCGAATATTGCCCGGCCAGGCGTAGTCCAGCAGCGGAGTGATGTACTGCTCCAGCCGCCGGGCCAGCGGCTCGCCGGGCGTCACCGCCATCGCCGCCAGCGCGCGGTGGATACTCTCCCGGGCCAGCAGGCGGATATCCTCTCCGCGTTCGCGCAGCGGCGGGATTGGCAGGCGCAGGGCGCTCAGGCGGTAGAACAGGTCGGCGCGGAAGCGGCCGTCGGCAATCGCGCGGTCGAGATTGCAGTGGGTAGCGCTGATCACCCGGAACTCGACGTCGATGGGCTGATGGCCGCCGACGCGGGTGACGCGCCGCTCCTCAAGCACCCGCAGGAGTCGGGTCTGCAGATGCAGCGGCATCTCGCCGATCTCGTCGAGAAACAGCGTGCCGCCGCTGGCCACCTCCAGCAGCCCGCTGCGCCCGCCGCGCCGCGAGCCGGTGAACGCCCCCTCTTCATAGCCGAACAGCTCGGCCTCCAGCAGCGATTCGGCGATGGCCCCGCAGTTGATCGCCACGAACGGCGGCTGCCGCCCGCGTCCGGCGGCGCCGCGGCGGGCGAAGTACTCCTGGTGCAGGGCCTGGGCGGCCAGCTCTTTGCCGGTGCCGGTCTCACCCTCAATCAGCACCGCCGCCGACGAGCGGGCGTAGAGCATGATGGTATTGCGCACCCGCACCATCGGCGGCGAGTCGCCCTGTAAATCCGCCAGGCCGTAGCGCGCCCTGAGCGTATCGCTCCGGCGGCCGGCGGCGCGGCGCTGTGCTCCGCCCAGCGACAGGCGGGTGAGATCCAGCGCATCGCTGAAGGCTTCCCGGATGGTGGTCGCCGAATAGAGAAAGATGGCGGTCATGCCCGCTTCCTCGGCCAGTTCGGTCACCAGCCCGGCGCCGACGACGGTGTTTATCCCGGCGGCCTTCAGTTCGCCTATCTGCCCGCGGGCGTCCTCTTCGGTGACGTAGCTGCGCTGCTCCAGCGGCAGGGTAAAGGCGGTCTGAAACTCCTGCAGCGCCGGCAGCGGCGTTTTATAGGTGATGACGCCGATGCGCTCGCTGACCCGCCGCGCCTTGCTCAAGGCCTGGAGCAGATCGAAGCCGCCGGGGCGGATCAGAATCACCGGCACCGACAGGCGGCTCTTGAGATATGCGCCGTTGGATCCGGCGGCGATAATGGCGTCGCAGTGCTCGGTGGCGAGTTTCTTGCGGATGTACTGTACCGCTTTTTCAAAGCCGAGCTGGATCGGCGTGATGGTGGCAAGGTGGTCGAACTCAAGGCTGATATCGCGGAAGAGATCGAACAGCCGGGTAATGGAGACGGTCCAGATAACCGGCCGGTCGGCGTGGGGGACAGGGCTGGCGTCAGACATAGCGAATCACCGAGTTTGTTTCATGGATGTTGCAATTTTAACCGATGAAACGTGTTATGAAACGCGAGCCGCTGCACCTTTTCGCAGTTCTCTTAGCTCAGTGAATAATAAAATTAATTTTTTCATGGCGTTAGTCAGTAAGGCTGGTGAGGTCCGTTTTCTGGCATACCTCTTGCTCCTTTATGTTTACATTTAAATAACAAAAGGGTGCTGCCATGGGCACACAATCACCGGGGCAGGCGTTTCGCGCCGCCCTCCGTAAAGAGAAGCCGCTGCAGATTGCCGGCGCCATTAATGCCAACCACGCCCTGCTGGCGCAGCGGGCGGGGTTTGAAGCTATCTACCTTTCCGGCGGCGGTGTGGCGGCGGGGTCGCTGGGCCTGCCCGATCTTGGGATTTCCACGCTCGACGATGTGCTGACCGATATCCGCCGCATCACCGACGTCTGTCCACTGCCGCTGCTAGTGGACGTCGACAGCGGCTTCGGCGCCTCGGCGTTTAACGTCGCCCGCACCGTGAAGTCGGTGAGCAAGGCGGGCGCCGCCGCGCTGCACATTGAAGATCAGGTGGGTGCCAAGCGCTGCGGCCACCGACCCAATAAGGCCATTGTGCCGACGGCGGAGATGGTGGACCGCATTAAGGCGGCGGTGGACGCCCGCCCCGATGACGATTTCGTGATTATGGCCCGCACCGACGCCCTGGCGGTGGAGGGGCTGGAGGCGGCGCTGGAGCGGTCGATGGCCTACATCGAGGCCGGGGCCGACATGCTGTTTCCCGAGGCCATTACCGAGCTGGCAATGTACCGCCAGTTTGCCGACGCGGTGCGGGTGCCGATCCTCGCCAATATCACCGAGTTCGGCGCCACGCCGCTGTTTACCACCGAGGAACTGCGCTCGGTGAACGTGGCGATGGCGCTCTATCCGCTGTCGGCATTTCGCGCCATGAACCGCGCGGCGGAGCGGGTCTACGGCGCCCTGCGCCGGGATGGGACCCAGCAGGCCGTTATCGACAGCATGCAGACCCGCAGCGAGCTGTACGACAGCATCAACTACTACCAGTTTGAGGAGAAGCTCGACGCCCTGTTCGCCAGGGGCGGCGGCCGCTAGGGCCGCGCAGCAAGCCTTACCCTACACCTGCACGACAAAATAAGAATGAGGCCAGTATGAGTGAAACGACCCTTTTACAAAGTACGAATGGCAGTAAACCGAAAAAGTCCGTCGCCCTCTCCGGCGTGCCGGCGGGCAATACCGCCCTCTGCTCGGTAGGCCGCAGCGGCAACGATCTGCACTATCGCGGCTACGATATTCTCGACCTTGCCCGCCACTGCGAGTTTGAAGAGGTAGCCTGGCTGCTGATCCATGGTAAGCTGCCCAACAGCGATGAGCTGTTGGTCTATAAAAGCCGGCTGAAGGCGCTACGCGGGCTGCCCGCCAACGTGCGCACGGTACTGGAGTCGCTCCCCGCCGCCTCACATCCGATGGACGTGATGCGCACCGGCGTGTCGGCGCTGGGCTGCACCCTGCCGGAGAAGGAGGGGCACACCGTCTCAGGAGCGCGGGATATCGCCGATAAGCTGCTGGCCTCGCTGGGTTCCATCCTGCTCTACTGGTATCACTACAGTCACAACGGCGAGCGCGTTCAACCGGAGACCGACGATGACACGGTCGGCGGCCACTTCCTGCACCTGCTGCACGGCAGGGCGCCGTCGGAGAGCCACATTAAGGCGATGCACGCTTCGCTTATCCTCTACGCCGAACACGAGTTCAACGCCTCGACCTTTACCAGCCGGGTGATCGCCGGCACCGGGTCGGATATCTATTCCGCTATTATCGGCGGCATCGGCGCGCTGCGCGGGCCGAAGCACGGCGGCGCCAACGAGGTGTCGCTGGAGATCCAGCAGCGCTACGAGACCCCCGACGAAGCCGAGCAGGACATTCGCCGCCGCATTGAAAACAAAGAGGTGGTGATCGGCTTCGGCCATCCGGTCTACACGATTTCCGATCCGCGCCACGAGGTGATCAAGACCATCGCCCGGCAGCTCTCGCAGGAGGCCGGGTCGATGAAGATGTACGACATCGCCGATCGGCTGGAGGCGGTGATGCAGGAGACCAAGAAGATGTTCCCCAACCTCGACTGGTTCTCGGCAGTCTCCTACAACATGATGGGCGTCCCCACCGAGATGTTCACTCCGCTGTTTGTGATGGCCCGCGTCTGCGGCTGGTCGGCGCACATCATCGAGCAGCGGCAGGACAACAAAATCATTCGCCCTTCGGCCAACTACACCGGACCGGAAGAACGCCCCTTTGTTGCCCTGGCGCAGCGCCCGTAATCTTTAAAAAGGAAACCGTGATGTCTCAGCCTGTTGCCGCGCAGCGCGCACCCTTTGACCGGGAAATGATCGATATTGTTGATTACGTAATGAACTACCGCATTGAGTCCGACGTTGCCTGGCGCACCGCCCACTACTGCCTGCTGGATACCCTCGGCTGCGGGCTGGAGGCGCTGGCGTACCCGGCCTGCAAAAAGCTGATGGGGCCCGTTGTTCCCGGCACGGTGGTGCCGAACGGCGCCCGGGTGCCCGGCACCCAGTTTCAGCTCGATCCGGTGCAGGCGGCCTTTAACATCGGGGCGATGATCCGCTGGCTCGACTTTAACGACACCTGGCTGGCGGCGGAGTGGGGGCATCCCTCCGATAACCTCGGCGGCATTCTGGCGGTGGCCGACTGGCTGTCGCGTAGCGCGGTGGCCGCCGGCAGGCCGCCGCTGACCATGAGGGCGGTGCTGAACGGCATGATCAAGGCCCACGAGATCCAGGGCGTCATCGCCCTGGAGAACGCCTTCAACCGCGTCGGGCTGGATCACGTTCTGCTGGTGAAAGTGGCCTCCACCGCCGTGGTCGCAGAGATGCTGGGCCTGAGCCGGGAAGAGATCCTCAACGCCGTGTCGCTGGCGTGGGTGGACGGCCAGGCGCTGCGCACCTATCGCCACGCGCCCAACGCCGGCAGCCGCAAGTCCTGGGCCGCCGGGGACGCCACCTCGCGGGCGGTGCGCCTGGCGCTGATGGCGGGTACCGGCGAGATGGGCTATCCCACGGCGCTGACGGCAAAAACCTGGGGCTTCTACGATGTCTCCTTTAACGGCGAGCCGCTGCGCTTCCAGCGCCCGTACGGTTCCTATGTGATGGAGAACGTGCTGTTTAAAATCTCCTTCCCGGCGGAGTTTCACGCCCAGACCGCCGTCGAGGCGGCGATGACCCTGCACCGCAGGATGCGCGAGGCCGGTAAATCGGCGGCGGACATCGAGCATGTCGCCATCCGCACCCACGAAGCCTGTATCCGCATTATCGACAAGCAGGGGCCGCTCAATAACCCGGCCGACCGGGACCACTGTATTCAGTATATGGTTGCGGTGCCGCTGCTCTGGGGGCGGCTGACCGCCGCCGACTACGAGGACAGCGCAGCGGCCGATCCGGCGATTGATGCTCTGCGCGCCCGCATTGAATGCCGGGAAGACCCGCAGTTCACCCGCGACTATCACGACCCGGACAAGCGCTCTATCGCCAACGCGCTGACCGTGACCTTCGCCGACGGCAGCCGCCTGGACGAGGAGGTGGTCGAGTATCCCATCGGCCACGCCCGCCGCCGCGAGGAGGGTATTCCGCTGCTGGTAGAGAAGTTCAGGACCAACCTGGCGCGCCAGTTCCCGGCCCGCCAGCAGCAGCGCATCCTCGACGCCTCGCTGGACAGAGCGCGGCTGGAGCAGATGCCGGTCAATGTGTACCTCGACCTGTTCGTTATCTGATCCGGAGGCCGCTATGTCTTATGAATCCTGGTATCAGCGCTCGATTAACGATCCCGGTGGTTTCTGGGCTGAGCAGTCCGGCCGCATCGACTGGCAAACGCCGTTTACCCGCGCGCTGGACTACGATAACCCGCCGTTCGCCCGCTGGTTCTGCGGGGGCACCACCAACCTGTGCCACAACGCCGTCGACCGCTGGCTGGAGAGCCAGCCCGAGGCGCTGGCGCTGATCGCCGTCTCGGCGGAGACCGGTGAGGAGCGCACCTTCACCTTTCGCCAGCTGCACGCCGAAGTGAACCGGGCGGCGGCGGTGCTGCTGGCGCTCGGCGTCGGGTGCGGCGACCGGGTGCTGGTCTATATGCCGATGATCGCCGAGGCGCAGATCCTCCTGCTGGCCTGCGCGCGCATCGGCGCTATCCACTCGGTGGTGTTCGGCGGTTTCGCTTCCCACAGCCTGGCGGCGCGCATCGACGACGCGTGCCCGGCGCTGATTGTTTCCGCCGACGCGGGCAGCCGGGCGGGGAAAATCATTCCGTATAAGCCGCTGCTGGACGCGGCCATCGACCAGTGCCGCTACCCGCCGCGGCACGTGCTGCTGGTGGACCGCGGCCTGGCGGAGATGCGCCCGGTGGCGGAGCGCGACGTGGACTACGCCCGCCTGCGCGAGCAGCACCTGGACGCGGCGGTGCCGGTCGCCTGGCTGGAGGCCCGCGAGGTCTCCTGCATTCTGTATACCTCCGGCACCACCGGAAAACCGAAGGGCGTGCAGCGCGACGTCGGCGGCTACGCGGTGGCGCTGGCGACCACCATGGCGACGATTTTCGGCGGCCGGCCCGGCGGCGTCTTCTTCTGCACCTCGGACATCGGCTGGGTGGTGGGCCACTCCTATATCGTCTACGCCCCGCTGCTGGCGGGCATGGCGACGGTGGTCTTTGAGGGAACGCCGGTTTGGCCCGACTGCGGCGTCTGGTGGCGCATCGTGGAGAAGTTCGGCGTCAGCCGGATGTTTTCCGCGCCAACCGCCGTGCGGGTGCTGAAGAAATTTCCCACGGCGCAGATCCGCTCTCACGATATCTCCTCGCTGGAGGCGCTCTACCTCGCCGGTGAACCGCTGGACGAACCGACCGCCGCCTGGGTTACGGAGACATTAGGCATTCCGGTGATTGATAACTACTGGCAGACCGAGTCCGGCTGGCCGATCATGGCCCTCGCCCGCGCGCTGGACGACCGGCCGTCGCGCCTCGGCAGCCCCGGCGTGCCGATGTTTGGCTACAACGTGCAGCTGGTAAACGAAAGCAGCGGCCAGCCCTGCGGTGTTAACGAAAAGGGTATGGTGGCGATTGCGGGGCCGCTGCCGCCGGGCTGCATTCAGACCATCTGGGGAGACGACCGGCGCTTTATCGACACCTACTGGTCGCTGTTCGACCGGCCGCTATACGCCACCTTTGACTGGGGCATCCGCGACGCCGACGGCTACTACTTTATCCTCGGGCGCACCGACGACGTGATCAATATCGCCGGGCACCGCCTCGGCACCCGGGAAATTGAAGAGAGCATTGCGGGCTACGGTAACGTCGCGGAAGTGGCGGTGGTCGGCGTTAAGGATGCGGTTAAAGGCCAGGTGGCCGTCGCCTTCGTCATCCCGAAGCAGGGCGACAGCCTGATCCTGCCCGACGTCGCGCAGCAGGAGGCGCTGGCCATCCAGCAGCAGGTCGGCGAGCAGATAGGACCCTTCGGGCGGCCGGAGAAGGTGTACTTCGTATCCCGCCTGCCGAAAACCCGATCCGGGAAGATGCTGCGGCGCACGATGCAGGCGCTGTGCGAAGGGCGCGATCCGGGGGATCTGACGACCATTGAGGATCCGGGGGCGCTGGGGGAGGTGAGGCGGGTGCTGGGGGAGTAGGGGGAGGTCCGTAATCGTACGCAGCGTCTTGTTTTAAAGGATACGCTGCCGAAATAAGATGGCTGCCTGATTCAACAGGCAGCGGGAGACTTTGCCCGGGCGGAGGCCATCATTGGCGAAGTATGAATTAAGCTCAGCGGAGGAGCGATATCAGCCGGGTTCTGATAATCTCGTGCTGGCGAATAAGTTAAACATTGTTGATCCGGCTGAAATGGATGCGCTCGAGTCTGGGCTGCTGCTCATGCTTTACGAGCAGATGTTCATCGAGGGTCAGCTTCCCGCTATTTTGACCTTTGACCATGTCTGCGCGTGGCATCGCAAGTGGCTGGGGAATATCTACCCCTGGGCCGGGAGACTCCGTAACGCCAATCTGGCGAAAGAGGGGTTTCGGTTTGCTGCGGCTGGCAGGATACCGCTGCTTATTACAGGGTTCGAGGCACGCTTTCTCTCCCGGAATTGATTCGTTATCTGGCTGAATGCCATGTGGAATTTATTTTGATTCATCCCTTTCGGGAGGGCAACGGCCGTTTATCGCGCTTGCTTCTTGATGTACTGGCAGCGCAAGCCGGGGCAGGCGTGCTGGACTATAGCTTGCTGGATGAACACAGAACGTTTTATTTTAAAGCTATTCAGGCGGGTGTGTCGGGCAACTTTGAGCACATGATACGGTTGATGAGCGACATCCTTACGGATTAACGCGCAAGGCCAATAGCCTTAGCCCGTTGCTGAGTGCGCTTGAGCTGCTGCTCAATTTTTTCAATGGGCACGCCTGTTTCGATAGCCGTTGAGCTGGCCACGGTGCGCAGGATCTGTTTTTTGGTTATCCGGGCATGGGATGTCTTGTGAGTCATTATATCGCCTCGCTGTTTACGGAGTGATTCTAGTCCGGTGGAGAGGCGCTGGCAAGGCTGTGGCGCACGGGCTCAAAAGGGAACCCTAGCAATGAGTGTAGGATTGATTACTGATGAATCGGGACGTTTTTATACCTTTCAGATGAGAAGGGGGCAATAGCTAACTTTATTTATAAATGATGAGGGAATATGATTGAAATAATTAAAGATAAGAAAATACTGCGGATTACTCCTTTTCAGCGAGAGAATACGCCTGACATACCTGAATCTGACTGGATACAGGTCTATGTGGAGTACATGCTGCCTGAGATTAAGATTCAATATCAGGCCTCATTTACTGCTGGTGAGCTTAACCTTCTCAAAAATAATCTCACAGGATTATATATGAATTTAGTTAAGGGTAAGATAGCAAATGAGATTGTGTTTGACAGCATGGAAAATCAGTTGAATCTGATATTCTCGCCATCATTAAGGAAAGGTGTATTATTAACATTAACTCTCAGACCGGAAAACTCCGCTGAAAGTATTATTGTCAGTGACTGTCTCGGTATGGATGAAAGTTACTTTCCGGCGCTGCTTTCAGGACTCAATGAAATCATTAATTGGCCGAGTTAGTGTTTTTTCGCTATGTACGAGCCACAGTGATCAGGTAACTGCACTAAAGCCGGTTTATAAGGCGGGCAGAACAGTGAAATGCCGTCGAGGTCTACTTGAGCGTCTCTTATTCCAAGGGAACACAGTAAAAATATTGATGCCGTTTTCGGCCATGTTTTTTTCGGGGCCCTTTAGCCCTAATTATTGTTAATTCTTCTTGATTTACTGATTTCAGCCGTAGGTAACTAAATTTTAATGTGGTTCTTGCTCTGGATGTTTTATAGGCAAGCGAAATATATAATATCGAAATTAATACCAACGGTTATATTTGATATAAATAAAGGAAATAAATAAAACCCACGAAAAGCTAAGGATCCCAAAATGGTCGGGGAAGAAACAAGCGAAAATATATACACCGATTCCGATAAATGCTAAAGGTACCAGATAGATAAATGATTGTAGTAACCATAATATTGAGCGCATAATTATTTTGTAAACCATATTTTTTAACCTTTTAAAAATCTGGACATGAAATGATTGATCATCCTCGATCGAGTAGCAAGGGAAAAGTGAAGGCGCTGCCACTCGTGGTCTTAGAACGATAATAGCATTCATACTCTGGTATTCGGCTAGTAGTTTCTACGCCTCGCATCATAAAACGAGAAAAAATTACTACAATTTTACTCTGAGGTTGTCGATGAAAATTAAATATGCTTTAATTACTTTTCTGCTTTTTTTTATTCCGATAGCCGCTATTGCTATCAATGGCACGGTCTATCAAGATAAGCCGACAGAGGATGCCGCGAATCTGGTCGCTAAGTACACGCTTTCTGACGCTGCTGACAAGGAGGGATATGTGACGCAATTAGAAGATATGACGATTAAGTATCCGAATAACATTAATGTTAGAAATATGTATACCAATATACTGCTTGCTGATAAGAAGTATTTATTGGACCTGGAACAATTAAAAATAATCAACAAGGGCAATCCAAAGCCAGTTTCCAAACTTACAGAGTGCATGTTGGTAGAGCGTAATGGTAAAGATGCTGCGAGCTGCTATAAATATGCAGTCGCTCTTTTTGAAAAAAATAATAAAGAAGATGATAATTATATTATTGCGCTTTACCTTGCCGGAGATTCAAGGTTTGAAGTGGCAAAAAATAAGCTAGTGAGTTCAGGGAAATTGATGGATACAGAGAAAAGTATTTTATCGATGAGTAGAAATGAGCTGATCGGCACTTTTTTTTCTTAAAGGTTTGGTATCTGCATGTACAGATGCTTTTTTTAAGTGAAAGAGCTTTTTTTTGAAAGGGAGCCATGCATTTATATATTATTGATTTCATTGTTTTATCATAATATTGTTACTCAATGGATGGTCACGAACGCTCGCGGGAGCAAGGATAAAGATGAAAAAAAACCGAAAAATTCTCATATACGTTTCAGCCGTGATTATGTCATTTCTGATACTTCCTGAGATTGTTTTAAGGACGATATCAGGTGAAGCTCTCGTCGCTCTGAGCGAATTTACAAGTTTAGGCGGTCTGCTCAGCCCCTTCCTCTCAGTGATGATTTTTATCGGCGTTGCATCCATCCTGAGCGCGGTAGTTGCAGTGTATGTTGTGAGTAGGATTTATCAGGGTTTAACGCGCATTAAGGATAAATAGACCTGGGTCCGATGAACCGGGGTAATCTCCCGGAATTCAACGATACAATAATTAATCATCTCCAGAGGGGGCACGGGAAAGTGAAGAAAAGTAGAAAGGCGATGATTTATTCCCTGGTTGTAATTATTTTTTTTCTAACTATTCCAGAGATTGTTGTCCGGGTACTCACTCCTGAGCAGCTTGCCAGCCTAAGTGATTATACATGCCTCGGCGGCATACTAAACCCTCTCCTGTCTTTACTCATTTTCCTGGGATTGGCCTCTATTGGCCTGGCCTTAGTCTCCATATCATTAACGAAAAGGGTTTACCGCGCGTTGGCAGGGCCTAAAAGCCGCTGAATCTACGCTGGTAGGCAGCCGCCATTTTGCTGCCACCTTCTGTTGCGGCAACAAAAAAGCCACTCAATCGAGTGGCTTAACTATCTGCTTTTAAAGCTAAAATCTGGTGGCCCCTGTTGGGTTTGAACCAACGACCAAGCGATTATGAGTCGCCTGCTCTAACCACTGAGCTAAGGGGCCTGAGGGGGAGGATTATAAAGTAACTCTGCCCGCCAATCCAGCCCGTAACGCATGGTTGCTGTTTTTATAAACAGCGAAATTTCAATCCGTTATACTCTCTCCGGACTTTAACGATACGGACAACGTCATGATCAACGATATTCTGGCCCCCGGGCTGCGGGTGGTATTCTGCGGCATCAATCCCGGCAAATCCTCGGCCCATACCGGCTTTCACTTCGCCCATCCCGGCAACCGCTTCTGGAAGGTTATCCACCAGGCCGGGTTTACCGAGCGGCAGCTGAAGCCGGAGGAGGAGAAGCACCTGCTGGATACGCGCTGCGGGATAACGATGCTGGTGGAGCGCCCGACGGTGCAGGCCAGCGAAGTGGACCTGCGCGAGCTGCGCAGCGGCGGGCGGGAGCTGGTGCAGAAGATTGAGGAGTACCAGCCGGCCGCGCTGGCGGTGCTGGGCAAGCAGGCCTACGAACAGGCGTTTAATCAGCGCGGGGCGCAGTGGGGCAGGCAGCCGCAGACCATCGGCGCGACGCAGGTGTGGGTGCTGCCGAATCCGAGCGGACTGAATCGGGCGACGCTGGAGAAGCTGGTGGCGGCCTACCGCGAGCTGGATGAGGCGCTGGCGGTGCGGGGGATGTAGGCCGTGAGAATACCCTCTTCCTGAAAAGGAAGAGGGAAAGGCCGTCAGAGGCGCTCTGACTGGCTCACCATTGCCTGGCCCAGCGTGCTCTGAATGCGGTAGCACAGGGTCTGCATGCGCGAGGAGTAAGTGTTGGCAACGATATTGCTGATGCCGGGGTCGACGCCCTCTTTCACGGAAATAAACAGGCTGGTCTGGCCGGTGAGCGTTTTCATCTCGTCGCTGTAGCGGTTCCAGGCCTTGCGGTTATAGATGCGCAGGGCGGCAAGTTCCTTCACGCAGGTTTCATTGGCCGTCAGGCTGGTTTCAGCGCGCGGTTCGGCTTTGACCGGCGCAGTCTGTTGGGGCGTTACCAGAGACACCGGCGCGTTTTCTGATTTTCCCGCACAGCCGGCGAGAGAGAGGCACAGCATCATCAGCCATGTTTTTTTCATTGCAAGTTCATCCCTGTAAGGTAGACGTTGTCGTGAGTGACGACAGAAAATCGTGATTTTACAGCAGGCGTCAGCACAAAAAATACGATGCGGTCAGTAAAGTGACATTTACGCGGGGAGTATATGCCGAAGGTCTGGGTGATAAAAAGTGGCATAAGCGCCCGACCGGGGCCGTTAAATCGGCGATAGGGACGCGAAATTGCCGCCGGCTGAAAATGAAAAAGGGCCATACTCGCGTATGGCCCTTTTTGAACGACAGGAGAAACGTTAGTCGTCGAGGAAGCTGCGCAGCACTTCCGAGCGGCTCGGGTGGCGCAGCTTACGCAGCGCTTTTGCTTCGATCTGACGGATACGTTCGCGGGTAACGTCGAACTGCTTGCCGACCTCTTCCAGCGTGTGGTCGGTATTCATGTCGATACCGAAGCGCATGCGCAGGACTTTGGCTTCACGGGCGGTCAGGCCCGCCAGCACGTCGTGGGTGGCGGCGCGCAGGCTCTCGGTGGTGGCAGAGTCCAGCGGCAGCTCGAGAGTGGTATCCTCGATAAAATCGCCCAGATGCGAATCTTCGTCGTCGCCGATCGGAGTCTCCATCGAGATAGGCTCTTTGGCAATCTTCAGCACTTTGCGGATCTTGTCTTCCGGCATCAGCATGCGCTCGGCCAGCTCTTCCGGCGTCGGCTCGCGGCCCATCTCCTGCAGCATCTGGCGGGAAATACGGTTGAGCTTGTTGATGGTCTCAATCATATGCACCGGAATACGGATGGTGCGCGCCTGATCCGCGATAGAGCGGGTGATCGCCTGACGGATCCACCAGGTTGCATAGGTGGAGAACTTGTAGCCGCGGCGGTATTCAAACTTATCCACCGCCTTCATCAGGCCGATGTTGCCTTCCTGAATCAGGTCGAGGAACTGCAGGCCGCGGTTGGTGTACTTCTTGGCGATTGAGATAACCAGACGCAGGTTCGCCTCTACCATCTCTTTCTTCGCCCGGCGGGCCTTGGCTTCGCCGATGGACATGCGGCGGTTGATGTCTTTGACCTGCTCGATGGTCAGGCCGGTCTCTTCTTCAATCTGCTGCAGCTTCTGCAGGCCGCGCTGTACGTCTTCCTTCACGTCGTTCAGCTTTTCAGACCACGGCTTGTTCATCGCTACGGCGGCGTTGAACCAGGTTTCGCTGGTTTCGTTGCCGGTGAACAGGGTGATGAAGTTCTTCTTCGGCATTTTGCACTGCTCAACGCACAGCTTCATGATGATGCGTTCCTGGGTGCGGACGCGGTCCATCATGACGCGCATGCTGTTGACCAGGTAGTCGAACTGCTTCGGCACCAGGCGGAACTGCTTGAACACTTCAGAGAGCTTGAGGATCTCTTCCTGCGCGGCGGCGTGGCTGCGGCCTTTGGCCTTGATGGTGTCGCGGGCCAGCTCGTGCTGGGTGCGCAGTTCGCCGAACTTCTCGCGGGCCAGCTCCGGATCGATGCTGTTGTCATCGTCGCTGGAGTCGTCGTCGCTCTCTTCGTCTTCATCGTCGTCGTCGTCCAGCTCTTCCTGAGAGAGCTCGGAGCCAACGTGGGTGGCGGTCGGCGCCATATCTTCTTCGGCGTTCGGATCGACAAAGCCGGTGATCAGGTCGGAGAGGCGGGCATCGCCGGCTTCTACGCGGTCGTACTGCTCCAGCAGATAGGTGATCGCTTCCGGATATTCAGCAACTGAGCACTGAACCTGGTTAATACCGTCTTCGATGCGCTTGGCGATGTCAATTTCGCCTTCGCGGGTCAGCAGCTCAACGGTACCCATTTCACGCATGTACATGCGCACCGGGTCGGTTGTGCGTCCGATTTCAGATTCAACGCTGGACAGCACCTGAGCCGCGGCTTCTTCCGCGTCTTCATCGGTGTTGTTGGAGTTTTCAGCAAGCAGCAGATCATCGGCGTCCGGTGCTTCTTCCATCACCTGAATGCCCATGTCGTTGATCATCTGAATAATGTCTTCAATCTGATCGGAGTCGACGATATCTTCCGGCAGATGGTCATTGACCTCAGCATAGGTCAGATAGCCTTGCTCCTTACCACGGGTAACAAGAAGCTTGAGCTGTGACTGCGGGTTTTGCTCCATAAGACGGTATCCACACTTAATTCATTGATTGGTGTCGGTCGGCGAATTGAACAACCGACTTTTAAAGCGAGGGCCTGCTTATATTTTTGCCGCTGCGCCTCGGTGCGGCTGTCGGGGTCTACCCGAGTAGTATTCGGCAGTTAAGCCGTTAAATTCTATTTTTTCTCGAGCGCCTGGCGAATTTGCCAGAACTCCATGCGCTCCTCGTTACTCAGGCCATGCGTGCGGTCGCGGGCAATAAGCTCTTCCTGCCGCAGCTCGAGTATCGAGTCCAGAATGTGGTTCAACGTGTCCGTGAACATTTTTTCGACGTTTTCGTCTCTTATATCGGTCCACACCGACAGCTTTTCAAGGGTTGCGGCCTCATTGGTGCCGCGATACTGCTCCAGCAGCTGGCCGGTGGTCAAACCAGGCTGTGATAAACAAGTGTTGACCAGCTCGGAGAATAAACCAAGTCCGGGCTGCTTTTTCGGGTCAAGTCCCGAAAGCGGCGGCACCACGGCGGCAAGCTCGGGATTCTGGACCAGAAGCCCTATAAGTATACGCATAGGCGTACGTTTTAGCTGCGGAGCCGGGCGGTTAGCGCCACTTTCTGCCTGTTTCGGAATAAGACGATCCAGTTGCGTGTCGTCGAATATGCCGATTTTGTTGCTGAGGATCTGCCGAAGCTGGATCCGCAGCGTCTCACCCGGTATCTGGGTTATCAGCGGCAGCGACAGGGCGGCCAGCTGGGTTTTGCCATCGGGCGAGGTGAGATCCGCCTGCGGCAGTAAGCTGTTAAACAGAAACGTGGAGAGCGGCTGAGCCTGCTCCATCCGCGCCTCAAACGCCGCTTTACCCTCTTTGCGCACCAGCGTATCCGGATCTTCGCCGTCGGGCAGAAACATAAAGCGCAGTTGGCGGCCGTCGGTCATGTACGGCAGCGCGGTCTCCAGCGCGCGCCAGGCGGCGTCGCGTCCGGCCCGGTCGCCGTCATAGCAGCAGATGACGTTATGGGTCACCCGAAACAGCAGCTGGATATGATCGGCGGTGGTCGAGGTGCCGAGTGAGGCAACGGCGTAATTAATGTCGTACTGCGCCAGCGCCACCACGTCCATATAGCCTTCGACCACCAGCAGGCGCTGCGGTTCAGCGGCCGCCTGCTGCGCTTCATAAAGGCCGTACAGCTGGCGGCCCTTATGGAAAATATCGGTTTCCGGGGAGTTGAGGTACTTCGGCATGCCGTCACCGAGGACGCGTCCGCCAAAGCCTATCACCCGGCCACGCTTGTCGCGGATGGGGAACATTACCCGTTCGCGGAAGCGGTCGTAGCTGCGTCCCTGATCGTTGGTCACCAGCATGCCCGCATCGATAAGCGACTGCTTATTCTCGCGGTTGGCGCCAAAACGCTTAAGCACGTTGTCCCAGCCGGGCGGGGCGTAGCCAATGGCAAAGCGGCTAATCACCTCGCTGCTCAGTCCGCGCTTTGCCAGATACTGGCGGGCGGGGTCGGCATTGGGCTGATTCAGGGATTGCTGGTAAAACGCGTTCAGGCCCTCCATCAGCTGGTAGAGATTTTGCCGCTGATGGCGCTCAATCTGCGTAGGGCCGGAACCTGCTTCATACGGCACTTCAAGGTTGTGCATTGCCGCCAGCTCTTCGACGGTTTCGACAAACTCGAGCTTGTCGTAGTTCATCAGAAAGTCGATGGCGTTGCCGTGCGCGCCGCAGCCGAAGCAGTGGTAAAACTGTTTTTCACCGTTGACGGTGAAGGAGGGGGTCTTTTCGTTATGGAAGGGACAGCACGCGTGAAAATTCTTGCCCTGCTTTTTCAGCTTCACTCGCGCATCGATCAGATCGACGATGTCGGTTCTTGCCAGCAGGTCATTAATAAAGACACGTGGGATACGTCCAGCCATAAGCCCCGCAACTTGATACGCTATCTTCCGGGCTACCCGCGCGCTGCGGTAAGGGACGCCTGAACGAGAGTGCGTATACTAATGTATAAACGAAAATAAGCCGCGCATTCCTTCCGGAAGCACGGCCTTTACAGCGTAAACTCGGTCTGAATTGAGGGCCGTTGCCCTCAACAGATTAGTACAGACGAGTGCGGCGTGCGTTTTCGCGAGCCAGTTTCTTCGCGTGACGTTTCACAGCAGAAGCTTTAGCGCGCTTACGTTCGGTAGTCGGTTTTTCATAGAACTCACGACGACGAACTTCAGCCAGAACACCCGCTTTTTCGCAGGAACGCTTGAAGCGACGCAGTGCTACGTCGAACGGCTCGTTTTCACGTACTTTAATTACCGGCATGTAACTCTCACCTTAATAAATTCGGTTTGCCGCTGGCATCAACGCCAGCTTATTTCAAAATGGTGCGGAATTTTACTGCAACTGCTGCTGCTTTGTAAAGCACCAATGCCGTTTTTGAACGGGACTTTTGTAAGGGGGAAGAGTATACACGAAGTGGCCCCTCAGGGTATACATCGACCCGCATTCGCCCTACACTGCGCGGTATTGAAATGAGGTAAAACGAACCATGCGCGTACTGGGAATCGAAACATCCTGCGATGAAACCGGCATCGCTATTTATGACGATGAAAAGGGGCTTTTAGCCAACCAACTGTATAGTCAGGTGAAACTGCACGCCGACTACGGCGGCGTGGTGCCGGAGCTGGCCTCCCGCGATCACGTGCGTAAAACCGTGCCGCTGATCCAGGCCGCGATGAAAGAGGCGAATCTCGCGCCAAACGACATCGACGCCGTGGCCTATACCGCGGGGCCGGGCCTGGTGGGGGCGCTGCTGGTTGGCGCCACCGTTGGCCGCGCGCTGGCTTTCGCCTGGGACCGCCCGGCCATTCCGGTACACCATATGGAAGGGCACCTGCTGGCGCCGATGCTGGAAGAGAACCCGCCGGCGTATCCGTTTGTCGCCCTGCTGGTTTCCGGCGGCCACACGCAGCTGATTAGCGTCACCGGCATCGGTGAATACCAGCTGCTCGGCGAATCCATCGACGACGCCGCCGGCGAAGCCTTCGACAAAACCGCCAAGCTGCTGGGCCTCGACTATCCCGGCGGCCCGCTGCTGTCGAAGATGGCCGCTCAGGGCGTTGAAAAGCGCTTTGTGTTCCCGCGTCCGATGACGGACCGTCCGGGACTGGACTTTAGCTTCTCCGGCCTGAAAACCTTTGCCGCCAACACTATCCGCGACAACGGCACTGACGATCAGACCCGGGCCGATATCGCCCGCGCCTTTGAGGATGCGGTAGTAGACACGCTGATGATCAAATGCCGCCGGGCGCTGGATCAGACCGGCTTTAAGCGGCTGGTGATGGCGGGCGGCGTCAGCGCCAACCGCACCCTGCGGGCGAAGCTCGCGGAGATGATGCACAAGCGCAAGGGCGAGGTGTTCTACGCCCGGCCCGAATTCTGCACCGACAACGGGGCGATGATCGCCTATGCGGGCATGGTGCGCCTGAAGGCGGGCGCCCGCGCCGATCTCGGCGTTACCGTCCGCCCGCGCTGGCCGCTGGCGGAGCTGCCCGCCGCATGAGCCTACCGTTCCCCGGCGGCGCTGCGCTTGCCGGGGCTACGCGTTCAATTCCCGCAGCAGTCGGGTGTTGAGATACAGTTTTTCTCTTCCGGCACTCATCTCCTCCAGCACGCCAATCTCCACCAGCTGCTTCAGGTAGGCTGACGCCGTCTGCCGCTTCGCGACGCCGCGCTCAACGAGGTTATCGATCCGGCAATAGGGGTGGGCAAACAGCGCCTGAACAAGCTCATAGCTGTAAATTTTTGGCAGCTTCTCGCGCACATATTCCGTTGTTTCAGCAATCAGCGCCCGGATAACCGCAATTTTTTCTGTCGTCCAGCGGGCGGTGTTTTCTACCGCCTCCAGCATGAACCGTATCCAGGTCTGCCAGTCTCCCTCTGCGGTGACGTTGCGCAGAAGAGTGTAGTAATCATCTCGCCGTTCAAGAATAAAGCGTGAGAGATAGAGGATTGGCAGAGAGAGAAGCTCCGCCTGGATTAGATAGAGGATATTAAGGATCCGCCCGGTGCGACCGTTGCCGTTGTGGAATGGGTGGATGCACTCGAACTGGTAGTGGGCAATCGCCATCTTAATCAGCGGGTCGAGATCGTCATCGCCGTGAATGAACCGCTCCCAGTTTGCCAGCAGGTTGCGGATCGCCTCTTCGCCCTCTGGGGGCGTATAGACAACGTCATTGTTGCGGTCGCGCAGGACGGTGCCCGGCGTTTTGCGAACGTCAGTCTGCACTTCGCGCAGGGTGGTGCAGATGAGCACCGCTGTGCCGGTGCAAAGCGGATACGTTTCAAGATGCCGATAGCTGTCGTAGAGCGCCGTCCGGTAGCGCAGCGCCTCTTTGGTGGCCGGGTCTGCGCCCTCTTCGCGATCGGCGTACTGAAACAGCCTGTCGCTGGTGGTGACGATATTCTCAATGCGCGAAGAGTCCTTCGCCTCCAGCATCGGCAGAATATTGATCAGCAGTCCCTGGTCGGGAAGCAGTTCACCCGCCGTTTTCAGCTCCGCCAGCGCCGCCCGCGCGCTGATGCAGGCTTTCAGCACATCGCGGGTCTCAACCTGTTCAGGGTCAGGCGGCAGCAGCGGCAGGTTGTTATATGGGATGTTTGGGTGCCAGGTCATATGTTTAAAAAAACCGTTTTTATCGACATATGGTCATCATATGTCGATACCATAAACATGTCACGCCAACATGTTTAAAAAAACGCGTTTTATCGACACGTCGTCAAAACGTGTCGATGCGATAAACCTGTTCGGGCGATATGTTTAAAAAAAACCGTTTTATCAACATATCGCCCGGCGCGTCTCCCGCTACGCTTTCAGCATCCCTTTATCTTCAAGAAAGGCGATAATCGTCTGCAGGCCTTCGCCCGCCTTCAGGTTGCTGAAGGTCCAGGGCTTGTCGCCGCGCATGCGGTTGGTGTCGCGCCCCATCACCTCCAGCGAGGCGCCGACGTAGGGGGCGAGGTCGGTCTTGTTGATCACCAGAAAATCGGATTTGGTGATCCCCGGCCCGCCCTTGCGCGGGATCTTCTCTCCTTCCGCTACGTCAATCACATAGATGGTCAGATCCGCCAGCTCAGGGCTGAAGGTGGCGCTCAGGTTATCGCCGCCGCTCTCGACGAAGATAAGCTCCAGGTTGCCGAACTTCTCGCTCAGCGCCTCGACGGCGGCGAGGTTCATCGAGGCGTCCTCGCGAATGGCCGTGTGCGGGCAGCCGCCGGTCTCCACGCCGACGATGCGCTCCGGCTCCAGTGCTCCGGCTTCGGTGAGGATGCGCTGATCCTCTTTGGTGTAGATATCGTTGGTCACCACCGCCAGCTGGTAGCGGTCGCGCATCGCTTTGCACAGGGCCTCCAGCAGGGCGGTTTTGCCGGAGCCTACCGGGCCGCCGACGCCGACGCGCAGCGGATGTTTATAGCTTGCCATACCTTCTCCTCAGGAACGGAACAGTCGGGAATATTGCGTTTCGTGGCGCGCCGAGGCGATAGCCGCCAGCGGCGTCGCCGAGCCGATGGCGTCGTCGGGGCAGTTAAGCCCGCGGTCGACGCCGTCGGCGTAGCGTTCGCACAGGGTTAAAATCAGCTGCTGGGCCGCCTGCTGGCCGAAGGGCACCAGCTTGACGCCCGCCATCACCGCGCTCTCTATCCAGCTGTAGCCCTGCACCAGCGCCAGATCCCTGAGCGGGATCTGCCACTGGACGCCGAGCCACGCCATGCCGCACAGCTGGCTCTGGCGAAACAGCGCGCGCCATTCGGGGGCGGCTTCCGGGCACCAGTCGCAGACCAGCCGGGTAAAGGCCGCGCCGCGGTTGCGCTCCTCGTCGCGCAGCTCTTTGGTCTCCCGGCAGGCCAGCAGCCAGCCGCTCCAGCGCGTAGCCGCCGCAATATCGTCCTGCTCGCAGGCGCGGTACAGCCGGGCGAACAGCGGCAGGTCGACGTGAAAAAAGCTCTTCTCCATCTGCTGGGTCTGCCAGCGGGCAAAGGCGTCGGCGCCGGTGACCCAGCCCGCCTCGACGGCCCACTCCAGCCCCTGGGACCAGCTGTAGCCGCCCACCGGCAGGTTGCTGCTGGCCAGCTGAAAGAGGCGCAGCTGCTGTAGCGACGGCCCCATCAGTGGTCGTGATGATGATGGTGGTGATGCCCCTGCGCTTCGCTGGTGTAGGCTCCGGCCTCCGGCTCAAAGGGCAGGTCGGCGAACTCGACCGTCAGCCCCATCAGGGTGAGCATCTCATCCAGCACGTGGTCGTGGTGGTAGCGCAGCTCGTCGGGCAGGATCTGCAGCGGCACGTGGCGGTTGCCGAGGTGGTAGCAGGCCCTGGCCAGCTGGAACGGGTCGTCGCAGCGCACTACCGACACCGCTTCGGCGGCGGCAACCACTTCCACGCGCTCGCTGCCGTCTTCGCTGCCGAGAATATCGCCGCCGCGCAGCAGCAGGCCGCGAGGCAGCATCAGCCCGGCCTCGCGGCCGTCGCTGAGGGTCACTTTCGCCCGGCTCTTCACCCGCACGTCAATCGGCAGCGTGACGCGGGCGGTGATGGTGTGCGCGTGGTCAAGGCGCTGGGTCAGATACAGCATCGTTGCTCCTTAAAACAGAAAATAGCGCTGCGCCATCGGCAGCACCTCGGCCGGCTCGCTGACGATGGCCTTGCCGTCCACCCGCACCTCGTAAGTCTGGGCATCGACGGTAATGTCCGGCTGATAGTCATTGTGGATCATGTCGCGCTTCTTCACCGTCCGGCAGCCCTTCACCGCCGCAATCCGGCTTTTAAGCGCCAGCCGGTCGGCAAGGTTGTTGTCGATCGCCGCCTGCGGCAGAAAGGTCAGCCGGGTGTGGTGGCGGGCGGCGCCCAGCGCGCCGAACATCGGCCGGTAGTGCACCGGCTGCGGGGTGGGGATCGAGCCGTTGATATCGCCCATCGGCGCGGTGGCGATCATTCCGCCCTTGATAATACAGGCGGGCTTGACGCCGAAGAACGCCGGAGACCAGACCACCAGATCCGCCAGCTTGCCCGCCTCGATAGAGCCGACCTCGTGGGCGATGCCGTGGGTCAGGGCCGGGTTGATGGTGTACTTGGCGACAAAGCGCTTGACGCGGAAGTTGTCGTTATCGCCGGTTTCCTCCGCCAGCGACCCGCGCTGGACCTTCATCCGGTGCGCCACCTGCCAGGTGCGCAGAATAACCTCGCCGACGCGCCCCATCGCCTGCGAGTCGGAAGAGGTCAGCGAGAAGGCGCCCATGTCGTGCAGTACGTCTTCGGCGGCGATGGTCTCCCGGCGGATGCGGGACTCGGCAAAGGCCACGTCCTCGGCGATGTCCGGCGACAGGTGGTGGCAGACCATCAGCATATCGAGATGCTCATCAACGGTATTCACCGTGTAGGGCAGCGTCGGGTTGGTGGAGGAGGGCAGGATATTCGGGTGCGCGCAGGCGGTGATGATATCCGGCGCGTGGCCGCCGCCGGCGCCTTCGGTGTGGAAGGTGTGAATGGTGCGCCCGCCGATGGCCGCCAGGGTATCTTCCACAAAGCCGGATTCGTTGAGGGTGTCGCTGTGCAGCGCCACCTGGACGTCCATCTCATCGGCCACCGTCAGGGCACAGTCGATGGCGGCGGGCGTGGCGCCCCAGTCCTCGTGAATTTTCAGGCCGATGGCGCCCGCCGCCACCAGTTCGCGCAGGGCCGCCGGGTTGGCGCTGTTGCCCTTGCCGAGCAGGCCGACATTGACCGGCAGGCTATCGATAGCCTGCAGCATGCGGCTCAGATACCACGGCCCCGGCGTGCAGGTGGTGGCGAGGGTGCCCGCCGCCGGGCCGGTGCCGCCGCCGATCATGGTGGTGACCCCGGAGACCAGCGCCTCTTCCGCCTGCTGGGGCGAGATCCAGTGGATGTGGGTGTCTACTCCGCCTGCGGTGACTATTTTGCCCTCGGCGCCGATAATTTCGGTGGCCGCGCCGATGGGGATGGTGACGTCCGGCTGAATGTCCGGGTTCCCCGCCTTGCCGACGGCGACGATCCGGCCGTCCTTAACGCCGATGTCGGCTTTAACGATCCCCCAGTGATCGACGATCAGCGCGTTGGTCAGCACCAGATCGGCGCAGTCGTCGGCCAGCATCTGCCCCTGGCCCATGCCGTCGCGGATCACTTTTCCGCCGCCGAACTTGACCTCCTCGCCGTAGGTGGTGAGATCGTTTTCCACTTCGATCCACAGATCGGTATCCGCCAGCCGCACCTTATCGCCGGTGGTCGGCCCGAACATGTCCGCGTAAGCCTGGCGTGAAAGGCTGCTCATGATTTTGCCTCCAGCTCGCCCATGACCCCGGCGCGAAAGCCGAAGATGCGCCGGTCGCCGCCGACGGCCACCAGCTCCACTTCCCGCTTCTGTCCCGGCTCAAAGCGCACGGCGGTGCCGGCGGGGATGTTGAGGCGAAAGCCCCGGCACGGCTCGCGGTCGAATTTCAGCGCCGGGTTGACCTCGTAAAAGTGGTAGTGGGAGCCGACCTGGATCGGGCGATCGCCGTGGTTTTCGACGATCGCGGTGCGGGTCTCGCGCCCGACGTTGATATCAATATTGCCGGACTGGATCCGGTATTCGCCTGGGATCATCGCCGCCTCCTTACAGGATCGGGTTGTGAACGGTCACCAGCTTGGTGCCGTCCGGGAACGTGGCTTCCACCTGAATGTCGGGGATCATCTCCGGCACGCCCTCCATCACCTGATCGCGGGTCAGCACGTGGCGGCCCTCCTGCATCAGCGAGGCGACGGTTTTGCCATCGCGGGCGCCTTCCATAATGAAGGCGCTGATTAGCGCCACCGACTCGGGATAGTTGAGCTTCACCCCGCGGGCGAGGCGGCGCTCGGCCACCAGCGCGGCGGTAAACAGCAGCAGTTTGTCTTTTTCTCTGGGCGTCAGTTCCATAGTTGTCTCTTTGTTATGTCAGCCAGATGCGGGGAGGGACGGGGTCTTTGTGCAGCAGGGCCGGGCGCATCAGCTGCCAGACGGTGCGCATCGCGCGCTGGCAGATAAGGTTATCGTCGCTGAGAAAGCGCACGCTCATCAGCGCGTCGGTCAGCGTCGCCCCGGCGTAGCTTTCCAGCGGCGCCAGCGCCCCGCGCACGGTCTCAAGCATCGCCTCGTCGGCGGGGTAAAACAGCAGCGTGCCGACCCAGGGCTGATTCGCCACCGGGCTGAGATCGCCATCGCCAAGGGTCAGGCGCTCGATCAGCAGCGGCGCGTCGTCGAGCCACACCTCCAGCCGGTTGACGATCTCGCCTTCGCTGAAGGCGACACCGTTCACCGGCCTGCCGAGGCAGAACAGCTCCCAGGCCAGCAGCCGCGAGCCCGAGGTGAGCTGAAAGCGGGTGCTGAGCCGGGCGCGGGCCGCCGGAAAGAAGATCGTGTCCTGAGGCAGCCATTCGAGGGTGGCGTTTTCGCCCACCGTCATGCGCTGGCTGAGCCGGCCCTCCGCCCCGGCGCTGCGGTAAAACTTGCTGGCGCCGGGCATGGTGATCAGCGCGTGGCTGCCCGCCTCAAGCGTGACCTCAATATCCAGCTCGTCGCCGCCGACGATGCCGCCGGGCGGGTGCAGCAGATAAAGGTGACAGGTTTCCCCTTCGGGATAGAACGGGCGCTGCACGGTCAGCGGCCCGACGTGGGCCGCGCGGGCCAGCACCGTGCGCTCGGGGTCCCGGCGAAACTGCAGATTCAGCGATGCTTGCCAGCCGACTCTGCTACAGGAGGATGCGTTGCCCTGCACGTGAGTGCCTCTAATAAACGGTAGATACAGTTAGGGTGAGTATTGATCGGCCCGGCGGCCCGCTGGTCATATGAAAAGCGTATGAATGGGGCGGCGATGAGGGCTGATAATGCCCGGCATGAGTAGCATAGTCTGGAGAGAGGCAATGGATCGTCAACAGCAGAATAGCGGGCCATTTTCGGATAGGTTCTCATTAATATTCTGGTGATTAAAACGAAAGCCTGTGCTACCTAATTGATAACATGAATGTTATCGGAGCAAGGTTATGGATACGACCGAAGAGCTTGGTGAAACTTATTTCTATAAAGGGATGAATAATTTGACTGCGGGAGAGCTGTTTTTTTGGGTCTTTCTTGAAAAAGCTCAGCAACACTTTGGTGTAGAAGACATTGTTGCTCTCGCACTCATCATATTGGGACAGCCGACACTCGGAACAAGAGGCAAGCCCACTGGCTCAACGAAAGGGACCAGTATTTTGAGCAGTAATTTAAGGCGGCTGCTCGATATCGAAACGGGAAGAAGATGACCAACATTAACGACGGGATCGATCAGTCGGCTGAAGTTTAGCTACGTGACTAACTTAGGCGCGTTTGCCGGTCGATGGATACCGGTGCTTGGTATTATGTATATGATAGGAGAAGTGAGCTACATCGCCGCCAGGGCCACCATGACATATAACACGATAGCCAGGAAAAATGACAAGCTATGGTCATGAGCAATCGAATCGAAGCTGAAGTGCTTGACTGGTATGCGCAAACCTGGAATTTACCGGGCATCACCGGGAAACAGCATCCTCTCTCGCCAGAGACCGCGCTAAACACGGGGGATAGCCCGTGGGCGCCTGAAGCGGGTGACGACATTATGCGTGATTTTTTTGCCCGTTTTGACGTCAACCCCGCTGGATTTGACCTTATCCGCTACTGGCCCGTCGAAAAGGGCATTATCCCGAATTTTCTGCGGCCTCGCTCAAAGCGCGTATATCCCGGCATGCCGGAGCCACTTACCTTATCTATGCTGATTGCCTCAGCAAAGGCCCGGCGCTGGATATATTGAAAAGCGCCTGGCCCGCGCCGCTACCCCCGATAATCCTCCGCATCAATATCATAGCCCGACGGCTCCCAGCGGATCGCCAGCAGCGACAGCAGGCCAATCAGCGGCGCGGCGGCGATTACCCAGAATACGCCGGTGTCAAAGGCGGCCACCAGCAGCGGGAACAGGAACAGCGACAGGGTCGAACTGCTGCGCATCAGCGTCTGATTGAGGCCGACGCCGACGCCGCGCAGGGAGGTCGGGTAGCTCAGCGAGGCGAAAGTCATGGTGTGGGCCCCGGGGCCGAAGCCCTGGCCGAACAGGAACAGCGCCAGCATCGCCACGGCGATAATGCCGTCGGCGGCGTCCGCCGGGCGGCCGATAATCGCCAGGACTACCAGCGCCGTCAGCTGGCAGGCGTAGCCGCCCAGCGACATTTTCCACGCCCCGACGCGCGGCACCAGCCGCACCGCCAGCAGGCCGCCGGTAAAGGCGAACAGCAGGTTCAGCGCCAGCGAGATCAGAATGGTGGTCAGCATCGACTGGACAAAGAAGCTGGCGATAATCACCGGCAGGCCGAAGGCCACGGCGTTGTAGGCGAACGAGGACACCACGGAGAGCAGCGTCGCCAGCGTCGTGCGCCGCAGATAGCGGCCGCGAAACAGGTTGAGGTAGTTCCCCCAGCGGGCCCGGTGCACCACCGGAGCGGGCGCAGCCAGCGCCTCCTGCGGCACGCGGGCGTTGATGTTGTACGCTTTGCGCAGGATTGCGGCGGCCTCCTGCAGGTTGCCCTGATTGGCGGCCCATACCGGCGATTCGCTCATGTAGCGGCTGCGGATGGCGATAATCACCAGCGCGGGCACCGCGCCAAAGCCGAGGATAATCCGCCACAGCCAGTCGCTGTGGGAGGCGGGCAGCACGGTGTAGAACAGCAGTACCAGCAGGTAGGAGATACTGATTGCCGCATACCACGTCGGGCACCACATGGCGACGCTGGCGGCCTTATTGCCCGGTCCCTTCAGGCGGGCAAACTCGCTGAGAAACGCCATCGCCACCGGCAGATCGATGCCGACGCCCAAACCCATCACAAAGCGCGCCCCCGCCAGCACGTATTCGTTCGGCGCCAGGGCGCAGGCGATGGCCGCGACCACGAAGAACACCATATCGGCCATAAAGACCCGGTAGCGGCCAATTTTATCCGTCAGGTAGCCGCCGAGCAGCGCGCCGACGATGGCGCCGAAGGTAATGGCCGAGGCGACCATGCCGGTGCCGGCCGGCGTCAGGCCGAACTCGCGGGTGATATCTTTCAGGCCGAAGGCCAGCGCCCCGAGATCGTAGGCATCGAGGAAAATGCCGCCCAGCGCGATGGCGATGACGATGCGGGCATTGCTGCGCGCCTGGGTGGCGTCGTTAACCAGCCGCGAGACGTCGGCGGCGCTGCGCACCCACTGGATTTCGCCTGCAGCCTGCGGCGCGGCCGCAGAGGTTGTTGGTAGTACGTCTGTCATGGTGTTGTTCTGTGCTTATGGGAAATTAGCGCAGAGCATCTCACAGACATATAGACGTCTAAAAGGCGGGTTGGTTATGAGTTATAACCAAAAGATGTAAAAAACCCGGAATTACTCCGGGTCCTTCTCTGCGGGCGCTTTCTTGCGCCCCAGCTTCGACCAGATGCGGCTCTCTTCCCGCCGCCACAGGCGCTGAATATTGTCATGGTGGCGCAGCAAAATAAGGCACGAGAGCATTGATACCGGGAAGGTGTACTGCGGTTTAAACCACCAGACGTAGAACGGGGCCACCAGCGCGCTGACGATGGCGCCCAGCGAGGAGTAGCCGCTGAGCAGTACGGTCAGCAGCCAGGTGCCCGCCATCACGCCGGTCAGATCCCAGCCGATGGGCGCGATGGCGCCGAAGGCCGTGGCGACGCCCTTGCCGCCGCGAAAGCCGAAGAATACCGGCCAGATATGGCCGATACAGGCGGCAAGAGCCACCATACCTATCCAGAACGGCGTGAGGCCCAGGCCCCATGCGCCCCAGGTGGGCAACATGCCTTTAAGGATGTCGAAAACCAGTACCGCGACCGCCGCGCCCTTGCCGCCGAGGCGCAGCACGTTGGTTGCGCCGGGGTTGCCGGAGCCGTTGAGGCGCGGATCGGGAAGACCCGCGATGCGGCTGACCAGAATGGCGCTGGAGATAGAGCCGCAAAGGTAGGCGAGGAGAACCATTCCTGGCGCGATTACACTCATGACCCTGTTCCGTTTAGAAAATGTATCGGTATTCTCTTCATCTGTGGATAATACGCATAAATCGCCGGAAGTGGTATCCGGCCGGGACAAAAAGCAGGCAGGGCGTGATGGATATTGTGTTTTTAGAGCAACTTTCGGTCATCACCACCATCGGTGTGTACGACTGGGAGCAGACCATTGAACAGCGGCTGGTGTTCGATATCGAAATGGCGTGGGACAATCGTAAAGCGGCTGCCAGCGATGCAGTAGAGGACTGCCTGAGCTATGCCGATATCAGCGAAGCGGTGATTGCCCACGTTGAGGGCGGTAAATTTGCGCTGGTGGAGCGGGTGGCGGAAGAGGTCGCTCAGCTGCTGTTAAGCCGCTTTAACTCGCCGTGGGTCAGAATCAAGGTCAGTAAACCCGGCGCCGTGGCGCGGGCGGCCAACGTCGGCGTCGTGATTGAGCGTGAGCAAATTCTGGAAAACTCATAATAATTTCATCTTTTTTAAACAAAATAGCGCTATTCGTGTCTTAACAGCCGGACAATGTTGAACGGCTTTTTTCTTGTTATTTTTTAAGGGTTAATGTAATGAACGATATGCACTCGCTGCTGATAGCGGCAATTTTGGGTGTGGTCGAAGGAGTGACTGAGTTTTTACCCGTTTCCAGCACCGGCCACATGATCATCGTCGGCCACCTGCTGGGCTTTGAGGGCGACACCGCCAAAACGTTTGAGGTGGTGATCCAGCTGGGATCGATCCTCGCGGTAGTGGTGATGTTCTGGCGCCGCCTGTTCGGCCTTATCGGCATCCACTTTGGCCGCCCGCCGGTGCATGAAGGCCTGGGCGCCGGGCGCCTGTCGCTGATTCACGTTCTGCTGGCTATGGTCCCGGCGGTGGTGCTGGGGCTGGTGTTCCACGATTTTATTAAATCGCTGTTTAACCCGGTAACCGTGATGTACGCCCTGGTGGTCGGCGGCCTGCTGCTGATCGCCGCCGAGCTGTTCAAGCCGAAGGAGCCGAAGACCCAGGGTCTGGACGATATGACCTACCGCCAGGCATTTTTGATCGGCTGCTTCCAGTGCCTGGCGCTGTGGCCGGGCTTCTCCCGCTCGGGCTCTACTATCGCCGGCGGCATGCTGCTCGGCATCAGCCGCTACGTGGCGGCGGAGTTCTCCTTCCTGCTGGCGGTGCCGATGATGATGGGCGCCACCGCGCTGGACATTTACAAGAGCCTCGGCTTCCTGACGGCGGCCGACATTCCGATGTTCGCGGTCGGGTTTGTCACCGCCTTTATCGTGGCGCTGATTGCGATTAAAACCTTCCTGCACATCATCAAGCGCATCACCTTTATTCCGTTCGCCATCTACCGCTTTATCGTGGCGGCGGCGGTCTACGCGGTGTTTATGTAGTCTGCGGACAGCGCTGTTCTTTCCACTGCGCGACGGCGGCCACCCGGCGTCGCGTCAGCTCCTCCCGCACCTCCGGCCCTTTAAAGCCCGCCTCAATCACCGATTTCGTCGGTACCGCCCGCGCCACCTCCCACGCTTCGCGCAGCAGTCTGCCCTGCGGATAGTCGCGCGCCTCAAAGCCGGTGCGCCCGCGCACGTCGGCTTCGCTGGTGAGCGCCAGCTGCTCCACCCGCTGCGGCCTGCGCCAGGCATCAATGGCGTCAAACAGCTTCACCACCGTGGCGGGCTTGAGAACCGGGAAGGTGTGAATCAAGTCGTGGTACTCCGCCACCAGCTTCGCCAGATCGCGCATCTCGTTGGGTATGCGCAGCCGGGCGCAGAGGTTTTCCACCAGCTTGACGCCCGCCGGGCCGTGGCCGTGGTGGCGGGGCCACAGCGCCTTCGGCGTCAGCCCTTTACCGAGGTCGTGGCACAGCGTGGCGAAGCGCACGTCGACGGCCGGGGTCAGCATTGCCGCCATGGAGAGGGTCATCAGGACGTGGATGCCGGTGTCGATCTCCGGGTGCCATTTAGCCGGGGCGGGCACGCCGAACAGGGCGTCAATTTCGGGAAACAGCACTTTCAGGGCGCCGCAGTCGCGCAGGGTCTGGAAGTAGACCTGCGGGTTGCGGGTGCCGAGCGCGCTCTCCGTCTCTTTCCACACCCGCTCCGGGATCAGATGCTCCAGCTCCCCGGCGGCGGTCATCGCCTGCATCAGGGCCATCGTCTCATCGGCAATGCGAAAGCCGAGGTGGGCGTAGCGGGCGGCAAAGCGGGCCACCCGCAGCACCCGCAGCGGATCTTCGCTGAAGGCCGGCGAAACGTGGCGCAGCAGGCGCGCCTGCAGGTCCCGCTGGCCGCCGTAGGGATCGATAATCGCGCCCGCGTCGTCCTGCGCGAGCGCGTTTACGGTGAGGTCCCGGCGCAGCAGGTCCTGCTCGAGGGTGACATCGGGGGCGGCGTAGCAGGTAAAACCGGTATAGCCTGAGCCGGACTTGCGCTCGGTGCGGGCGAGGGCGTACTCCTCGTGGGTTTGCGGGTGCAGAAACACGGGAAAATCGCGGCCTACCTGCTGGTAGCCCGCGTCAAGCATCTGCTGCGGCGTAGCGCCGACAACAACCCAATCTTTGTCTTTTACCGCCAGGCCCAGTAGCGCATCGCGCACCGCCCCGCCAACCAGATACTGCTTCACGCCGCCATCCCCTTACTGAAAAATCACCCGATAATACGCAAGTGTAGAGGAGATGGCGAATCGGGCATCAGTTCATCCAGCGGTCTTTGCGCTTGCGGCTCGGCACCAGGTGCGGCAGCACCAGGCCGAGGATCAGGCCCGCGCCGAGCACGCCGCCGCCGTACATAAACCACTGCATAATAATCGTGCGCTGCTTATCGTCCAGCTGCAGGTTGGCGGCGTTCACCTTCTTCTGCGCGACGATAAGCTCATTCTTCAGCTTCTGATTCTCTTCTTTCAGGCCGTTAATGACGCTATCGCTACCGGCCACTTTCTGCTGCATATCGGCGGTGCGCTGATTCCAGGTATTATCAATATTGTTCAGCTTATCGGTCAGGGTTTTGACCTGATTTTCGAGGTCCGGCACGCGGGTTTTCAGGCTTGGGCTGGTGCTCAGCTCCTTCAGCGGGATCCAGGCGGTGCGGCCGCTGCTGTCTTTCACCTGGGCGTACTGGGTGTCATTATTGGTTTGCAGGAGCTGCACTTCTTCTCCGGCGTTCACGGTGCCGACCAGGCGGTAGTTATCGCCCGGGCCGCTGCGTACCCAGGTGTTCAGTTCATCGGAGACATAACGTTTTTCATCAGCGTGGGCGATGGTGGAAGCGCTAAGTGCAAGTAAAGTCAGTCCAATCAGGCGTAATTTAAGCATCAGGTCGTCATTTTGGTCATTAGGTGGAACGAAAAAAGTCGCACGAGATAGTAGTGGCATCAGTCTGACGACGCCAGGCATTCTGCTGCAATCGGAATCCTCCAGGAGGAGATTGCATGGCAAAGTGCGGAGAAATACACTCTACTGACAAGAATTATGCGTGTAAGTTCGGCGTCATTACCAATCCCGGTCACTCAACGATAAGAAAACTGGACATGGAACAGGAAATCGAATTGAAGTTCATCGTCGATCCGCGCGGTACAGAGACCCTCCGCCAGCGGCTCGGCGCCCTCAGCGCGCAGCACGTGCCCGCCGCGCAGCTGCTCAACATCTATTACGAAACCGACGACGGCTGGCTGCGCGGTCACGATATGGGCCTGCGCATTCGCGGCCAGGGCAAAACCTATGAGATGACCCTCAAGACCGCCGGCCGCTCCGTCGGCGGCCTTAACCAGCGCCCGGAGTACAATATTCCCCTTACGAAGCCCGAGCTGGCGCTGGATAAGCTGCCCGCCGATGTCTGGCCCGGCGGCAGCCTGCCCGCCGATCTTGCCGGGCGGGTGAAGCCGCTGTTCAGCACCGATTTTCAGCGCGAGAAGTGGCTGGTGGACTGCGGCGAAAGCCGGATTGAAATTGCGCTGGATAACGGCGAAGTCAAAGCGGGCGAGCACCGGGAGCCTATCGGCGAACTGGAGCTGGAGCTGCTGAGCGGCCGGGTTGAGGATGTTCTGGCCCTGGCGGGCGAGCTGCTGGAGAGCGGCGTTCTGCGGCAGGGCAGCCTGAGCAAGGCCGCCCGCGGCTACCATCTGGCGAAGGGCAATCCGCCCCGCGAGCCGCGAGCCCCGGCCTACGGCGCGCAGGACAATGCCGGCCTTGAGGCGGCGCTGGCCCACTGGCAGTATCACGAAGAGCTGTGGCTGCGCGGCAGCGCTGATGCGAAAGCGCAGGTCGCTGACGCCGTGGCCTTTATCGGTAAAACGCTCGCCGCCGAGCACGAGATGGCCGCCGAGCAGATGGCGCAGGTTGCGCAGATCATCAGCGATGCGTCTACCGCCGCCGATGCCGCTTTTAACCCGCAGGTGGCGCGCGCCAAACTGATGCTCACCGCTTTTCTTGTCACCGGACGATAACCTGAGGAACGCCATGACCGCGCTCTCTTCACCGCTGCAGCAGCACTGGCAGACGGTAGCCGACCGGCTGCCGGACGACTTCCCCGCCGCCGACCTGCGCCCCGAGGCGCGGGCGGCGATGGCCTTTAGCGATTTCATTGCCGACAGTCTGGCGGCGCATCCGCAGTGGCTCGAAGAGCTGGCGCAGGCGCCGGTGGCGCCCGGCGAGTGGCGGCACTACGGCGACTGGCTGGCGCAGGCGCTGGCCGACGTCAACGACGAGGCGGCCCTGATGCGCGCCCTGCGGCTGTTTCGCCGCCGGGTGATGGTGCGCATCGCCTGGGCCCAGGCGCTGTCGCAGGTCCCGACCGAAGAGAGCCTGCAGCAGCTGAGCCAGCTTGCCGAGACGCTGATCGTCGGCGCCCGCGACTGGCTGTACGCCGCCTGCTGCCGCGAGTGGGGCACCCCGACCAGCGCCCGCGGTGAGGCGCAGCCGCTGCTGATCCTCGGCATGGGCAAGCTCGGCGGCGGCGAGCTGAACTTCTCCTCGGATATCGACCTGATTTTCGCCTGGCCCGAGCACGGGGCGACCGCTGGCGGGCGCCGGGAGCTGGACAACGGCCAGTTCTTTACCCGCATGGGCCAGCGGCTGATCAAGGTGCTGGACCAGGCCACCCAGGACGGCTTCGTCTACCGCGTGGATATGCGCCTGCGCCCGTTCGGCGACAGCGGCCCGCTGGTGCTGAGCTTTGCCGCGCTGGAGGACTACTACCAGGAGCAGGGCCGCGACTGGGAGCGCTACGCGATGGTCAAGGCGAAGGTACTCGGCGACAGCGGCGGCGCCTACGGCGACGAGCTGCGCGCCATGCTGCGCCCGTTCGTCTTCCGCCGCTATATCGACTTCAGCGTCATCCAGTCCCTGCGCAATATGAAGGGCATGATCGCCCGCGAAGTGCGCCGCCGGGGCCTGAAGGACAACATCAAGCTCGGCGCGGGCGGCATTCGCGAAATCGAGTTTATCGTCCAGGTCTTCCAGCTGATCCGCGGCGGACGCGAGCCGTCGCTGCAGAGCCGCTCCCTGCTGCCGACCCTGGATGCCATCGACGCGCTGCACCTGCTGCCGGAGGGCGAGGCCGGGCAGCTGCGCGACGCCTACCTGTTCCTGCGCCGGCTGGAGAACCTGCTGCAGAGCATTAACGATGAGCAGACCCAGACCCTGCCGCAGGACGACCTTAACCGCGCCCGGCTGGCGTGGGGCATGGGCTGCCGCGACTGGGACTCGCTCTCCACCGCGCTCGCCGGGAAGATGGCCGCCGTGCGCCGTATCTTTAACGCCCTGATCGGCGACGACGACGAGACCACCGCCGACGAGCAGCTTTCTGAGCAGTGGCGCGAACTGTGGCAGGACGCGCTGCAGGAGGACGACACCACGCCGGTACTGGCCCACCTCAGCGATGAGGACCGGCACCGGGTGGTGGCGGAGATCGCCGACTTCCGCAAAGAGCTGGACCGCCGCACCATCGGCCCGCGCGGCCGCCAGGTGCTGGATACCCTGATGCCGCATCTGCTGAGCGAGATCTGCGCGCGCGATGACGCTCCGCTGCCGCTGTCGCGCATTATGCCGCTGCTGACCGGCATCGCCAGCCGCACCACTTATCTGGAGCTGCTGAGCGAATTCCCCGGCGCGCTTAAGCACCTGATCCGCCTCTGCGCCGCCTCGCCGATGGTCGCCAGCCAGCTGGCGCGCTATCCGCTGCTGCTCGACGAACTGCTGGACCCCAATACCCTCTACCAGCCCACCGCCACCGACGCCTACCGCGACGAGCTGCGCCAGTACCTGCTGCGGGTGCCGGAAGAGGATGAGGAGCAGCAGCTGGAGGCGCTGCGCCAGTTTAAGCAGGCGCAGATGCTGCGGGTGGCGGCGGCGGACATTGCCGGCACGCTGCCGGTAATGAAAGTGAGCGATCACTTAACCTGGCTGGCCGAGGCGATGATCGACGCCGTGGTGCAGCAGGCGTGGACCCACACCGTGGCCCGCTTCGGCCAGCCGCGCCACCTGGCCGGGCGCGAAGGGCGCGGCTTTGCGGTCATCGGCTACGGCAAACTGGGCGGCTGGGAGCTGGGCTACGGCTCTGACCTCGATCTGGTGTTCCTCCACGACTGCCCGGCGGACGTGACGACCGACGGTCCGCGCGAAATCGACGGCCGCCAGTTCTATCTCCGGCTGGTGCAGCGCATCATTCACCTGTTCAGCACCCGCACGTCGTCGGGCATTCTGTACGAAGTGGACGCTCGCTTACGTCCCTCCGGGGCGGCGGGTATGCTGGTCACCACCGCCGATGCTTTTGCCGACTATCAGCGCAGCGAGGCCTGGACCTGGGAGCATCAGGCGCTGGTGCGCGCCCGGGTGGTCTACGGCGATGGCCAGCTGCACGGGCAGTTCGACGCCATCCGCAAAGCTATCCTCGCCATTGAGCGCGATGGCCCGACGCTGCAGACCGAGGTGCGCGAAATGCGCGAGAAGATGCGCGCCCACCTCGGGGGCAAACACCGGGACCGCTTCGACATCAAAGCCGACGGGGGCGGCATTACCGACATTGAATTTATTACCCAGTACCTGGTGCTGCGCTACGCCCACGACAGGCCGAAGCTGACCCGCTGGTCCGATAACGTGCGTATTCTGGAGCTGCTGGCGCAGAACGGCATCATGGACGACGAAGAGGCGCTGGCGCTGAGCCGGGCCTACACCACGCTTCGCGATGCGCTGCACCACCTGGCGCTGCAGGAGGCGCCGGGCCACGTCGCGCCGGACGCCTTTCACGCCGAGCGTGAGCTGGTGCGCGCCTGCTGGCAGAAGTGGCTGGTCGCGGGCTGAGTTATGCTATTATCGCGCGCAACTGAAGAATCTAGCAGGAGTCAGGAATGAAAGTAACGCTGCCGGAGTTTACACGCGCAGGCGTCATGGTGGTTGGCGATGTGATGCTGGACCGCTACTGGTATGGCCCAACCAGCCGCATCTCGCCGGAGGCTCCGGTGCCGGTGGTGAAGGTGGATACCATTGAGGAGCGCCCCGGCGGCGCGGCCAACGTGGCGATGAACATCGCTGCCCTCGGCGCCAGCTCGCGGCTGGTGGGCCTGACCGGCGTCGATGACGCCGCGCAGGCGCTGGCGAAGGCGCTGGCGAACGTGAAGGTGCAGTGCGAGTTCGTCGCCGTGCCGACCCATCCGACCATCACCAAGCTGCGCGTGCTGTCGCGCAACCAGCAGCTGATCCGCCTCGACTTTGAAGAGGGTTTTGCCGGCGTCGATCCGCAGCCGATGCACGACCGCATTCGCCAGTCTCTGGACAGCGTCGGCGCGCTGGTGCTCTCCGACTACGCCAAAGGGGCGCTGGAGAGCGTGCAGGCGATGATCGGGCTTGCCCGCGAGGCGGGCGTGCCGGTGCTGATTGATCCGAAAGGCACCGACTTTGAGCGCTATCGCGGCGCGACCCTGCTGACCCCGAACCTCTCTGAGTTCGAGGCGGTGGCCGGTAAGTGTCAGGATGAAGCCCAGCTGGTCGAGCGCGGCATGAAGATTATTGCCGATTACGATCTCTCCGCCCTGCTGGTCACCCGCTCCGAGCAGGGCATGACGCTGCTGCAGCCGGGCAAAGCGCCGCTGCACATGCCGACCCAGGCGCAGGAAGTGTATGACGTCACCGGCGCCGGCGATACGGTGATCGGCGTGCTGGCGGCGACGCTGGCGGCGGGCAACTCCCTCGAAGAGGCCTGCTTCTTCGCCAACGCCGCGGCGGGCGTGGTGGTTGGCAAGCTCGGTACCTCAACCGTGTCGCCGATTGAGCTGGAGAACGCCGTGCGCGGTCGCGCCGACACCGGCTTCGGCGTGATGAGCGAAGCCGAACTGAAGCAGGCGGTAGCCGCCGCCCGCCAGCGCGGCGAAAAGGTGGTCATGACCAACGGCGTGTTTGACATTCTGCACGCCGGGCACGTCTCCTACCTGGCCAACGCCCGCCGCCTCGGCGACCGGCTGATCGTGGCGGTCAACAGCGATGCCTCCACGAAGCGCCTGAAGGGCGACACCCGGCCGGTCAATCCGCTCGATCAGCGGATGATCGTCCTCGGCGCGCTGGAGGCCGTAGACTGGGTCGTCTCCTTTGAAGAGGATACGCCCCAGCGCCTGATCGCCGGCATTCTGCCGGACCTGCTGGTGAAGGGCGGCGACTATAAGCCCGAACAGATTGCCGGCAGCAAAGAGGTGTGGGCCAACGGCGGCGAAGTGATGGTCCTTAACTTTGAAGACGGCTGCTCGACCACCAATATCATCAAGAAGATCCGGCGCGACAGCTGATCTTTTCCCGGCGGCCTGCGCTCCCGCAGGCCGCTAGACATCCTTCCGCCTGCTGTCATTAAGATATTCGCTATCAGCGGACGATTTTTTTGATATTGCGACCTGACTCAATTTCCCGCGCACCCTGAATGGAGATTTAGCAAGTCGGCTATACCTTTAATATTCATATTATCCCGGAATACCTTTTTAAAAGGCTCGTTGTATTTTTTACGGCATCCACGCTGTTATATCGCACCCGGTATAGCAATGCGGGAAACCGCTTATTTATTAAATTAAATGGCCGGCAGAATATAAAATATATTTCTGCTTCATGCGCCATTTTTTCCATTCTTTGATGATCAGGAGTGCGTATGAAATCAACCTACCGGCTCTCTTTTCTGGCCTCGTGTATCTGCCTTGCCGTCGGATCTTCTCAGGCGTATGCCGCCTGCGACAATACCTCGCCGGGTAATGGAACTACGGTGACCTGTGATGCAAATTCAATTGAGACTACGCCGGTCGTGAGTCCTAATGGAGTCGACGGTGTGATCGTCGATGTACTACAGGGAGGGGCGCTGAACGTTACTACTGGGCCTGCCATATCTCTCGGAAACGGGAGTAAGGTTACTAATAATGGCAGTATCTCAGGAACGAGTTCCGGTCTGCTGCTTCGGGAAGGCAGCAGTTTGGTTATCAACAACGGCGCGATTTCCGCCGCTTCAGGGCCGGGTTTAATTTTTGACGGAACCGGAAATAATTCTCTGACAAACAGCGGCACAATTACTGGCCGCGATGCTAAAGGCAATGCCGTGATCTTTGGTTCCGGCATGGATACGCTGATCGTTAATGCAGGCAGCGTGATTGATGGCAATGTCGATCAGGATTTTGGGTCTACGGGGACCTCCGGAAGCGGTGATGATACATTCATCATGAATGGCGGGGCGATTCACGGCACTGTCGATCAGGGGGTTGGCCCGGGTATTGATAAAGCTGAGATACATGACGGAAAAATTGATGGTGATTTCAAGCAGGGAGGCGGTAGGGATACCTTTGTCATGACAGGGGGCACCATCGTTGGTGAATTTAATGATGGTGATATCGTTACAATAACCGGTGGCAGCATTGGCAGCGTAGCGCTTAATCTGGGAAACGATGATTTTAAAATGTCTGGCGGGGAGATCGTCGGCGATGTGAAAGGTCAGGTCAATAATGATAGCTTCGTGATTTCTGATAAGGCTGTGGTTGGAGGAGATATCCTTGGCGGTATCGGTAATGACAGCCTTGTCTGGCAAGACGGCGGCACAATCAAAGGGAAAATCCTGATGGATGGTGACCCCAGCGGCGATAAGACCGGGAAGGATACCGTCACCTTGATCAATCAAACGGCGGCCACGACTGCCTCCTCTCCGGAAATCAATGGCGGGGCTGATGAAGATACATTTAATCTGAAAAATAGCCAATATATTCATCGTGATGCTAACATCATTGTCGGATTTGAGCATGTGAATCTGACGGATAATTCCACCCTGACCCTTAGCAACCGCGCTCTTAAGCTGGGCGATAATATGGACGATAACGCCAGCACCGGCTTTAATATCGATAAAACCAGTACCCTTGCCGTTATCAATGGCAATGCAACCGATTTCACCGGCCACCTCAGCGGTACCGGCACCGTCAGCACCAATACCAGCGGCAAGGCGTTTAACTTCACCAATAACAATAAGGCCGACGGCTTCGGCGGAACCCTGGCGCTGGGCAACAGCACCCTGGCGCTGACGGGAGTGAACACCCAGGCGCTGAAAAATGCAACGCTGCGCGCGGATGACAAAAGCATTACCACCGTCGGCAGCGGTCAGCAGACGATCGGCGGGCTGACCTTCAACGGCGGTACCGTCGTCTTCGGTGCGGTGGCGCCGGGCAACACCGTTAGCGACAATACCATCCAGACCAGCAAGAACCTCGATATCAGCGGCAAGGGCAGCGTGAAGGTGAGTCTGGGCGACGCGGTCAACTATGCCCCTGACGTTAATGATAAGGTCCAGCTGCTCAAGCAGGATGACGGCCAGAACCTGATTAAGCTGGTGGGCTCAGGCGGTACGGTGACCGGCAACGGCAGCGCGCTCACCCTGAAAGACAGCAGCGGCAGCGTCATCAGCAGCGGCAAAATGACCCATATTGTTAATACCGCCGGCGGCCCGACGGTGGCCGAAGGCACCTGGGACTGGAAGCTGTCTGACGGTACCGGTCACGACGGGCTGTACGTCACCTACGCCCTGAAAGAGGTGAACCTGAAAGGCGCGGGCAGCGATGCGCTGACGCTTAACAGCGGCACCGATACCGGCAGCGCCGCCGATCTCAGCGCGAAAGTGACCGGCGCGGGCGATCTGGCGATAACCGGCGGCACGGTCTCCCTTTCCAACAGCAGCAACGACTACCGCGGCGTCACCGACGTGCGCGGCGGTACGCTGCAGATGAATAACGACAGCGTACTGGGCAACACCTCCCTGCTGAAGCTGGCGGACGGCACCGGGCTGAAGATGGCGGGGCATACCCAGACCGTCGGCGCGGTGGCGACGGCGGCCGGATCGCTGGTAGATATCGCGGGCGGTAATCTGACGATTAATAGCGGCGGCACGGTGCAGGGCCATATGCAGGGGGCGGGAACGCTGACCCTTGAGGGCGGCGAGCTTACCGTCACCGGCGCGAATACCGGGCTAAGCGCCGCTACAGCGGTGAACAGCGGGGCTACCGCCACGCTGGACAACACCCAGGGGCTGGGCTCCGGCGCCATTGACAACGCCGGAACCGTCAACCTTAATGCCGCCAGCGGGACCTTCGCCAACAGCGTCAGCAATAGCGGCAAAATCAATCTTACCGGCAGCCAGGTGCAGCTCTCCGGCGACAACACTCAGTTCAGCGGCGAATTCAGCATCGATAAGGACAGCCGCCTGACGGCAGCCCAGGCTTCCCACCTCGGCAGCGCCGCCGTGCACGATGAGGGCACCCTGGCGCTGGTGACGGATAGCGACTGGACGCTGGCGAACGTCGTGGACGGCAGCGGCAACCTGGTCAAAGACGGCGCGGGTACCCTGACGCTGACCGATCCCAATCTGGCCTATACCGGCAGTACCGATATTCTCAGCGGCGGCCTGCGCTTCGGCTCCCGCGAGGCGCCGTTAACCCTCGCCTCATCCCAGGTTAATATCGCCGCAGGGGCGATGATGGCGGCTAACGGCACCGTCAGCGGCGGCGTTGACAATAAAGGCACCCTGCAGGTGGGTCAGAGCGGCCTCCCCGCTGCGGAGCCGGCGAATGCGGCCCGCGCGGCGGCCTTTGCCGCAGCCAGCGGCACCGACAGCCTGGTTATCGGCGGCGACCTGAGCAACAGCGGCACCGTCCAGCTGGCCCAGACCGGCAGCGATGCGCAGGTGGGCAATACGCTGACGGTGAACGGCAACTATGCCGGCAACGGCGGCAAAATCCGCTTTAACACCGTGCTCGGCGACGATAGTTCGCTGACCGACCACATGACCGTGGAGGGCGATACCAGCGGCACCACCCTGGTCAGCGTCGCCAACGCCGGCGGCACCGGCGCGCGGACCCTCAACGGCATTGAACTGATTGCGGTTAACGGAAATTCCGCAGGGGAGTTCGTGCAGGACGGACGTATCGCGGCGGGCGCCTACGACTATACGCTGGGGCGCGGCGTCGGGGCGGCGAGCAATAAAAACTGGTACCTGACTAACGAAGCATCGGAGCCGACGAATCCCACTGACCCGACCGACCCAACCGATCCTACGGACCCAGGCGATCCCGGTACGCCGCCGGTCGATCCTGGCAATCCGACCGATCCGGGCGATCCCGGCACGCCGCCGGTCGATCCCGGCAATCCGACCAATCCGACGGATCCAGGCGAGCCGACCAACCCGGGCACGCCGCCAACTGCGCCTGCGAAGCCCGCCTACCGTCCGGAGGCCGGGAGCTACATCGCCAATATCGCGGCGGCCAACACCATGTTTATCACCCGCCTGCACGACAGGCTGGGCGAAACCCAGTACACCGACGCCCTGACCGGCGAACAGCGGGTGACCAGCCTGTGGATGCGCCAGGTGGGCACCCACAACCGCTGGAAGGACAGCTCCGGGCAGCTGAAAACCCGCAGCAACCAGTACGTTATTATGCTTGGCGGCGACGTGGCGCAGTGGAGCAGCAGCGGTCTCGACCGCGGCCACCTCGGGCTGATGGCGGGCTACGGCAACAACAGCAGCCATACGCACTCCAGCGCCACGGGCTACGGCTCAGACGGCAAAGTGCACGGCTATAACGTCGGCATTTACGGTACCTGGTACGCCAACGACGCCGATAAGACCGGCCTGTACGTGGATACCTGGGCGAGCTACAGCTGGCTGAAAAACTCGGTCAACGGTGAAGATCTCGCCAGCGAAAGCTACCACTCTAAGGGCTTCACCGGCTCGCTGGAGACCGGCTACACCTGGCAGGTCGGCGAGTTCTACGGCAGCAAGGGGACGCTGAGTAAGGTCTACATCCAGCCGCAGGCGCAGGCTATCTGGATGGGCGTCAGGGCGAAGAACCACACCGAGGATAACGGGACCCGCGTCAGCAGCGACGGCGACGGCAACGTGCTGACCCGCCTCGGCGCCCGGGCTTATCTTAACAGCTACAGTAAGCTCGATGAGGGCAAACAGCGCGAGTTCCAGCCCTTTATCGAGGCTAACTGGATCCACAATACCCGCCGCTTCAGCACCAAAATGGACGGCGTGCGTCTGAGCCAGGAGGGGGCGCGCAACCTGGGCGAGGTGAAGACCGGGGTTGAGGGCAAGCTGAGCAATAACCTCACCGCGTGGGGCAACGTCGGCCAGCAGCTTGGCAATCATAAATACAGCAATACGGAAGCGATGCTGGGCGTGAAGTACAGCTGGTAGGAAAAGCGTGAAAAAAATGGCCACCGCAAGCGGTGGCCATTCTCTTTTCTGGCAGAAACTTATTTCTTCTGCGCGCGCTCGAAGGAGGCGATGATTTCAGCTTTGGCCGAGTCAGCGTTATCCCAGCCGTCAACTTTAACCCACTTGCCGCTTTCCAGATCTTTGTAGTGCTCAAAGAAGTGGGTGATCTGCGCTTTCAGCAGGTCCGGCAGGTCGTTCACGTCTTTGATGTGATCGTACTCTTTGCTCAGCTTGGTGTGCGGAACCGCAACCAGCTTGGCATCTTCACCGGATTCGTCGGTCATTTTCAGCACGCCAACCGGACGGCAGCGGATCACTGAGCCCGGCTCCAGCGGATACGGGGTCGGGACCAGTACGTCAACCGGGTCGCCGTCCAGGGAGAGCGTGTGGTTGATGTAGCCGTAGTTGCACGGGTAGAACATGGCGGTAGACATGAAGCGGTCAACGAACAGCGCGCCGCTCTCTTTATCCACTTCGTATTTGATTGGGTCGGCATTGGCCGGGATTTCGATAACTACGTAGATGTCTTCAGGCAGCTCTTTGCCCGCCGGGACGTTGAGTAAGCTCATGTCTGATTCCTTAAAATGTCGTTCGATCAAGTGCCGGACATTATAGCCAACTGTGCTTAAAAGTCCTGAACTCTTTTCTCCGCCGCCGCCGGTAAAAGGCGAAAAATCCATAAACATAGCGGCCTGCTGAATACCCATATGAAAGCGCTTACAAATAACGGCGGCTCTTTGCGGAACTGTGACCTCGCGCATTTCGTTCATTCGGGCATTGTCTATAGTTTCGGCAGTTGACGCTTTTAACAACAATAACCCCGCGAGGATACCTCTTATGTGGAAGCGCTTACTTCTTGTCTCTGCCGTCACCGCCGCCGCGTCGTCCGCAGCAGTCGCCGCTCCGTTAACCGTCGGTTTTTCACAGGTGGGTTCCGAGTCGGGCTGGCGCGCCGCCGAAACCAGCGTGGCGAAAAGCGAGGCCAGCAAGCGCGGTATTACGCTGAAAATCGCCGACGGCCAGCAGAAGCAGGAGAACCAGATCAAGGCCGTGCGCTCGTTTATCGCCCAGGGCGTTGACGCTATCTTTATCGCGCCGGTCGTGGCGACCGGCTGGGAGCCGGTGCTGAAAGAGGCGAAGCAGGCCAAGATTCCGGTCTTCCTGCTGGATCGCTCCATCGATGTGAAAGACAAGTCGCTTTACATGACTACCGTCACCGCCGACAACGTGCTGGAAGGCAAGCTTATCGGCGACTGGCTGGTGAAGACCGAAGACGGCAAGCCGTGTAACGTCGTCGAGCTGCAGGGCACCGTGGGCGCCAGCGTGGCGATTGACCGTAAGAAGGGCTTCGCCGAGGCGATAGCTAAAGCGCCAAACATCAAGATTATCCGCTCCCAGTCCGGCGACTTTACCCGCAGCAAGGGTAAAGAAGTCATGGAGAGCTTTATCAAGGCCGAGAATAACGGCAAAAACATCTGCATGGTGTACGCCCACAACGACGATATGGCCATCGGCGCCATTCAGGCGATAAAAGAGGCGGGGCTCAAGCCGGGCAAAGATATTCTCACCGGATCTATCGACGGCGTGCCGGATATCTATAAGGCGATGCTCGCGGGTGAGGCGAACGCCAACGTTGAGCTGACGCCAAACATGGCGGGTCCGGCGTTTGACGCGCTGGAGAAATTCAAAAAGGACGGCACCGTGCCGCCGAAGCTGACCCTGACGCACTCGCAGCTCTATCTGCCGGCGGATGCCCAGGCGCAGCTGGATAAGAAAAAGGATATGGGGTACTGAGTTTACTCTTTCCCCTTCACCCTAACCCTCTCCCCGTAGGGAAGAGGGGACCGGTTAGCGGAGTTTTCTCCCTCTCCGCGCGGGGAGAGGGGCAGGTTAGCGAGGTTTTCTCCCGCAGGGAGAAGGCCGGGGTGAGGGTGACACAGTGAGCAGAACCATGAGCGAAAGATCCCAACGCCAGGACATACTTCGCACCGAAGGACTGAGCAAATTCTTCCCCGGCGTCAAGGCGCTGGATAACGTCAACTTCAGCCTGCGGCGCGGCGAGATCATGGCGCTGCTCGGCGAAAACGGCGCCGGAAAATCCACGCTTATCAAGGTCCTGACCGGGGTGTATCACGCCGATCGCGGTACCATCTGGCTGGAGGGCGAGACCATCTCGCCGAAAAATACCGCCCACGCCCAGCAGCTCGGCATCGGCACGGTTTACCAGGAGGTTAACCTGCTGCCGAATATGTCGGTGGCGGATAACCTGTTTATTGGCCGGGAGCCCCGGCGCTTCGGCCTGCTTCGCCGCCGCGAAATGCAGCAGCGCGCCACCGCGCTGATGGCTGCCTACGGCTTCTCGCTGGACGTCAGCCAGCCGCTTAATCGCTTCTCGGTGGCGATGCAGCAGATCGTCGCCATCTGCCGGGCTATCGATCTCTCCGCCAAAGTGCTGATCCTTGATGAGCCCACCGCCAGCCTCGACGCCCAGGAAGTGGAGATGCTGTTCACCCTGATGCGCCAGCTGCGCGACCGGGGCGTCAGCCTGATCTTCGTTACCCACTTTCTCGATCAGGTCTACCAGATCAGCGACCGCATCACCGTCCTGCGCAACGGCGGCTTCGTCGGCTGTCGCGAAACGGCGGAACTGCCGCAGATTGAGCTGGTGAAAATGATGCTCGGCCGCGAGCTGGAGACCAACGCCCTGCAGCGCGCCGGGCGCACGCTGCTGAGCGACAGGCCGGTGGCGGCATTTCACGGCTACGGCAAGAAGGGCGTCATCGAACCTTTCGACCTGCAGGTCAGGCCGGGCGAGATTGTCGGCCTGGCGGGGCTGCTGGGATCCGGGCGCACCGAGACGGCGGAGGTTATTTTCGGCGTGAAAACCGCCGACAGCGGCACGGCGGAGATTAAGGGCAATTCGATCAGGCTGCGCTCCCCGCACCGGGCCTCCTGCGCCGGGATCGGCTTTTGCCCGGAGGATCGCAAAACCGACGGTATTATCGCCGCCGCCTCGGTGCGGGAGAACATCATTCTCGCCCTGCAGGCGCAGCGCGGCTGGCTGCGGCCGATCCCCCGCCGCGAGCAGAACGCTATCGCCGAACGCTTTATTCGCCAGCTCGGCATCCGCACCCCCAGCGCCGAACAGCCGATCGAGTTCCTCTCCGGCGGCAATCAGCAGAAGGTGCTGCTGTCGCGCTGGCTGCTGACTAAACCCCAGTTCCTGATCCTCGATGAGCCCACCCGCGGCATTGACGTCGGGGCGCACGCGGAGATTATTCGCCTGATCGAAACCCTCTGCGCCGACGGTCTGGCGCTGCTGGTGATCTCCTCCGAGCTGGAGGAGCTGGTGGGCTATGCGGATCGGGTCATTATCCTGCGCGACCGCAGACAGGTGGCGGAGATCCCGCTGGAGGCGCTGTCTGTGACGGCCATCATGAATGCCATTGCGGCTTAAGGAGGCACCCGTGATGCCCCAATCTGTTCCCCAGGCAGAGCGCACAAAGCGCACCTTCCGCTGGCCCACCGGGACACCGCAAATCGTGGCCCTGCTGCTGGTGCTGGCGGTCGATAGCCTCGTCTCGCCGCACTTTTTCCAGATAGCCCTGCAGGATGGCCGGCTGTTCGGCAGCCCGATCGACATCCTCAATCGCGCCGCGCCGGTGGCGCTGCTGGCGATCGGCATGACGCTGGTGATCGCCACCGGCGGCATAGACCTCTCCGTCGGCGCGGTGATGGCCATTGCCGGCGCCACGGCGGCGTCGATGGTGGTGGCCGGGCACGGCCTGCCGCTGGTGCTGCTGGCCGCGCTGGCCACCGGTGTGCTGGCCGGCCTGTGGAACGGCATTCTGGTGGCGGTGCTGAAAATTCAGCCCTTCGTCGCCACCCTGATCCTGATGGTCGCCGGGCGCGGCATCGCCCAGCTGATCACCGCCGGGCAGATCGTTACCTTCGACGCGCCGTCGCTGGCCTGGCTCGGCAGCGGCAAGCTGCTGCTGTTTCCGGCGCCGGTGATCATTGCCCTGCTGACGCTGATCGTCTTCTGGCTGTTTATCCGCAAAACCGCGCTGGGGATGTTTATCGAAGCGGTCGGCATTAACATTCGCGCGGCAAAAAACGCCGGGGTTAATACCCGGCTGGTGGTAATGCTGAGCTACGTGCTGAGCGGCGTTTGCGCCGCTATCGCCGGAGTGATCGTGGCGGCGGACATTCGCGGCGCGGACGCCAACAACGCCGGGCTGTGGCTGGAGCTGGACGTCATTCTGGCGGTAGTTATCGGCGGCGGTTCGCTGATGGGCGGGCGCTTCAATATGCTGCTGTCGGTGGTGGGGGCGCTGATTATTCAGGGGATGAATACCGGTATTCTGCTCTCCGGCTTCCAGCCGGAGCTGAATCAGGTGGTGAAGGCGGTGGTGGTGCTCTGCGTGCTGGTGGTGCAGTCGCCGCGTTTTATCGCGCTGTTAAAAAGAGGGCGGGGCCATGCTAAAACGTAATCTGCCGCTGATGATCACGCTCGGGGTGTTTATCCTCGGCTATCTCTACTGTCTGACCCAGTTTCCGGGCTTTGCCTCGACGCGGGTCATCTGCAATATCCTGACCGACAACGCTTTCCTCGGCATTATCGCCGTGGGCATGACGTTCGTGATCCTCTCCGGCGGCATCGACCTCTCGGTCGGGTCAGCGATCGCCTTTACCGGTGTCTTTCTCGCTAAGGCGATCGGTTTCTGGGGGATGTCGCCGCTGATGGCCTTTCCGCTGGTGCTGGTGATGGGCTGCGCTTTCGGCGCCTTCATGGGCCTGCTTATCGACGGGCTAAAAATCCCGGCCTTTATTATTACCCTCGCCGGAATGTTCTTCCTGCGCGGGGTCGGCTATCTGATCTCCGAAGAGTCGATTCCGATTAATCATCCGGTCTACGAGCAGCTTTCCGATATGGCGTGGATGATCCCCGGCGGCGGGCGGCTGAGCGCAATGGGGCTGCTGATGCTGCTGGTGGTGGTGGCGGGGATTTTCCTCGCCCACCGCACCCGCTTCGGCAATCAGGTCTACGCCATCGGCGGCAGCGCCAGTTCGGCAAACCTGATGGGGATCTCCACCCGCAGCACCACCGTGCGCATCTATATGCTGTCGACAGGCCTTGCGACCCTCGCCGGAATTGTCTTCTCCGTCTACACCCAGGCGGGCTACGCCCTGGCCGGAGTCGGCGTCGAGCTGGACGCCATCGCCTCGGTGGTGATTGGCGGCACGCTGCTCAGCGGCGGCGTCGGCACGGTACTCGGCACGCTGTTCGGCGTCGGCATTCAGGGGCTTATTCAGACCTATATCAACTTCGACGGCACGCTCAGTTCGTGGTGGACCAAAATCGCCATCGGCATCCTGCTGTTTATCTTTATTGCCCTGCAGCGCGGCCTGACGGTGCTGTGGGAGCAGCGGCAGAACGCGCCGGTGAAGCGGGTGGCTATCCGCCCGCCAGCGTGAAGGCCTGCGACATTGCCTCCTGTTCGCGGGCGGGAAGGGCGAGATGATGGGCGATCGTTTGCCACTGGCTGACGATCGCTCTGAAGTCGGCAATAATGCCGTCCGCCTCGGCCAGGCCGAGGCGAAAATAGCCCGCCACCTCGCGAGCCAGTTCGAGATCGAGCGCGTTATCGGCCTGCGTAATATTGAGCTTTAGCCCATCGGCGCGGGCGACCGGGTTGATATCGTAGGCCTCGCTGAGCCGCCAGCCTCTTCCCGGAACCAGAATAAAACCATGATTACGCAGGTGATCGTCGGCATTAGAGACGAGAAGATTAAAGACGATCCGCGACCACAGCTCGCGTAGATCGGCCTGTGTTTGCGCGCCGTGTCTTATCAGAACGTCGGCAAGCTCCAGGTAGCTGACGCCTGTGGCGGCATCATCACCGTCCTGGTGTCGGGTCAGGGTCATGGCGGATGCAAAGTGAAAGCGCTGTCCGGACGGCGTTCTGTCGAAGCGGCGGACGAGGAAGGTGTGGTAAGGGCTGGCAAATTTGCGCGCCTGGGCGGGAGCGACATTCAGTCCACAGCCGACCGCAAGGGCGTTCACCACCATTTCCCAGCCGCCAACGTCATAGTCATCCCGGGCGCTGGGAAATTTAGCAATATACAGCTGGCCGCTGTCATCGACGACGCTGGCCTTCGGCCGGGCACCGCCCAGCGAACCGCCGGGCGCAATCAGCATTCTGAGCCACTGCTGGCCCATGAGCGCGCTATTGTCTACGTCGTTTTCCAGTGCCAGGCTGGCCCTTTCCAGGGCAGGGAGTTCGGTAAAAGGAGGCGCTGCAGCATCCGTGCGGTTATCGAGAAACGCGCCGCGATCCTCCAGCCTGTAGCGCAGCGCGCCAACGCGATAGAGATCGTGGACGCCCAGCAGATAATCGGATTCGTAAAGCTGGGTTCCCGGCGGCAGAGCGCCGGCGCGAATATCCCGCTCCAGGCGCCGCTTCATGAGCATTCGTCCCCAGCGGTCGGGGCAGGAATCTGCGAACACGCCAAACTTGTCCCGAGGCTGGGCGGGATATTGCGCGCCCGTAAACATTGCGATTTCCGGATCCAGCGGCAAAAAGTTAAGCGCAGGATCGTTTAGCGCCTGCGGATCGTATTCAAATTCAAAAAGCTCGCGCGCGCGTGTTCGCCGGCCGTGCAGAAAACCGATTCGCCTCGGGCCGCGCAGACCGTCCCAGTCTGCATACACGCCGATCGTTGCCATGCTCAATCTCCTTTTGTGGCTGCCCCCGGGCGTTTTAGTAATGCCGCAAGGGCGGATGAGGTATTTTCAATATCGCTTTCGCTGTTCCGCTGACGCGATGCGGCCCGCGGGCGCATTTTTGATGGCGTCTCCCGCGGAGCATCCTGCCGACGCGCGCGGGATTGCGGTGGCAAGGCGAGGCGAGAGTCCTGAAGCTGACGACCGACCACATCTTCGGCGGCCAGCTTGTTTAGATCCTCTTCAAGTCCCAGTACCTGCATCACCGATAGCCAGGCACCGATGGTAACGCCGGCCCCGCCGGACTCCAGCGAGCGCAGCGTCATGGGCGACATCCCCGCGCGCTCGGCTACCTGCCTGGCGGTGAGCCTGCGGCGCAGGCGCGCGAGCCTCAGCCGCTCGCCAAAATCGACAAGCAGCGCAGTGGTATCGGGAAGAAGTGGAGCCGTTTTTTTCGCCATAATGCTAATATTTTAGCTTTTTATCGCATGATAAGGCTAAAATATTTACACTTTATTCAGCTGTGATTTGCTACATCATACCCTGCGCGCTCGCCCCCTCAAGACAGCGCAGGCAACTTTTGCTACAGTGCCCGCAGTCTGAACTGAGCGGGGCGGGTATGGCTTCTTTAAAGGATGTAGCGCAGCTGGCGGGGGTGTCGATGATGACCGTCTCGCGGGTGATCAACCAGACGGGCGCCGTCTCGGACGCGACCCGCGAGCGGGTGATGCAGGCCGTTGAAGCCCTGAACTACGTCCCGGATCTCTCCGCGCGCCGGGTGCGCAACCAGGGCTCCCGCCCCTCGACCCTCGCCGTGCTGGCGCAGGACACCGCCACCACGCCCTTCTCGGTAGAGATGCTGCTGGCGATTGAGCAGACCGCCGGCGAGTGCGGCTGGAGCAGCTTCCTGATCAATATCTTCTCCGCCGACGATGCCGATCGCGCTACCCGCCAGCTGCTGGCCCACCGCCCGGACGGCATCATCTATACCACGATGGGACTGCGCGAGGTGACGCTGCCCGCCGCGCTTGAGGGCGAGAACTGCGTGCTGGCGAACTGCATCAGCCGCGGCGCCTCACTGCCGGGCTATATCCCCGACGACTTTGAGGCCCAGTACCGGGCAACGCGCTATCTGATAGAGAAAGGCTACCGGCGGCCGCTCTGCTTCTGGCTGCCTGAGGGGGCCATTGCCACCGGCGAGCGCCGCCGCGGCTTTGAGCTAGCCTGGCAGGAGGCGGGGTACAGCCTTGATGTTGTGCGCCAGCACCATATGCTGCCGGGGGATGAGCACTATACCGATCTGGCGGCGCTGCTGGCGCCGATGCTGGCCTCCGGCAGGCCCGATTTTGATGTGCTGATCTGCGGCAACGACCGGGCGGCGTTCGTTGCCTATCAGGTGCTGTTTGCCAGCGGCCTGCGCGTGCCGCAGGACGTGGCGGTGCTGGGCTTTGACAATATGGTCGGCGTCGGCGATCTGTTTCTGCCGCCGCTCACCACCCTGCAGCTGCCCCACGACGTGATTGGCCGCGAGGCGGCGCTGCACATTATTGAAGGGCGCAGCGGCGGCGGGCTGCGGCGCATTACCTGTCCACTGCTGGCCCGTCAGTCGGCCTGAATCGCCGCCAGCGCCCAGAGTTCACCTTTACAGAGCATCGCCTCGCCGTGTGCGGCGTAGAGCCGCAGCGCGCGATCGCCCTCCTGCGGGTAGATGCGGCTGCTGAGCACCGCCTCGCCGTCGTTGACGAAGACCTCCACCGACGAACTGTCGAAGAAGATGCGCAGGCTCAGCAGTACGCCGCCGGGGAGGGGAATGCTGCGGTAGCCGTCCAGCGCCGCATCCGGCGAATCTCGCCACAGCACCAGCCGGCGTGCCTGATTATCCACGTACAGCCGCAGGCTGTTGCCGAGACGCACGCCGTAGTGTTCGGCATCGCTTGCCTGGGTGTCCCAGGTCAGCAGCAGCTCGTGGCACTTCACGCCGTCGGCAAGCTGCCGCTCGCCGACGAGCGTCCCGGCCTCAATCGCCGTCGCCTGCCGGCGCAGGGAGAGCAGCTCCGCTACCGGCAGCTGGCGCAGTTCGCCGTCCACCTCTTTTAACTCGCGCGCAACGGTCATGCAGCCCGCCCAGCCCTCAAGCTTCGAGGGCATCGGCGACTCCCACATATCCATCCACGCGATGATAACGCGCCTGCCGTCGGCGGCGCTGAAGCTCTGCGGAGCGTAAAAGTCGTGGCCGCGATCCAGCTCGCGGAAGGACGACTGCGGCGTGAAGCCGCCGCCGGGCAGCCAGCGCCCGGCAATCACGCCGCTCTGGAAGCGGTTGCGGTAGTCGTAGCCGGCGGGGCGCATTCCCTGGGGAGAGAACATCAGGTACTGCTGCTGGCCGAGCGGGAAAAAGTCCGGGCACTCCCACATATAGCTCTCGCCGGGCTTCGCCCCGGCCAGCACCCGGTCAAAGGTCCAGTTGCGCAGGCTGCTGCCGCGATAGAGCAGCACCTGGCCGCTGTCGTGCCGGTCGCGGGCGCCGATGACCATCCACCACGCGCCGTCCTGGCGCCAGACTTTCGGATCGCGGAAGTGCATGATCCCCTCCGGAGGCAGCAGCACCTCGCCCTGTTTTTCGAAGTGGATGCCGTCCCGGCTGGTGGCCAGACACTGCACTTCGCGGATGGCGCTGTCGTTGCCCTCGCCGTCGAGCCAGACGTGGCCGGTGTAGATAAGCGACAGCACGCCGTCATCGTCCACGGCGCTGCCGGAGAAGCAGCCGTCGCGGTCCTCTTCATCGCCCGGCGCCAGCGCAATGGGCTGCTGCTGCCAGTGAACCATATCCTCGCTGGTCGCGTGCCCCCAGTGCATCGGGCCCCAGTCGGCGCTGTAGGGGTGGTGCTGATAGAAGGCGTGGTACTGGCCGCCGAACCAGATCAGGCCGTTCGGATCGTTCATCCAGCCCGCCGGCGGCGCCAGATGGTAGCCGGGATAAAATGCGCTGCCGCGGCGGGCGCGCATTGCCTCCACTCCGGCCTGCGCGCGCTGTAGTTCCTGCTTCATCGTCTCACCTTAAATATGTCTGTAGTCTGGCACTGATTGTTAACGTTAACTTTTTGCAAGATAAAGTCATGAACTTCTGTAATTGTGAGGTTAATCACGATTGTTAACGTTAACTTAGTGGTTTTGTGATCAAAATTACACCCTGCAGCAAAAAAACTTCTTTTGCCCACAAAACGGTTTATCAATGGCGCATTAGCTTAGCGAGGAAAAGATCATGTCAGCCAAAGTATGGGTACTGGGGGATGCGGTTGTCGATTTACTGCCGGCGGAGGGCGGGCTGCTGCAGCCGTGCCCCGGCGGCGCGCCGGCCAATGTCGCCGTGGGCATTGCGCGCCTCGGCGGCGAGAGCGCATTTATCGGGCGGGTCGGCGGCGATCCCTTTGGCCAGATGCTGATGCAGACGCTGGCGGCTGAGGGCGTGGATGTGCGCTATATGATCTGCGACGAGCAGCGCCGCACCTCGACGGTGCTGGTGGCGCTGGGTGACGAAGGTGAACGCACCTTCACTTTTATGGTCAGGCCGGGCGCCGATCTCTTTCTCAGCGTGCAGGATCTGCCGCCGTTTGCGGCGGGCAGCTGGCTGCACTTTTGCTCGATTGCCCTGTCGGCAGAGCCGTCGCGCTCGGCGGCCTTTTGCGCCGCAGAAACGCTGCGCGCGGCAGGCGGATTTATCAGCTTCGATCCCAATATTCGCGCAGATCTCTGGCAGGACGAGGAGAGTCTGCGCCACTGTCTGCAGCGGGCGCTGGCCCTGGCCGACGTGGTGAAGCTTTCGGTTGACGAGCTGCAGTTCCTCAGCGGCGGCGGTGACCAGGATACGGATATTTGCCGGCTGGCCGCCGGGTACGACATCGGGCTGCTGCTGGTCACAGAGGGTAAAGCCGGGGTGCGCGTCTGCTGGCAGGGCGAAGTCGACCGCTTCGCCGCCGTTCCCGCAGCGGCGGTTGATACCACCGGCGCGGGCGATGCCTTTGTTGCCGGTCTGCTGGCGGCGCTCGCTGAGAACGGTCTTCCCCGTTCACGCGCGGCGCTTGAGCAGCCCGTTGCCCTGGCGCAGCGCTGCGGAGCGCTGGCGGTGACCGCCAGAGGCGCAATGACCGCGCTGCCGTACCGCCGCGATATTTAATACAACCGGCGGCCCGGGCCGGGCCGCTGACCCTACTCACCACGTCCGGAGATGACGTATGACGCTCAATATTCCGCTGCGCAATCCCTGCTACCGGTTTGCCTCCGGCTACTCGTTTCTGTTTTTTATTTCATGGTCCCTGTGGTGGTCGCTGTACGCCATCTGGCTGAAGGGCTCCCTCGGACTGAGCGGCGCGGCGCTGGGAACGCTCTATTCGGTCAATCAGTTCACCAGCATGCTGTTTATGGTGGTTTACGGCGTGGTGCAGGACCGGCTGGGTCTTAATAAGCGGCTGATCTGGGGCATGGGGGCGATCCTGCTGCTCACCGGGCCGTTTATCATCTATCTCTACGAACCGCTGCTGAAAAGCCACTTTACCGCCGGGCTGCTGCTGGGATCGGTCTTCTTCGGCCTCGGCTATCTGGCGGGCAACGGTCTGCTGGACAGCTTTATCGAGAAAATGTCGCGGCGGTGGGATTTTGAGTACGGCACCGCCCGCGCCTGGGGCTCGTTCGGCTACGCCATTGGCGCCCTGTGCGCCGGGGTGCTGTTCAGCATCAATCCGCACATCAACTTCTGGCTGGTGTCGCTGTTCGGCGCGCTGTTCATGCTGATCAATCTGCGCTTTCGGCCAGACCGGACAACGGCCCGCTGCGCGGAGGCGGCAAAGGTGAGCCGGACAGATTTTGCCGCCGTGTTTAAAGACGCCAACTTCTGGATCCTGGTGCTGTTTATTATCGGCTCCTGGTCCTTCTACACCATTTACGATCAGCAGCTGTTTCCGGTGTTCTACGCCGGTCTGTTTGACTCCCCGGCGCTGGGTGCCAGAGTGTATGGCTATCTGAACGCCTTTCAGGTGGTGCTCGAGGCGCTGTGCATGGCGGTTATTCCCTTTCTTATCAACCGCATCGGTCCCAAGAACGGCCTGCTGCTCAGTGTGGCTATCATGATGCTGCGCATCTTCTCCTGCGCGGTGTTCAGCGACCCGTGGGTTATCTCGCTGGTTAAGCTGCTGCACGCTATCGAGGTGCCGCTGGGCGTCATTTCGGTATTTAAGTACGCGGTCGCCAACTTTGACCGCCGCCTCTCATCGACTATCTATCTGGTCGGCTTTCAGATAGCCAGCTCGGTGGGCATCGTGGCGCTGTCGCTGCCGGTGGGCATGCTGTTCGACGCCGCCGGCTACCGTACCGTGTTCTACGTTATTTCCGGCATTGTCTTTCTGATGCTGCTGTTCGGCGCGGCGTTCCTCAGCGGGCGGCGCGACGGCGCGCGGCCGGAGGCGGCGGAAATGGGGGCGGTGGGCTAAATAAAAAAGCCGCAGCGGCGGACCGGCTGCGGCTCTCTTTCACGTCCGTTCAGCCCTTAGGCGTCGGGATATTCGCGGATAAAGCGCTCAACGTCATCCACCATGTGGTCAGAGCCGACGAAGAACGGGCGGCGCTGGTGCAGGGCCGTCGGAATAATATCCAGAATACGTTCTTTACCGTCGCTGGCCTTGCCGCCCGCCTGTTCGGCGAGGAACGCCATCGGGTTGCACTCGTACAGCAGGCGCAGCTTGCCTTCCGGATGGCTGGCGGTGCTCGGGTAGAGATAGATGCCGCCCTTGAGCAGGTTGCGGTGGAAATCGGCGACCAGCGAGCCGATGTAGCGCGAGGTGTAAGGACGATTGGTGGCCTTATCCTCTTCCTGGCAGAACTTGAGGTACTTCTTCACGCCGTTCGGGAACTTGATGTAGTTGCCTTCGTTAATGGAGTAGGTGTTGCCCTTCTCCGGGAACTCCATCCGCTCCTGGCTGAGGCAGAAAACGCCCAGCGACGGATCGTAGGTGAAGGCGTGCACGCCGCAGCCGGTGGTGTACACCAGCATGGTGGAGGAGCCGTACACCACGTAGCCGGCGGCCACCTGCTTGCTGCCGGGCTGCAGGAAATCTTCTTCGGTGACCGGCGTACCGACCGGCGTCACGCGGCTGTAGATAGAGAAGATGGTCCCCACCGAGACGTTAACGTCGATGTTGGAGGAGCCGTCGAGCGGATCCATCAGCACCACGTATTTGGCGTGCTCGCAGCCTTCGAAGACAACGATATCGTCCTCTTCCTCTGAGGCGATACCGGCGACGATATCGCGGGCCTTCAGCGCGGCTTTCAGCTTCTCATTCGCGAAAAGATCCAGCTTCTGCTGCGTTTCACCCTGCACGTTCTCAACGCCGCTGGCGCCGAGGATATCCACCAGACCGGCCTTATTGATATCGCGATGGATAATCTTGGCACCGAGCTTTATTGCCGACAGCAAAGCAGTGAGTTCGCCCGTCGCGTGAGAAAACTCGTGCTGCTTCTCAACAATAAATTCACCTAACGTTTTCATAACACATTCCCTGCAATTGAGATGGAGTAATGCTGTTTGAGCCAACAATCTTAACAAACTATCAAATCCAGGCGTACAGGTGAATCGCGCCAGCAACGGTAACAATTGTCCGAAATGCGTTTCACCGTATGCAGACATATGGGTAAAATGTGCCGCTGATAAAAGAGGAACAGAGAAGTATGCGCATTCATATTTTGGGGATCTGCGGCACCTTTATGGGCGGTCTGGCGATGCTTGCCCGCTCGCTGGGGCATGAAGTGACCGGCTCTGACGCCAATGTCTACCCGCCGATGAGCACCCTGCTTGAAGAGCAGGGCATTGCGCTTATCCAGGGCTATGACGCCAGTCAGCTGGAACCGCAGCCGGATCTGGTGATTATCGGCAACGCCATGACCCGCGGCAATCCGTGCGTCGAGGCGGTGCTGGAGAAAAATATTCCGTTTATGTCGGGCCCGCAGTGGCTGCACGACTTCGTGCTGCGCGACCGCTGGGTCGTGGCGGTGGCCGGCACCCACGGCAAGACCACAACCGCCGGCATGGCGACCTGGATCCTTGAAGTATGCGGTTACAAACCGGGCTTTGTTATCGGCGGCGTACCGGGGAATTTCGACGTATCTGCGCGGCTGGGCGACAGCCCGTTCTTCGTTATCGAAGCGGACGAGTACGACTGCGCCTTCTTCGACAAGCGTTCCAAGTTCGTTCACTATTGCCCGCGCACGCTGATCCTCAATAATCTTGAGTTCGATCACGCGGACATTTTCGACGACCTGAAGGCCATTCAGAAACAGTTCCACCACCTGGTGCGCATCGTGCCGGGGCAGGGGCGTATCATCTGGCCGGAAAGCGACATCAACCTTAAGCACACCCTGGCGATGGGCTGCTGGAGCGAGCAGGAGCTGGTGGGCGAGCAGGGCCACTGGCAGGCGAAGAAAACCACCACCGACGCCTCCGAGTGGGACGTACTGCTCGACGGCGAGAAGGTCGGGCACGTTAAGTGGGCGCTGGTGGGCGAGCACAACATGCATAACGGCCTGATGGCGATTGCCGCCGCCCGCCACGTCGGCGTCGCACCGGCCGATGCCGCCGACGCGCTGGGCAGCTTTATCAATGCCCGCCGCCGTCTGGAGCTGCGCGGCGAAGCCAACGGCGTTACCGTCTATGACGATTTCGCCCACCATCCGACCGCGATCCTGGCAACCCTGCAGGCGCTGCGCGGCAAGGTTGGCGGCACGGCGCGCATTCTGGCGGTGCTGGAGCCGCGCTCCAACACCATGAAGATGGGCGTCAGCAAAGACGATCTGGCCCCGTCCCTGGGCCGCGCCGACGAGGTGTTCCTGCTGCAGCCGCAGCACATTCCGTGGCAGGTGGTGGACGTCGCTGACGCCTGCGTGCAGCCCGCCCACTGGAGCGCCGACGTCGATACCCTGGCCGATATGGTGGTGAAAACCGCCCAGCCGGGCGACCATATTCTGGTGATGAGCAATGGCGGCTTCGGCGGCATCCACCAGAAGCTGCTCGACAAGCTGGCGGCGAAAGCGCAGGCGTAAGCAGCACTTTTTTTCACGGCCAGGGGCTTCCTCTGGCCTTTTTTATATCTTTTTGGACCCGGAGCAACATTCATGACGACTGACTCCCTGAATCCTGACGTGATTTATCACAGCGGCAAAATCTATACGGCGGACAAGCGCGACAGCTTCTGTGAAGCAATTGCGATTACGCAGGGCTTTATCACGGCGACGGGCAGCAGCGAGGCGCTGCTCGGACTTGCGGGAAGCCACACGGAGGTGATTGATCTGGAGGGGCGGGTAGTGCTGCCCGGCCTTATCGACAGCCACATGCACCCGTTCTGGGGCGGCAAGCAGCTACGCGGCTGCAACCTCAACTACGCGGCGCTGACCGTGGAAGAGACGCTGGCGATTATCCAGAAGCATCTCGATGACGATCCGCTCAAGGAAGAGGACGACTGGCTCCCGGTGCGCGCCTGGCAGCGCCAGGGCATGGTGCCCGCCGGGGCCGACATGAGCCGCGACCTGCTCGATACCCTCAATACCCGCCGCCCGGTGGTGCTCTTTTCCAACGACTGCCACACCCTGGCGGGCAACAGCCGGGCGCTGGAGATGCTGGGTATCGACGAAAATACGCCGCCGCCGGCGGACGGTAAAATTGGCCGCGACGAAAGCGGCCGCCTGAACGGCATTATTGAAGACGCCCCGGCGATGCGCGCCTTCGACAGCATTCCGACCGGTACGCCGGAGCAGTGCGTGCTGATCGCCCGCCACGTGCAGAAAGTGCTCAACCAGCAGGGCGTCACCACGGTGATGGACACCCGCGTCTACGACGAGCAGCTGATTGCCTTTGCCGCCCTGCGCGATCGCGGCGAGCTGACCCTGCGGATGTGCGGCGCGCGCGAAATCACTCCGGACAGCGTGGCCGGCCCGCAGGACGCCGCCCGGGCGATGGACGAGATCGTCGCCTTTAACCAGCGCTGGAACGACCCGCAGTGGACGCCCGCGCCGGGCTTCGGCCTCAGCCACGTCAAGTTCTTCGTGGACGGCGTGCTGCAGCCGCCAACCATGACCGCCGCCCTGCTCCAGCCCTACCGCAAAAATCGCGGTAGCCACGACGCGCCGGACTGGCAGCAGAGCGACAGTTGCGGCGATCTTTACTTCACCACCGAGGTGTTCAACGCCCTGATCGACGAGTGCGGCCGCCGCGGCGTGCATCCGCACATGCACACCGTCGGCGACGGCGCTATCGAGGTGACGCTTGATGCCCTGGCGCAGATGCGCCAGCGCTATCCGGGCAAAGACGTCCGCCCGGGCCTGGCCCACAACGAGCTGGCGGCGGCCCACCAGTACGCCCGCTTTGCCGAACTGGACGCCACGGCGGTGCTCTCCTACCAGTGGGCCGGCCTGCCGGGCGTGCTGATTAGCGAAGAGCGCGAGATGCTCGGCGAAGATCGCTTCCCGCACCTCGAACCGCAGGGGCGCTTCCTCGACGCCGGGGCGCGGCTGGCCTACGGCAGCGACTGGCCGATTGACCGCCTTGATGAATGGTACAACCTGCAGGTGGCGATGACCCGCCGCGCCTGGGACGCCGACGGCCAGCCCGCCGGGCCGCGTCTGGACAACGACCGCAACCTGACGCTGATTGAAGTGCTGCGCTCGGCGACCATCGACGCCGCCTTTATGATCGCCCGCGACCGCGAGGTCGGCTCCCTGGAGCCGGGCAAGCTGGCGGACCTTATCGTGCTGCGCGACGATATCTTCAGCCATCCGCCGGAAACCCTGTTCAGAACCCGGATCATGCGCACGGTGATTGGCGGCAAAGTCGTCTGGCAGGACGCATAACCCGCAGCGGCCCGCGCGGGCCGCTTTACTTATCAGGAGACGCGCACTACCGGCAGGGATATAAGGCCAGAATGGGAGCGCCGTTTTGCTTTCCAAACCCCCGCCCGTATGCAAAAATCCGCCCTCTTTTTTCGCGTTTAACGGTGCCACAGATTGCGCCAGGAGATGATACGGGAATGCCGCAAACACTGCAGTTAAGAAGAGTGCTTAAAACCCCCGCGCTGGTCGCGTTCGGGCTGGCCTATATGGTGCCGCTTGGCGTCTTTACCACCTACGGCCAGGTGACCGTCCTCAGTGAAGGACATCTGCCGATTGCCTACCTTGTCACCATTGTGACGATCCTGTTTACCGCCCTGAGCTACTGCCGGATGGCCAGCGCCCTGCCGCTGGCGGGATCGGCTTACTCCTACGTGCAGCGCAGCTTCGGCGGTAAAATGGGCTTTCTGGTCGGCTGGGCGCAGATCCTCGACTACCTGTTTCTGCCGATCCTCAACTATCTGGTTTTAGGTATTTTCCTGCATGAGGCATTTCCGGCCATTCCGGCGCCGGTATTCGTGCTGGCCTCGATTCTGTCCGTCAGCTTCCTCAACGTTATCGGCGTGCGGCTGCTGACCTCGGTGAACTTTACCCTGATTGCCGCCCAGCTGGTGTTTATCGTGCTGTTTATCGCGCTCTCGTTCAGCCATGCGGATCTCAGCCCGGAAGCGCTGATGCGCCCGCTGATGGTCAACGGCAGCCACCTCGGCGGCCTGCTGGCCGGCGCGGCGGTACTGTGCCTGGCCTTCCTCGGCTTCGACGCCATCGCCACCATGGCCGAAGAGGCCGATGACGCGAAGCGCACGCTGCCGAAGGCGATCATCATCACCGTCCTGCTGGCGGGGGTTATCTTTATCGCCGTCTCCTACGCCGCGCACCTGATCTACCCGGACTGGCGGGCGCTGATCCCGGTGCAGGACACCGCCAGCCTGGTGGTCTCCGAGAAGGCGGGCGGCAAGTGGATGTACAACTTCTTTATGGCCGCCTACCTGACCGGCGTCTACGCTTCGGCGATGACCGCCCAGACCGGCGTCTCGCGCATTTTTTACGCCATGGGCCGCGAGGGCGTGCTGCCGAAGAAGATTTTCTATCACCTGCACCCGCGCTTTCGCACCCCGAACCGGGCGATTATCTTCGTGGCGCTTATCTCCCTGACCGCCCTTGAGCTGAGCCTCGATCTGGTGGTGTCGATGATTAGCTTCGGCGCGCTGGTGGCCTTTACCTTCGTTAACCTCAGCGTGATCAAACACTTCCTGATTAACGAGAAGCAGCGCGGCGGGGCGGCCCTTGTCCGCTACGGCCTGCTGCCGCTGATGGGCGTCGGCATGTCGGTGTGGCTGTGGACCAGCCTGGCAACGGATGCGCTGATTGTCGGCCTGGTGTGGCTGGCGGTCGGCGTTATCTGGCTGCTGGTAATGACCCGCGGCCTGAGCAGGCCGCTGCCGTCGGTGAAGCGCGACGACCTGTCGCACCTGATTGATTGAGGCGCCCATGCTGACCAGCCAAAAAATCACCTCCGTGGATCAGGCGCTGTTTTCGCGCCTGGACAGCCTGTACGCTGCGGCGTTTCCGTGGCACGAGCAGCGCGAGCCGCGGGCCAAGCGCGCGGCGATGGCCGATGCGCACTACGCCCTCGAGGCGTGGTTTGACGGCGAACAGTTTGTCGGCCTCAGCGGCTGCTGGGTCTTCGACGGCTATCTCTACGTCGAGCACCTGGCGGTGGACGGCGCGCTGCGCTCGCAGGGCTACGGCAAGCGCCTGCTGGCGCAGATCCTCAGCCGCGAGCCGGTAACGGTGCTGGAGATTGACCCGCTGACCACCGGGATTGCCCGCCGCCGCCTGCGCTTCTATGAATCGATGGGCTTCGTCGCCAATCCCTGGCCGCACGTGCACCCGGCCTATCACGCGCAGACCGCCGGGCACGCGCTGATTGTCCTGAGCTATCCGACGGCGCTGGACGCGAAGGCGTACCGCCGCTTTAATGACGACCTGTGCGGGACGGTGATGCGGGGAGCGGCGGCGGACTGAGCCGCGCCCCCGGCGGCGGTCTACTGCGGCGGCAGGGCGTGCAGGATGCGCTGCGCCTGCGCCGCCGTTAGCGGGTAGTCAAAGAAGCGCTGATAGAAGTCGCGCGTCATTTTTACCATATCGACATCGGCAAACAGCGCCGGATGCAGCACCTGCGCCGCCCACGGGACCTGCAGGGCGCTCTCCACGCCGTAGCGGTCCCAGGGGAAAACGCCCGCCGGATTAGCGAAGACCCTGTGCTGCTTCACCGCGCTGAGGCCGCTGAATAGCCCGGCGTAGGCCGAATGATCGAGGCTTCCGCAGCCTTCGCCGAGAATAATCACGTCCGGCTGCCAGAGCAGCACCTTCTCCGGCGACACCTCCTTCATATTCCCCGTAATCCCGGCGGCGGCGTTGCGCCCGCCCGCGAGGCGGATCCAGGTATCAATCAGCGTCCCGCTGCCGTCGACCTTCAGCGGATTGAGCGACTGAATATGCAGCACCCGGGGGCGGCTGTTCTCCGCCAGCCCGGCCGTTTTTTGTTCAACCTGGCGCAGGGTTGCGCTGAGATAGCGGTTATAGTCCGCCGCCCGCTCCCGCGCGCGCGGCGTGCCGAGCACCTGCGCCGTGGTGGTCATGTCGCGCATCAGGCCGGGGAAATCGGTAAACGACAGCGCGACCACCGGCAGCCCCGCCTGGCGGTAGCCCTCCGCCTGAGGATTGCCCCTGGCGACGAATACCACGTCCGCGTGCCGGGCGAGCAGCGCCTCGGCGCTGAACGCGGCGCCCTGGGCGTGCACGGCCCTCTTAAGCTCCGGCGTGACCCGCGACATCCAGGGGCGGTCCTTCTCGCGGTTAACGGTAGCAATAATTTGCCCGCCGGCGCCGAGGGCGACCAGCAGCGAGTGGTGGGCGTACCATCCCTCGGCGATGCGCTGAATACTGTCGGGCAGGATAACCGACCGCCCGGCGTCATCCACCGTCCGACGCGCGGCCAGGGCGGGAAGGGCAAGCCCGGCGCAGAGCAGCCAGGCGTAGCATTTTTTCATTTTCACTCCCCCTCAGAACTCAATGGTCATGGAGACCTGCGCCTGGCGCGGCGCGCCCAACTGGGCGCTGGCCGCTCCCGTACCGGTGTAGCCGGTGAGCGCCCCGGGGACAATATTGGTCCAGTAGTGGCGGTTGGTCAGATTGGTGACGTCAAAGCGCCAGGTGACCGGCGTCCGCGTGCCCGGCAGGGTGGTGCGGTAGCCGGTGCCGGCATCCACGGTGGTGTAGCCGCCGACGGAGGTATCATTCCCGTTGTCGGTGTAGCGCTTGCCGGCGTAGTGGATATTGGTATCCAGATCCAGCCCCTGCACCTGCGGCAGGCTGTAGACCGCCAGCATATTGGCGGTATAGCGCGGCAGGCCGACCACCCGCTTGCCGCTGGCCGAGGCGTCGGCGGTGTTGTGCAGGCGGGCATCGAGCCAGGTCACGCCGCCGAACAGGCGCAGATTATCGCTCACGCGGCCGTCCACCATCAGCTCCACGCCGCGGTTTTTCTGCTTGCCGTCTTCGGAAAAATTGCCGTCGTCCTGCACGTAGGCAAACGGGCGCTTCGCCCGGAACAGCGCGGCGGTAAGCAGCAGGTCGCGGTTAACGGCGTATTTAGCGCCGACTTCAATCTGCCTGCTGCGGTAGGGGTTAAGCACCTGACCGGCGTTGTGGGCGGTGGCCGGGGCGGTATCGCCCTGCTGCAGGCTGTCGGCGTAGGTGGTGTAGAGCATCAGGCTGTCGACGGGCCGGTACATCAGGCTGGCGGAGCCGCTGGCGCCGCTGTCGCGGGAGGCGCTGGCCCGCAGCCCTTTGTTAGTGGTGTTCGGCTTTTTGTTGGCGTAGTTGTTGACGTTAAAACGGTTTTCGCTGCCCGAAAGCAGCAGGCTCCACTGCGGATTAAAGGTGAGCGTATCGCTCAGCAAAAACGAATGCTGGGTGGTGGTCGCCGAGTGGAAGCGGTGCTTAAAGTTGGGGAAGTCCGGCTTGTTGTAGCGCGTGCGGTGGCCGAGCGAGCCTTCGCCGACCGTGTAGCTGCCGCCGTTGACCGGGTTGAAGTTCTGCCACACAAAGCCGCGCACGCCCATCGCCAGATCGTGGTGCAGCCCGCCGGTATCAACGCTGCCGGTCAGGTTCGCCATATAGCTGTTGATGGTAAAGCGGCTGGCGGCGGAGTTGGCGGTAGTGGTTTTATAGTTTCCGTCGTTATCCGTCAGCGTATTGGTCATGGTCGTGGATTCGCGGTCGGCGATCTGGCGCAGAACGCCGATATCCAGCAGCCAGTTGCCGTCAAAATCGTGCTTCAGGTGGGCGATAGCGGTGGTCGTCTTATCGTCATTACCGGCGAACGACTGGGCGTATTTACGCTTCGTCGGGTTCAGCGATCCGGGAAAGTGGACGCCTTTGCCGAGGGCAAAGCTGGCGGGCAGGCCCCGGTCGTAGTAGCGATAGTGGCTAAAGTTGGTCTCCAGCACCGTGCTATCGGTGAGCTGGAAATCAAGCCCGAGATCGACCAGCCGGCGGCGCTTATGGCTCCCGTGGGTGTAGCCGTGCCCCTCGTCGTTAAGCATATTGAGCCGGTACTTTACCCGGTCGCCGTCGTCCAGCGGGCCACCGATATCCATCGCCGCCAGCCCGCCGTTACCGGTGCTGCCGCCGCCGGTAAAGCGGTACAGGGGCGCATCCGTCGGGCGCTTCGAGACGAGGTTAAACATGCCTGCCGGATTCGCCGGGCCGTACATGGCGCTGCCGAGTCCGCTGAGCACCTCCACCTGCTGAAACTGTTCGGCCGCATATTCGGTGGTCGAGACGGCGTTCAGGCCGTCAATCATACTGTTTTGTACCACGCTGCCCTGCATCCCCCGGGTCTGCGGGCGTACGCCGTCACCCTGCACCGAGGGCAAGTAGCGGTAGACGTCCTTCACGCTTCTGAGCTGCTGCTGTTCAATCAGCGAAGAAGAGACGGTCTGCACCGAGTAGGGCACGTCCGCGACGCTGCGCTTGCCGAGGTTACCGAGCGTGGCCTGCTTTTCTGCCGCCGGTGCTTCAACGCCGCTGCCGGGGGGCGCGGCGGTAACGAGCATCGTGTCTTCAGCCTTCGCGCTGTGCGCGGCGCTCAGGCAAGGAAGTACCAGCAGCCCCAGCAGGGAGGCTTTTTTGTAAGTTGAGAACATAGTTTACGCGGATCTTATGGAGTCACCGGCGGCAGGCCCGGTCGGGGCCTGCCGTCTCCCGCAGGGTAGTCAGAGTGGTAGCTTATTAGTATGACAAATACTCTAACATAATCGGTATATAAGTACATATATAACGAAATGGGTAGATTGGGCTACGGCGTGGGAAAAATAGCGCCGCGCGCCCGGACGACGGGTAGAGCGGCGCGGCGTGCTACTCTTTGGCGATCGGCGTTTCGTTCAGCTCAACCTGCTTATCGCCCTGCAGGCCGCTGATTTTCTTCTCCACGTCCGCCACCTGCTTACTGTCGTGCAGCAGGGTATAGGTCAGATCGAAGCGGGTGCTCTCGCCCGGCTGAAGCTGCTTCACGCGCTTCTGCTCTCGTTCGATGGTGACCGGATAGGCGTAGCTGGTGCCCGGCTCGATGCCGGTCACGTAACCCTGCTTGAGGGTGTCGGTATTTTTCCACAGGGTCAGGACCGGCAGCTGGCGGGTATCAAATTCAATGGCCGCGCCCTTATCACCGGCTTTGTTGACGATGGCGGCCAGGGTTTTGTGGTCGCCGCCGGCGATGGGCCGGATGTTAAACACCATCTCATCGAAGCCTTTGGTTGGCCCGGCGTAGGTCTGCCACGTTTTCAGGCCCGCCTTCGCGTAGTCGTTGAACGGGCTGATGGCGGTCATCGGCGCGAGGAAGCGCGCGCCCTCTTCGAGGATCGGCGTGCTGAAGTTGCTGTGATAGATGATCTGGTAGTCGTGCGGATAGTCGGCATGGTTGGTCAGCACATCGTGCAGGCTGAAGCTGTTGCTGCCCGGTACGTAGCGCAGCTCGGTCATCGTCTGCAGGTCGGCCTTCTTGAAGGTGCTCTCTTTAATTAGCCCGCGAATGCGAATTTCGTGCGGCGCGGCGTCGGCCACTTCCACTTCCACCTGCGAGGCCGGGGTGTTGCCCGCTTTGCCGTGCAGGGTGTAGATCTGCCCGTCGGCGGTGACCGGGTGGCCGGTCCACTCGTAGCCGCAGCGCACCATCATTTCGTTGAAACCTTCCAGCCAGCCGAGGCCGTTGCGGCTTTCAAGGTTAATAAACGCCGGGTTCACCACCTCTTTTACCGGCGAATCCCAGCCCATTCGCGAACCAAAACCTTCTACGTGCAGCAGGTTCATGCCCCGGGTCGGGCTGAGGGTAATCGTCAGGCCATTTTTACTGCTGATGGTGATAATTTTACTGCCTTCCTGCCTGCCACCGTGGAGCACTTTCTGCTCGATGCTGAAGCTGTCGCCTTTCGCGTTCAGCTCCTGACTGTCAATTTTCCAGTTTCCTTTCTCTACGCAGCTTTCAGCGCTGGTCAGCACCCAGGTTTTTGCCAGCGCAGGGCCGGAAACCAGCAGCGCGATGGCCGATAAAACTAACGCTTTTTTCATTTTTCATTCCTTTTGCTGAAACGATTGTGTCGTTGGTAAAGGAAATCTAAATGTTAACAATTATGTAAAACGTGAGATGGCTCACCTGATGAGAAAACAGGCGTTTTTAAGCTATTAAATGTGACTTTTAAGTGGTTTTTGGTGAAAAAGTGTCGAATGAGATCACCATTTATGTGATCTCACCAATGAATAGACTAAACGATTCAGCTTAAGAGGCGTCTTAACTAGCGCCTGATCTCGGGCAGCACGCGCGCTTCCGGGAATATTTTCGCCAGCACAAACAGGTTGAATGCGCGCACGGCAAGCAGCAGGCCCCAGACGAGCGTCACGATAAGCGCCCAGCGGCTGTGCGGCGAGAAGAGATAATTGATCATCAGCAGCGCGGCGCACACGATGATAAAAGCGGCCAGTTTGCGAAAAAAACGCGCCTGCGACGCGGGTGCAGCGGCGGGCGGAGAGGGCGGCGGCGAGTCGGGCTGTTCGTCAGGATCGTCCTGCAGATCGGCGGCGTGAAGTTCAAACGCCGAAGCCAGCGCCGCCAGCGTTTCCAGACCGGGCTTCTGCCCGCTTTCAATACGCTGGACGGTGCGCGCCGACAGCGACGTGAGATCGGCCAACTGCTCCTGCGACCAGGCGTTACGCAGGCGGTACATTTTGACTTTTTCAGCGGTATTCATGATGGGGCTCTCAGTGATTATTCGATAAAGAGAGTCTGGCACATTCGGCGGGGACAGGGACACGACAGCCGGGCGACATTCAGCCGACAGGACGGCGACAGCGCGCTCTCGCGGGGAGGCAAGGCCCGAAGCGGCGGCTTCGGGCCGGGAAACTTACTCGTCGCTTTCGGCAAGCTCGCGCAGATACTGGAAGATCTGGCGGGAGGATTTCGGCGGCTTGTTGCCTTCTTTCTCTTTTTTGGCGTTGCGGATAAGCGAACGCAGCTGCTGGCGGTCGGCGTCCGGCCACAGGTTCAGCACGTCGGCCACCGCGTCATCGCCTTCATCGATCAGGCGATCGCGAAGCTGCTCCAGCTTATGGAACAGCGCCACCTGCTGATTGTGGCGGTTCTTCAGCTTGTCGAGCGCCTGGCGAATCGGGTCTACGTCGCGGCTGCGCAGCAGTTTCCCGATAAGCTGCAGCTGGCGGCGGCGGCCCTCTTTCTTGATGCGCTGCGCCAGTTCAATGGCCGCGCGCAGGTCGTCATCCAGCGGGATGCGGTCGAGGGCGTTTTTGCCCAGATCTACCAGCTCGGCGCCGAGCTGCTTTAATTCTTCAGCATCGCGCTTAATTTCGCTTTTGCTGACCCAGATGATTTCATCATCTTCATCGTCGATTTCATCATCGCCGGGCACGTCGTCGAGCCAGTCTTTGGGCTGCTTGGTCATCTCAGGCTCCTTAAAAAAGAGGCATATGTTATCAGTTAAGGCGAGCACTGAAAAACGGTTATCTGTTAGACTCAACTGAAACTCCTTTCTACATTATGGCATTGGCGATGAAAGTAATCACACAGGTTGCAGAACAGCGTAAAGCACTGGAAAAAGCCGTCTCCACCGCGCTGGAGCTGGCGTCGGGCAAATCTGATGGCGCAGAAGTCTCGGTGAGCAAAACCACCGGTATTGGCGTCAGTACCCGCTATGGCGAAGTGGAGAATGTGGAATTCAACAGCGACGGGGCGCTGGGCATCACCGTCTATCACCAGAACCGCAAGGGCAGCGCGTCGTCTACGGACCTGAGCCCGGAGGCCATCGCCCGCACCGTGCAGGCGGCGCTGGACATTGCCCGCTACACCTCGCCGGACCCATGCGCGGGCGTGGCCGAGAAAGATCTGCTGGCCTTCGATGCCCCGGATCTCGACCTTTTTCATCCGGCGGAAGTCAGCCCCGATGAGGCTATCGAGCTGGCGGCCCGCGCCGAGCAGGCATCACTGCAGGCCGATAAGCGCATCACCAATACCGAGGGCGGCAGCTTCAACAGCCACTACGGCATCCGCGTTTTCGGCAACAGCCACGGCATGTTGCAGAGCTACTGCTCCACCCGCCATTCGCTTTCGAGCTGCGTGATTGCCGAAGAGAACGGCGATATGGAGCGCGACTACGCCTACACCATCAGCCGCGAGCTGGACAAGCTGCAGAGCCCGGAAGCGGTCGGCGCCGAATGCGCCCGCCGTACCCTGGCGCGTCTGGCGCCGCGCAAGCTTTCGACCATGAAGGCGCCGGTGATTTTCGCCAGTGAAGTGGCGACCGGCCTGTTCGGCCACCTGGTCGGCGCGATTGCCGGCGGCGCGGTGTACCGCAAGTCTACCTTCCTGCTGGATTCCCTCGGCCAGCAGATCCTGCCGGCGTGGCTGACCATTGAAGAGCATCCGCACCTGCTGAAGGGGCTGGCCTCCACGCCGTTCGACAGCGAAGGCGTGCGCACGGAGCGCCGCGACATCATTAAAGACGGTGTGCTGACCCAGTGGCTGCTGACCAACTACTCGGCGCGCAAGCTGGGCCTGAAGAGCACCGGCCACGCGGGCGGCATCCACAACTGGCGCATCAAGGGGCAGGGGCTGAGCTTCGAACAGTTGCTGAAAGAGATGGGCGCCGGCCTGGTGGTCACTGAGCTGATGGGGCAGGGCGTCAGCGGCGTCACCGGCGACTACTCGCGCGGCGCCTCCGGCTTCTGGGTAGAGAACGGCGAAATCCAGTATCCGGTAAGCGAAATCACCATCGCCGGCAACCTGAAGGAGATGTGGCGCAACATCGCCACCGTCGCCGACGATATCGAGACCCGCAGCAACATTCAGTGCGGCTCGGTGCTGCTGCCGGAGATGAAAATCGCCGGACAATAACTAAGATATACCCTACAGGGCGCCAACTGCGGCGCCTTTTTTATAAAAAGAAGGAAGTGAGCAATGAACAAAAAACTGCTGGCAATGCTGACCGCATCTGCCCTGGTACTGGCCGCCGCGCCGGCGCTGGCCGATCTCGAAGATGATATGGATACCCTGTCTGCCAACCTGAAGGTGGTGCAGAAGACCGACGATGCGGCCAAAATGACCGCGGCGCTGAAAGAGATGCGCACCGCCGCGCTCGATGCGCAGAAGCAGACCCCGCCGAAGCTGGAAAACAAGGCCGCCGACAGCGCGGAGATGAAGGATTTCCGCCACGGCTTTGACATTCTGGTCGGCCAGATTGACGGCGCGCTGAAGTTCGCCAATGAGGGTAAGGTGAAGGAAGCGAAGGCGGCGGCAGATGAGCTGGTAAAAACCAGGAATGCGTATCATAAGAAGTATCGTTGATTGATCGTCAGGGCCGCACCTTCCGCGCAGGCCCTGGCTTTTTGGTCGAGCAGCAGCCGATGCCGAAGATAATCAGCCCCAGCGTTATCAGGTGGTACACCTCCAGCCGGTTTCCCAAAAATACAATTCCCATCAGCCCGCCCGATACCGGAATAAGGTGAGTGAAAATTTCGCTGCGGGTAGTGCCTATCATCGACACGCCCTTGCTCCAGAAAACGTAGGCCAGCCACGAAGGGAAAATCACCAGGTAGAGAATGCCGGCGATAACGGCAGGCGACGTCGCGTAAACCACGCCGCGATAGCTTTCGGCCAGCGCCGCGTGGGCGAGAAACAGCGGCAGCAGTATCACCGTACCGAGCAGCGAGCAGAAGGCGACAAACGAGGTGTTGCTGACTTCGCGATCCTTAAAGCGCAGCAGCGCGCAGTACAGCGCCCAGCTCAGGGCCGAGATAATGGTCAGCACATCGCCCCAGCCGAAGCGCTGTACGCTGCCGTGGCCGCTGGAAAAGGCCAGATACAGAACGCCGGCGGTGCTGGCGGCGACGCCGAGCACGTTACGGGGGGAGATAGTCTCGCGGAACAAGCAGGCGTTAATCAGCAGCACCAGGCAGGGCGTGCTGCTGATATAGATAGCGGCATTGAGCGAGGAGGTGTACTGCAGGCCGATATAGAGGGTTAGCGGAAAGCTCACCTGGCCGAGCAGGGCGAACAGGGTGTTAATGCCGAGCCGCTGGCGCAGGCGGGGAAGATCGCTGATAAAGGTTTTGCGGTACAGGGCAACCATCAGCAGGGTGGTTAACCCCCAGCGGATCAGGCTCAGACCAAAGGGATCGATCGACTGGACCAGCAGATGGCCGACAACATAGTTGCCGCCCCAGAAAATGGCCGCCAGGGCCAGTAACAAATACGCCACGCGAGTCCTCACTCTTTTTTGCCAGGCTTTAATCCATTTTTATAATGTGGTTATAGGGTAGCGATAAAGAGTGATCTTCATCCACTTTTTCCGGTTAACCCGCAGGCAGCGCGCCGGGGTCATAACAAAACCTTATCCATCTCACACTTTTGCAACAGATCTGCCGCCGCGATCCTGCGTTTTGCGTCGCCGATTTCCGCTATTCCCGTGATGAGAATCACATAAACCCAGCGGATTATGCTTAACCACCCAAAATTTGTGGGATAGATCACCTTCACCGCCCCCGTTTCCACTTCGAAGTGGAAAACAACTCGCTACAAACCCTCCACGCCGCCCGGTACTGTTAATCCAGACGCAAATCAACGGGGCCAGAACAGTGAATAACGGAGCAGTGATTACCGACGCAGGGAGCCAGACCGAAGAGCTTGCTACCCGCATGCTGGGTCAGGTGTACAGCCTGCTGAAAAGCCGCGGCATCATCCCAAACGCCGTGCAGGAACAGATGCTGACCTCCCACGTCCGCGCCATGGCGCACCGGTCGGTGACCGGGGAGCCGCTGCCGGAAGTAGAAGCCAGCCTGTTTGAAGAAATTTCACCCGAATCAATGGCACTTGCCCGGGAAGTGGTCGCGCAGTTCGGCAACCTTCCGGATGAAGAAGCCTGGCTGCTGTCAGTGCACTTCGAAGTGGCGAAAGAGAACCTTTAAGGAGCAATACATGACACAGATTACCGTAGTGATTGGCGACCGTCTGGGCAAAGGCCAGAAAGTGGCGGCAGGCGTTGAGAAAGCGGGCGGCCGCGCGGTTGTCGTACCGGGCGTCGCAGCGGATATGAAACTTGGCGACGTGATGAAAGCAGAAAACGCCACTTTCGGCATCTCTTTCTGCGGTTCCGGCGGCGCGGGCGCTATCACTGCCCAGACCAAGCACGGCTACAAAGCCAAATACGGCATGCGCTCCGTTGACGAAGGCGTGACCGCCATCAACGAAGGCGCCAACGTGCTGGGCTTTGGCTTCATGGACAAAGAAGAGCTGGGCGAGCGCCTGGTGCAGGCGTGGCAGAAGAAGTACGGCGCCTGAGCATGAAAGAACAGTTCACCACCACGGTGAGGGTCAAGGGCAAAGGCGAGGATAAAGCACGCGCCTTTGCCGATGCCCTGAACCATGTCCAGGCTGCGGTGATGAAGGCGTCACCGCGCATCTTACTACGCATTGAACCCCAGGATGTGGCGGTGGTTCAGGCGCAGGTGGCAGTGCGCAAAGAGGCATTTCTGTTTATCTTCCTGCGCCGCGAGCGGCGGACGTTCAGCGTTGAGCTGGACGTGACAGTCAACGTGACGGCACTGAATCTCGATAAAGTGGACTTCGTCGCGAACCCATAACCATTAGAAAAGGGCAGAGTCATGTTCCTGATTATACTCATTAAATCGCTTATCATCGGCGGCCTGGTTGGCGTCGGCGTGGGCGCCGGCGCTGCACGCATGTTTCACGCACCCACCACGCAAGGGATGGGTGCTTTTCGTACGTTGGGCGAACTGAACTCCTGCGAGGGTGACCCGGCGTCGCATTTCTCCTTTGGTCTCGGATTCTTCTTTAACGCCTGGGCATCGTCCGTCGCGGCCGGTGCATTCACCCAGGACGTTGACCACCGCATCATCCCCAACTGGGGCGCGGCGGCGCTGATGGTGAAAAACCGCAATCTGGCAGAGACCCTGCACGATCCGAAAAAGATGGCGATTGCCTGCGGCATCATCGGCATGATTGTCGTTGCCTTCCTTAACTCCACCGCCTCTGCGGTTCCGGCGGCGCTGCAGGTCACTGCGGTCAAAGTGCTGGTGCCGGCGGCGAATCTGCTGGTGAACATCATCATGCCGGTGATTTTCTGGCTGGCGGCGATTGATGCCGGTAAGAAGTCGGGCTTCTGGGCGACCATCTTCGGCGGCGCCGCGCAGTTGATTATGGGCAACGCCGTACCGGGCCTGGTGCTGGGCATCCTGATCGGTAAAGGCGTGGAAGAGGCGGGCTGGAACCGCGTCACCAAAGTAATGATGGCGGCGATTATCGTGCTGTTTGTACTGAGCGGCTTCTTCCGCGGCTTCGACATGAAGATGATCGAATCCTTCCACATGACGGTGCCGAACTGGCTGGATCTGCTGCACAACGCGCTGAGCGGCAAATAAGGGGATAGCAAATGGAACAGAATAAAGGTTTTTGGTACGCAGACTGGTCCTTCCCGATCTTCGTCGGTCTGCTCTCCTCCGGCGTGTTCGCCGGGACGCACATGTACTACCTGTACGGCATTGGCGCCTTCAACGAAGTGGCCTTCGTGGCGATGCTCAAGTCCGGAATTGATACCGGGGTTTACGGCGCGGTCGCCGCGTTTGGCGCCAGCTTCCTGTTCGCCCGCATTATCGAAGGCTCGCTGGTGGGTATTCTCGATATCGGCGGCGCCATTCAGACCGGTATCGGCCTCGGGGTTCCGGCCCTGCTGCTGGGCGCGGGCTTTGTCTTCCCGGTGGCCAACTTTGCCGCCTCGCTGGCGACCGGCCTGATTTTGGGCCTGGCGATCGGCTATATCATTATCCTGGCGCGCAAGTTCACCATTAACCAGAGCAACTCCACCTACGGCGCCGACGTGATGATGGGCGCGGGCAACACCTCCGGCCGTTTCCTCGGGCCGTTGATTATCCTCAGCGCCATGACCGCCTCCATTCCAATCGGCATCGGCTCGCTGGTCGGCGCCCTGATTTTTTACATCTGGCAGAAGCCGATTACCGGCGGGGCTATTCTCGGGGCAATGATCCTCGGCTCCATCTTCCCGGTGGCAATTGCCTGAGCCAAAGGAGAACGCGATGTTTGATTTACTGCTGAAGGGCGCGCGCCTGGCTGACGATACGGTAACGGATATCGCCATTCAGGATGGCAAAATCGCCGCCCTGGGCAACCTTGAAAACGCGGAGGCGGCGAAAGTCGTCTCCCTGAACGGCGAGCACTACGTCAGCGCCGGCTGGATTGACCTGCACGTCCACTGCTATCCGCAGTCGCCGATCTACCACGACGAGCCGGACAGCGTGGGCATCAAAACCGGCGTCACCACGGTGATTGACGCGGGCAGCACCGGGGCAGACGACGTGGATACGTTCTATGAACTGACCCGCAAATGCGCCACCGACGTGTACGCCCTGCTCAACATCTCGCGGGTTGGCCTGATCGCCCAGAATGAACTGGCGAACATGGCCAATATCGACGCCGACGCCTTCGCGGCGGCGGTGAAGCGCCATCCGGACTTTATCGTCGGCCTCAAGGCGCGGATGAGCAGCAGCGTGGTGGGCGACAACGGCATTACGCCGCTGGAGAAGGCCAAACAGTTCCAGAAAGCCAACGGCGATCTGCCGCTGATGGTGCACATCGGCAACAACCCGCCGAACCTCGACGAGATCGCCGATCTGCTGACCGCCGGCGACATCATTACCCACTGCTATAACGGCAAGCCGAACCGCATCCTGACGCCCGCGGGCGAACTGCGGGCCTCGGTTTCCGCTGCGCTCAAGCGCGGCGTGAAGCTCGACGTCGGCCACGGCTCCGCCAGCCTCAGTTTTGCGGTGGCGAAGCAGGCCATCGGCATGGGCATTCTGCCGAATACCATCAGCTCGGATATTTACTGCCGCAACCGCATCGACGGCCCGGTTTACTCCCTGGCGCGGGTAATGGCCAAGTTCCTCGCGCTGGGCATGACCCTGCCGCAGGTGATCGACTGCGTGACCTCGCACGCGGCTGCCGCCGTGCGCCTGAACAACAAGGGCAAGCTGGCGGTGGGCTACGACGCCGATCTGACTCTCTTCACCCTTAAACATCAGCCGCTTGAGCTGGTGGATGCTGAAAAAGACGTCCTGCACGCCGACCGGGAGCTGGTGCCGCTGGCCGCTATCCGCGCGGGCAAGGGCTACATGACCGAACAGGGGAGCGCATTACATGCCTTCGATTTATGAGAAGTACAATTTAAAACAGGTAATTAACGCCTCCGGGCGCATGACTATCCTCGGCGTTTCCACGCCGCGCCCGGAAGTGGTTGAGGCGGCGATGGCCGGGATGAACCACTATTTCGAGATGAAGGACCTGGTCAACAAAACCGGCGAGTACATCGCGAAGCTGCTCGACGTCGAGGGTGCGACGGTCGTCTCCTGCGCCTCGGCGGGCATCGCCCAGTCGGTGGCGGCGGTGCTGGTGAAAGACAGCGACTGGCTGCTGGAGAACCTGCACGTTACGCCGGTGGAGAATAATGAAATCGTCCTGCCGCGCGGGCACAACGTCAACTTCGGCGCGCCGGTCAGCACTATGGTCGCGCTGGGCGGCGGCAAGCTGGTGGAGGCGGGCTACGCCAATGAGTGTTCCGCCGACCAGCTGGCGGCAGCCATCACCCCGCGCACGGCGGCCATTCTGTACATCAAGTCCCACCACTGCGTGCAGAAGAGTATGCTCAGCGTCGAGCAGGCGGCGGTGGTTGCCCGCCACCACAATCTGCCGCTGATCGTTGACGCGGCGGCGGAAGAGGATCTGCAGTGCTACTACCGCTTCGGCGCCGATCTGGTGATCTACAGCGGCGCCAAGGCCATTGAAGGGCCGACCAGCGGCCTGGTGATCGGCAAAACCCAGTACGTGGAGTGGGTCAAGCGCCAGTCAAACGGCATCGGCCGCGCCATGAAGGTGGGTAAAGAGGGCATTCTGGGCCTGACCTGCGCCATCGAACACTACCTCACCGCCGAGAAAGAGAGCGGGGCGCAGATGGTGGAGAAGATGACGCCGTTTATCGACGCCCTGAACGCGCTCAACGGCGTGACCGCCCGCGTGGTGTGGGACGCCGCCGGACGCGATATCGCCCGAACGGAAATCAAATTTGACGAAGCCGTCACTAAAATCGCCACCGGCGAACTGGTCAACGAACTGAAAAAGGGCGAATACGCCATCTACTTCCGCGGCTACAAGGCTAACGAAGGTATCATTGAAGCCGACGTGCGCAGCGTTAACGCGCAGCAGCTTGAGATCGTGGCGAAGCGCATCGAAGCCGTGCTTAACAAGGAGAAAAACGCATGAAACTGACCCCGAACTTTTACCGTGACCGCGTCTGCCTGAACGTGCTGGCGGGCTCTAAGGCCAACGCCAGCGCGGTATACGAAGCGGCAGAAGGCCACGTGCTGGTCGGCGTGCTCTCCAAAAATTATCCGGACGTGCCGACGGCGGTGGCCGATATGCGCGAGTACGCGGCGCTGATTGATAACGCGCTCTCCGTCGGCCTCGGCGCCGGCGATCCGAACCAGTCGGCGATGGTCAGCGCCATCTCCGCCGAGGTCCAGCCGCAGCACGTCAACCAGGTGTTTACCGGCGTTGGCCCGAGCCGCGCCCTGCTGGGCCAGAATGAAACCGTGGTCAACGGTCTGGTATCGCCAACCGGTACGCCGGGAATGGTGAAGATCTCCACCGGCCCGCTGAGCAGCAAGGCGCCGGACGGCATCGTGCCTGTCGATACCGCCATCGCGCTGCTGAAGGATATGGGCTGCAGCTCGATCAAGTATTTCCCGATGGGCGGCCTCAAGCACGTCGAGGAGTATAAAGTGGTCGCCGAAGCCTGCGCGCGCAACGACTTCTGGCTGGAGCCGACCGGCGGAATCGATTTGCAGAACTTCAGCGAGATCCTCAAGATTGCGCTGGATGCGGGAGTGAAGAAAGTGATCCCGCATATTTACAGTTCGATCATTGATAAAGCCAGCGGCGATACGCGTCCTGACGATGTCCGTGCCCTGCTGGAGATGACGAAAAAGCTGGTGGGTTAAGCCCCCGTCCCCGATGCTCTCCATCGCGGAGAGCATCTCACCTATCGCCAAGGAGTCCACCATGCCGTCCGCACGCCACCTGCTTGTCGCTTCACTCTCCCTGCTCGCTACCGCCGCACATGCGCAATATGCCTGGGTTGGCACCTACAATCCCAACGGTGAAGGCATTTACCGCTTCACTGTCGATGCGAAAACCGGCGATCTGCACGATAAAACTCTCGTCAGCCGGCTTCCCAACGCCGCCCAGCTCACCGTTTCCGCCGACGGCAAAGTCCTTTACGTCGCCAGCGAAGCAGAGAAGGGCGTGGTGCAGGCCATGAAGATCGGCGCAGACGGTGCGCTGACCGAGCTGAACCAGGTCTCTTCCGGCGGCGCCGGGCCGGTCTATCTCTCCCTGACGCCGAACGGCCGCCACCTGCTGGTGGCCAACTACGTCAGCGGCAGCATCGCCGTGCTGCCGGTCAAGGAGGACGGTAGCCTGGGCGAAGCGACAGATAAGCATCAGGATGAAGGTCCGGCGGGCGCGGGCAAACCGGAGGCGGCGGCCGAGGGCAGCTTTGCCATCAGCGACCACAACGGGCCGCACGCGCACATGATCGCCGCCGATCCGCAGGGAAAATACGTTTTCTCCACCGATCTCGGGCTGGACAGGATCTATCAGTACCGGCTTGATGACGCCGCCGGCAAGCTGACGCCGAACGATCCGCCGTTTATCGCCGCTTCGTCACAAGGCGCCGGGCCGCGCCATTTTGTGTTTACGCCCAAAGGCGACGGCATCTGGCTAATTAATGAAGAGGCGTCAACCCTGACCCACTATCGTCTGGATACGGCAAAAGGAACGCTCAGCGAAGGCAAAACCGTCTCCGCGCTGCCGGAAGGGTATAAAGGCACCAGTTTTGCCGCCGGAATGGCGCTCAGCCGTGACGGGAAACAGCTTTATGTCGCCAACCGTTTGCATAACAGCGTCGCGCACTTTACCGTATCCGCCGACGGCGAGCTGATTCATCAGGACGATATCTGGACCCGGGGAGACTACCCGCGCACCGTAACGCTCGATCCAACCGGTCAATGGCTGTACGTGATGAACCAGCGCAGCGACAACATCACCCGCTTTAAGGTGGCGCCGCACGGCGGCAAGCTGACCTTTGAGCCGGGCTATGTTGCCGTCGGCAGTCCGTCGCAGATGGTGATCTCACCGGCACAATAATTAAGAGGACAGCGGAAGTGCGATTCCCGAACCAGCGCCTGGCGCAGCTGTTTGACATGCTGCAAAACGAAACCCTGCCGCAGGACGAGCTTGCGCAGCGGCTGGGCGTCTCTACGCGTACGGTTCGGGCGGACATTACCGCTCTCAACGCGCTGATGGCCCAGAGCGGGGCGCAGTTTGTCCTCGCGCGCGGCAGCGGCTACCGGCTGCGGGTGGACGATCCCGCGCGCTATCAGGCGCTGCTGGAGGCGCACCCGCGCGCCCTGCGCATTCCCCGCACCGGCAGTGAACGGGTTCACTACCTGCTGGTGCGCTTTCTCACCTCGGCCTTCTCCCTGAAGCTTGAGGACCTGGCCGATGAGTGGTTCGTCAGCCGGGCCACCATTCAGAGCGATATGGCAGAGGTGCGCGAATACCTTGCCCGCTATCAGCTGACCCTGGAGACCCGCCCGCGCCACGGCGTGAAGCTGTTCGGCAGCGAAACGGCGATCCGCGCCTGCCTGACCGATCTGCTGTGGCAGCTGGCGCAGCAGGATAGCGCTAATCCGCTGCTGACGCAGGAGGCGCTCAACGCCGGCGTACCCGAGCAGCTATCGCTGGCGCTGCAGGAGACGCTGGGGCGCTGGCATATTCGCCTGACGGATGAAGGGGAGCTGTTCCTGCGCCTCTACTGCGCGGTGGCCGTACGGCGCATCAGCGAAGGCTATCCGCTGTCGGAGTTTACCGCCGACGATGTCTCTGACGACGTGCGCCACGCCGCGCATGATATTGCGGCCGTCATTCAGCGTCTGGCGGGCAAAACCCTCGCGGCGTCGGAAGAGAACTGGCTGCGGGTGCACATTGCCGCCCGCCGGGTGCAGGAAGTGGCGCCCAGCCAGATCAACGCCGACGACGACGAAGCGCTGGTCAACTATATCCTGCAGTACATCAACACCCACTATAACTACAACCTGCTCGACGACGCGCAGCTGCACGCCGATCTGCTTACCCACATCAAGACCATGATCACCCGCGTGCGCTACCAGATAATGATCCCCAATCCGCTGCTGGATAACATCAAGCAGCACTATCCGATGGCCTGGGACATGACCCTGGCGGCGGTCTCCGGCTGGAGCAAATACACGCCGTGGACCATCAGCGAGAATGAGATTGGCTTCCTGGTGCTGCACATCGGCGTCGGGCTGGAGCGCCATTACAACATCGGCTACCAGCGCCAGCCGCGGGTGCTGCTGGTGTGCGACGCCGGTAACGCGATGGTGCGGATGATCGAGGCGGTGCTGCAGCGCAAGTACCCGCAGCTGGAGGTGACCGCCACCATCACCCTACGCGAGTACGAGCAGCGCGAAACTATCTGCGAGGACTTCGTGGTCTCCACCGCCCGCATCGCCGAAAAGGACAAACCGGTGGTGGTGATGTCGCCGTTCCCCACCGAGTATCAGCTGGAGCAGATCGGCAAGCTGGTGCTGGTGGACCGTACCCGGCCGTGGATGCTGGATAAATACTTCGACGCCCGCCACTTCCGCATTATCGACAGCCGGATGGACCAGCAGACGCTGTTCGGCCAGCTGTGCCAGCAGCTCACCGATGAGGGTTTTGTCGATGCGGAGTTTGTCGGGTCGGTTATCGAGCGTGAGGCCATCGTCAGCACCATGCTCGGCGACGGTATCGCCCTGCCGCACGCCCTGGGGCTGCTGGCGAAAAAGACCGTGGTCTACACGGTGCTGGCTCCGGAGGGCATTGCCTGGGGCGATGAAACCGCGCACGTGATTTTCCTGCTGGCGATCAGCAAAAGCGAATATGAAGAGGCGATGGCGATTTACGACATTTTCGTGACGTTTCTGCGCGAGCGGGCGATGGCGCGCCTGTGCGTGTGCAAAGATTTTGCCGAGTTTAAGGACGTGGCGATGGAGAGCGTGAGCCGGTTTTGATGATTAAGGGGCATCTCCTTTGATCAAGTTTTTTGTCAGTCAAGGCCGCTAATAATATTTTACTTTCTTGATACAGGTATTATATTCATTAGCAGGCCTTAATATTGCTTGGCAACGTTTGTACGTTGCAGGCCTCTCATTGTTTAATGTTAATTATTATATCGTTTTTGGCGAGGGATTCTCATGTTCGGCTATGATGCTACCTTCGATAAATGTTTTTCTGGCTACATTGCCAACTATATTAGTTGAAATGCCATCGAATGCTCCCCCAATAACACCACCTACGATAGGGACCATTTTCCCAAGGTTAATGGCTCCTTTTTCACCGAATTTTGTCAATAACCTAAATCCGACTAACTTGTTAATAGCAAAGATAGTCTCCTTAGAGATACTCTTTATTAACTGAGTCGATACCTTAGAACCAATAACTATTCCGGTACCCTTAAGAATGTCTTTCGCTGCGTTTCCTGCTAAGCAGCTGTAAACTAATGCTTTAACTCGATCATCTTTAACGTCATAACCTCCCATGATAGCTATTGCCGTTATCATGCGTATTTGGACATAGATTACTGTGGCAATACTTGCGGGAATTGCTACTGGCAGAGTGATAATTCCACCAAGCCCAGAAACGAATCCGGTAGTTGCAGATTTCGTATTTTGCCATCTTATAAGAGAGTTAACTTTGGCTATCAAATCATCCTCTCCCTTCAGATAATTTTCAGCCATTTCATAAGAAGAGTCTGTTCCTGGAATACTACCGTCTAATGCTTTATCATAAGCCCAGTTAAGAGCTTGCATGATTTTTCCTTCATTAAGTATTTCACTCATTTACTATTTCCTTTTAAACAGATGATAATTTATATTGATAAGGTTTTTTAATAATACGTTAGCTTACTTATGTTCATCATATTGACTATAGTGTGTTTAAGAAATAATGAATAAATTTGCAGATAAATTTATACAAATTAACTGATGTGTAATCAGCTTTTCCTGGATATGCTTTTTGTGCTAAAAATGCTTTGCTTTAGATCTCAGTGTTGTTTTTTTATCGGATTCCAGAACTCAGTCCTCACGAAATCAGGACTGTTTACAGCTCTGATAAAATAATACTAATTACGCTTCTTTTTGCTTCTCAATTGATGCCTGTTTACTGAAGTGAATACAGTTAGGGTATGGCGTGCGTGAGCCGGTTTTGAGAGCGTGATTCCAGAATAGGATGTAATGCAGGTGTAATGCTATTATGCATTACACCTTTTGTTTTTCTGGAGCTCATAATGGCGACGCTGAATGTCCGTCTGGACGATAAACTCAAAGAAGAGGCCTGTACCGTGCTGGCAAAACTCAATATCTCACCCACAGAGGCCGTGCGCCTGCTGTTTCAGTATCTCGCCGAAAATGGCCGCATGCCGGTCAAAACGGTGACCATCAGCGACAGTGAAGAGGCGCTGCTGCGCACCGTCAGAGAGCGGCTGGCCGACCCGCTGCCGGGCGTGAAGGTTCGGCTGGATGATCTATGAACTGGTTTTTGACCCGCGGGCGCTGAAGGAGTGGCATAAGCTGGGCGATACCGTGCGCGCGCAGTTTAAAAAGAAACTGGCAGAGGTGCTTTGCCAGCCAAGGCAGACCTCAGCCAGGCTGTGCGGGCTGCCCGACTGCTACAAAATTAAGCTGAAAAGCTCGGGGTATCGGCTGGTTTATCAGGTCCAGGATGAGAAGATAACCGTGCTGGTTATCGCCATCGGCAAACGGGAGAGGGCCGCGGTCTATAAGGATGCTGGCAGAAGGGTGAACGGCTTACCGCTAGCGCAGCTTATGCACAACCTGATTACTGCTCCCCCGCCAAATCAGCGCCGGGTCTTTTAAATCCTGCACAAACTTGCCGTCCACCAGCACGTTAATCAGATCAACGACTTCCTGCTGCGCCGCATCAAGCTCGCCAATCTTATAGCCGGTCCACACCCAGATATCCTTGCCCGGACACTCGGCGCGCACCCTTTTGACCAGCCGCAGAACATCCGCCACGTTGGCCGGATGCAGCGGGTCGCCGCCGGAGAGCGATACGCCCTGGCGCTTCACGCGGGTGTCGTTGAGGTCGGCGATGATGCGGTCTTCCATCTCCTGGGTGAACGGCTGTCCGGAGTTCAGCCGCCAGGTGCTTTTGTTGTAGCACCCGGGGCATTCGTGGACGCACCCTGATACAAACAGGGTGCATCGCGTACCGGGCCCGTTGACGATGTCGACGGGATAGTACTGGTGATAGCGCATCAGCCGATCTGCCCGTTCCCCAGGTGCTTAACCCGGCGCTTCACCTCTTCCTGCTTGCCGGCGTTAAACGGACGGGCGTCAGGGCTGCCGAGGTAGCCGCACACCCGGCGGGTGACCGACACGCGGGCGGCGTCGTGGTTGCCGCATTTCGGGCAGGTGAAGCCCTTGCTGGTGCACTCGAACTCGCCGGTGAAGCCGCACTCGTAGCACTCGTCGATCGGCGTGTTGGTGCCGTAGTACGGCACGTGCTGATAGCTGTAGTCCCACACGTCTTCCAGCGCCTTCAGGTTGTGCTGAATGTTCGGGTACTCGCCGTAGCAGATAAAGCCGCCGTTGGCGATCGGCGGGTAGCCCGCTTCGAAATCGATTTTATCGTACGGATTGACCTTCTTCTCGACGTCGAGGTGGAAGCTGTTGGTGTAGTACCCCTTGTCGGTGACGCCGTCCACCAGCCCGAACTGGGCGGTATCGAGGCGGCAGAAGCGGTCGCACAGGTTCTCGCTCGGCGTGCTGTAGAGGCTGAAGCCGTAGCCGGTCTCCTCTTTCCACCGATCGACCGCATCGCGCAGGCGCTGGACGATGGCGATGCCTTTCGCCCGCAGCGCGTCGCTGTCGTACATATGCTGATTGCCGAACAGGGCGTTGATGGTCTCGTGGATGCCGATATAGCCCAGCGAAATAGAGGCGCGGCCGTTTTTGAAGATCTCCGACACCTCGTCATCGGCCTTCAGACGCACGCCGCAGGCCCCTTCCATATAGAGGATAGGCGCCACGCGGGCCTTCACGCCCTCAAGGCGGGCGATGCGGGTCATCAGCGCCTTGCGCGCCAGCGTCAGGCGTTCGTCCAAAAGCGTCCAAAAGGCGGTTTCGTCGCCTTTTGCTTCCAGGGCGATGCGCGGCAGGTTGAGGCTGATGACGCCGAGGTTGTTGCGCCCGTCGTGCACCTGCTCGCCGTTTTCATTCTCCCACACCCCGAGGAAGCTGCGGCAGCCCATCGGCGTTTTGAAGGAGCCGGTGACTTCAACCACTTTGTCGTAGTTGAGAATATCCGGGTACATACGCTTGCTCGCGCACTCCAGCGCCAGCTGCTTAATGTCGTAGTTGGCGTCGCCCGGCTTGTGGTTGAGGCCGTCGCGAATGGCGAACACCAGCTTCGGGAATACCGCCGTTTTGCGGTTTTTGCCCAGCCCCGCAATGCGGTTGCGCAGAATCGACTGCTGGATAAGGCGCGACTGCCAGCTGGTGCCGAGACCAAAGCCAAAGGTGACGAACGGCGTCTGGCCGTTGGCGGTGTGCAGGGTATTCACCTCATACTCCAGCGACTGGAACGCGTCGTAGCACTCTTTTTCGGTGCGCGCGTGGGCGTAGCCTTCGGCATCGGGGATCTGCCACTCTTCGGCGGTTTTGCGGTGCTTTTCAAAGCTTGCCGTCACAAATGGGGCCAGCACTTCATCAATGCGGTTGATAGTGGTGCCGCCGTAGATGTGGCTCGCCACCTGGGCGATGATCTGCGCGGTGACCGCCGTGGCGGTAGAGATGGACTTCGGCGGCTCAATCTCCGCGTTGCCCATCTTAAAGCCCTGGGTCAGCATGCCCTTAAGGTCGATAAGCATGCAGTTGAACATCGGGAAGAACGGCGAGTAGTCGAGATCGTGATAGTGGATCTCGCCGCGCTCGTGGGCCTGCACCACATCGTAGGGCAGCAGGTGCTGGCGGGCGTAGTGCTTGGCAACGATGCCGGCCAGCAGATCGCGCTGGGTCGGGATCACCTTACTGTCTTTGTTGGCGTTCTCGTTGAGCAGCGCCGAGTTGGTCTGCTCCACCAGGCCGCGAATCTCCTGGTTCAGGCGGCCGCGCTTTTCGCGCTGCACGTCGCGGTCGTGGCGGTACTCAATATAGGCGCGGGCAAGCTGCTTGTAGGGACCGGCCATCAGCTGGTTTTCAACGGCAATCTGGATCTCGCTGATATCCACCTGGTCGCGGCCCTGCATCTGCTGGCTGACGACTTCTGCGACGGTGGCGCAATAGTCTGCGTCATCGACTCCCGCTGCTTTGGCGGCACGCAGGATGGCTTCCTGGATGCGCGCTGATTTGAAAGGCGCTTTACAGCCGTCTCGTTTCATAACATGCGGTGTCATGATAGCTCCATATAGTAAGAACAGGTTATCCACAAAGGTCGAAGGCGAACCGCAGAAGGCATTTGGCTTATCGGCCAACCACTTCCCGCAATCCCGGCCCCTTTTATCCACACAACAAACCGCCCGCGTCCGCAGGCGTTGTGTTGAGAATAGATGATTAATACAAGATGTAGGGCCGGCGTGCATTCTAAAGTCTATATGTAGTGATTTGCATCAAAGATGTTTACGATTTTTTTGATTCAGAACAAAGTAAAACCGCGACGGCCCGTAAGCCGGGCCGCAAAAATTAGCGCAATTTTTTTCTGCGGCGCAAGCGGGGAAAAAAGCAGCGCCGGCGGTGGGAAAAATCGCTGCTTTTTAGCGCGTCGATTTTTCGTGTTCGTCGAGAAAGGCCTTCACGGTGCGCGACCGCTCAAAGCGTCGCCAGGCGATGGCGATGTCGGTCGTCACCGTGCTGTCGGCAATCGGATGCCAGGTCACGTCCGGATGGCTGATGCACATCATTGATTTCGGCACCAGCGAAAAGCCGAACCCGGCGGCCACCATGCTCAGGGAGGCGGAGAGCTGCGACGCCTGCTGGGTGCGGTTCATATCGATGCCCGCCCGCAGGCAGCTGTTGTACACCAGCTCATAGATACCCGGCGCAATGGACTCCGGAAACAGCACCAGCGGCACGTCCCGCAGCCTGTCCAGCCGCAGGGCTTTTTCACCCGAGAGCGGATGCGCGCGGTGCAGGGCAATGACCATCGGCTCTTCGTCGATGATCCGCAGGTTGAACACCTTGCTGTGCTCGCAGGGCAGGCGGATAAAGGCGATATCCAGCTCGCCTTCGCGCAGGGCGCCCATCAGCGTCGCCATATTGCCCTCCCGCTGCTGGACGCTGACCCCGGGATGGCTCTGCTGAAACTGGTGGAGCAGGGCGAAGATCTTCGGATGGAAGGCATCCGAGCTGGCGATACCCATCGACAGGCTGCCGTTAATCCCCCGCGCGATGCCCTTCACTTTCTCCATCGCCGCATCGGTGAGGGCGAGGATCTGGCAGGCGTCAACGTAAAAGGCCTCGCCCGCCTCCGTCAGCTCGACGCCGCGGGGCAGGCGGCGCAGCAGCGGCGTGCCGACCTCCCGCTCCAGGCGCTGGATCTGCTGGCTGAGCGGCGGCTGCGAGATCCCCAGCTCCTCGGCGGCGCGGGTGAAGTTGCGGGTGCGGGCGATAGCCACGAAATAGCGTAGATAACGATGTTCCATATATAAAAGGTCTCGAACCTGACGTATTTGTATATTGGAATTGTGAACTGAATCGCGTCAACATTTATTGAATCTTTCTTAAATTTGTTGAACGAGGAAGTCCACAATGAACCATTCAACAGAATGCACCTGCGAAGAGAGCCTTATCGAAACGCTGCGCGGCTTCAAAGCCCAGCATCCCGACAGCGTTCTTTACCAGACCTCGCTGATGAGCGCGCTGCTCAGCGGCGTGTATGAGGGCAGTACCACTATCGCGGAGCTGATGACCCACGGCGACTTTGGCGTTGGCACCTTCAACGGCCTCGATGGCGAAATGATCGCCTTCAACAGTGAAGTATATCAGCTGCGCTCGGACGGCAGCGCCAGGGTCGCGCGCCCGGACCAGAAAACGCCGTTTGCGGTGGTGACCTGGTTTAAGCCGCAGTACCGGCTGGAGATTACCCAGCCGACTGGACGCCAGAAGCTGCACGACATTATCGACAGCAAGATCCCCTCCGATAACCTCTTCTGCGCTCTGCGCATCGACGGCGACTTCCGCCACGCCCACACCCGCACCGTCCCGCGCCAGACGCCGCCCTACCGCGCCATGACCGACGTCCTCGACGATCAGCCGGTCTTTCGCTTCAACAGCCGCCAGGGCGTGCTGGTGGGCTTCCGTTCGCCGCAGCATATGCAGGGCATCAACGTTGCGGGCTATCACGAACACTTCATTACCGATGACCGCAAGGGCGGCGGCCACCTGCTTGACTACCAGCTCGATAGCGGCGTGCTGACCTTCGGCGAGATCCACAAGTTGATGATCGATCTTCCGGCCGACAGCGCCTTCCTTAATGCCAACCTGCATCCTGACGATCTTGATGCGGCTATTCGCTCAGTTGAGAGCTAACAGGAGAGAATCATGAGTCACGAACGTCGCGTAAAAGAGTGGCAGCACGGTGCCGATCTGGTGGTTGCCCAGCTTGAGGCCCAGGGCGTGAAGCACGTCTTCGGCATTCCCGGCGCGAAAATCGACAAGGTGTTTGACTCCCTTGTGGATTCGCCGATTCAGCTTATTCCCGTCCGCCACGAGGCCAATGCCGCCTTTATGGCCGGGGCGGTCGGGCGCATCACCGGCAAGGCCGGGGTGGCGCTGGTCACCTCCGGTCCCGGCTGCTCGAACCTGGTCACCGGCATGGCGACCGCCAACAGCGAAGGCGACCCGGTGGTGGCCCTCGGCGGCGCGGTGAAACGCGCGGATAAAGCCAAGCTGGTGCACCAGAGCATGGATACTGTCACCATGTTCAGCCCGGTAACCAAATATTCGGTGGAGGTCACCGCTCCGGATGCGCTTTCTGAAGTGGTCTCCAACGCCTTTCGCGTAGCCGAGCAGGGCCGTCCGGGCAGCGCCTTCGTCAGCCTGCCGCAGGATATCGTCGACGGTCCGGTGACCGGTACAATCCTGCCGCCTTCCGCCAACCTGCAGATGGGCGCCGCGCCGGATGAGGCCATCGCCCAGGTAGCGGCGATGATTGATAAAGCGAAAAATCCGGTGATCCTGCTGGGCCTGATGGCCAGCCGCCAGGAGAACAGCGCCGTGCTGCACCAGCTGCTGGAAAAAAGCCGCATTCCGGTGACCAGCACCTATCAGGCCGCCGGCGCGGTGCATCAGGAGCACTTTACCCGCTTCGCCGGACGCGTGGGGCTGTTTAACAACCAGGCCGGGGACCGCCTGCTGCACCTGGCCGACCTGATTATCTGTATCGGCTACAGCCCGGTAGAGTACGAGCCTGAGAAGTGGAACACCGGCGAGGCGACCCTCGTTCACATCGACGTGCTGCCCGCCTACGAGGAGCGCAGCTACGCGCCGGATATCGAGCTGGTGGGCGACATTGCCGGCACGCTGAAAAAGCTGACCGCCAACATTCATTCGCCGCTGGATCTGAGCCCGCGCGCTTCCGAGATCCTGGTGGACCGTCAGCATCAGCGCGAGCTGCTGACCCGCCGCGGCGCGCACCTCAATCAATTTGCCCTGCATCCGCTGCGCATCGTTCACGCCATGCAGGACATCGTGAACAACGACGTCACCCTGACGGTTGATATGGGCAGTTTCCACATCTGGATAGCCCGCTATCTCTACAGCTTCCGCGCCCGTCAGGTGATGATCTCCAACGGCCAGCAGACCATGGGCGTCGCCCTGCCGTGGGCGATTGGCGCCTGGCTGGTGAACCCGGGCCGCAAGGTGGTCTCGGTTTCCGGCGACGGCGGCTTCCTGCAGTCGAGCATGGAGCTGGAGACCGCCGTGCGGCTAAAAGCCAACATCCTGCACATCGTGTGGGTGGATAACGCCTATAATATGGTGGCTATTCAGGAAGAGAAAAAATACCAGCGGACCTCCGGCGTCGATTTTGGGCCGGTGGATTTTAAAGTCTACGCCGAGGCCTTCGGCGCGAAGGGTTTTGCCGTTGAAAGTGCGGAGGCGCTGGAACCTGTTTTGCGTGCAGCAATGGATACAGACGGTCCCGCCGTAGTGGCGATACCGGTCGATTACAGCGATAACCCGCTGCTGATGGGACAACTCCATCTCAGCCAGTTACTTTGAATCAACGAGAATCAACGAAAGGATACTGATATGCAAAAGGTAGCATTCGTGACGGGCTCCGGTCAGGGCATTGGTAAAGCGATTGCGCTGCGCCTGGCAAAAGACGGTTTTGCGGTGGCCATCGCCGATTACAACATCAATACGGCCGAAGACGTTGCTCAGGAAATTAACCGCAGCGGCGGCAAGGCGCTGGCGATCAAAGTGGATGTCTCCAGCCGCGACCAGGTGTTTGCGGCGGTTGAGAAAACCCGCGCCACCTTCGGCGACTTCAACGTTATCGTCAACAATGCGGGCGTCGCGCCCTCCACGCCGATTGAATCGATCACCGAAGAGGTTATCGAAAAGGTTTACAACATCAACGTCAAAGGCGTTATCTGGGGCATCCAGGCCGCCATCGACGCGTTCAAAAAAGCCGGCCACGGCGGCAAAATCATCAACGCCTGCTCTCAGGCGGGCCACACCGGCAACCCGGAGCTGGCGGTCTACAGCTCCAGTAAATTCGCCGTGCGCGGCCTGACCCAGACCGCCGCCCGCGATCTGGCACCGCTGGGCATTACCGTCAACGCCTACTGCCCGGGCATCGTCAAAACCCCGATGTGGGACGAAATCGACCGCCAGGTCTCCGAAGCCGCCGGCAAACCGCTGGGCTACGGCACCGAGCAGTTCGCTAAAAAAATCACCCTCGGCCGCCTCTCCGAGCCGGAAGACGTTGCTGCCTGCGTCTCCTACCTCGCTGGCCCGGACTCCGACTATATGACCGGCCAGTCCCTGCTGATCGACGGCGGTATGGTGTTTAACTGATTCGAAATGTTGTTTCGGATATGGCTTGCCCTCGCGATTGCGGGGGCTTTTTTTTGCGTAGGGCGCAGGCTGAACGAGGAGAACTTTACGATATTGAGGATGTATTGCGTGCGCTTTCCGAAGATGAACTGGTCGGTACAGAAGAGCAAAATCAAGGATGACGGTAAAATTCAGCAGGGATGCCAGAGTGCAAATTCGTGATATCCGCGCATATTCTCAGCAGCGCTGGGGTAAAGACGTTGCGGATTTATACGCGCATGATTTACGCATTACGATAACAGAAGTCCTTGACCAGCGGTCTTCTCCTGGACCGTGCCGCAGCGGCGATTTGGGCGCGGGCATTTTCAGCTTTCCCTGCGCCAGCCAGATGATTATTACCAGTTAACCCATGAAGGTATTATCGTGATTGGCGTACGACATCAGTCACAAGATCCGCAATCGCGACTTAGTGTTGGCAAATAACGATGTAGCGGCATGGAGTGATAATAACTACCCCTTTTGGATAGGTTAAGCCTATCTTATCAATAGCTCCGGTCTATCTAATTGATTGATTTCTGACAAAAAATAATCTGCCTGCATTGCCTATCATGACCATCTATTTTATAGGGCTATTTCCTTGTGCTTATCTTTTGACCACCACAACTCACAGCGGTGAGGGTAAATAATGAAAAAGATTACCCGTCTTGCCACGGTTGCCGTTTCCGGCGCCGTAATCTGTTATTTAGGGCTGTCTGGCTACGTTTGGTATCACGATAGCCACCGCAGCCAGGAGGCGTCCGTACAGGCCTCCTCCAGCGAAGAGAATAATAAAGTGCTGGGCTTTCTGCGCGAAAAAGGCTGCGACTACTGCCATACGCCGTCGGCCCAGCTGCCGTTCTACGCCTCCTTTCCGATTGCCAAACAGCTGATGGAGTACGACATTAACCTCGGCTACAAATCCTTCAATCTTGAAGAGGTGCGCGCGGCGCTGGTGGCGGATAAACCCGTTCCGCAGAGCGATCTCAACAAGATCGAATGGGTCATGCAGCACGACACCATGCCGCCGACGCGCTATACCGCTCTGCACTGGGCGGCATCGGTCAGCGGCGAAGAGCGGGAAGACCTGCTCGGCTGGATAGCCAACCAGCGGGAGCGCTACTACGCCAGTAAGGACATGGCGCCCGCGCACCGCAACGAACCGGTGCAGCCTATCCCGGAATCGCTGCCGACTGACGCGCGGAAAGTGGCGCTGGGCTTCACGCTGTATCACGATCCGCGCCTGTCCGGCGACAGCACCATCTCCTGCGCCCACTGTCACGCCCTGAACGCGGGCGGCGTGGACGGCAGGAAAACGTCGATTGGCGTCGGCGGCGCGATTGGCCCAATTAACGCGCCGACGGTATTTAACGCGGCCTTTAACGTTGAGCAGTTCTGGGACGGCCGCGCGCCCAACCTGCAGGCACAGGCAGGCGGGCCGCCGCTGAACCCGATCGAGATGGCGTCCAAATCCTGGGATGAGATTGTCGGCAAGCTGGATAACGATCCGGTGCTGAAGGCGCAGTTTACGGCCGTCTATCCGCAGGGCTTCAGCGGCGACACCATCACCGACGCTATTGCCGAGTTTGAGAAGACGCTGATCACGCCGAACTCCGCGTTTGATAAGTGGCTGCGCGGTGATGATAAGGCGCTGACGGCGCAGCAGAAGCACGGCTATCAGCTGTTTAAAGATAACCGGTGCGCCACCTGCCACGGCGGCATTATCCTCGGCGGTCGCTCTTTTGAACCGCTGGGCCTGAAGAAGGACTTCGACTTTGGTCAGATGACGGCGGCGGATATTGGCCGCATGAACGTGACGAAAGAAACGCGCGATAAGCTGCGTCAGAAGGTGCCGGGCCTGCGTAACGTGGCGCTCACCGCGCCGTACTTCCACCGCGGCGACGTTGCCACGCTGGATGAGGCCGTGAAGAAGATGCTGCGCTATCAGGTAGGGACAGACCTGCCGCAGAAGGATGTGGATGATATCGTCGCCTTCCTGCAGAGCCTGAACGGGGTGTATACACCTTACGTTGTCAGCCAGCAGCAGTAACGCTGTGCCGCCCGGCCGTCAATCGCGCTGAAAACCCTTAATGATGAACGCCCGCCGGTCAATCGCACTACCGGCGGGCGTTTGTCAGAAGAGCGGCGGCTATTTTTTCCTATTTTTTATCACGACATAGATTGCGATAAGGATAGCCGCTCCGTCAGGATCGCTGTAAAGGATGCCGTTAAGGTATACAAAGGACGATTTTACGCGCCGCGTATCCACCACGCGGCTTCAAAGGGCCGCAGCGTCATGGCGCAGGGCTGCCTGCAGGCGTCGTCATAGTTGCTCATCACCAGCGTCCACTCGCCGCCCGTTTCCTCTGGCACCCACGTCTGTGGCTCGCGGCCCAGGTTTGCCGCGACGATCAGCGTCTGGCCCCGCCACCGGCGCCGGTAGCACCACAGCGACGGATGCTCAGGAAGCAGATCTTCGTAGCGGCCCAGGGTGAGCAGCGGCTCGCGCTTGCGCAGGGCAATCAGCCGCCGGTAGGCGTGAAAGATCGAATCTGGCGCGGCCAGCGCCGCTTCGGCGTTGACGCTCTCATAGTTCCGGCACAGGCCGATCCACGGCGTACCGTCGGTAAAGCCGCCATTAACTTCGGCGCTCCACTGCATCGGCGTGCGGCCGTTGTCCCGGGACTTGCTGGCGAGGATCGCCATGAGTTCCCCGGCGTCCCGGCCCTGCGCCCGCAGTTCGGCGTACATATTGTGGCTTTCCACATCCCGGTAGTCGGCGATGGCGGTAAAGTGCGGGTTAGTCATCCCCAGCTCTTCGCCCTGATAGATATAGGGCGTGCCCTGCATACCGTGCAGCACCATCGCCAGCATTTTAGCGGACTGCACGCGATATTCGCCCTCGTCGCCGAAGCGCGAGACGATGCGCGGCTGGTCGTGGTTGCACCAGAACAGCGCGTTCCACGCGGTGTTATGCATACCTTGCTGCCAGTGGCTGAACAGGGCCTTCAGCGCGACGAAATCCGGTTTTGCCAGCGTCCACTTTTCGCCGCCGGGATAGTCCACCTTAAGGTGGTGAAAGTTAAAGGTCATCGACAGCTCTCGGCCATCGAGGGCGGCGTACTGCCGGCAGTGCTCAAGCGTCGTTGACGACATCTCGCCCACGGTCATTAGCCCGCGCGGGGAGAAGACCTCGCGGCTCATCTCCTGCAGAAATTCATGCACGCGCGGGCCGTCGGTGTAGAAGCGGCGGCCGTCGCCCTGCGGATCGTCCGGGAAAGCTTGATCTTTGGAGATCAGATTCACCACGTCGAGGCGCAGGCCGTCGACGCCGCGATCCGCCCAGAACTCGCACACCTTTTTAAGCTCATGGCGCACCGCCGGATTCTCCCAGTTGAGATCCGCCTGCTCCGGGGCGAACAGATGCAGATAGTACTGCTCGCTTTCCGGGTGCCACTGCCAGGCGCTGCCGCCAAATTTCGCGCGCCAGTTATTCGGCAGCGCGCCGGATTTGCCGTCGCGCCAGATATAAAACTGCCGGTACGGGCTGTCCGGGGTGAGCGCGTCGCGAAACCACGGATGCTGGGTTGAGGTGTGGTTAAACACCATATCCAGAATAATGCGGATGCCGCGCGCTTTCGCCTGCGCCACCAGTTCATCAAAGTCGTCCAGCGTGCCGTAGGCGGGGTCGATAGCCGTGTAGTTTGCGACGTCGTAGCCGTTGTCCACCTGCGGCGAAACGTAAAACGGCGTCAGCCAAATTGCGTCTACGCCGAGGGTTTGCAGATAGTCGAGCCGCCGGGTGACGCCCGACAGATCGCCGGTGCCGCTGCCGGTGGTGCCCTGAAAGCTCTTCGGGTAGATCTGATAGATGACGCCGTTCTGCCACCAGTGGGGAAGGTTGTTCATAAGACGGTCCTGGTCAATTAAATGCGGGGCGCGGGTGCGCCCCGAAATGCCTTACGCTGCCTGCAGCGTGCCCTGGCGCAGCTTGCGCTGGTAAACCGCGGAGGTCAGCACGATGGGGACGATAATGCAGATGGCCATCGCCGTGGCGTACACCTGCCAGAAAGTCGGCTGAATGGAGAGAATGCCCGGCAGGCCGCCGACGCCGATGCCGTTGGCCATCACGCCGCTGAGGCCGCACAGCAGGCCCGCGAGGCCGGAGCCGACCATTGCGCAGAGCATCGGGAAGCGGTACTTAAGGTTGATGCCGTACATCGCGGGCTCCGTGACCCCGAGATAGGCGGCGATCGCCGCCGGGACCGAGATTTCGCGCTCGTTCTTCTTGCGGCTGCAGATAATGATGCCGACTACCGCCGAGGCCTGGGCGATATTGGACAGCGCAATCAGCGGCCACACCGGGGTGCCGCCCATGCTCTGGATCATCTGCATATCAATCGCCAGCGTGGTCTGATGGACGCCGGTGATCACCAGCGGCGCGTACAGGAAGCCGAACAGCGCCGCGCCGATGGGGGCGAAGCTGCCGGTCATCAGGTGGCGCACCGCGAAGGCCACGCCGTCGCCGATCGCTCGGCCAAACGGGCCGATAAAGGCGTGGGCGAGGAACACGGCGAGGATCAGCGAGCACACCGGCACCACCACCAGATAGAGATAATCAGGCACGATGCGCTTGAGGCGCGTCTCAATCATTCCCAGCGCCAGGCCCGCCAGCAGGGCCGGGATCACCTGCGCCTGATAGCCCACTTTTTCAATGGCGAACAGGCCGAAGTTCCACGCCTCGGGGATTTTGCTGCCTAGCTCGTAGGCGTTCATCAGCTGCGGCGACACCAGGGTGACGCCAAGCACGATGCCGAGAATCGGCGTGCCGCCCATCTTCTTCACCGCCGACCAGCAGATGCCCACCGGCAGATAGAAGAAAATCGCCTCGCCGATAAGCCACAGGAAGTCGTAGAGGGTCTTCATTCCCGGATAGGTCTGGGCCAGGGTCTGGCCGCTGCTCATCGGCACGTCGCCGATGACGTTGCGAAAGCCGAGGATCAGGCCGCCGCTGATCAGCGCCGGCAGCAGCGGGAAGAAGATCTCCGCGAAGTGCGAAATCATCCGCTCGTGCCACTTCATATTCTGCCGCGCCGCCCGCTTTGCCTGCTCTTTATCGGCGGAAGCCTGGCCGGTGCTGGCCAGCAGCGCTTTATACCAGTCGCCGACGTCGGTGCCGATCACCACCTGAAACTGCCCGGCGTTGGTGAAGCAGCCTTTAACCATCGGCAGGGTGTCGATGCTTTTCGGGTCGGCCTGTGCCGGATCGTTAAGCACGAAGCGCAGGCGGGTAATGCAGTGGCTGACGGTGGCGATATTGTCGCGGCCGCCCACCAGCGCGATCAGTCTGTCAATGTCCTGTTGATTTACGTTGCTCATCATGAAGCCTCATGACCGTGAAGAGGGAAGGAGTAGCCTGAGTCGTAATCTATCCGCTTCCTGATATAGCGTGAATGGGAACGTTCCCGAAACCCGGCGACGATCACACTATTTCGCCGGGAGGATCAGTTCAGGGCGGCGGGGATGACGATCTGGCGGGGCTTGCGGCGGCCGCCAATCTGTTCGATTAGCTGCTGTGCCGCCTGGCGCCCCGCCTCGCCGTAGCCGGGGTTGGCGGTGATGATCTCCGGGTGCAGGAAGGTCATCAGCGGCGTGCAGCCGACGCTCGCCAGCTGCAGGGTGTCAATACGCTGCTCCTGCAGGTATTTGCTGGCGCCCAGCGCCAGCGTGTCGGTAGCGCACAGCAGGGCGGTGGTATCGGGCGTCAGCACCCCGGCGACCGCATCGTAGCCCTGCTTCATGGTCAGGCCGGGCAGGGCGGCGGCGGGGATAAGGCCGCGTTTTTTGCAAAAATGCAGGTAAGCCTCGTGGCGGCGCCTGCCGGTGGTTTCATCATGGTGCGGCGCGCCGAGAAAGCTGATGCGGCGGTGGCCCTCTTCGTACAGCCTCTGCATCAGCTGGGTGATGGCGCCCTTATCGTCGTAGCAGACCGAGGCAATACCTTTCGCGTCGCGGGCCAGCATCACCAGCATCTCCTGCCAGGGGGCAAGCATTTTCTGGCTGATGCCGCTAAAGCCGAACAGCACCACGCCGTCGACGTTGCGCCGCCGCAGCATCCCGAGATGCTCGGCGACTTTTTCCGCGCTGAACTGGCTCTCCATCATGATCGGATCGTAGCCCTCGGCGTAGAAGGCGGGCAGCATGGTCTGTACGGCGAGGTTTTCCGACAGCGAATCGAGGCGGGTGACGATAATCGCCACCACTTTATCGCTCTGGCCGCGCATGGCCCGCGCCGAGCGCGACGGCGAGAAGCCGTGCTCGTTCATCACCGCCTCGACCCGCTCGCGGGTCTCCTGGCTGACGCCGCTTTCGTTGTTCAGCACCCGGGAGACGGTGGATTTACCCACGCCGCTCAGGCGGGCAATATCTTTAATGGTCAGGCGGTTTGTCATCTCAGGTTCCGGGCTGCTGGCAATGTAAAGTGTGGGTCATCCTACTCAACCCGGACGCCTGCGGCAAAATCTTGTTGCAGATGCGTGCGGTATAGATACCGTTTAATCACCCGGCGTTATGATTTCACCGTTAACCAGTCCACTTACCGGAGGCGCAATGGATCCCGATCCCACTTCCCATCACCGATGGAGCAACATCTCTCTCCGGTAAGCCGCCCGTTCGCTGCCTTACCGGAGACGCGTGAGGCAGTGACGTCTTTCACGATGTCCTTGTTTTAAAAATAAGTAACTCAGGTACGCCTCTGGCGCGCCTGACAGTGACCCGCGATCGCCGGACGGCGAGCGCTGAGGGGCTACCTATGCTGAAAAATATTACCCGGCAGCTGCTCGCGCAGCTTGGCCGCCGTTTACCGCGCCGTCTTATCGCCCGCGATCCGCTGCCCGATGGCAAAATCCTGGCCGGGGCGCCCATGCCGGAAACCCTGAGCCGGCGCTGCCTCGACGTTGCCGACATGGACGAACGCGAAATCTGGCGCGCGTTCAACAGCCACCCGGAAGGGCTTAACCCGCAGGACGTTGAGGCCTCCCGCCAGGCGCACGGTGAAAACATCATCCCGGCGCAGAAGCCCGCGCCCTGGTGGGCGCACCTGTGGCGCTGCTATCGCAATCCGTTCAACCTGCTGCTGACGCTGCTGGGCGTTATCTCCTACGCCACCGAAGATCTATTTGCCGCCGGGGTGATCGCCCTGATGGTGGCAATAGCGACGCTGCTGAACTTTGTTCAGGAGGCGCGTTCCACCAAAGCGGCGGACGCGCTGAAGGCGATGGTCAGCAACACCGCCACCGTCCTGCGGGTCATCAACGATTTGGGCGAGAGCCGCTGGGTGGAGATCCCCCTCGACAGGCTGGTGCGCGGCGACATCGTTAAGCTGTCGGCGGGCGATATGATCCCCGCCGATCTGCGGGTGCTCCAGGCCCGGGATCTGTTCGTCGCCCAGGCCTCGCTCACCGGCGAATCGCTGCCGGTGGAGAAAGTGGCCCGCAGCCGCTGCCTGCAGCAGAGTAATCCGCTGGAGCGGGATAACCTCTGCTTTATGGGCACCAACGTGGTGAGCGGCACGGCGCAGGCGATTGTTTTTGCCACCGCCGGCGAAACCTGGTTTGGCCAGCTGGCGGGCCGCGTCAGCGAACAGCCGACGGAGGCGAACGCCTTTCAGAAAGGCATCAGCCGCGTCAGCCTGCTGCTGATCCGCTTTATGCTGGTGATGACCCCGGTGGTGCTGCTGATCAACGGCTATACCAAGGGCGACTGGTGGGAAGCGGCGCTGTTCGCGCTGTCGGTGGCGGTCGGACTGACCCCGGAGATGCTGCCGATGATCGTCACCTCGACCCTGGCGCGCGGGGCGGTGAAACTGTCGAAGCAGAAAGTGATTGTGAAGCACCTCGACGCTATCCAGAACTTTGGCGCGATGGATATCCTCTGCACCGACAAAACCGGCACCCTGACCCGGGATAAAATCGTGCTGGAAAATCACACCGATATCTCGGGCAAAACCAGCGAGCGGGTGCTGCACTGCGCCTGGCTCAACAGCCACTACCAGACCGGCCTCAAGAACCTGCTGGATACCGCCGTGCTGGAGGGCGTGGACGAGGCCGAGGCCCGCACCCTTGCGCAGCAGTGGCAGAAGGTGGACGAGATCCCCTTTGATTTTGAGCGCCGCCGGATGTCGGTCGTGGTGGCCGAAGAGGCAGAGCAGCACCGTCTGATCTGCAAGGGGGCCCTGCAGGAGATCCTCGGCGTTTGTACCCAGGTACGCTTCAAAGGTGAAGTCATTCCTCTTGATGATGTCATGCTGCGGCGCATCGGCCGGGTGACCGATACCCTCAACCGCCAGGGCCTGCGGGTGGTGGCGGTAGCGACCAAAACCCTGCCCGCCCGCAGCGGGGATTACCAGCGCATTGACGAATCGGATCTGATCCTCGAAGGTTATATCGCCTTCCTCGATCCGCCGAAAGAGAGCACCGCCCCGGCGCTGAAGGCGCTGAAGGCCAGCGGCATCACCGTTAAAATTCTCACCGGCGACAGCGAGCTGGTGGCGGCGAAGGTGTGCCGCGACGTCGGGCTGGATGCGGGCGAGGTTATCGTCGGCAGCCAGGTTGACGCCCTTTCTGACGATGCGCTGGCGGCGCTGGCGAAAAGCACCGCACTGTTTGCCCGCCTGACGCCGATGCACAAAGAGCGCATCGTAACGCTGCTCAAGCGGGAAGGGCACGTGGTCGGCTTTATGGGCGACGGCATTAACGACGCTCCGGCCCTGCGCGCCGCCGATATCGGCATTTCGGTTGACGGTGCGGTGGACATCGCCCGCGAAGCCGCCGACATCATCCTGCTGGAGAAGAGCCTGATGGTGCTGGAGCAGGGCGTCATCGAGGGCCGGCGCACCTTTGCCAACATGCTCAAGTACATCAAGATGACCGCCAGCTCCAACTTCGGCAACGTCTTCAGCGTGCTGGTGGCCAGCGCCTTCCTGCCGTTCCTGCCGATGCTGCCGCTGCATCTGCTGATCCAGAACCTGCTGTACGATGTATCCCAGGTGGCGATCCCGTTTGATAACGTGGATGAAGAGCAGATCCGTAAACCGCAGCGCTGGAACCCGGCCGATCTCGGGCGCTTTATGATCTTCTTTGGGCCGATCAGCTCGATTTTCGACATTCTGACCTTCTGCCTGATGTGGTTTGTGTTCCACGCCAATACGCCGGAGCAGCAAACCCTGTTCCAGTCCGGCTGGTTCGTGGTGGGCCTGCTGTCGCAGACGCTGATTGTGCATATGATCCGCACCCGCCGCATCCCGTTCATCCAGAGCCGCGCCGCCTGGCCGCTGTGCGTAATGACCCTGGTGGTGATGGTCGTCGGCATTACGCTGCCGTTCTCGCCGCTGGCGCCGTATCTGTCGCTGCAGGCGCTGCCGCTGAGCTACTTCCCGTGGCTGGTGGCGATTCTTGCGGGGTATATGACGCTGACGCAGATGGTGAAAGGGATTTACAGCCGCCGGTACGGGTGGCAGTAGGGAAGGGGGCTGGAATGAGGGGCCAGATGCGGAAACACGAATCCGCCCTTGACCCCCTAATTTCCGCGTGATACCTCAGTAGCCTGCATTTTTTGGCCCGTCATAAAGGAACTCTCATGCTAAAAACCGTGCGCTACAGCCTGCTGTCCACCGGACTGCTGCTGGCCGGTGCCGCGCTGGCGGCCCCCGCGGGCGATCTGCCCCTGATGCCCTGGCCCTCGCAGGTGGCGCGCCCCGCCGCCGAAGGGGCGCTGATCCTCAATAACACCCTTACCGTCAGCATCACCGGCGACGACCTCGGCGATGCCGCCGACCGTCTGCGCGGGCGCATCGCCCGCCAGACCGGCTGGGAGATGCTGCCCCAGCCGCCGGAGGTTAAAAACCCGACCATCGCGATCGTCATTGCGAAAAAGGTGCCGCCCGTGCCGCTCCCCGACAGCGACGAGCGCTATAAGCTGGTGGTCGATGAGAGCGGCGTGAAGCTCACCGCGAATACCCGCTTCGGCGCTCTGCACGGCATAGAGACGCTGCTGCAGCTGATCCATAATGGTCCGAACAATACCGCCATCCCTTACGTCACCATCGACGACGCGCCGCGCTTCCCCTGGCGCGGGCTGCTGCTCGACCCCGCCCGCCACTTTCTGCCGGTCGAGGACATCAAGCGGCAGATTGACGGCATGGCGGCGGCCAAGCTTAACGTCCTGCACTGGCACCTGACCGACGATCAGGGCTGGCGCTTCGCCTCCACCCGCTATCCGAAGCTACAGCAGCTGGCGAGCGACGGGCAGTACTACACCCAGGCGCAGATGAAAGAGGTGGTGCGCTACGCCGCCGAACGCGGCATCCGCGTGGTACCGGAGATCGATATGCCGGGCCACGCCTCCGCCATCGCGGTGGCCTATCCGGAGCTGATGAGCGCTCCGGGCCCGTATCAGATGGAGCGCCGCTGGGGCGTGCTCAAGCCGGTGCTCGATCCGACCAAAGAGGCGACCTACGCCTTCGCCGAGGCGATGGTCAGCGAGCTGGCGGCCATTTTCCCCGACCCTTATCTGCATATCGGCGGCGATGAGGTGGACGACAGCCAGTGGAAAAATAACCCGGATATCCAGCGCTTTATGCGCGAGCACCGGCTGGCGGACAGCGGCGCCCTGCAGGCGTACTTTAACCGCCGTCTTGAAACCATTCTGGAAAAGCACCACCGCCAGATGGTGGGCTGGGATGAGATCTACCATCCCGACCTGCCGAAGAGCATCCTGATCCAGTCCTGGCAGGGGCAGGACGCGCTGGCCGAGGTGGCGAAAAACGGCTACCGGGGCATTCTCTCCACCGGCTTCTATCTCGACCAGCCTCAGTACACCGCCTACCACTATCGCAACGAGCCTGTGCCGCAGGGGCTGGACGGCGTGGACAATATTGGTGAGACGGAGAGCGCCCAGAGCTGGAGCTTCTCGATGCCGCGCCTCAAGGGCAGCCCGGTTACCGGCAGTTTCACGCTGGTGAAGGGCAAGGACGAGTGGCGCGGCTTTATCGACTTCAGCGGCAAAACGCGCCGCGCGGTGCAGGACATCGAGTGGCTGACGCCGGACCAGGTGACCTTCACCGTTGATACCTGGATGGGCGAAACCCGGCCGGTGCTGAATATCCACGATGACCAGATTAAAGGCTACTTCCTGCTGGGCAATACCCGCTACCCGGTGACCGGCAGCAGCCTCGACGAGGTGCCGAAAGGCATTGCGCCGACGGTGCTCAGCGCCGAGCAGGAGAAAAATCTGCTCGGCGGCGAAGCAGCGCTGTGGAGCGAAAACGTGGTTGCCCCGGTGCTCGATATCCGCCTCTGGCCCCGCGCCTTCGCGGTGGCGGAGCGGCTGTGGTCGGCGAAGGACGTCAACGATACCGACAATATGTACCAGCGCCTGCAAGCCATCGACGGCTGGTCAACGGTCTCCGTCGGCCTGCAGCAGCATACCCAGCAGCTGGTGCAGTTCACCCGGCTGGCCAACGGCGGCGGAACGCTGCCGCTGCAGATCCTCGCCCAGGCGCTGGAGCCCGCCCACTACTACACCCGCCAGCACCTCAAGTTCCAGGCGGGCAACTACACCCAGCTTGAACCGCTGAACCGGCTGGCCGACGCCCTGCCGGCGGAGAGCAATACCGTGCGCGGCCTCGACCAGTGGGCGGATAACCTGATAAGCGATCCGGAGGACAACGAAAGCGCCGACGCCCTGCGTCACGTCTTCACCCGCTGGCAGAACAACACCGCCGACGTGATGCCGCTCACCGACGCCAGCTACCAGCTGTCCGCCATCAAGCCGGTGGTGCTGCAGGTGGACAAGCTGGCGGCGCTCGGCCTGCGCCTGACCGATCTGGTGGCGCGCCAGGGGACGCTGGATGACAAAGAGTATGCCTCCCTCCAGACCCAGCTGGACGAAGCGGCGAAAACCCAGGACGAGCTGGTGATTGCGGCGGTCTATCCGCTGGAGAAACTGCTGCGGGCAACGCGCATCGAGTGAGGATGTTTTCATAACTGCCGGGGCGAGGCCAATCTTCCCCCGGCCATCGCTTCACGCTGACACCCGCCGCTTTTCAGGCTGGCTCCCCCCACTTTCCCTTCCCCAACAGCTTCACAATGATTTTTATTGTGAGCTTTATCATCCAATGCGCGATCTCTTATGTATTGCGTTAATAAAAAGTGATAACTAGTGATACATATTTTTAATTTTTTGTTTTAAATATGTATCACCATTTGGTGCGGTGAGCCAATTTCCACTCACCGCGCCCACCTTTTCTTAGGCGGGGATCGGCGGCTCATCGGCTCTTTTCTTCCGGGTATTCGTGCCATCAGATCCTGAGTAATAACACAAATATCAATAAGATAAGGTAAGAGTATTATGGCGGGAAAATATGGTAAGGCTCTGTTTGTCTGTCTGTTTTTCGGGTTCAGCAAGGTGGCGATGGCAATTGATTTTGATGCCGGAGATTACACCGCAATGCCGGAGGGGACCAACCTCGGGCTGCTCTACTATACCCATGCGAAAAGCGGCTCTTATTATGCGGGAGGTCAGCAGGTAAAACATGATACAAGTCTGACGCAGGACGTCTCTATTCTTCGTATGATTCACTTCACTACTATCGGCGGTTTTACTGTCGATCCGCAGTTCCTGCTGCCGTTCGGGCGCGTCCACGGCAGGATGAGCGGCAACAGCATGGGAACGGCGCACGGTGTCGGGGATTTGATTCTGGCGTCGACGCTGTGGCTTTACAACAACCCGTCTACCCGCACCTGGTTCGGGATCACCCCCTTTATCTATGTCCCTACCGGAAACTACAGCCATGACGATGCGCTGAACATGGGAGAGCACTGCTGGAAATATTCGCTGCAGGCGGCGTTTACCACGCCGATTGTCGAAAATCTGCTTTTTGATATCGGGGCGGACGCCACCTGGTTTGGCGATAACAACAATTATGGGGCGTCATCCAGCCGGCTTTCGGAGGGCACCCTGTATCAGGGGCAGGTTCACCTGCGCTACCAGCTGACGCCGGCGTTCGATATCAGAACGTCTTACTCAAAGCTCTGGGGAGGCAACACTTCCGTAGACGGCGTCAGCCAGGGCAAGCCGGGTGAACAGAAATACAGCGTCGGCGGGGCCTGGATGTTCGCGAGCAAAACGCAGCTCATGGCGACCTGGGGGCGCGATGCCAGCATAGATAACGGATTTAAGAATGAGAGCGTTTTTAATTTCAGAGTGATGCAAATGTTTTAAGGAAGCATCACAGGAGCAATGAATCATGCGCAATATCATAAAAAAAGTGCGGGGATGCATCGCATTCATCGGCATTTTCACCTGCTTTCTCAGTACTATCGCATTTACCGCCGCATCGGCACAGGAGGACACCGGGCGTGAGATTATCAATGCGGATAAGCGGCCGCAGGACTGGCTGACCTACGGACGTACCTATTCAGAACAGCGCTACTCGCCGTTAGACAGCATTAACGAACGCAACGTTGGCCAGCTTAAAATCGCCTGGTATCAGGATTTTGACACGAATCGCGGCCAGGAGGGCACGCCGCTGGTGGTTGATGGCGTGCTCTATGCCACCACGAACTGGAGTAAGGTCCGGGCCTATAAAGCCGATACCGGCGAGCTGCTCTGGCAATACGATCCGAGAGTGCCGGGCGATACTGCCGTGAGAGGATGCTGCGATACCGTCAATCGCGGGGCGGCTTACTGGAACGGTAAGATCATTATCGGCACCTTTGATGGCCGGCTGGTCGCGCTGAATGCGAAAACTGGCCAGCCAGTCTGGGAGGTCAATACGATCCCGCAGGACGCGCAGCTGGGGGATGTCCGCAGCTACATCGTGGACGGCGCGCCCCGGGTGGCAAAAGGCGTGGTGATTATCGGCAATGGCGGGGCGGAATTTGGCGCCAGGGGTTTTGTCTCCGGCTTTGATGCCGAAACCGGGAAACTCCGGTGGCGCTTTTTCACGGTGCCCGCGCCTGATAATAAACCGGATCGTGCGGTATCCGATGGCCCGCTCTCAACGCTTGCCTACAAAACTTGGGGGCCGGGCAACTGGGTAAAATCCGGGGGCGGCGGTACGGTGTGGGATGCCATTACCTACGATCCGCAAACCGATCTCGTCTATATTGGCGTCGGCAACGGTTCGCCCTGGAACTATAAACTGCGCTCCGGCGGCGTTGGCGATAACCTCTTCCTCGGCAGTATCGTCGCCCTGCGCCCCGAAACCGGGGAGTATGTCTGGCACTTCCAGGAGACGCCGCAGGATCAGTGGGACTTCACCTCCACGCAGCAGATCATGACCGCCGACATACTGCTGGATGGCAAGCCCCGCCACGTGGTGATGCACGCCCCCAAAAACGGCTTTTTCTATATTCTGGATGCGAAAACCGGCAAGTTTCTCTCCGCAAAAAACTACGTGGACGTTAACTGGGCGAAGGGCGTCGATCCGCAGACCGGACGTCCCAACACGGTTCCTGAGGCGCTCTATTCGCTGACCGGCAAGTCCTGGCTGAGTTTTCCGGGGGACTTAGGCGGCCACAACTGGCAGCCGATGGCCTACAGCCCTAAAACCGGCTATGTCTATATTCCGGCGCAGCAAATCCCGTTTAATTATGTCCCCGGCACCGACAGTAACATGAAGTCAAAGGGCCTGAACCTCGGTCTTGATATGTCAAAAATTGGCGCGCCGGATGATGCGAAAGTGAAAACGCAGTTTGCCGGGCTGCTGAAGGGCTGGCTGATCGCCTGGGATCCGGTGAAGCAGGCGCCGGCGTTCACTGTCGATCATCAGGGGCCGTGGAATGGCGGCGTTCTGGCGACGGCGGGCAATCTGGTTTTCCAGGGGCTCACCAACGGCTTGTTTAATGCCTACGATGCCCGGACCGGTAAACAGCTGTGGCAGATCCCGCTACAGAGTGCGGTGATGGCCGCGCCGATCGCCTACGCCGTCAACGGCAAGCAGTATATCGCGGTAGAGGTAGGCTGGGGCGGTATCTACCCGCTGTTAATGGGCGGCATGGCGCGCACCGGCGGCTGGACGGTCAATAAATCGCGTTTAGTGGTCTTTTCGCTGGATGGCGATAAGCAGCTGCCGCCGGTGAATAAAAAAGGCTTTCTGCCGGTGAAGCCGCCGCACGATTTCGACGCGGCGCAGGCGAAAGCGGGTTACGCCCACTATATGGATTACTGCGCGGCCTGCCACGGCGACAACGGTGAATCGGGCGGCGTCTTGCCCGACCTTCGCTGGTCAGGCGCCATTCGCGATCCGGACGCGTTTTATCGCGTGGTCGGAGACGGCGCGCTGACGGCTTACGGCATGGTGGGCTTTAAGGATGCCATGACGCCGCAGCAGATCGAGACGATTCGCCAGTTCCTGGTCGGACGCGCCGGTGCGACCTACGATCGGGAAGTGAAAGCCCGCGAGAATCAGCAGCAGATCCCCGGCCAGATAATCATTGGCCCTGATTTTTCTCAGGGAGGTGTGCAATGAGGCGCCTTCTCTTTACCCTGACTCTCCTCAGCCTGACGTCGGCCGGCGCCGCGCTGGCGGACGATGAACAGCAGCTGATTCAGAAAGGCGAATATCTGGCGCGGGCCGGGGACTGCGTCGCCTGCCATACCCGCATTCACGGTAAACCTTTCGCCGGCGGGCTGGCCATTAAGTCCCCGGTCGGGGTCATTTATTCCACGAACATTACCCCCGATAAGCGCGACGGTATTGGCGCCTATACGCTGGATGAATTCAGCCAGGCGGTACGGCGCGGGATTCGCAAGGACGGCTCCGCGCTCTATCCGGCGATGCCCTATCCGAGCTACTCCCGGCTCAGCGACGACGATATTGCCGCCCTGTACGCCTACTTTATGCATGGCGTGAAAGCGGAAGCCGTCGAAAATAAAGAGGCGGACATCCCCTGGCCGCTGTCGATGCGCTGGCCGCTGAGCCTGTGGCGCATGACCTTCGCACCGGATGCCGCGCCTTTCGATGCCAGCAAGTATCCCGATGCTACCGTCGCCAGAGGCGCCTATCTGGTGCAGGGCTTAGGGCACTGCGGCTCCTGCCATACGCCGAGAGGCTTTGCCCTTCAGGAGCAGGCGCTTGATGAGACGCAGGGAGAGGCGTGGCTGGCCGGCGGGTCGGTCATCGACGGCTGGTCGGTCCCCTCGCTGCGCGGGGATAACGATAACGGGCTGGGGCGCTGGTCTGTCGGGGAACTGGCGCACTATCTTAAAACCGGGCGTACCGATAACACTGCCGCCTTTGGCGCTATGAGCGATGTTGTCAGCTGGAGTACCCGATACCTTACCGATGCCGATCTTTATGCGATGGCGCGCTATCTGAAAACCCTTCCTGCCGGGCCGTCGCCGGCAGAGAAAGCCGCTCCCCCGCCGGCTGCGGTTGCCCGGGCCGGGGAGCAGGTTTATATGGATAACTGCGCGATGTGTCACGGCCGTCAGGGGGAGGGCATCGCCCGCATGTTCCCGAAGCTGAGGCAAAACTCGGCGGTAACCGGGCCGCTGCCTGATTCGCTGGTGAAGATCATTCGCGAGGGCGCGACCCTGCCCGCTGACAACTGGGCGCCCTCTACGGTCAGTATGCCCGCCTATGCGAACACGCTGAGCGCACAGCAGACCGCCGATCTGGTTAACTATTTGCGCAGCGCGTGGGGCCATCGCAGCGCCGCGGATATCACCGCGCGCGATGTTGAGAAGATGGCGGCCGCGCACGGAAGCGGCAACGATAATACGACGGGCTGGCTGATGATGGAGGCGCAGCCTTACGGCAAGCACTGGACCTTCCAGATGGAAAGCCACGCCGAGGCGCAAGATCCGGCGAAATAGCGCGCCGGTCGTCGGGACGCGAAACCACACTCCCTGGCCGCAGGTCAGGGAGTGTGCCGCTAAGGAGACGGGGCGTTAGCGACGGACCGCAATCGCCTCGATTTCAATCTTCACATCTTTCGGCAGGCGGGCCACTTCCACGCAGGAGCGTGCCGGGAAGCTGGCGTTGTGCTCGGTGAAGAAGGCTTCGTAAGTGGCGTTCACGGTGGCGAAATCGTTGAGATCTTTAACGAAAACGGTGGTTTTCACGATATCGCCCACTTTCAGACCGGCGGCCTCAACAATAGCCTGCACGTTTTCCAGCGACTGGCGGGCCTGGGAGGCAATGTCGTCGGCAACAGCGCCGGTTTTCGGATCGACCGGGATCTGGCCGGAGGTAATGATCATGCTGCCGAGGTCAACGCCCTGCACGTAAGGACCAATGGCTGCCGGTGCCTTTTCTGTCGCGATACTTTTGCTCATTATTTTCTCCTTGATGACAGTAGGTTATTTATTAAGGTACCCGGCCATTATAGGAGGCCGGGGATCCGATACAACCTAATTAGTTCGCCAGCACCACGTTATGAGAAAACGCCTTCTCGCAGTATTTGCATTTCAGCGCAATATCCTGCTCGCGCTTTTTAACGCTGAAGCTCGACGCCACCGGCTCGGCGTGGCTGATGCAGTTGCTGTTCGGGCAGACCAGCACGCCGTCGATGCGCTCCGGCAGCGCCGGGCGGGATTTGCCGACCACCTCGTAGTTATCGATCCGGTTTACCGTCGCCTGCGGGGCGTACAGCGACAGCTGGTTGACCTGCTCTTCGGTGAGGAAGGTATTTTCGATCTTAATCAGATCCTTACGGCCCATCTCGCCGGAGGGCAGGTTGAGGCCGATGGTAATGCGCTGATCGGTTTCGGTCAGCTTGAACAGGGTCAGCAGCTTAAAGCCGACCTGGGCCGGAATGTGATCGATGACGGTGCCGCGCTTGATGGCTTCGACCTGCAGTTTATTATCGTGCGTCATTGTTGTTTTCCCCCTTACAGAGCCAGATCGCGGTTAAGAACCAGTGCCAGGAGCGCCTGGCGGGCGAAGATACCGTTGCCCGCCTGCTGGAAGTACCAGGCGTGCGGCGTCTTATCGACATCGGTGGTGATCTCGTCGATGCGCGGCAGCGGGTGCAGCACCTTCATGTTGCCGCGCGCGCCTTCCAGATCGGCGGCGCGCAGGACGAACTGCGCCTTGACGTTGGCGTACTCGGACGGATCCAGGCGCTCTTTCTGCACCCGGGTCATATAAAGAATATCCACTTCGCCCATCACCTCATCAAACGAACCGTGCAGGCTCCAGGCGATGCCCTTCTCGTCGAGCATATCGAGGATGTACTGCGGCATCGCCAGCGCGTCCGGGGCGATAAAGTAGAAGCGGTTGCCGTTAAATTTCGCCAGCGCCTGGGTCAGGGAGTGGACGGTGCGGCCGTACTTCAGGTCGCCGACCATCGCCACGTTGAGGTTTTCCAGCCGCCCCTGAGTTTCCTGAATGGTAAACAGATCCAGCAGCGTCTGGGTCGGATGCTGGTTGGAGCCGTCGCCGGCGTTGAGCACCGGCACGCCGCCGGAAAACTCGGTCGCCAGGCGCGAGGCGCCCTCCTGCGGGTGACGCATCACGATGGCGTCCACGTAGGTGCTGATAACAGAGATGGTGTCGGCCAGGGTCTCGCCTTTTTTGCCAAGCGACGTGTTGGCGCTGTCGGAGAAACCGACCACGCTTGCGCCGAGGCGGTGCATGGAGGTCTCAAACGACAGGCGGGTGCGGGTCGATGCCTCAAAGAAGCAGCTGGCAATGACCTTATGCTTAAGCAGCTCCGGCTGCGGGTTAGCTTTCAGTTTTGCGGCCGTCGCCAGCACCAGTTCAAGGTCTTCGCGGCTGAGATCGTTTATTGAGATGATGTGTTTGTGATACAGCGGATTAGCCATGTCTATCTCCTGACGCCAGGGCAAAAAAAAAGCCCCTTTTAAAAAGGGGCTTAAGAATTTGGGAATGCAGCGGAAAGAAAAACGGCAGGCCGGCGTCTGCTTTCAGACGCGGTAAGACAGAATGTCGAACGCTATTGACCATACTTCCTCCCGGCAAATCGACGGCGATTATACGCAGCCAGCGGCGACGATCAAGCGATTATTTAAGCAGCGGCCATCGTTTGCGCGCGCTCCCTGCGCGGCAGGATTGAGCAGGCCTGCCGCCGCGATTAAATCTCCAGCGCCAGTCGGGTGCCCTGGGCAATCGCCCGCCGGGCGTCCAGCTCGGCGGCCACATCGCAGCCGCCGATCAGGTGCAGCGGCCTGCCGGCGGCGCGCAGCGGCTCCGCCAGCTCGCGCCTCGGCTCCTGGCCCGCGCAGAGGATGACGTTATCCACCGCCAGCAGCTGCGGCTCGCCGTCAATGAATACGTGCAGGCCGGCGTCGTCGATCTTCTGATAGCTGACCGCCGGGATCATTTTCACGCCGCGCGCCAGCAGGGTAGTGCGGTGGATCCAGCCGGTGGTTTTCCCCAGCCCGTCGCCGGGTTTGCTGGCCTTGCGCTGCAGCATCACTATCTGGCGCGGGCTTTTCGGCTGCTGCGCGCCCCCGGGCCGCAGGCCGCCCGGCTGCCGCAGGCTGGTATCAATCCCCCACTCGGCGCAAAACTCGGCGATATTCTGGCGGGTGGCGTTCCCCGACTGGCTCAGGTACATCGCGGTATCGAAGCCGATGCCGCCGCAGCCGATAATCGCCACCCGCTCGCCGACCGGCTTTTTATCACGCAGCACATCGAGATAGGTCAGCACCTTCGGGTGCATAATGCCCTCAATGGCGGGCAGGCGCGGCTCAATGCCGGTGGCGAGAACAGTCTCGTCGAAGGCGGCCAGATCTTCCGCGCCGACCCGCTGGCCGAGCCGCAGTTCGACGCCGGTCAGCTCCAGCATACGGCGGAAGTAGCGCAGGGTTTCATAGAACTCCTCTTTGCCGGGGATCTGCTTAGCGATATTAAACTGGCCGCCTATTTCTGCGGCAGCGTCGAACAGCGTCACGGCGTGGCCGCGCATCGCCGCGTTGACGGCGAACGCCAGCCCCGCCGGTCCGGCGCCGACCACCGCCAGCGCCTTTTTGCGCGCCGCCGCCCGCAGCGGCATTTTTGTTTCGTGGCAGGCGCGGGGGTTGACCAGGCAGGAGGTCACTTTTCCGGCAAAAACCTGGTCCAGGCAGGCCTGGTTGCAGCCGATGCAGGTGTTGATCTCATCGGCGCGGCCGCTCTGCGCCTTGGAGAGCAGCTCGGGATCGGCGAGAAACGGCCGCGCCATCGACACCATATCGGCATCGCCGCGGGTGAGAATATCGTCGGCCACCTGCGGATCGTTGATGCGGTTAGTGGTAATAAGCGGTATTGAGACATGGCCCTTTAGCTTGCGGGTCACCCAGCTGAACGCGCCGCGCGGCACCGCCGTGGCGATGGTCGGCACCCGCGCTTCGTGCCAGCCGATGCCGGTATTGATAAGGGTGGCGCCCGCGGCTTCAATCGCCTGCGCCAGCTCCACCACCTGGTCAAAATCGCCGCCGCCCTCCACCAGATCGAGCATCGACAGGCGGTAGATAATAATGAACTCTTCGCCGACGCGGCTGCGCACGGCGCGCACTACCTCAACGGCAAAGCGCATGCGGTTGGCCCAGCTGCCGCCCCAGCGGTCTTCGCGCCGGTTGGTGCGCGCGGCGAGAAATTCGTTAATCAGGTAGCCCTCCGAGCCCATCACCTCCACGCCGTCGTAGCCCGCCTCCTGCGCCAGCCGGGCGCAGCGGGCGAAGTCGTCAATCAGCGTCACGATCTCCTCATCGCTCAGGGCCTGGGGCGCAAAGCGGTTAATCGGCGCCTGGATCGCGGAGGGCGCCACCGGATTGGGCTGGTAGCTGTAGCGGCCGGTATGCAGGATCTGCAGGGCGATTTTGCCGCCGGCCTGGTGCACCGCGTCGGTGACCGGGCGGTGGTGCGCCAGCTGGCTGGCGTCGTTGAGCACCGCGCCGCCCGCCATCGTCACGCCGGAAAGCGCGGGCGCCACGCCGCCGGTGACAATCAGCGCCACGCCGTGGCGGGCGCGCTCGGCGTAAAAGGCCGCCAGCCGCTCTGTACCGTCCGGACGCTCCTCAAGTCCGGTGTGCATCGAGCCCATCAGCACGCGATTTTTCAGGGTGGTAAACCCCAGGTCGAGGGGGGCAAACAGCGACGGATAGCTCATCATTATCTCTTCCGGTATGTAAAATAATTGTTATGTGGTCCGATGAGTTTACTGTAGCGATCGCGCGGCAAAAGGGAAAAGGGGCGTGCGGTGATTGTGATGGGAGTCAAAGATTAACGCTGAGGGGCAGCGCCACCCGCGGGGCGTGGCGCTGAAGGTCTTACGGCTGCTTGCCAATATAGGCCAGAATGCCGCCGTCAACGTACATGACGTGGCCGTTGACGAAATTCGAGGCGTCTGAGGCGAGGAAGATCGCCGCCCCGGCGAGATCGTCAGGATTGCCCCAGCGCCCGGCGGGCGTTTTGGAGACGATAAACTGATCGAACGGATGGCGGCTGCCGTCGGCCTGCGGTTCGCGCAGGGGAGCGGTCTGCGGGGTGGCGATATAGCCGGGGCCGATGCCGTTACACTGAATGTTTTGCCCGCCGAATTCAGCGCAGATATTTTTGGTCAGCATCTTCAGGCCGCCCTTGGCGGAGGCGTAGCCGACCACGGTTTCGCGGCCCAACTCGCTCATCATCGAGCAGATATTGATAATCTTGCCGTGGCCCTTTTTAATCATCGACGGCAGGACAGCCTTTGCCATGATGAACTGCCCGGTAAGGTCAATATCAATGATTTTGCGGTAATCGGCCGCGCTGGTTTCCAGCATCGGTTTACGCTGAATGATGCCGGCGTTATTGACCAGGATATCAATCACGCCGACTTCCTCTTCAATGCGCCTGATGTGCTCAGCCACCGCCTGCTCGTCGGTAATATCGAAGAGATAGCCGCGGGCATGAATTCCCGCGTCGCGATAGGCCGCCAGCCCTTTATGCAGATTCTCTTCCACCACGTCATTAAAGACGATGGTCGCGCCTGCGCCGCTGAGCGCTTTCGCAATCTCAAAACCGATGCCGTAGGATGCGCCCGTCACCAGGGCAACTTTATCTTGCAGAGAAAACAGCGTAAGAAAAGACATTCTGACTCCAGTCAATGGTATTCGTCGTTATTGTTAATTTAAAAAATTACCGCCGGTGATGTGCTGATGGCGTGCAGCGGCCTGTCGTTTAACCCTCAGTGGCCGAAAGAACATAACAAACGCAGGGTCTCTGTACAGTGATCGTAATCACGCAAAGTGAATAATTAAAACGATGTTTCATTTTGAGTGAAAGAGGGTTGTGAGATGCAGCTTTACGCTGCGGCGGTGCGGAGAGCGGGCAAGAGATGTTGAATACAAGCAGGCTCCGGGAAGCCTGCCGTGCCACCTAACTTAGCAGTCCCGTCGCCAGAAAGGTTTCCAGCGCGCGGCGATCTTCGCCGCCGATGGCCTGCAGCGGGAACGGCAGGGCGGGCGCGGCGGCGACGCCCATGATCTCCGCGGCGGCGGCCACCACCCGCAGGCTGCCGTGGGCATCAAACAGCGCCCACAGCGGCGCCAGCGCCTCTTCGCCGCGCGGATCGCCGCGCCGGGCGGCCCGCGTCATCGCCAGACAGACCCGGGGAAACAGCCCGCCGAGTACCGAAAACCAGACGTCAAATCCGGCCGCCAGCGCGGCGGGAGACTGCCTGTCGCCGCTGACGCCGAGCGCGACGCCTGCAGGCAGGCGCGTCCGTAATTCGGCGGCAAACCCGGCTTTATCCGCCGGGAGGCGGTTGAGCTTGACCGCGCCGATGCCGGGCAGGCGCGCGACCTGGGTAAGCAGCTCGTCGCTGAAGGTAAACCCGGTGGTCGGGACGTTTTCATAGACGCACAGCGGAACGGAGAGGGCGGCAGTAACGCGCTCGTAAAGGCGAAAGGCTTCGTCCTGGGTCGGCGTCTGGTAGCTGACCGGAGCGAGCATCACCCCGCTGACCCCCGCGCGCTGGGCGTCGTCGGCCAGGTACAGGATGTCATCAAGGCGCAGAGCGCCGATGCTGACCATCACCGGCGTGTCGCCGGCGTTCTCCACCGCGAGGCGGGTAATGCGGGCCCGCTCTTCGCGGGTCAGGTAGGCGTAGCTGCCGGTTGAGCCGAGTACGCCCAGGGCATCCACTCCGGCATCGGTAAGCCTGGCCAGCAGCGCCGTAAAGGCGGCTTCATCAATGTGCTGGTCGCGCAGCGGGGTCAGCGGGAAGGCGCAGAGTCCCTGAAAAAGGTTCTTAGGCATGGCGGTCCTTGAGCGATAAAAAAAACAAAGCCCGGCGATAGTGGCTATCACCGGGCTTTCAGACGACTATCTTCAGGCCTGCTCCACGGAGACCCTGAGGGCGGCCAGCGCGGTGCGCGCGGCTTTCAGCACCTGTTCACACTGCTCGATGGTCAGCGTCAGCGGCGGTTCAATGCGGATGGTTTTGGCATTGTTGAGCGTACCGGCAACCAGCACCTTCTGGCGGAACATTTCGCTCGCGAAGGTATAGCCGATTTCGTTATCAACAAACTCTATCGCCATCAGCATCCCCTTGCCGCGCGCTTCCTGGATAAGATCCGGGTATTCGCGCGCCAGCTGGCGGAAGCCGTCCAGCAGCATGTCGCCTTTCTGCTCCGCCTGGGCGGGCAAATTTTCTTCCAGCAGCAGGTTGATGGTCGCCAGCGCCGCCGCACAGGCCAGCGGGTTTCCGCCGAAGGTGGTGGTGTGCAGGAACGGGTTATCGAACAGCACCGAGAACACCTCCTCCGTCGCCACCGTGGCGCCAATCGGCATTACGCCGCCGCCGAGCGCCTTCGCCAGGCACAGGATGTCCGGATGAACGTTTTCGTGTTCGCAGGCGAACATTTTGCCGGTACGGCCCATGCCGGTCTGCACTTCGTCGAAAATCAGCAGGGCGCCGAACTCGTCGCACAGCTTACGCACGGCGGGGAGATAGCCCTGCGGCGGCAGGATCACGCCACCTTCACCCTGAATAGGCTCAAGGATCACCGCTGCGACGTCATCGCCGGTCTTCTTGCATTCGCTCAGCACGCTGCGCATGGCGCTGATATCGCCAAACGGCACGTGGCGGAAGCCCGGCAGCAGCGGCATAAACGGCTTGCGGAAGGTGGATTTGGCGGTGGCCGACAGGGCGCCCAGCGATTTGCCGTGGAACGCGCCGCTGGTGGCAACGAAGGTAAATTTACCGCGCGGAGCCTGGTAGGCTTTCGCCAGCTTCAGCGCCGCCTCAACCGATTCGGTGCCGCTGTTGCAAAAGAAGCTGTACTTCAGTTTGCCGGGCGTCAGCGCCGCCAGAGTCTTAGCCAGCATGGCCCGTAGCGGATCAAGCATTTCCTGGCTGTGAAGCGGTTGTTTATTGAGCTGATTCTGTACGGCGGATACCACTGCTGGATTACGGTGCCCCACGTTAAAGATGCCGAAGCCACCCAGGCAGTCAAGGAACTCCTGCCCCTGGGTGTCGACAAGCGTATTGAGACCTCCCGCCTGCCATTCTACGGCTCCGTAATCCCCGCCGGCGGTTACAGATTTGCGATACTCAAGAAACCCCGGATTCACATGTTCTTTAAAGTACTCTCGCACCTCCTGATTGAGGGCTTTCATCTCATCATGGTCAAGCTCGCGCTTTTCAATGAGGTTCAGTGCGTGTGCGCTGCAGGCTAACGCCGAGGCGCTGGAAGGTAACCTGTTCAAAATATTCTCCTTGCCATCGCGTATCACATGATACTGATTTAAGTATTGCAGGGTTTACGCCAGTGAGAAGGGGGGCGATAAAATCGGGATAAACGCCAGGATGAAACATCAAGACACAGTATTTTATCATTTTGAGAACATTCTGCTGCGTGTTTACTCCTGCAGCCGCTAGCGGGGGACGTTCACTATTTTGAACGGTTTGCCTCATTCTGGTGCGCAAATGCACCAGGATGAGGCATCAGCAGAATATACGGTGCATCACTCCAGGCGGGAAATGGCCATTGCGGCCCGATCGATGATGGTGATGATTTTTTTTAGCTGTGCGTCGTCGATGGGGCGGTGGTTGATTCGCAGATCGAGTACGGCTTTAAAATTCTCCAGCGCCCGCTTCATCTGCGGATCCTTGCGCAGCGCGTGGCCAACCTGCTTTGCCTGCAGGCGCTGGGCTATCAGGTCAAGCTGCGGGCGGTTCTCGTCCAGCACCCGGCGCCCCTCTTCGCTGATGGCGATGCGCTTGCGCCCGCCCTCTCCAACGTCAATGGTCACCAGCGCCTGATCCTGCAGCAGTTCGAGCGTCGGATAGATAACGCCGGGGCTGGGGCTGTAGTGGCCGTGGGTCAGGCCCTCTATCTCTTTAATCAGCTCATAGCCGTGGCTGGCGCGACGGTTGAGAAGCTCCAGCAGCACCAGCCGCAGCTCTCCGTGTCCAAAGAAGCGCTGGCGGCGGGAGCCGTGGCGGTCGGCGGTTACGTCATGCTGTTTCATGGGAAAACTCTTTTATATAGATATATCTAATCTATATCTAAAAATGGAAGAGAGGCAAGTAATTAAAAATTGAATTTATAATTAGTTGATATTTAATGTTTTATTTGTGGTTCCTGTCATTGCCTGCGCTATATCAAAAAAAACTTGCTTTCTGTACAGATAGCAATCATTATCATTCTCATCAGTTTTAGATATATCTATTTATTGTGCGAGGTCTTTCCATGACAACGAGTCAACAGCAAACAAAATATCCCCAGCGCGTGCGCAACGAACTGCGCTTTCGCGAACTCACCGTGCTGCGGGTGGAGCGCGCGGGCAGCGGATTCCAGCGCATCGTACTGGGCGGCGAGGCGCTGGAAGGCTTTACCTCGCAGGGTTTTGACGATCACACCAAGCTATTCTTCCCGCAGCCGGGCGTGCGCTTCACGCCGCCGGAGGTCACGGACGAAGGTATTGTCTGGGCCGACGGCCCGCGCCCGGCCAGCCGCGACTATACGCCGCTGTTCGATGCCGCCCGCGGGGAGTTGACCTACGACTTCTTTATTCACGACGGCGGCGTGGCCAGTGACTGGGCGATGGGGGCAAGGGTCGGCGATACGCTGACCATCGCCGGGCCGCGCGGATCGCTGGTGGTGCCGGAAGATTACGCCTGGCAGCTGTACGTCTGCGATGAGTCCGGCATGCCGGCGCTTCGCCGCCGCCTTGAGGGGCTGCAGAAGCTGTCAGTTCGTCCTGAAGTGAAGGCGATCGTCACCGTTGCCGACGCGGCGTGTCAGGACTATCTCGCCGACTGCGGGTTTGCGATTACGTGGATAGTCGGCCACGATGAAGCGGCCATTGTCCGGGCGCTGGCGGCGGTTAGCGTACCGGCGGAGGATTACTTTATCTGGATGACCGGAGAGGGCAGCGTGGTGAAAAATGTGGTGGACGGTTTTGTCACCGACGCCGTTAATCCGCATCTGGTTCGCTCCCAGGCCTACTGGCATCGTAAGTAGCGGACAGTTCGTGGGGGGCTCATGGCCCCCACGAATCGATCGCTTTGCTTAATTATGGCGATATTATTATTCACTTTTATTTATGTATTAAAGGCTGCCCGGCCACTTGCCTGCAAATAACCTCGCTATTAACAGGGAAACCCTGACTCCTACAAATCATTACAAAACTCGATGCGAAATATAACTCTCAGGCTTTAATTTTTATTCAATGTACGTTATCGTCAGCACTTACTTTTTTGATAATGAAATTAATACTGCAAAATAAGCTTGTGAATTATATGCTTATCATTGTGCCTTTCATTATTTGACAAGGTGAGGCTTGTTGTCTATACCCACTCATTAATTTGGCATTCTCAAAAATAACCACTACCCTGATATGGCTATGATGGTAATGAGTTATGCTGTATTTAATGTTGCGGACCGAATTATGGGTCCAATTAACAAGCCCCATCTCTATTTCAACCAGAGGAAATAAAATGACTAAGCCTTATGTACGTCTTGATAAAGACAACGCCGCCGTACTGCTTGTTGACCATCAGTCTGGCCTGATCAACATTACCCGTGACTTCAACCCCGACCAGCTGAAAAACCGCGTTATCGGCCTCGGCCACCTGGCCAAGTTCTTCAATCTGCCGGTTGTACTGACCACCAGCTTCGAAAACGGCCCGAACGGCCCTATCGTGCCTGAACTGGTTGAGCTTTTCCCGGACGCGCCGTTCATCGCCCGCCCGGGTCAGATCAACGCCTGGGACAACGAAGACTTCGTCAAAGCCGTAAAGGCAACCGGCAAGAAACAGCTGATCATCGCCGGCGTCGTAACCGAAGTCTGCGTGGCGTTCCCGACCCTGTCCGCGCTGGCTGAAGGCTATGAAGTCTTTGTTATTGCTGACGCTTCCGCGACTTTCGATGAAATCTCCCGTCAGGCTGCGCTGGACAGAATGCAGGCCGCAGGCGCGCAGATCCTGACCTGGTTCGCCGCCGCCGGTGAGCTGCAGCGCGACTGGCGTAACGACATGGAAGGCTTTGCCGGTATTCTGGGGCCGCACATTGCGCCATACTCCAACCTGATTCAGAGCTTCGTTCGCGCTCAGGAAGAAGCGAAGAAGAACTAATTCCGCGCGATCCGGCAGGAAAGGATTCCTGCCTTTACGTAATATCCCTACACTTCATGTCTTTATTTCCCGCATTCTTTTAATAATTAAAATATCTCCGTAAAGTTCCGTCGCGACATTCTGCTGGCGGAAAATAATGACGTTCAAATTTTTACTGCGTCATTTAATAAGAACATCAATAAATTTGAGAATTCTGCGCCAATATTTATCAGCGCTAGTTTTTTATGCTTATTTTTTGCACCTGCCTGCCTAATTAAAAATTTAAAACCGCGCGTTTCCCTCTAGCATGTTGGTTCTAATAAAAAAACGAAACAGGGGTTGGTAATGAGTGAGTATGTGGCCGCCGGCAATGGCGCGGAGACCGTCCATCGGCCTTTTCAGCAACAGGATCTGGCGGCAAGAATTGACGCCCTTCCGGCGTCGGCAGGGCTGTGGAAATTTATTATTCTCCTGTCGCTGGGCGGCTTTTTTGAACTGTACGATCTCTTTCAGACCGGCTATATCAGCGGCGGGCTGGTGGCCGACGGTATTTTTCACCTCGGCGCCGCGGGCGTGTTCGGCGTTGCGGACCAGGCGGCGTTTGCCTCGGCGACCTTTCTGGGCCTGTTTGTCGGCGCCAGCCTGCTGAGCCCGTGGGCCGACAGGATCGGGCGGCGGGCGACCTTTATGTACGCTCTGCTCTGGTACGGGCTGTTTTCGCTACTGATGGCCTTTCAGCATCAGGCCGAGTGGGTGATTTTCCTGCGCTTTATGGTCGGTATCGGCCTCGGCGTGGAGCTGGTGACAATTGATACCTATCTTTCCGAATGGGTGCCCGCGCACCTGCGCACCCGCGCATTCGCTTTTGCTTTCTTTATCCAGTTTTTATCGGTGCCGGCGGTGGCCCTGATGTCGTGGTGGCTGGTGCCGCAGACGATTCTTGGCCTCAGCGGCTGGCGCTACGTGGTGATTATTGGCGCCGTGGCGTCGCTTATCATCTGGGTGGTGCGCAAGGGGCTGCCCGAATCTCCCCGCTGGCTGCTGCAGCAGCGGCGCTTTCAGGAGACCCGGCAGGTGATGGCGGAGATGGAGCGGCGCTGCGGCGTCAGCGCCGCCGCCGATTTCCCGGCCAGCAGCGAGGCCGCCTCGCTTGAGCCGGTCCGCGGCCGCTTTAAAGATATCTGGTCTCCGCGCTACCGCGGGCGGACGATGATGCTGGTGGTGATGAACTTCTTTCAGGCCATCGGCTTTTTTGGCTTCGGTAACTGGCTGCCCGCGCTGCTGTCGGGCAAGGGGGCGTCGGTGACCCACAGCCTGCTGTACGCCTTCTTTATTACCCTGGCCTATCCATTAGGGGCGCTTATCTGCAGCCGCTACGCCGACCGGATGGAAAACAAATGGCAGATCGTACTCTCCTGCCTGACAACGGTGGTATTTGGCACGCTGTTCGCCATGCAGAGCAATCCCGCCTGGCTCATTCTGTGCGGCTTTTTCATCACCTGGTCTAACGCCTGGCTGACCTACAGCTACCACTCCTATCAGTCGGAGGTGTTTCCGACCCACATCCGCGCCAGGGCGGTCGGCTTTTGCTACTCCTTCAGCCGCCTGTCGACGGTGTTCAGCAGCATCATCATTGGGCTTATCCTGCAGTACAGCGGCGCCAGCAGCGCCATCGCCTTTATCGTAGTGAGTATGCTTATCGTGATGCTGACCATCGGTATTTTCGGGCCGAAAACCCGCGGCGTGGATCTGGAGGATATCTAACGGTCAGTCAGCCTGTGGCCGCAGCAGCGTGCCGCCGCAGGCGCGCACCAGCGCGTCGACCGCCTGAGGGGTCTCCTCGTCGACGTCGACAATCACCAGCGCGCTGCCGGTCCCAACGTTTGCCAGCAGCGACTGGATAACGCCGCCGTCGAGGGCGCCGTCAAAGGCATCGCGAAACGCGCCCAGCAGCGCGCCGAGCGAAGCGCCGGTAAACGCCCCCGCCGGGCCCGCCAGCAGGCCGATAAGGCCGCCGATAGCCGCGCTGCTGACGGTGCCCAGCAGCGGCCTGTCTTTCTCTTTCAGAACCTCAAGCGCGCCGCTGGCATTTTTATACAGCGCCGCCCCGGCGTGGATCACGAAGGGGCTGTCGGCGTCTCTCGATAGCGCCTTTAGCGCCTGGCTCACATCGTAGGCCTGATTCTTATCCGACAACATGGCAACGAGTATCTTACGACTCATGAGTTTAACCCTTTGATATGCCTGTCGTTCAGCGTCAGACAGGCGCATACGCTTTCCGATATTGTAGCGGGGTTTTGCCCATATTTTTGCGAAAGCAGGTAATAAACCAGGCATATTCAGGGAAACCGACCCGTTCTGCGATCTCCCGCACGGAGAGCGGCGTATGCAGCAGCAGATCGCAGGCCTGGCGAATGCGCCGCATCATCAGGTACTCCTGAATGGTGCCGCCGGTTTCGCTGTGAAAGCGCCGGGAGGTGTGGCCCCGCGAACAGCCCATCTCGCGGGCGATCTCCTCCAGCGAGCAGCGTTCGTGAAAGTGGCTCTCGATCCAGCGGATGACCGAGGCCGAAAAGGTGTTGTGCCCCCGGACGACCTCCTGGTGGGGCAGCAGGCTGAGCAGCTGCATGATCAGAAACGCGCTGTCGCTGATGCTGAAGGAATCGCTTTTACTCAGCGTTTCAAAGCGCGCGAGCAGCGCCTCGATCATCGGCTGCTCCGCCTCAACGTCGAAGACCCGCGCTCTCTCGCCGTGGCCGCACAGATGGTGCAGCAGCATCTGCTGGCGCGGAAAATCGCGCAGGTACTGTTCGATAACGAGCCGGTCAAAGTGCAGGGTCGTGCGGTGGTAGAGGTTGCGCTCATCCTGCTCGACAAACACTTTGTGGATTTTACCCGGCGGAAAAATAAACACCCGACCGGGCTTGACGGTGTACTGCTGATTCTCCATCAGCGCCACGCCGACTCCCTGAGAAATAGAGAGGATCTCCACGCACTGGTGCCAGTGGTAGTAGTTGGCCGGCATGTTTTTCATGCGGTTGAAATAGATCGACTTGTCGTTGAGGCTGATTTTTTCCAGGTAGCTGCCGTCGGCCGCCTGAGGGCTTCGGTTACTCATGAACGGACCCGCAAGGTTAACAAACTTAAATTTTTATCACCGGAGTGAAACTTTAACGCCAGATCGACCTGAAATGTTGTTCATCATCGCGTGGTTAGTTTAGAAATACGACGATTGTCACATTTACGTTACCGATGGACTCCCTATCATATATCCGCAACAAGGAATGAAACGGGGTTTCAAAATGCGGACAAGAGAAGAGTATTGCCAGATTGCCGAACGGTGGTTAACCGACGCGCTGCCCTGGCTCACCCGGGGAAACACGCGGCTTAACGCCGGTGAAACGGCGGCGACCTACCCGGCCGACGTCGCGGGTATGGAGGGCTTTATACGCCTGCTGTGGATCCTGGTACCGCTGCTCGGCGGCGGCGAGGCCGGGCAACTGCGCGATACCTTCGTTGACGGCATTCGCCGCGGTACCGATCCCCACTCTCCGGACTACTGGGGCGATCTGGCGGATAACGATCAGCGCCTGGTTGAGATGGCGGCCTTCGGCATCGCGCTGTCCATGCCCGGTGCCGGCCTGTGGTCCGCGCTCAGCGCGGATGAGCAGCAAAATCTGCAGCGCTGGCTCAATCAGAGCACCGGCGTCAGCATGCCGGATAACAACTGGCACTTCTTTCCGGTGCTGGTGCAGGTCGGCCTCAAGTGCGCGGGCTGCCGTTACGACATGGCGGTGATTGACCGTCACCTTACCGCTCTTGAGTCTTTCTGGCTGGGCAACGGCTGGTACTGCGACGGCCACGGTAAGCCGCGCGACTACTACATCTCCAGCGCCTTTCATTTCTACAGCCTGCTCTACGCCCACTTTATGCAGGACATCGATCCGGCGCGGGCGCTCTGCTACCGCCAGCGTGCCCGCCAGTTTGCCCAGGATTACGTGCACTATTTTACCGCCGGGGGCAGCGCCGTGCCTTTTGGCCGCAGCCTGATCTACCGTTTCGTGCAGGTGGCGTTCTGGAGCGCCGCCGCCTTTACCGGGCTGGACGTCTTCCCCATGCCGGTGCTCAAGGGGCTGATCCTGCGTCATCTCGACTGGTGGCTTGAGCAGCCCTTTATCAGCCGCGACGGCCTGTTCAGCCTCGGCTACACCTATCCGAATCTGGTGATGACCGAAGACTACAACGCGCCGGGATCGCCCTACTGGGCCGGTAAGGCGCTGCTGATCCTTGCCCTGCCTGCGGAAAGCGAGTTCTGGCAGTGCGAGGCGGCGGCGCTGCCTGCGCTGGAGACCGTCCATCCGGTCCCCGAAGCGGGGCAGATCATCGTTCACGCCGAGGAAAATCGCCACGTCTGGATGGTGATGTCCGGGCAGTATGATCGGAATAACTTCGTCAATTTTGACGCCAAGTACTGCAAATTCGCCTACTCAAGCCATTTCGGCTTTACCGTCGAACGCGGTCTCTACGGCCTGAACCACGTCGCCTGCGATTCAACGCTGATGTTCAGCGAACAGGACGGCTACTGGCGCGGACGCCGCGACTGCGAGTCGGTGACGATGAGCGGCAGCGCGATCCGCAGCGTCTGGCGTCCCTGGAAAGACGTTGTGGTCACCACGTGGCTGATTGCCCACGAGCAGGGCCACGTGCGTATTCACCGGGTTGAAACCCCGCGCCTGCTTGACTGTACAGAAGGAGGATTCGCCGTTAATCGCCACCATAGTCTGAGCGTACATCAGACGGCGCACGGCATTACGCTAAATACCACTTCCGGCAGCTGCCAGATAGCCGACCTGCTGGCCGACCGCCAGCCGCTCAGCGTCACGACGCCGCCGAACAGCAATATTTTGTATGCAGCACCGGGGGAGATCCCCTGTCTGAGCACCACGCTTCAACCGGGAACGCACTGGCTGGGCTGTTTGGTCCGCGCCGTGCTATCGCCTGCGTTGCCGCCTTCACCAGGGGTGTCATTCGATAGCGTAAACCAGGTGCTCACCCTTGATAAGAAAACCCTACAGATAAAATAAGTGACGCACCCGCGTGCGCGTGGAGATAACAATGATAAACCCCGTACAGTCGACCCGGTCGGCCTACATTAAACTCAGCTTATTTGTTTTCCTCTTTACCTTTACCTGGGCCGCAAGCTTCGGTCTGTACGCTATCTGGCTTGGCGATAAGGCGGGCCTCAACGGCGTGGAGATCGGGACCGTCTTTGCCGTTAACGGCGTTTTCGCGGTGCTGATTAAGCCGGTCTACGGCTACATCATGGATAAAATAGGCATGAAGAAGCACCTGCTCTATTTTGTCTGCCTGGTCTCGGCCCTGATGGCGCCGTTCTATATCTGGGTCTATTTACCGCTGCTTGAGGCCCACTTCGTCACCGGGATGATCGTCGGCGCGCTGTTCTTCAGCCTCGGCTGGTATGCCGGGGTGGCGGCGGAAGAGTCCTATACCGACCGCTTCAGCCGCCTGTACGATATGGAGTTTGGCCGCATCCGCATGTGGGCGGCGCTGGGCTGGGCGACGGCCTCCTCGTTCTCCGGCTACCTCTACAACATCTCGCCGGAGATTAACTTCACCATCAGCTCCGTGGCCGCCCTGTGCATGTTCTGCGTGCTGCTGACCCTGAAGGTCGATCAGTTCGGTAAAGAGGAAAATAACGTCCTGTCGAAAGAGAAGATTGTTATCGGCGACGTGTTTGCCCTGTTCCGCAACCGCAAGTTCTGGACCTTTGCCCTCTACATCGCCGGCGTGGCGTGGATGATGTTTATCGCCGAGCAGCAGTTCTCCCGCTACTTCGTCACCTTCTTCAGCAGCAAAGAGGAGGGCAACGCCATGTTCGGCTACATGAGCACCGTGCAGTCCGCGACCGAGTTCTTCGGCATGATGCTGGTGCCCGCCGTCGTTAACCGCATCGGCGCCAAGCAGGGGATGATCCTCACCGGGCTGGTCATCAGCCTGCGGCTTATCGTCTCCGGCCTGACGACCGATCCGCTGATCATCTGCCTGGTCAAGCCGCTGTACGGCATTGAAATTGCCCTGATTCTGGTCTCGGTATTCAAGTACATCGCCGAGCACTTCGACAAGCGCGTTAACGCCACTATGTATCTGCTGGGCTACCAGGCGATGGTTTACGTGGGCTCCGTGGTGATTGCGCCGCCGGCGGGCTACGGCTACCAGACCATCGGCTTTGAGCACACCTATCTGATTATGGGTCTGATCGCGCTGTTATTTACCGGTATCTCGACGATGACCCTGTCGGCCTGTACCCAACACAGGCAGCCGCCGGTAGTGCCCCGCCGCGAGCAGAAAGCCGTTCACTAAAGCAAAGAAGTGAGAAACTGATGTCTGACACTATCCATAAAGAAGTCATTGTCCCGCAGCGTCTGGGCGCCGGGGAGCGCATCGCGATCACCCGCAAAATCCGCGACGCCATGCCGGTGATTCTGGCCGCGGTTGACCGCAACCGCGACTACTTCGGCCAGCGTTTCCCGGATGCCGCCTGCAGGGACGGTGTTTATCCGATTATCGACAATCAGGAGTGGACCACCAGCTTCTGGACCGGCCAGCTGTGGCTGGCCTGGGAGTGGAGCGGCCAGCCCGCCTACCGCGCGCTGGCGGAGGAGCACGTGCGATCGTTTGGCGTACGTATCGCCACCCGCGACCATACCAACCATCACGATCTCGGCTTTCTCTACAGCCTCTCCTGCATCGCCGCCAACAAATTGACCGGCAGCCGCGAGGCGAAGTACATCGCCCTGCAGGCGGCAGAAGTACTGATGGAGCGCTACCACGAGAAGTGCGGCATTATTCAGGCCTGGGGCGAGCTCAACAACCCCGAGCAGCAGGGGCGGATGATCATCGACTGCAATATGAATCTGCCGCTGCTCTACCAGGCGTCCTTAATGACCGGCGACGACCGCTACCGCCGCGCGGCCGAACAGCACATTGAGCAGGCCCGGCGCTATATCGTGCGCGAGGACGGTTCCACTTTCCATACTTACTATATGGACGTGCGCACCGGTGAGCCGCGCTTTGGCAACACCCACCAGGGGTTCTCCGACGACTCCTGCTGGTCGCGCGGCCAGGCGTGGGGTGTGTACGGTTTTCTGCTTAACTACCTCTACACCGGCGATGAAAAGCTGCTGGAGCTGAGCCAGACGCTGGCCAACTACTTTATCAACCGCCTGCCGGAAGATCTTATCTGCTACTGGGACCTGGCCCTGACCGATCCCCGCAGCGAGCGCGACAGCTCCGCCAGCGCCATTCTGGCCTGCGGCCTGCTGGAGCTGGTGCGCCAGCTGCCGGTCAGCAACCCGGATCGCGAAAGCTACGAAGCGGTGGCGCTGCGCACCCTTGAGAAGATGATTGACGGCTATCTCAATAAGCAGCACCGGGCGGGCGAGGGACTTTTAAAGCATTCCGTGTACCACTTCAACGGGAACGTGGGCGTGAACGAGTGTTGTTCGTGGGGTGATTATTACCTTATGGAGGCCATAACCAGGGCGATGACATCCTGGAACAGCTATTGGTGATACGCGACAGGATGTTGCAGCGCCTGCATATGCCACCCCGGTTCTGCGGAACCGGGATTGATGCAGGCGTTTTTTTATGGCTACTCTCAGGATTACGCATGGTCATCGCATTGGGCTGATAACAAGGTGCCTGGGCGTATGGCAGTTAGCTTTCTCTATATAGCGTTATATTTATAAGTAAGCTGGCAAGCCATAATCATTTCCTCGCCAAGTCAATAATATTCCCGGATTTATCTCTGATAAATGTATAATAGTAATTCTTCCCATTAAGGGTATAGCTCGTTGAGTATACCAGCCCTGATTCAAGATGAACTTCAAAGCATGTTTGGGGATACGTCCTGGACTCAAAATCCCCAACCAGCAGTGGGTTATTATCCGTATAACCACCATATAGATTATATCTGGATAAGGTTTCTTTTTTGTCTGCCGTGAAGCAGATGTTATTTCCATTAATAAAGACTGCTCTTCTTGCTCCATACTGCTCACCTTCTTTTCCTGCACGCGGGCAACCTGTGAGGAGCAAGGCGGCAAGAGTTACGTAAAGAAGTTTAATTTTCATCCGGGAAATCTCCCTAAAATATTTTCATATCTCTTCATAAGTGATGATACTGGTTCGCCAGGGTTATAGTCTCTTAAATCAAAAAGGTTGCTATTACCTCTGAAACCAAAATATTTTAATAGCCAGTAATCACTAACAATAGATGCTTGTTGCTCAAGACCATAATCAAGCAGGTTCTTTTTATCGAGACTATATGTATAATCTGCCGCCCATGACATTAACCCGCGCAACCTTACCGCCATTCCGCGCTGATGTTGCCATACGTGCATCATTTCATGTAAAAAAAGATGTTGCGCATTCGGTCTGCCTGAATAAATAGGCATAGAGAAATCATCCTCATATCGTGGCTCTCGATACCACATCTCACCGTTAGGACTCATTGCTTGTTTTGGATTCTGGGTATTGAAGGGCAAATAGCTATCTAGATGAACCCAAACAGTATTATAACGAATTGAGTATTTGAAAAGAGTAGCAGCAAGGCTAATTTCTCCTATTGTAAGAAGTCTTGCCCCTCCTTCTTTGAGCTTAAATTTCCTGTTCGAATCCGGACTCATGACCTGATAGCTCCTAAAGTTAATTATACCTATACGATAAAAAAATAAAGTCATGGTCTTGTCAAACCTTTTAAATTATCAGAATTCTTACCATGAAAAATTATTGTCTGAATCCGTTAATCGCGCCATTTGCCATCACAACACTTTCCTCCGGCGCCTCTATCGCCCGATAAATCGCCTCCCCAAGTTGCGCCATCACCGCCCGGTGCTTCTCGTCCGGCGGCAGGGCACAGTTGATGCGCAGGCAGTTGCGGTACTTGCCGGAGGCGGAGAACAGCGAGCCGGGGGCCACCTGAATTTTCAGGCGCCGCAGCTGGGTGGCGACGCAGACCATATCGACCTCTTCCGGCAGCTCGACCCACAGCATATAGCCGCCCTGCGGCCGGGTCAGGCAGATGCCGCAGGGGAAATACTGGCGGCACCAGCCGCTGTAGATCTCGATATTTGCCTGATAAATCTGGCGCATTTTACGCAGGTGGCGGTGATAGTGCCCTTCGCGCACGAAGGCCGCCACCGCCAGCTGGGTTGACGGCACGTTGGTGGCGCTGGCGGCATACTTCATGTGCAGCACCCGGTCGCGGTAGCGGCCCGGCACCACCCAGCCGACGCGCAGGCCCGGGGCCACGGTTTTGGTAAAGGAGCTGCACAGCAGCACCCGGCCGTCGATGTCCCAGGATTTGAGGGTGCGCGGGCGCGGATAGTCGTTGGCAAGCTCGCCGTAGATATCGTCTTCAAAAATGGCGATATCGTAGCGCTGGGCCAGCGACAGCACCTGGCGCTTGCGGGCGTCCGGCATTACAAAGCCGAGCGGATTGTTGCAGTTGGCGACGAGAATCACGCCTTTGATCGGCCACTGCTCGAGGGCCATCTCCAGCGCTTCGACGCTGATGCCGGTCTGCGGGTCGGTGGGGATCTCGATGGCCTTGATATCAAACCCGCGCAGCATCTGCATGGTGCCGTAGTAGCAGGGGGACTCAACCGCCACGATATCGCCCGGCTTGCAGACGGCCAGCAGGGCGATAGAGAGCGCCGCGTGGCAGCCGCTGGTCACGACGATATCGTCGGCGCCGGCGACCGTCCCGCCGTCGAGCATCAGGCGGGCTATCTGTTCGCGCAGCTCCCGGCGGCCGGGCAGCGAATCGTAGCTGAAGATCTCGCCCGGATTGTGCTGGATAACCCGGCTCATCTCCCGCCACAGCGGCCGCAGCGTAGGCTGCTCAACGTCCGGCGAACCGCCGCCGAAGGCGGTGATGGTTTTATCGTGCCGGGCATCGAGCATGGTCAGCACCTGATCCCACTGGGTCACCTCGACGGGCCGCTGGGCCGGACGGGTCATCGCCGGCACCGGCGGCAGCGCCTGGCGCGGGGCGACGAAATAGCCCGAGCGCGGCTGCGGCACAATGAGCCGACGGCTCTCCAGCAGCCGGTAGGCCTGCTGGACGGTGCTGATGCTGACGCCGTGCTGCTGGCTCAGCGTCCGGACCGACGGCAGCTTCTCCTTCTCGCCGTACAGCCCCTGCTCAATGCGCGCGGCAAGCAGGTCTGCCAGATGCTGGTATCGGGTCATACTGTATCCTCGCGTTTACCATACAGATGCGGGTGAGCAGTACAGATAGAGATCCGTAGCGCCGTTCAGCGCCAGTATTACCCGATCTGTATGTTAAAAAAAAGTATAATTTGAATCTGTATTGCAACCTCCTCTTGCGGCGATGATAGCTCCACAGACGCGATGAGGAGGTGCAGCATGGAGTACGACGTAAACCGGGCCAGACGGCCATTTATTTTCTATATTCTGCTGGGGCGCTGGCTGCGCCAGCAGTGGCGCATCTGGCACACCCGACGGGTGCTGAGACGCCTTAGCGATGAGCAGCTTAAAGACGTAGGTCTGCGCCGCGATGACGTGTGTTAACCCCGCCGCCCGGCTATTCTGCCGGGCAAATTTTATCCAATTCCTGCGTTGTTAAATATCGTTCCTTGATACTTATCACGATAACTATTAAGTTAATAACCGTGATAAACAAGGGCGCAACAATGACTGAAGATGAACTGTTTAACCGCCGCACGCTGGGGATGCGCATGGCGATGGTGGTGCGCCAGTGGCGGGCCATTATTGACGATGCCGTGACCGACACTGGCCTGACCCAGTCAAGCTGGACGGTGATGATGCAGCTCTCCCTGCTCGGGGATAACGTCTCGGTCAGCGAACTGGCGGAGGTGCAGGGCATTGAACTGCCGCCGCTGATGCGTACCCTTGCCCAGCTTGAAAAGCAGGGCTACCTGCTGCGTACGATATCGCCGTACGACAAGCGCTGCCGCCTGCTGCAGCTGACGCCGAAGGGGCGCGCGCTGCTGCAAACGCTAACCGAGGTTATCGAAGCGTGCCAGCAGCGGGTAACACAAAACATTCCCGCTGCGGATATGGACACCTTCAGCAATACGCTCAACCAGCTCGCCTGCAATATGCGCCACCTGCGCAAATAACGATAAAAGACAGTAAACATGATGACGCCTGAACAGAAGTTTGCCCGCTGGGTGCGGGTCAGTATTGCCATCTTCCTGCTGATGTTCGGCTGGTTTATCCTCGCCGACATCTGGATCCCGCTGACGCCGGACTCCACCGTCATGCGCGGGGTGACGCCGGTTTCCTCAAGGGTTTCCGGCTACGTCTCCCGCGTCTACGTGCACAACAACAGTGCGGTGAAGCAGGGCGATCTGCTCTACGAACTGGATCCGACGCCGTTTATCAATCGCGTCGAGGCGGCGACCATTGCCCTTGAGCAGGCCCGGCTCAGTAATCAGCAGCTGGATGCGCAGATAGCCGCCCAGCGGGCGAACCTGAAAACCGCCGAGCTGAACGCCCGCAACGATCGGGTCACCTTCGAGCGCTACCAGCGGCTCGGCAAAATGCAGAACGTGTCGCAGCAGGATCTCGATCGGGTGCGCACCACCTGGCAGAGCAGCGAGCAGGCGATAAGCCAGCTGCGGGCGACCATCCGCAATCTGCAGATCCAGCGCGGCGAGTCGGATGAGGATCGCAACGTGACCATCCAGAAGTACCGCAACGCGCTGGAGCAGGCGCAGCTCGATCTCGGCTGGGCGCAGGTGCGGGCGGAGACCGACGGCACCGTCAGCAACCTGCAGCTTAATCCTGGGGTATATGCGTCGGCGGGCACTGCGGTGCTGGCGCTGGTCAGCGAACGTAACGACATCGTGGCCGACTTCCGTGAAAAGAGTCTGCGCCACACCCGGCCCGGCACCGACGCGGCGGTGGTGTTTGACGCCCTGCCGGGCAAGGTGTTCCGCGCCCACGTTTCCAGCCGCGATGCCGGGGTGCTGGCCGGACAGGAGGCGGTTAGCGGCCAGCTGTCGCAGCCGGAGACCTCCAACCGCTGGGTGCGCGACGCCCAGCGGATGCGCATTCACGTGGTGCTCGACGAGCCGCTGGATATTCAGCTGCCCACCGGCGCGCGGGCCACGGTACAGCTCTATAACCGCGAAGGTCCGCTGGCGAGCTTCTGCGCCGGGCTGCAGATCCGCCTGATCAGCATTCTCCACTATGTCTACTAATAAGATGGACTCGATCAATACTCTGGCGCGGGTCTTCACGCCCCACGACAACGTGGTGTTCACCGCCAACGACTTTCGTCAGACCCTGCGCATTGCCTTTGCCGGGACCATCGCCCTCAGCATCTCCACCTTTTATAACGTGCAGTTCGGCGTCTTCTATGTGGTTTATCCGGTGATGCTGCTGTCGCTGGTGCCGGTATTTAACGCCCACGTCGCCCGGCAGTTTATCGCCAGCGCGGCGGTGAACTGCGTCGAAATGGTGCTGATTGCCGGCTATCTTTCACGCTGGCCGGTTATCATGACGATGGTGGTTTTTGCCCTCTACACGATACGTTTTCGCTTTATGAGCAAGGGCCCGCTGTTCCTCTTCGGTTCGATGGGCGTGGTGTGTCAGAGCACGATGCTCAACTTTATGAGCTATTCGACCAACAGCTGGCACACGCTGCTGTTTTCCAATATGGAGGCCTGCCTGCTGGCGGTGGCGCTCAGCGCGCTGATGAACTATCTCCTGCCGGACGTTGAGCCGCGCCAGCCGCCGCCGCGTATTGAGAAAGACGCCGCCCGTATCCGCCACGAATATCTGCTGGCCGGCACGGTGGCGACCATTAACTTCGTGGTGTTTCAGGTGTGCGATCTCAGCGATTCGCTGTCGGCGCTGATGGCCAGCATTCTGGTGCTGTTTCCGATGACCTATCGCGGCGCGGTGCTCAGCTCCCTGTGGCGGGTGGTCGGCGTGGCGCTGTCGTGCCTCTATATCCTGCTGGTGCAGATCCTGCTCTACGATCACAGCAGCCATATGGTGCTGATGATGCCGCTGATCGGCCTCGGCCTTGCCTTCAGCGCCCGGCTGCACGTAATGGAGAAGGTCGGGGCCGGGGTGGGCTTTTCGAGCATCACCACCATCGGCATCATGTTCGGGCAGAATATGCATCCGGAGCAGGACCTGGTGTTCAGCGATCTCTATCGCGTCGCCTCGGTCACCGTTTCGCTGCTGGTCACCCTCACGGTGGTATTTCTGGTCCACCGGATCCTCAATCTCTTCGCGCCGACGCGGTTTATCATCACCGACCCGGCGCAGGCGGCGAAGTAGCATCGGACAGCCACCTTTGTGGAACAGAGGATAAAGCCGCTGAAAAAGAAGGATGCGCTGGTGATGAATAACAACTGCGGGGGGCCGGAGAGCCGCTATTCATTCTAAGAGATACGGGCCTGAACGCCGGCGCGTTCAGGCCTGAGGGCGTTATGCCGTTTCTGCGGCCAGCATGACCGGATGAAATTGCCGCCGGAAATAGATCAGGCCGTGCCCGTCGTCGCTGAGGATAATATTCTCGATCTCCACCAGATAGACCAGGTGCGTGCCGATAGTCTGCACCTGGCTGATTTTGCCCTCCAGGCTCGCCAGCGCGCCCTTCAGTACCGGCTGCTTCAGCGGGCCGCGCTGCCAGCAGGATTGACTGAAGCGCTCGGCCATCGCCATCCCGGTCATCCCGGCAAAGTGGCGCGCCATCAGCTCCTGCTCATGGTTGAGTACGTTTACGCACATCCTGCCGTTGCCCCGGAACACCGGGTTCATGGCGCTGCTGGCGTTAATGCACACCATCAGCGACGGCGGCGTATCGGTTACCGAGCAGACGGCGGTGGCGGTGATCCCGCACTGGCCCGCTTCCCCTTCGGTAGTGACAATATTGACCGCCGCCGACAGGCTGGCCATGGCCTCGCGAAAGCGCAGGCGCTGTTCATCCAGTTGCATAGCTTTCTCCCGCCGCTATTTCAGCAGCTTATCGAGCATGTTGATATCGGTATTGTTGTGCAGGTGCGGCACGGTCCAGCCGTGCTGATCGTATTCCGCCAGGCAGCGGTCGACCATCGCCATCATTTTGTCCATGTTGCCGGAGGTCTGCGCCTGGCGCAGGCACTGCAGGCGTACCTCGTCCTGGCTGCCGGAGTAGTTGATCTCGTACAGCTCGTGGCGGCCGCCGAACTCGCTGCCGATGGCGTCCCACATCAGCTTGAGGATCTTGATCCGCTCTACGTGATCCATGCCGTTCGACCCGCGCACGTACTTCGCCAGGTACTTATCGATCTGCGGGTTATGCAGATCCCGGGCGCTGGACGGCAGGTAGATAAGGCCGCTGGTGACGTTGCGCTCAATGATATTTTTGATTTTGGCGTAGGCCATCGGGGCCATCACGCGGTAGGTCTGCAGTGCGGCGTGGTCCGGCAGGTACGCGCCGTTAACCCACGGCGTCGCCTCCGAGCACATGGAATCACTCAGCGCCCAGAACATGTTGCGCCAGGCCACCACCTCGCCGAGATCCGCCTGCACGCCGCGAAACTCGGCGGTACCGGTGCACTCCAGCGACTTTTTCAGCAGGGCGGTAATAAAGTCCAGCTTGACGCCCAGGCGCACGCAGGCCTGCAGCGGGTACATGCGGGCGAAGCCGCCCTCCATGCTCCAGCGGCGGCAGCGGTCGAAATCGCGGTAGATCAGCACGTTTTCCCACGGGATCAGCACATTATCCATCACCAGGATCGCGTCGTTCTCGTCGAAGCGGCTGGAGAGCGGGTAGTCGTAAGGCGAACCGGTCGCACCGGCCACCATCTCGTAGGAGGCGCGGGAGATAAGCTTCACGCCGTCGGCATCCATCGGGGCGACGAACATCAGCGCGAAGTCGGGATTCTCGCCCATCACCTGGGCAGAGCCGAAGCCTATCATGTTGTAGTGGGTCAGGGCCGAGTTGGTGGCCACCACCTTCGCGCCGCTGACGATAATCCCGGCGTCGGTCTCTTTTTCTACCTTAATGAAAACGTCCTTCACCTCATCGGCGGGTTTGTGGCGGTCGATAGGCGGGTTCACGATGGCGTGGTTAAAGTAGAGCCCGCACTCCTGAATGCGGGTGTACCAGTTCCGGGCGTTCTGCTCGAACTGGCCGTAAAAGCCGGGATTTGCGCCGAGCGCGCTGCCAAACGCCGCCTTGTAGTCCGGCGTGCGGCCCATCCAGCCGTAGCTCAGGCGCGACCATTCGGCGATGGCGTCGCGCTGCTGGCGCAGGTCGTCGGCACTTTTCGCCACCCGGAAAAACTTATGCGTATAGCCGCCGCTGCCGGTGTCGGTATTCCAGCACAGGCTGTCCTGCATCTCCGGCTTGTGCAGGGCGTCGTAGAGCTGGGCCACCGAGGCGGCGGCATTGCGGAACGCCGGATGGGTGGTGACGTCCTTCACGCGCTCGCCGTAAATATAGATCTCGCGGCCGTCCTGCAGGCTCTTCAGGTACTCTTCGCCGGTCAGCGGACGTCTGGCATCACTACGGTAATCTTCTGGTTTCATTGCAGGCCTCGGGTCATCGGATTTAATGTTAAATTTATGTTTTGTTTTTGTTGTTTAATTGAAGGCGCTAAGGCGCGCGCCGTGAAGAGACGTTTCGGGCGATAGCGGGTACTTTTCGCCAGCGGAGAGGGTCGGCGTGGGAAAGTGTGCGCGGGATCGGATGGGTGGGGGGAGCGAACCATTTTGCTTAGCGGTTTTGTGCGCACAGGGCGGCGATTTTCGGAGCGCCGGCGATTTTATTTTCACGTCACTTTATGCGATGCTCGGGCCCTGATTACGTAAAAGGACCTTGCATAATGCCTGATTACGCCCGCTGCGCCTTCAGCGAAGGCAGCGTCGCCCTGCCGGAAGGCTACCGCGACCGCACCGTTAATGTGCTGCTGGCCGGCGACGATTTTTCACCTTCCGTCAACATTTCCCGCGATGGGCTGCATGCGGATGAGACGCTCGCCGACTACATTGACCGCCAGCTCGAGTCTCTGTCGAAGGCGCTTAAGGGCTGGGTTCTGAAGGGGCGCGATCCTGCCGCCCTCGGCGGTAGCGTGCACCGCGGTGAGCGCGTCACCGTCAGCTACCTGCGCGACGGCAAGCGCATCTGGCAGCAGCAGGCGGTGTTTGCCCTGCCGGACGGGCCGGTACTGGTCTTTACCCTGGCTCATACCCGCAAGCTGACCCCGGACGACGAAGCGCTGCTGGCGCAGGTGCTGGACAGCTGGCAGCCGCCGCAGGAGAACCTCGGTGGGTGAGGCGGCGCGCGTCGGCGATGCCATCGGCCACTCCCACGCCCTGGCGGGGATGATTGCCGGGACGATTGTCGGCGGGCTTATCGCCGCTGCCGGCGCCGTTGCCTCCGGCGTCCTGTTTGCGGCGGGACTGGCGTCATCCTGTTTCGGGATTGGCGTGCTGCTGGTGGGGGCCAGTATCGGCCTGGGTTATCTCACCGGAGAACTGGCGACCGCCGCGAGGGACGGCATCGCGGAGGCGGGCGCCGGCAGCTTGTCGCCCTCGGGCGTCATCCTGACCGGCTCCCCCAATGTCTTTATTAACGGTAAGCCCGCCGCTATCGCCACCGTCAGCCGGGTCGAGTGCGACCAGGACGGCCCGGCGATGCAGATGGCGCAGGGCTCTGACAGCGTCTTTATCAACGGCCAGCCCGCCTCCCGCATTGGCGATAAAACCAACTGCGACGCTCAGGTGATGGAGGGCTCTCCCAACGTCCGCATCGGCGGCGGCACCGCCACCACGCTGCCCATCAAACCCGAAGTGCCGGACTGGCTGTATAAGGTTTCCGACCTGACGCTGCTGTTTGCCGGCCTGGTGGGGGGGCTTGGCGGGGCGGCGAGTAAAGTCGGTAAGCTTGGCAAACTGCTGAGTAAAATCCCCGGCATTAACAAGATAGGCCGCGTCGCCTGCCGCTTTGGCACCCTGATGACCGCCAGCGCCGCGGCGGGCATCATCGCCCGCCCGGTGGATATCACCAGCGGGCAGAAGTTCCTCTCCGGCGAGGACGACCTGGACTTCACGCTCCCCTCGCGCCTGCCGGTCGAGTGGCAGCGCTACTGGCGCAGCGGCAACCCGGCGGAGAGCGTGCTGGGCCGCGGCTGGAGCCTGTTCTGGGAGAGCACCCTCGAACCGTATCAGGACGGCCTGGTGTGGCGCGCGCCCTCCGGGGACTACGTCTCCTTTCCCCGCGTACCGCGCGGGCACAAGACTTACTGCGAGGCGGAAAAGTGCTGGCTGATGCACAACCCGGACGGCAGCTGGCAGGTGTTCGACGTCAGCGAGGAGGCCTGGCACTACCCGCCGTTGCCCGATGGCGCCCCGGCCCGCCTGAGCATGATGACCGACGCCACCGGCAACGCCACCTCGCTGTTTTATAACGACGCGGGCCACCTCAGCGAGCTGGTGGACAGCGCCGGGCAGCGCCTCTTCTGCCGCTATCTCACTACTGCAAATGGCCACGTCCGCCTCGCCGCCGTCCTGCAGCATAGCCCGCAGGGGGAGCTGCTGCGGGTGCGCTACGACTATGACGACGAGGGCCAGCTGACGGCGGTCCTCAACGCCGCCGGCGAGGCGACCCGCCGCTTCGGCTGGCGGGACGGGCTGATGGTCAGTCATCAGGACCGCAACGGTCTGCTGAACGAGTACCGCTGGCAGGAGATTGACGGCCTGCCGCGCGTGGTGGCCTGGCGGCACAGCGCCGGAGAGTCGCTGACGCTGCACTACGACTTTGATGCGGGCGTGCGCCGGGCGGTGCGCGACGACGGCAGGCAGGCCGTCTGGCAGCTCGATGACGACGATAACGTGGCGCAGTTTACCGACTTCGACGGCCGAAAGACGGCCTTTATCTATGAGCGCGGCGAGCTGTGCGGCGTGGTGCTCCCCGGCGGCGGTCTGCGCCAGAGCGAGTGGGACAACTACGGCCGCCTGCTGAGCGAAACCGACCCGCTGGGCCGCACCACGACGTATCAGTATTCGCGCAACAGCGGCCGCCTGTTTTCGCTGACGCTCCCCGACGGCAGCCGGCAGTTCCAGCAGTGGGACCCGCTGGGCCGGCTGACGCAGCAGACCGACGCCCAGGGCAACGTCACCCGCTACCGCTATCCCGACGACGAGGAGAGCCTGCCGTCGGCCATCACCGACGCGCTGGGCGGCGAGGTGCGGCTTGAGTGGAGCGCGCAGGGGCTGCTGACCCGCTACGTGGACTGCTCCGGCAGCGTAACGGCGTACGCGTACGATGCCCTCGGCCAGCTGACGCACCTCACCGACGCCGAGGGGCACCTCACCCGCTACCGCTGGAACAACATCGGCGAGCTGCAGGCCATCCTGCACCCGGACGGCAGCGAGGAGCAGTTTGACTGGAACGCCTGCGGGCAGCTGGCGGCCCACCGCGACCCGCTCGGCAGCGAGACCCGCTGGCAGTACAACCCGCTGGGGCAGCCGGTGAGCATCACCGACCGCATCGGCCGCGCCCGCCGCTATCACTACGGCCCGCGCGGCTGGCTCACCCGGCTGGAGAACGGCAACGGCGGCGACTATCAGTTCAGCCACGATGCCGTGGGGCGCCTCACCGGCGAGCGCCGCCCGGACCACAGCGACCATTTTTATCTCTACGGCGCCGACGGCCAGCTGACGGAGCACCGCGAGACCGGTCCGCACAACGCCTCCGCGCCGCCGGCCCACCGCCTGCACCGCTTCCGCTTCGACGCCGCGGGCCAGCTGGTCTGGCGCGGCAGTGACGATGCGGAATGGGAATATCGCTACGACCCGGCCGGGCGGATGACCGCCGCGACGCGCGCGCCCACCGCCGCCGGCGCGGCGCTGGGCATTGAGGAAGACATCGTAGAGCTGGCGTATGACAAGGCCGGCAACCTGCTGAGCGAGCGGGGCGTTAACGGCGAGGTGGGCTACGCCTGGGACGCCTTGTCCAACCTGCAGAGTCTGACCCTGCCGCAGGGCGACCGGCTGGCGTGGCTGTACTACGGTTCCGGCCACGCCAGCGCGATGAAGTTCAACGACCAGCTGGTAAGCGAATTTACCCGCGACCGTCTGCACCGGGAGACCGGCCGCAGCCAGGGTGCGCTGTACCAGCGGCGCGGCTACGACGCGCTGGGCCGCCGCAGCTGGCAGAGCAGCGGCTTTGCGCAGGGGATCGTTACCCGCCCGGAAGAGGGCGTGCTGTGGCGCACCTTCCGCTACACCGGCCGGGGCGAGCTGGAATCGGTACATGATGCGCTACGCGGCGACGTCCACTACGGCTACGACCCGGAGGGGCGCCTGCTGCAGCACCTTGAGCCGAGGCAGAATCCGCTGGCCCGCCGCCTGCAGTACGACCTGGCGGACAACCTGGTCGATGCGCCTCCCGTCCCGGTGGTCAGCAACCGGCTGGCGCACTGGCAGCGGCTGTTTTACCGCTACGACGCCTGGGGCAACCTGGTCAGCCGCCGCAGCGGCCTGAGCGAGCAGCACTACGTCTACGACGCGGACAACCGGCTGCTGCAGGCCAGCGGCCACGGCCCACAGGGTGACTTCAGCGCACAGTACCACTACGACGCGCTGGGCCGGCGCACCCGCAAGACGGTCACTTACAAAGGTAAGCGCCCGCAGACCACCCGCTTCCTGTGGCAGGGCTACCGGCTGCTGCAGGAGCAGCGGGACAATGGCACGCGGCGCAGCTGGAGCTACGACCCGGCCAGCCCGTGGACGCCGCTGGCGGCCATCGAGCAGGCGGACGGCGGCCCGCAGGCGGATATCTACTGGCTGCACGCTGACCTGAACAGCGCCCCGCTGGAGGTCACCGACGCCGACGGTCATCTGCGCTGGTCCGGGCAGTACGACACCTTCGGCAGGCTGAAGGGGCAGACCATAGCCGGCGCCGCGCTGCGCGAGGGCGCCACGTATGACCAGCCGCTGCGGTATGCCGGCCAGTACGAGGATGGCGAGAGCGGGCTGCACTATAATCTGTTCCGGTACTACGATCCGGAGGTGGGGCGGTTTACGGTGCAGGATCCGATAGGGCTGGCGGGGGGGCTGAACCTCTACGGTTATGCACCGAATCCGCTGACGTGGATAGATCCGCTTGGGTTGATGAAATGTGGCTTAACAGGAAATGAAGTTGGTGATGCGACTAACTTACCTGTTATTAAACGTGGTAGTCCTGAATGGAAAAAAGCAACTGAAACAATTCAAAATGGTGGTAAATCTAATTTTAGAGTGAAGGATAAAACTACTGCTGAACAATTGTTAAAAGATGCTAGAGGGAAAGTGGATAATTATCCTACTTACTCTGAAATACCGTACAAAAAAGGTTATGAACATCATCCTAATGAATCTCATACAATAAATGCACCAGAGAATAACATCCCTCATGTTAAATGGAAGGATTGGAGCTTAGGTAAAAAAATTGGTGGCGCGGGGCATATATTTTATGAATAATAACGTATCAATTATTGATGAAAAAAAATATCCAATTGCTTGGAGGTTTAATTCTGAGGATTGCTCGTTATCTTTTAATGAGAAAAGGAAGATTATTTTTCTTAATGAGATCGAATCTGAAAAACTTTGGAATATAACTTTCCCGTTTGACCATTTAATGAAAATGGATTCATCGTTTTGTTATGTGATAGAAAAGACTGAGTTAGACTTTGACTGCCATAAAGAATCTTCTTTGTTTTTTTATGATAAGTTAGTGGATGTTTCATTTGTTTTTTTCTTCTGGGGAAAAAGATCAAGTGCTATTGTACCTGTAGATATTTTTGTAAAATCGTGGGGCGATTTTTTTTATCCAAGTGATGAAACAAGTATTGCTTTAATTCCTAATAGGAAAAAAATAATTTTTTCGTATGAAGAAACATTTTTTTACGCTGATATATTAGAATAATTTAAAGTCGGAAAGATCATTTAGATCCTTCCGGCTGATTAATTTAACTCATAACATCCTGCTTAATCTGACTGAGTACACCTTTGAACTGAGCTAAATAGCGATATGGACACCTCTCCGATGTAAGCACCGGCAGGTCTTTTTCTGACAAAGTAGCCACACACATATATCCGGCTTCGTAAGCCCTGATGAACATTCGTACTCTCTGTCCTTTAGGGGGTGTCCCGTAACCTCATCACGCTCCTGAAGAGGTAGAGAAAATCTCCTCTAAAAACAAAAACAGACTCGTTTTCGGGCATTTATTGAGCAAATATAATCATTGTAACAATACGGAATTGTACGAAAAACAGTTACGGAACACGCCCCGGTAGTTCCCGCAGCGCCTACTCCTATGGGTTATCCGGTATCAGTACAATATAGTCTCCCGCAATCTTCACCGTTATGCCGGTGCTGGTATTAAATCCCGTCTCTCTGAGGCATTTACCGCTTAATGTAATTAACGGCGTGTCGCTGCCGTTGGGTAAATAACCCACGGTATAGCGTCGTTGTGCTTTGGAAATAGTTCCTTCTGACTTACTGACTTAGAATACTGGGGTGCAGATAACGAAAATATCAAGGTATGGCGGTAGCTTATGACCGATGATGCACAAATTTTGGTGATTTACATACACAACTGACAGTACGTCCCGAACTTCGGATAGATTGCACACCATGATCCGATAGAGCTGGCGGGTGGGATCAACCTTTATCAGTATGCGCCTAATCCACTAATGTGGATCGATCCGCTCGGCTTAAGTAATAAATGTATGGGTGTTAGCTCTTCAGGTCATCATGTACCTTCAGTTCGTAAATCTAAAGGTCGCCCTTTTGCTGTCTCCAGATCTGATAAAACTCGCCCGACTCTATTCCCTAGAGGAAAAAATCCAGAGCATGATCACTGGCGTTTACATGATGCTGAAAGAGACTTTATCGGACCAAGACAAGGTGATTTCCCCGGTTCAGATAAAGAGCTTTTTGACGCATGCCGGAAGGCTTATTCAGGATTGGATAACATTAAAGTAGATGTTAAATCTCCGAATAGCACTTATAATTTAGGAACTGATGTGACTCCATCTAAGGCAGTCGATTTAATAGAAGTTTGGCTTAAAGGACAAGGGTTAATGTAATGAAAAACAAAGATCTCATTGAAATTGATAAATATTTATCTGTTCTGGCTAACTTTGATTTCCTAAAGTCATTAGATGCTGATAATGCTCTGGATTTAAGAGATGAGCCTGAATTTGATGATCAGTGGATGGCAGTATTTAATGCACTGGAAAGCAAGACTTTTAAAGCAGATGATATTTCATTTATTGATATGTTACGAGAAAAGGCATTTAAACAATCATTTAAAATTATAAATAACTCTGAAATATCCTCTAGGATATCTGATGATATTGAAACAATAGCTAAGAGTTTTATCTCTGGAGATAATAATAACTGGGCTATTACATATTTATGGATGTCTTATAAAAGTAAAAAATTTCCTGATTGATTTGTTTTAGAATAAAAGCCAGATGGTGTTTCTGAGCTTCTGGCTTTTATTTTTTATGGTAATAAATAAGAACTCTATCTTTGTACTTTGTCAGCCTCAGGCATAATAGTCAGACACCCCTCTGAAACCTTCACAATAACCTCCACGCCGGTATCAAACCCTTCTTCTTTCAGCTAGTTACCCTTAAGGTTCAGGCTCGGATGGCGTGAATAGTAGCGTGTCCTTAAGGTCTTTGAATCAGCGTGCCTCGCCGTGATATAGCCGACTTTGTAGCGACGCTGTTCTTTGGAAATAACACCTTCTGACTTAGAATGCTGCTCAGTCATAATTAACTACCTCGTTTATTTGGTTGTGGTCAGCGGTAGTTAAGGGTTGCCGCCCTTAACTACCGCGCTATCCTGCCGTTATTACTGCGCTTTGCCTATCACGTTATCCAGTTTCTCGGAAACCAGCTTCTGCTTGGTTCCCGGCAGCTGGCCGATCAGTTCGATCTGCAGCTCCAGCCGGGAGGTCGGGCCACGTTTGCTTTCCCGGTGCGGGGTCAGATGTAAGGAGCCACTAATGACTGGTGTGGTTGGCGGTGTTAGGGTGAGTGGGTGAAAAAAACGCACACTTGTAGTGTCTGGTTTAATCCTTGTTAAAACTGTAAAAGGTGATATCCGTGAAGCCAGCAACGGCACGGGCGGTAGCGTGTTAAACGCTACGACCCGCTGGCCTGCCGCCTGCAGTACGACCAGGCGGTCAACCTGGTCGATGCGCCTCCCGTCCCGGTGGTCAGCAACCGGCTGGCGCACTGGCAGCGGCTGTTTTACCGCTACGACGCCTGGGGCAACCTGGTCAGCCGCCGCAGCGGCCTGAGCGAGCAGCACTACGTCTACGACGCGGACAACCGGCTGCTGCAGGCCAGCGGCCACGGCCCACAGGGTGACTTCAGCGCACAGTACCACTACGACGCGCTGGGCCGGCGCACCCGCAAGACGGTCACTTACAAAGGTAAGCGCCCGCAGACCACCCGCTTCCTGTGGCAGGGCTACCGGCTGCTGCAGGAGCAGCGGGACAATGGCACGCGGCGCAGCTGGAGCTACGACCCGGCCAGCCCGTGGACGCCGCTGGCGGCCATCGAGCAGGCGGACGGCGGCCCGCAGGCGGATATCTACTGGCTGCACGCTGACCTGAACAGCGCCCCGCTGGAGGTCACCGACGCCGACGGTCATCTGCGCTGGTCCGGGCAGTACGACACCTTCGGCAGGCTGAAGGGGCAGACCATAGCCGGCGCCGCGCTGCGCGAGGGCGCCACGTATGACCAGCCGCTGCGGTATGCCGGCCAGTACGAGGATGGCGAGAGCGGGCTGCACTATAATCTGTTCCGGTACTACGATCCGGAGGTGGGGCGGTTTACGGTGCAGGATCCGATAGGGGCTGGCGGGGGGATTGAACTTATATAGTTACGCGCCCAATCCCTTAACGTGGATCGATCCGCTCGGATTAACAAAGTGCAGTGCTAATACGTCAAAACTATCTAAGCCAGGTGAGGATTTATATGTTGGAACATATAATCAGGTTAGAGGTGCTAATATTAAAAGTGGGCTAAATCCAACTCACACACCGCATCATGCTATCCAAAATGCAGCCAGTCCAACAACTCATGGCAGAAGCATAACCATAAATATGAAGAAAGATCTTCATGAATTAACATGGACTTATAAGAAACCAATGGTTCCTAATTTAACTAATGAGCAATATTTGGCTAGAGATATTAAGGACCTTAGGAAAATATTCGGAGACGCCGGTTATAGCCGTGAGGTTATAAATCGACAATTAAGCGAGTTAATTCGCCAAAACAAAGAGCTTTGGAAAACTATAGGGCAATGAAAATGACTAAAGATGATGCATTTAATTTCTTGTTGAGGCATCAACCTATGCCTTCGGATAATGATTTAACTCAAGATCTTATTGATCAGTACGATAACGTTAGGAAGTTTTTCATTGACCATCCGGATAGAAAAGCAATTGATTTGTTTTTAAGAAGTTATGGTGACGGTGATGGATGGGGTGTGTATCAGTTAGTTGAGGATTTTTTTTACCAATGTAAAGAAGCTGATGTTAAAATAGAAATAAAAAAAGTTTTAGAGGATATAACCATATCAGATAGTGTCAGGTATTGGGTTACTCAGGTAGCCGCTGCTTTTAATGATGAAATTTTAAGAGATGGACTTGAAATATCACTGCACTCCACAAATGCTGATATAAAAGATGCTGCTGAAATGGCAATTAATTTACTTGATGAATAAATATAATGCCGGAAATTATATGTATTAGTCGCGACTTGATCTGACACATGGCCTTGAAAGGTTGAGAGTTACCGG